>Ga0315906_10000062_pt1 | contig 158012 bp, 155 predicted proteins | sample LakEriMetagenome_4_FD_203526 | JGI IMG/M metagenome (GOLD analysis project Ga0315906, IMG submission 203526) | Freshwater fungal communities from buoy surface, Lake Erie, Ohio, United States - Buoy 2 MA122 | ecosystem: Environmental > Aquatic > Freshwater > Lake > Lake biofilm | place: USA...
GTTGCGTTCGTTTTTCCCCAGCACCCATTCGACACCTCCACAGAAGTGTCAACCTATTCCAGGACGGGTCAAGTGAAATAAAAAAGCCCGCATCATGCGGGCTTTTTGCTGAAGCACAGCCGTTTATGCGGCTTTTTTCTGCAGGGCCCGCAGTTGTTTGGCAATGAACTGCTTGACCATCTCGTGCGACAGATCGGCTTCCGGGCTGGGCACCGCGGTCCACTCGTGTTCGCTGTCCTTGAAAATTTCCAGCTGGCAGTCGCCACCGGCGGCACGGTAGGTTGCGGCGAATTTTTCCTGGATTTCCGGAATCACGTTGTCGTCGTGGCCGCCCTGCATGATCAGCATCGGCAGCAGATTGACCTTTTCCTTGCGGTCGAGGATTTCCTGCGGATTGCCTTCGTGGATGGTTTCGGGCGGATTGAAAAAGGTGTCGGACTTTTTCATCATTTCCTTGTTGCCCTTCTTCTCGGCCTGGGCGCGGCGGGCAACAGGGTTGCTGATCGGCGAACGGGTGGCGATATAGACGGCGCTGGCGTCGACGTTCGGCGCTTCGGGCAGCGGGATTGCGGCGTATTTCGGATCATGCGGTTTCATGCCGATCAGTTGCGCGACATGGCCGCCGCTGGAACTGCCGAGGATGCCGAAGTGCGTAATGTCACCGTTCAATTCTTTGGCTTTATGCTTGAGCCAGCGGATCGCGTAGTGGGCGTCCTGCACGCAGGCCGGGTAAGGGGCTTCGTCTGACAGGCGCAGGTCGGGCGACATCACCAGCATGCCGGAGGCCGCGACTGCACGCGCCATGGGTTCGTTGGCGTAACGATCCTTGCGGCTCCATGCACCGCCGTGCAGGTCGATCAAGACCGGGAAAGGGCCGGTGCCCTGCGGCTGGTAGAAGCGCGCGATCAGCGTGCGCTTGGCGGTCTTGCGTATCTCGACTTCCCAGCATTTGACGGCGAACAGGTTATCGGGATTGTACGAAACGGTCATGGGCTCCTCCGGACGGGTGCGGGTGGCGAAAAGGCCATATCATAAGCCCTGCCGTGCTGTTGCCGCACGGGTCGTTTGAACAACCGTCAACAAACCATCAATCACAAGGGAAACATCACATGCTTTGGGTCATTACCTGTGTCGATAATCCGAATACCGCGGCCATCCGCAGCAAAGTGCTGCAGCCGCATCGCGATTACCTCGCCAGCCAGAAATCCATCATCGTGCTCTCCGGCGCGACGCAGAACGACGAGGGTACCGAGGCTGTCGGCAGCGCCTTCATACTCAACGTCAACAGCCGCGAAGAGGCGAAGAAATTTTCGGATGGCGATCCGTTCACGCAGAACGGTGTGTTCAAGAGCGTCACCATTACCCGGATGCGCAAGGGACAGTGGAATCCGGGGGTTGCGGAAGGCGCCTGACCGGCGGCGGGTTCCGGCCCTGTCGCGACGCTTCTGTGTCAGGAGGCCTGTGTTTTGCGTTTGGCCTTGTCGCGCAGGCTGGCAATCTCAGGGCCCATGGCAGTGCCCGGTTTATCCTTCAGCAGTTCGTAATACCGTGTCGCGAGCGCAAGATCCTGCAGAGCCGTTCCGACCGACTTGAAGACAACCAGTCCACGTGCGGGAACCCGGGTTTTACCCTCGACTATCTGTGCCAGTGTTGTGCGTTTGGATTCGGGAAGCACGTTTGCGGCCACGGCTTGCCGCAGGTCGCCGGCCTCTTCGATGGCATGCAGCGAGTCCACAACGACCAGAGCCGCATCGGCAAAACACCGGGTGTCGATTTCAGCAAAAGCCGGGCGGGTGTTGCCGACGGCGCAGAGCAGGCGGCAGTCCTGCAGCCATGAGCCGAGCAGTATCGGATCAGCGGAGCGCGCATTGCTGGCTGTTGCCACAACCTGCCGGCCGCGGGCTGCGGATTCCGCAGAATCAACAGCGGTAACCGGGATGCCCAGTTTTGCGGACATTTCACTGGCGAAGGCGGCGCGGTTCCCCGGTGTGGGACTGTAGACGAATGCATCCTCAACGGGATATGCGGCAGCCAGGCTTTCAAGCTGGGTTCTAGCCTGATTGCCGGAGCCGATGATGCCGACGGAGACCGGGCCGGCTATGGGCACTTTGCGTGCGATGACGCCGCTGGCCGCGCCGGTGCGCAGATCCGTGATCACCCGTCCATCAAGCATCGCCACCAGCTCGCCGTCACTGATGCGATAGAGCAGCACCACGTAACGGGTGCCGACACCATTGATGCTGTGATAGGCCTTCATCGCGCAGTATCCGTCTTCGCGATCAGCCGCAAACAGTATGCGGATTGCGCCGCTTTTGAAATCCGTGACGAACTTCGGTGAAACGGTGGTATTGCCCGCGGATTCGTGCGGCAGCGTGGCCTCCAGCAGGCCGATTGCATCGTGCATGCTGATGACGCCCTCAAGGGCTTTGATGTCGAGCAGTACGGTCATGGTTGTTTCGCGTATCCCAGATCGGTCAGCACTGTTTTTGAAACCTGATATTCGGTATCCAGGAATTTCCTGAAATCACGGCCTGCGAGAAATTGCTTGGCGTGTTCGCCCTGTTCCTGCGATTTTTTCCAGTCTTCTGTCGCCACCATTTTTGTAAAGGCATCTTCCCAGAACGCAGTGTGCGCAGCAGTAAGTCCCGGTGCGCCAAAAACGCCGCGCCAGTTGGTGGTCAGGGCGATATCGATGCCCTCTTCACGCAGCGTCGGGACATTGGCGAGCGGCCCTGACTGACGCTGCGGTGCCGCGATGGTGAGGACACGGGCCGTTCCCTGCTGCAGGAAGGGCAATGCGGCGCTGGCCGAGGAGGCGACTGCATGGATGTGCCCGCCTGCCACGCCGAGGTAGGACTCGACATTGGTCTTGAACACGATGATTTTGAGTTGTTTGGGATCAACCCCCGCAGCTTTGGCGACCTGGGAGAGGGCGATGTGGTTGGATCCGCCGCGACTGACAACGCCGAAAGCAATCGATTGAGGATCAGACTTGAGCCGCGCCATCATGTCCTTGACGTTCTTGATCGGCGAATCCGGGCGCACTGAAAATACGCTGTACTCCGTCATCAACAGGGCAATGGGTGCGAGATCGGTGTGGCTCTGCTGCGAGAGACCGGTAATGTGGGCGGTAAAAACGGTGGATGTCGAATAAAGCAGGTAGTGCGGATCCTTGGCGTTCTGCCTCAGGTAAACCGCAGCAAGTGTCTGGTTGCCTCCAGCCTTGTTCATCACAACCATCGGTGTCGTAACCAGCTTATTGTCCTGCAGGGATTTCTGGATCAGGCGCGCCATCGTGTCATTTGCGCCGCCCGCAGCTGTGGGCAGAATGATTTCCACGGCCTTGCTGGGTTTCCAGGTGCTTTGAGCCGATGCATTCATTGCGGCCAGGATGCCGAGCACGGCAAACATTGTACTGATCGTCAGCTTCATGGAGGTCTCCTCGTTTTGCGGGTGATGCCGGTTCCGGCCAGCGTCATCTGCGTTGCTGGGTAATTGTTCTGCTGACTTTGGATAAACAGGCAGCCGGACCGTTTTTTCCGGCCCAACCGTTCCCTTCAACCAAGCCTGGTTTTTCTCCGGCGGCAAGCGGTAACCCAGTGTCGGATCAATCCGTCTTTCGGATTGATCCGATTTTTTACCAGCCGCGAGGTTCCGCTTTCAGGAACGGCATGGCGGCAATCTGCTCGGCAAGCCGGCTGGTTTCTGACTTGTCGAGGCTGCGAACCGGCAGGCGCGGCACGCCGCATTCGCGACCCATGGACTGCATGGCCGCCTTCAATCCCGCAAACCCGGCCATCTTGAGTGTGTGGTTGAGCAGGGCGACGTCTTCCTGGACCTTGCGGGCCTGTGTGAATTGCTGGTTCTTGCACATGTCGTACAGTTGCCGGGCCAGTTTCGGAGCCACGCTGGAGAGCGGCGAGAATGCGCCCGTTCCGCCGAGTACGCCATTGGATACCATGTAGTCGGTGCCGGCGAGCAACTGGAATCCGGGGCGGATTTCCCGGCCCAGTGACAGCACTTCGAGCATGAATACGAAACGCATGCTGGCATCGACGATTCCAGCGACATTGTCGATGCGTTTGAGTACTTCCAGCACGATTTCCGATGTCAAATGTGTTCCTGCGTCTTCGACAGGCGGCGTGCAGATGTAAAACGGCAGCTTTGTGGCTGCCCCGACCCGGGCCAGGTGCTCTGAAACCATGGATGGTTTGGGGTGCCAGAAGTATGGCGGGTGCGACGCGATGGCCGCGGCGCCAAGCGTTTCGGCATGACGTGCGCGCGCAACGGCGATATCCGTGCCGGGATCGCTGATGTGCGCAATCACCGGGACGCGGCCATTAACCTGCTTCATTGCGAATTCAAGGAGTTTCCGCGCTTCGATGTCGGTCAGGCTGATGTCTTCGCCCTGGGGCATCGGCAGGACGAGTGAATCCGCACCGTTGGCGATGTGAAACTCGATTACCTTTGTATAGGTGTCGTAATTGACGCTCTGGTCGCTGTTGAACGGTGTGACGGGGATGTGGACCAGGCCGGGCGTAAAGGTTTTCATGGTGTTGTCTCTCGAATTTTGTTTGGGTTACCAGCCGTGGGGTTCGGTGTCCATCACACCCAGTTCAACGAGTTGCGTGCACAGAAAATCCACGCGCTCCTTGGATGCGGTGGGCAGCGGCGAACGGATGGGACCTGCGTCACGCCCCATGGAAATCATGGCACCCTTCAATGAGGACGGGTATTGATCCTTGAACAGCCGGTAGAGCTTGGTGATCTTGATCTGGCATGTGCGCGCCGTTTCCCAGTCGTTCGCGACCAGTGCCGCGAAGAACCGGTTGCAGAGATTGGGTGCAATCGCTCCGCAGGAGGAGAACGAGCCGCAGGCGCCGAGCGGGTAAGAGGCGAGAAGATGCTCCAGTCCCATGATGATGGAGAAGCCCGGGCGCATGTTCAGGGCGATTCGCGAAATCTCCAGGAACTTTTCACTATGAAAGCTGGCGTCCTTCATGCCGATGTAGTTCGGCAGCCGCTCGATCAGGCGTTGTACCAGGGTGCTGGTGAATTCAACGCCTTCGCCGTTACGCCACGGTGAGTTGTAGGTCAGTACGGGCAAGTCGGTATGCGTGCCGATGCGAACGATCGAATTGAAAATTTCGTCCTGGGTGGGGCGGCGGCAGTAGGGTGAGATGGTCAGGATCATGTCGGCATTGATTTTCTGTGCGTGCCGCGCAAGGTCCAGCGAGTCCTCTTCCGACAGGCTGCCCACAAACACCGACACGGGCACCCGGCCGGCGACGGTTTTCATCATCACTTCAGCGCCTTTTTTGCGCTCTGTCATCGTCAGGTTGGGAGATTCAGCTTTGTGGTGCGGCCATGCGATGGCGGGTGCGCCGTTTCGCACATGGAAGTCGACCATTTTCGCAAAGCGATCGTAATCGACGCTGAAGTCGTCGTTCAGCGGGGTAACCGGAGCCTGCATCACACCTTTCAGGACAAAGGGTTTTTTTCCGGTCGCCGCTTTCGGGGCTTCGCTAAGCACTGTTGACATGATGTGTTCCTCTTTCAGGTGGGTTGTGCGACGCCTGCCGCAATATTATTTAGCGATACCGATGTCGACCATGACGGCCCTTGCGTTTACATATTCAGTACTGAGCCATTTGCTGAATTCATTGCTGCGCAGGACCAGCGACTCGACGTTGCTTTCCTCCAGTTGTTTTTTCCATTCGGAGGAGACAACGACTTTGGCCAGCGCTTCTTCCCAGAACGCGATCTGTGCCGGTGTCATGCCTTTGGGCCCGAACACCCCGCGCCAGTTGGGTATGCCGGTGGAATTGATGCCCTGTTCGCGCATCGTAGGCAGGTTGGGCATTTCGCTGATGCGGTTTGGTGCTGCAACACCCAGCATGCGTGAACCGCTGCCCGCCAGTGTTGCTGCGCCCACACTCGATATTGTCGCCTGGATATGCCCGCCCAGCATCGCGGTTGATGCTTCGGCGTTGGTTTTGAACAGCACCAGTTTCAGTTTGTTCGGGTCGATGCCCGCGGAGCGCATGGCCTGTGCCGTGGCCAGATGATTGGGGCCGCCCCGGCTTGGAAAGCCGAAAGAGACTGACTGCGGATCGGCCTTGAGCATTGCGACCAGATCCTTCATGTTCTTGATTGGCGAATCGTTGCGCACCGAGATCACGGTGTAGTCGACCAGCAGCAGTGCCAGTGGCGTGAGATCGGTGTAGTGGTGCTGCGTCAGTCCGGCGATCTGGTTGGTGAAGACTGTCGGATTCGCATAGAAAAAATAGTGTGGATCGCCAGGGAATTGCTTGACGTAGTTCACGGCAAGGATCTGGTTGCCCCCCGCCTTGTTGACCACGACGGCCGGCACGGGCAGAATTTTTTCATCGGTCAGAACCTTCTGAATGACACGGGCGTTCTGATCCGCAATGCCGCCAGCCCCGGTTGAAACAATGATCTCCACAGGTTTTGTCGGACGCCAGGCAGACTGCGCATGGGTGCTTGGCGGGAGCAATGCGGATATTGCAAAAAGGCCGATGGCAGCCGACCATGCAGCCACGGTGGTGCGTTCGATTTTCATGTCTCCTCCTTATCGGTGGTCGCCGGTCAGACCAGCCGAAAAGGCTGCCGCCGGAACCATGCCGTGCCTGATTCTAGGAGCCGGCAACTGGATGCAACAGCCAACAGGGCCTAGAATCACAGTTAACTTCAGCATTAACAATGAGTGACAACGCTTATGGACAGGCTGCACGGGATACTGGTTTTTCTGCGTGTGGTGGAGTTTGGCACCCTCAGCGGCGCGGCACGTTCTCTCGGCGTCTCAACGGCAGCCGTCAGTTCGACGCTGACCCGACTCGAGAAGCAGTTATCGGTAAAACTGCTGAGCCGGACTACCCGGCGGATGAGCGTCACCCCGGAAGGTTCCGAGTTTTATGCCCGGTGCAAGCAGATCACCAGCGATCTGGCGGAGGCGGAACTGGTTGTGGGCCGTGCCGGGCGTGTACCGAGCGGAAGGTTGCGGGTGCGGTTGCCGCTGCCGCTCGGACGCATGTGGATCGTGCCTTATCTGCCGCAGTTTACCCGCGACTACCCCTCGATCTCTGTTGAAGTGGTGTGCCGCGATTTTGTGCCGCATACGATTGAAGACGGATTGGACATTTCGGTGCAGACGGGGGAATTGCATCATTCCAGTCTTGCGGTGAGGCGGCTTGCATCAACGCAATACGTGGTTTGCGCGTCGCCTTCGTATTTTGCCGAACATGGCGCTCCCCGGACGCTGGAGGATCTGGTCGAACACACTTGCATTGCTTACCGGCGTCCTCGCAACGGGCGCATCCGCGAATGGCGATTCAAGTCGGGTGCGTCGATCAGGCATGTCCCGGTCAACGGCCCGCCAACGTTCAACAATATCGATCTGTTACTTGAGGCGGCAACGGCGGGCATGGGTATCATCCAGGTGCCTGCCTGTTATGCGCAACCCGCACTGGAGAGGGGGGCGCTGGTCGAAACGCTGGTCGATTACAAAACGGGCGGATACGAGATTTCTGCTGTTTATCTTCAGCAGCAGCGAATGGTTCCGAAAATCAGGGTATTCATGAATTTCCTGGTGGGCTTGTTCAATCCGCCTCCTTGGGAGCCAGCAGCAGGTGTTTTGCCTGGCAGCGAAAAGCCTTCACGAATACCGATTCGCAGAGGGAAGTCGCGGTGACCCGGTTACCGGACCGGCGGCACATTTTTCCCGCTGTTCCGTTCCGGAGCAGGACTGTTCCGTCGGGTAAATGCCTGATTGCCCCGGGATGTGACTGAAGAGGTTGCGGATCGTTGATACAGGCAGCAGGTTTGTACGCACGAATGCGGCAGGCCGGAACGGAGTGCATTGGACAGCAGCGGCTTTTATTCTGAACTGCAGGTCATTACCGATTTCGAGGCGGTGACTCGTGCGGAAAGTTATGCGGAATTGCCCGCTGACTGGCACGTGGCATTTTGCGACGTGCGCAACTCGACCGCAGCGGTCGCCGCCGGCAAGTACCGCAATGTCAATTCCATCGGTGCGGCAGCCATTACGGCGGTGATCAATGCGGCTAAGGGAGTCGACATTCCCTTCAGCTTTGAGGGGGATGGCGCGGTGATCTGCGTGCCGCAGCGTCTCCTTGATGCTACACGCGCCGCAATGGCGATGACGCGTGAAGTCGCTCGCGATGCATTTGATCTGGATCTGCGCATTGCGACAGTTCCCGTTGCTGAAATTCCGCAGGGATTCAAGGTGCGTGTGGCGCGGTACCGCGTTTCAGAGAATTATGTGCAGGCGGTTTTTTCAGGCGGCGGAATTGCGTGTATTGATGCCATCGTCAAGGATCCGGCGACGGGTTCGCGTTACATGATTGCCCCGGGCAGCATTGAGCCGAACGGCAGCTTTGACGGATTCGAGTGCCGTTGGCAGGATATTCCAAGCCGGCACGGAGAAACGGTCAGCCTGATGGTGCTGGCTCTGCATCACGAAGCCGGGCGCGCAGCCGAGGTGTACCGGGAAGTCATTAAAAAAGTGCGTGAAATCTACGGCGACGAAGATGCATGTCATCCGGTATCTCTGCCGCAACTTGCAATGACCCTGAGCGGCCGCCTGCTGGCGGACGAGGCGGGTATCCGTTCAAAAAAACAGACGCGTTTCGGTCGCTGGCGCTGGATGATGCATGCACGGCTGATGGTTCTTGCGGGCTGGGTGTTGATGCGTTTTGACATGCGCACCAAAGCGACGGACTGGAGTCGCTATAAACAAGACCTGGCGCGAAATTCCGATGTGCGCAAGTTCTCTGATGTTTATCGCCAGATTCTCTCCGGAACGACCGCACAGCGTCTTGCGCTGGATGCCTGGCTGCAGGCGCAGTTCAAACGGCGACAACTGCTCTACGGACTGCATGTTGCCGACCGGGCGCACATGACCTGCCTCGTCTTCGATTATTCGGGACGCCATCTCCATTTCATTGATGGCGCCGACGGCAGATTGTTTCTTGCCGCAAAGGAATTCAAGCGCCGTGCCGCGCAGTACGTCAGTCGCACGGGTGCCTGATGGTTTAATAAGTAATTGTTTTTATTGAATTAATTAACGCCATCCGGTACGGCTATGCCTTCGGTCGTTCGAACGGTATCGTAGCAACAATAACAATTCGGACGTTGATCCGTTTTTCAACAGGGAGGTAGGCCATGTCGTCTCATTTGCCAAGGGCGCTGCTCGTCGTTGCTGCACTGATTTCTTTTCCGGTTGCGGCCCAGGAATATCCGACGAAGCCGATACGCGTGATTGTGCCGTTTCCACCGGGCGGCGCGGCTGACACGATGGCGCGGTTATTTGCACCGCAGGTGTCCAAGGCGCTGGGGCAGAATCTGGTGATTGAAAACCGGCCCGGGGCCAACACGGTGATTGCCACGGAAATCGTGTCGCGTGCCCCGCCTGATGGCTACACGATGCTGGTGATGGCGACGAGCTTCACGGTGAATCCGTTTGCCTACAACAAGTTGCCCTACGACACGCTGCGCGATTTTCACGGTGTGACGCGGATGGTCTATAACCCGCTGATCTACTGCGCACATCCGTCGTTGCCGGTGAAGACAATGAAGGAGCTGGTGGCGCTGGCAAAGGCCCGGCCCGGTCAGCTGACCTGGGGCGTTTCGAGCATCATCGGCGGCGGCCGCATTGCCGGTGAACTGTTCAAGGATGTCGCCCAAATCGATATCGTCAACGTGCCCTTCGGCGGCGGCGCTCCGGCGACGACCGCGATTCTGGGCGGGCATATCACGCTGCTGGTGGGCAATGTGCTGGATTGTTCCCATTACATCCCGTCGGGGCGACTGCGCGGCATTGCAGTGACATCGGCACAGCGCGCCTCGAATCTGCCGCAAGTGCCGACCATTGCGGAATCCGGCTGGCCCGGGTTTGAGTCATTGAACTGGTTCGGCGTCATGGTTCGCGCCGGCACACCACGCCCCATTTTGGAACGGCTTTCAGCTGAAATCGCCAAGGCACTCAAGGCGCCGGAGGCAGGTGCCACACTGACGAAACAGGGCTTTTCCGAAGGCACCATGTCGCCCGCCGATTACGATGCCTATATCCGCAATGAGATGCAGCGTAATGAAAGAATCCTGAAAAAGCTCAATCTGAAGCTTGATTGATCCTGTCCATGGATAAAAAAGGGCGGCGCAGAAATGCGCCGCCCTTTTGATTTTGCATGAGACTTTACTGGATCTTATTTAATACTTCGATCAATTCATCGTTGGGCATGATGCCGCGCGGATCTTCGACTTTGGCGAAGCGGATCACACCGGCCTTGTCGATGATGAACCAGGCGCGTTTGGCACGCAGATAACCCGCAATGCGTTTGGCGTCGCTGGCCATTGCCGGATTGTCGTTGAGTACGCCGTATTCGCGGGTCATGATGCGGCGGGTATCGCTGAGCAGCGGGAACCGCAGGCCGAGCCGCTCGGCGAAGATGGTATTGGCATTGTTGAAGTCAACGCTGACGCCCAGGACCTGGGCGTTGGCGGCCTCGAACTTGGGAAGATCAAGTTGGAAGGCCACGATTTCGCTGGTTCAGGTGTCGGTGAAAGCGGCGATGTAGAAAAACAGTACGATGTTTTTCTTGCCGAGGTAGTCACCCAGGGCGACGGGTTTACCGGTGGACGAGATCACTGAGAAATCAGGCGCCTTGTCGCCGACCTTCGGCGCCTGCGCATGAGCGGGCATCGCGAACAGCACGGCAAAGCCGATAAGTCCCGCCGCAATCCATTGCTGCAAATCCAGCCTTTTGGTCATCATGCTCTCCTGGTGTTGGTTTATTTTCCGCGGGCAAGATTTCTGGCGAAACCGCGGAGTTCGGCGCTGTCGTAATCAAGGTGTCCGGTGGTGCGGACCCGGATCATGCCTTTGGTATCGACGATGACCGTACTCGGCACACCGCGCACGCCAAAGCCCCGGGCGACTTCCATGTTCAGGTCAAGCAGGGCGGGCATCGTATATCCGCCTTTTGCAAAAACCGGCTTCACAGCGGTTTCCCCGGTGCCGTCGATCGACACGGTGATGACCTGGATACCTTCTTTTTTCAGTTCGTCATGTGCCCTCTGCACGGAGGGCATTTCGCGGACGCAGCTGCTTCACCAGGAGGCCCAGAAGCGGATCACCGTGACCTTGTTGCGCAGATCGGCGTCGCTGCCGCTGCTGCCGTTCAGCCCCTGGATCTTGAACGTTGGCATTGGCGTTGGCGGGGTGACAGGTTGCAGTGAAGTGGCGGATGCCGCGAGCGTTGTCACGGAAAACACCAGGCCGGAGAAAGTGAGTGCGGCAAGTCGTGCAGTGGGGTGCATGGAACCTCCGTTGGACGGATGCCCGATGGCATCTTGCAAGGATTCTAACGTCATTACGAAGCCTTGCAACGGCAGGAAATGAGGCGCGTGTTTTGTCGTGGACGTGCTGCAGGCGGTCGCAGCCAAGCAACCGCCTGCACAGCGGTTACTGTGGCTCTATCCCGGCAGCTTTTGCGATATCAGCGAAACGTTTGACGTCAGCGCGGTATTGCTTGGCCCAAACCTCGGGCGGATCGCCGTTGGGCTCGTAACCGTTATCGACGAAGTGGGCGCGGATCTTCGGGTCCTGCAGCGACTTGTGCACAGCTTGCTGCAGCCTGAGTGCAATCGGCGCGGGGAGTTTCGCCGGACCGAACATGGCGTGCCATCCGGCATCGCCGACATATCCAGGGATGGTTTCTCCGATGGTGGGCAGTTCCGGCATTGTCGACAGGCGTTTGGCGCCGGTGAAGGCGATGGCGCGGACCCTGCCTGCCTTGTGCATGGGCAGGCCCACCGAGGCGGCCGGGAAGTGGACCTGGACTTCACCACTGGCGACGGCAGTCATCGCAGGTCCGCCGCCCTTGTACGGTACGTGCAGCATCTCGACCTTGGCCATGCTGGCGAGCAGTGCGCCAGCCAGATGCTGGCCGTTTCCGACGCCAGCCGTGCTGTAACGCAGACTCTGTTTTTTTGCGGCTTCCAGCAGTTCGGCTGTATTTTTTACCGGAAGGCTGGGATGCACCACCATCATATAGCCGAGACCGGTAGCGACATTGGTAATGGGCGTGAAGTCGCGAACGATGTCGAACGGCAGTTTTTTGTGGATGGCCGGATTGACGGCAAAGCCGAAGGACGTGTTCATTACTGTGTAGCCGTCGGGGGTTGCGTTTTTCACGGTGTCAGCGCCGACAATGCCGTTGGCTCCGCCGCGGTTGTCGATGACGAAGGTGGCGCCGATTTCGGTTTCAACCTGACGGAAAAGCACACGCGAGAAAACGTCAACATTGCCGCCCGCCGGGAAGGGCACGACGACGCGGATCGGTCGGTTGGGATATTGCTGTGCTGCGGCGATGCCGGAGAGCAGAACTGCGAACAGGCCAAGCAGGATACGGGTGCTGCAATGCATAATTTTTCTCCTCCAATGCGGTGGATCACACAGGATGCGGCGTGTGCTGGTTTTTTTGCTCATCACCGACGCGCCCATTCTAGTGGCATTGGGCGGACCGGGGGCAACAAGTTTTTGTGCCGCCGGTGGGATAATCAATGTCCCAGCCCCGCCGGGGCCCAATCGACCAGGAGTCGCTGTTGAATAAACCGATAGTGCTGGTGACTGCAGAAACTGTTTCCAACCTGGCCCAGAATCTGCTGCGCGAAGGTGGCATGGAGATTGCCTTCATGACCAATTCCATAGACGAAAACGAAATGATTGCGGCGCTTGAGCAGCACAAGCCCGCGGCCATCCTGCTGCGCGGCTCCCCTCCCCTGAGTGCCCGTGTACTTGCCGCCGGATCGGGATTGAAAATCATCGCCAAACACGGAGCCGGCGTGGACTCGGTAGACATCGCCGCGGCCACCAAACTGGGTATCGCCGTGATGGTGACCGGGGGCGCCAACGCTGATGCTGTGGCTGAGCATTCACTGGCTCTGATGCTGGCGCTGGCCCGCGAGTTGCCGCGGTTTGACCGAGAAACGCGTGCCGGAGGCTGGCGTAATCTTGACCTGTTCATCCGTGATTTCCGCACGCGTACGGTGGGTATCGTGGGTTACGGCCAGATCGGCGAGCGCACGGCACGGCTGGCGCAGGCCTGCGGCGCGACCGTGGTCATCCACACGCGTTCGGCGATAACCCCGCCCCAGGGCATGAGCGTGGAGGCTGACCTCAATCGTTTGCTCGAACGCGTCGATATTCTCAGCCTGCATTGTCCGCTCACCGGGAAAACCCGTGGAATGATCGGTGCCGCGCAGTTTGCGCGCATGAAGAAGGGTGCTTTGCTGATCAATACTTCGCGCGGACCGGTGGTGGACGAACCGGCGCTTCTCGCCGCACTGCAGTCGGGGCACCTTGCCGGCGCCGGGCTGGATACTTATGCAGTCGAGCCGCCGGATGCCGCGAATCCATTGTTCGCGCTGCCGAATGTCATTGTTACACCCCATATTGCAGCGGCAACCACTAATGCAATGACGAGGATGGGTACGATTGCAGCAGACAATATTCTTGCCTGGATGCACGGCAGGATGCATGACCCGCGCAATTTCCTCAATCCCGAAGTGCAGCCTGCTGCGCAAGCAGTGCAACACCATGCGGACAGGGCCTAGACGCGGCGCTCCGGTAGCGGTATTTGTTGATTTGCGGGATGGAGGCGATGCGTTGAGGATCGCCTGATACGCGTAACCATAAAAGGAAACATCGATGAAAACGGCAACGGACAAGATTGTGGCAAAGCAGGAGGGGCCGATCGGCTTCCTGATATTCAACAACCCGGAGCGCCGCAACGCGGTATCGCTGGAGATGTGGCAGGCTGCCGGCGAGGTGCTGGATGTTTTTTCAAAAGACGACAGCGTAAGGGTCATCGTGCTTGCGGGTGCGGGTGACAAGTCCTTTGTTGCCGGGGCGGATATTTCCAAGTTTGAGGATGAGCGGGCCAATGCCGATGCTCAGGAGAAATATGCGAAGGTCTCGTCCGGCATGCGCACCATCCTGCGCGGAACCGGCAAACCCACGGTCGCAATGATTCGCGGTTATTGCATCGGCGGCGGCATGTCGCTTGCACTGAGCTGCGACATGCGCATCTGCTCGGATGACTCCCAGTTCGGAATCCCCGCCGCCCGGCTGGGCATTGGCTACGGCATGGAAGGCCTGCGCCGGCTGGTTGAACTGGTGGGTCCGTCAGTAGCCAAGGAATTCATCTTTACCGCGCGTCGCTACAAGGCGGACCAGGCGCTGCGCATGGGCATCGTCAATGAGGTGGTGCCGGCCGGTGAACTGGAGAGCACCGTTCGTGCCTGGGCGCAGTCCATGGCCGAAAACGCCCCGCTGTCGATCCTGACGGCCAAGCGCGTGGTTGATGAGCTGATGAAGGATCCTGCGGATCGCGACAATGCCTTGTGTGACCAATTGGTGAAGGATTGCGGTGCGAGCCAGGACTTCATCGAAGGACGGCGTGCATTCATGGAAAAACGCAAGCCGGTGTTCAAGGGGCGTTGAGCATGGGCATGAGGATCAAAATGAAGATCCCCCGGCGCTTGTTGGCGGTTGCTGGAGCGGCAATTGTTTTTTACGGCGGCGTTGCGGCCGCCGCTGAAACCCGCGCCGGCGCTTATCCGACGCGGCCTGTGCGTTTCATCGTTGCGCAATCGGCCGGCGGCAATGCCGACTTCGTCGCACGCATGGTGGCGGGAGAACTGACCAAACAACTGGGCCAGCAGTTCGTGGTGGATAACCGCGGCGGTGGCGGTGGAGGCGTGCTGGCCGCTGAACTGGTCGCACGTGCGGCGCCGGACGGATACACCATGCTCCTGGTCGGCAGTTCCTTCGGCGTCAACCCCAGCCTGTATAAAAAACTGCCTTACGACTCCGAGCGCGACCTGGCGCCGATCACTCTGGCGTCCACTGCTTCGCAGATTCTGGTGGTCAACCCCTCGATGCCGGTGAATACGGTGCAGGACCTGATCAAACTCGCACAGGCGAAACCGGGCGAGCTGAATTTTGGTTCCTCGGGCAACGGTGGCGGACCGCATCTGGCCGGCGAACTGTTCAACCTGATGGCGAAAACGCGCATGACCCACATACCGTACAAGGGGGCGTCGGGTTCCATACTTGATCTGCTTTCCGGTCGCATCCAGGTGGTGTTTGCAACCATGCCGTCGGTGATGTCCCACATCCGCGGCAACAAGCTGCGCGGTGTGGCGGTGACTACACTAGAGCGTTCACACTTGTTACCGGATTTGCCGACGATTTCCGAGGCCGGGCTGAAAGGTTTCCAGTCTGGCACGTGGCAGGGCATTTTTGTACCCAGGGGGACTCCGGACCCGGTGATCCGGCTGCTCAATCGCGAGATCGTGGCAATCGTGAAACTTCCGGAGGTGCGTAAGCGTTTTGACGCTGAGGGTGGCGTTCCGGTAGGCAATTCGCCGCAGGAGTTTGCCGTCTGGCTGAAGGCGGAAATCGCCAAGTGGGCAAAGGTGGTCAAGGCAGCGAACATCACGCTGGAGTAACAGGCGCTGTCAATCATTCGGAGGCCGATATGACGAGGCGGTGGAAGCAGCGTCCCGAGGGATCGAACTGGGGTGAGTTCGGCGACGACGACCAGCATGGACGGCTGAACCTGCTGACTCCGGCGCGCCGTCTTGCTGCATTAAGGGAAGTGCAGGCCGGTCTGGTGTTCTGCCTGTCGCATCCGCTCGACCGCCCCGGCGGCAGCGTGCTCAATCCTTTCCGCAAACCGCCGGAGTTTCATCCGGTGATCCGTGAGGGCAAGGTTTATTTCAACCTCGACATGGGCGAGACCAATCCGCGCTTTACCGATGTCGGTTCCGACGAGGCTATATTTCTTTATTCCCAGTATTCAACGCACTGGGATGGATTCGCGCACAAAGGCACGCATTTCGACGCGGACGGAGATGGTGTTGCCGAGAAGGTTTCCTACAATGGTTTTCATCTCGTTGATGATCTGGGTCGCGGGCTCTACGGCGAAACCGGTGCTCTGGCGTTGTCAGTGGCCGCGATGGCCGAGACCGGGGTCCAGGGTCGCGCGGTGCTGATCGACTTGCGCCACCATTTTGGCGATGCGCGCACCGACATTACTTATGAAATGCTCGAGACGGTTATGAAGCAAGACAGCATTACGGTCGATCAGGGCGACATTCTTTGCCTGCATACCGGCCTAGGCCAGCTGATACGCGACGCCAATGGAAAACTCGACAACGCGATCAAAATGCAGTGTGCTGTGCTCGACGGGCATGACAAGCGGCTGCTGGAATGGATTTCCGATACCGGTATTGCCGCAATTGCAGCAGACAACCTCGCTGTGGAGCGCTCGGGTACCCTGGGCCTTGATCCGCGCATGCCGCATCGCGGGCCGCAGTTGCCGTTGCATGAACACTGCCTGGTCAAACTCGGCATTCATCTCGGCGAACTGTGGTATTTCACCGAGCTCGCGGCCTGGCTGCGCAAACACAAGCGCTCCCGCTTTCTGCTGACGGCGCCGCCCTTGCGTATGCCCGGGGCGGCCGGCTCTCCGGTAACGCCGGTGGCGACAGTCTGAGTATCACAATCTTCGGGGGAGTTTATCCATGGGTGCGAGGCGGCTTGAGCGGGTGATCCCTGCGCTGGAAACTTCAGATGGTGCCGGCGTGAAACTGCGCCGGAGCATCGGCCAGTCAACGCAGGCGCGACTGGACCCTTTTCTGATGCTCGACGAGTTCGGCACCGAAAACCCTGATGATTACATCGCCGGATTCCCAAGTCATCCGCACCGCGGCTTCGAAACGGTGACGTACATGCTGGATGGGCACATGCTGCACGAGGACCATCTCGGCAACCGCGGCGACCTCAAAAGCGGCGATGTGCAATGGATGACTGCCGGTCGCGGCATCATCCATTCTGAAATGCCGCAACAGACCGAAGGCCGAATGAGGGGCTTCCAGCTGTGGATCAATCTGCCGGCCAGTGAAAAAATGAAACCTGCGGCTTACCGCGACATTCCGGCGGCAACGATTCCGGCCGTGGACTGGCCCGGGGGTGGGCATGTCAAAGTCATTGCCGGAGTCTTGCAAAACCCGGCGGGGGCAACACCGGGACCGATACTGGGGCTCAGCACAACGCCGGTTTACTTCGATGTCGGGCTGGCGGCAAACGGCGTTTTCGAACACGCCTTGCCGACCGGCCACAATGCATTCCTTTACGTATACGAGGGTGATGTGAAGGTTGGTGCAGAGCCTGCGCGCGCATTGCCCCGGCGCAGCGCAGGCGTACTCTCTCAGGGCGATGCCGTCAAAGTGGCGGCAGCGGGTGAAGGCGCCCGGTTCATCCTTCTGGCCGCGCGCCCGTTGAACGAATCGGTGGCACAGTACGGCCCATTCGTGATGAATACGGCAGCCGAACTCGAGCAGGCTGTGCGCGACTATCAGACTGGACGCCTGACGGCAGCATAAAAAAATTCCGCCGGTCGAAACCGGCGGAATGTTGTCGATACGCTGGGTCAGGTTTATTGCGGCTCAATGCCGGCGAGCTGCGCGGCTTTTTTGTAGCGTGCGATTTCCTTTGGAAGCAGTTCCGGCAACTCGGCCATCGGCAGCAGCCACGGTTCCGCGCCCTGTGTGTCCAGAAACTTCTTCATGTCGGCGCTGGTCACGATTTTCTGGATTTCGTTATAGAGGAACCTGATGCGGTCCGGTGCCATGCCGGCAGGCGCGAAGGTTCCCCACCACAGTTCGTACTCGTAACCCGGCGCGCCTTGCGATGCTACCGTGGGCAGGTCGGGGAACAGTTTCGAAGGCTCTGCGCTGGTCACACCCAGGATGCGGATGCGGCCGGAGTCGCGCTGCGGCAGCAGGGCGGAAGAACTGGCGATGACGATTTCGACCTCACCCGAGGCCAGTGCAGTCACCGCATTGGAGATGCCTTTGTAAGGAATGTGCTGCATCTTGATGCCGGCTGCCGACGCGAACAGGGCGCCGGAAAAGTGATTGTTGCCGCCGGTGCCCGAGGAGCCGTAGTTCAGGAAATACTTTTTCGGCTCCTTTTTAACAATGGCAATCAGTTCCTTGACGCTTTTCGCCGGAATCGAAGGGTGGATCGCGAACAGCATGGGCGCGCGCGCGGTCATGCCGACCGGGATGATGGAGCGGGCGGGATCAAACGGGAGTTTTGCACGAACTGCTGCGGTGGCCGGGTAAGAAGAGGTGTGGCCCAGCAGTGTGTGGCCGTCCGGGTCGGCCTTGGTGACCATCTCGGTTCCGATCATGCCGCTGGCGCCGGGGCGGTTGTCGACCGTAATGTTCCGGCCCAAAGCATTGCCAAGCCGTGTGGCAATGGCGCGGCTCATCGCATCTGCCGAACCTGCGGGTGTGTAGGGAACAATCATGACCATGTTCTTGCTGGGGAATGCCGCGCCTTGAGCTGCGGCGTTTCCTGCGAAACCGAGTGAAGCGGCCGCGGCTACGGCAGTGCTGAGAACTGCCTTGATGGATTGGGTTTTCATTTGGGACCTCCGTTATCGATCAGGTTTTTTGATTCTTCCGCTATTTTAATCCATGCCGGTCAGTCCCAAGCGGGCGCACGCCCTGCGGGATTGGCGATGCGGCCGTCGGGTTTTGCCAGGGAATGGATGCGCTGCATTTCGTCGGTGTTCAATTCGAAGTCGTAGATCGCGATATTCTGGGCAATTCGCCCGGGATTCGAGGATCGGGGGATCGGCACGACGTTGCCCTGCTGCACCAGCCAGCGCAGCACGATCTGGGCAATGGTCTTGCCGCGGGCCTGGGCGATCGCAGTGAGCACCGGGTCATTGAACAGCCGGCCACGCGCGAGCGGGCAATAAGCCGTGAAAATCATGTTGTGGTGACGGCAGTAATCGAGCAACTTCGACTGGTCAAGATAGGGGTGGTATTCAGCCTGCAGTGTCGCCAGCGGCTCGGGGCAGGTGCGTTGCGCTTCATCGAGCAGTGCAATGTTGAAATTGGCAACACCGATATGGCGGGTCAGGCCGTCGCGTTTGGCTTTAGCCAACGCGCCCATGGTTTCGGACAACGGCACCTTGTCCATGCTTGGCCAGTGCACATGCAGCATGTCGACATATCCGACCTGCAGGTTTTTCAGGCTTTCCTCGACCGATCTGGCGAAGGCATCTGCTCGCAGATATTCGTGCGAGACCTTGGTGACCAGAAAAATCTCGCTACGCGGCACACCCGATGCGCGGATGCCGGCACCGACGCCTTTTTCCGAGCCGTATTTCCAGGCGGTATCGATAAGGCGGTAGCCCAGTTTCAGTGCCGTGGCGACGAGGTCGCCGCAATCACCGAGTTGGGAAGTGCCGAAGCCGATTTGCGGCATGGTGCAGCCGTGGGCTGTGAGACTGGGGATCATTGTGCGTCAGCCGTCTTTGGGAAAGGCCGTAGAATACCGATTTTGACTGTGCAATGCTTGCAAGGAAACGCCATGAACCAACCTCCATTCCATCTCGCTTTTCCTGTTGATAATCTTGCCAAGGCGCGTGCTTTTTACGGTGACGTGCTGGGCTGCCCGGAGGGGCGCTCATCACCCGAGTGGGTGGATTTCGATTTTTACGGACACCAGATCGTCGCGCATCTGGCCCCGGGCGAAGTCGGACATCGTACGACCAGTGCGGTTGACGGAGACAATGTGCCGGTACGCCATTTCGGGGTCGTGCTGCCGATGGGGGAATGGCAGAAGCTTGCTGACAAACTGACGCGCGCCGGGACGAAATTCGTCATCGAACCGCATGTGCGTTTCAAAGGGCAGGTGGGAGAGCAGGCGACGATGTTTTTTCTTGATCCCTGCGGCAACGCGCTGGAGTTCAAGGCTTTTGAGGACATGTCCCAGCTGTTCGCGAAGTAGCCTGAATCAACGGTCTCAGGGGCATGGTTGACCGTACCGTCGAATCTTCCTACACTCGTTAACCAATTATTTCAAAAATCAATGACCGGAGGAAAAATGAATAAATTTATCAATGCCTTGGCGATTGTTGCGCTGTTCGCAGCCCCCGCTGTTGCGCAGGAAAAAATCAATCTGTCGATCGGCACCGGTGGCACTGGCGGCGTGTATTACCCGCTGGGCGGCGGTCTTGCGAATGTGCTGTCGAAACATGTTCCCGGCATGTCGGCCACCGCCGAAGTGACCGGTGGTTCGGTGGATAACCTTAAGCTGATTGGCACCGGCAAGCCGTACCTCGGCTTCTCGATGACCGATGCTGCACTTGATGCCGCGCGCGGCGAAGACAAGTTCAAGGGCCAGAAGGTGCCGTTGCGCACCCTGGCCATTCTCTACCCGAACCGCATGCATGTGGTCAGCGTCGAGGGCACGGGTGTCAACTCGATGAAAGATCTCAAGGGCAAGCGCGTATCCACCGGTTCGCCGGGCAGCGCGACCGAAGTGATGGCCTTCCGCGTGATTGAGGCCGCCGGTCTCGACAAGGACAAGGACATGCGGCGTGAGCGCCTCGGCGTGGCCGAGTCGGTCAATGCGCTGAAGGACAAAAAGATTGACGCTTTCTTCTGGGTCGGCGGTTTGCCGACTGCCGCAGTGACCGATCTGGCCGCTACGCCGGGAGTGAAGATCAAGATGATCGACCACGCCGAAACCGTGGGCCCGATGAACAAGAAATACGGCAATCTGTATGTCGAGGACGTGATCCCGCGGACGACTTACAGCGGCATGACCGCTGACAACAAGCAGGCGACGGTGATGAACATCCTCGTTGCCCACGAGAATCTGAGCGAGCAGGCGGCCTATAACGTCGTCAAGACGATTTTCGAAAAGCGCGACGAACTGATCGCAGTGCACAAGGAAGCTGAAAATTTCAAGCTGGAGAACCAGAGGGCGGCCGCCACCCCGGTGCCGTTCCATCCCGGTGCGCTGAAGTACTTCAAGGAAAAAGGCGTCAAGCTGCAGTAGACTTCGTGGAGCACTCAGAAACCCCGCCCGCGAGGCGGGGTTTTTTTTCGGGGCCCCGGCAGAAGGCCTAGCCTCCGGAGTTCACATGTTATGATCAACCGGCCAAAATCCGGGGGAGAAAACAATCGATGGCTGATAACACCACGCCGGCTGACAGCCTCGGCGGGATCAGTGAAGAAGCGCGCAAGCGTGTCGAGGAACTGATCGAGGAAGAGGAAGGCGCGCACAATCGCTATCGCGGGTGGCTTGCGGTCTTCATGACGATGGGCGCAGTGGTGATGTCGCTGTTTCACCTGTACTCCGCCGTCGAGATCGTGCCGGCCTACATTCTTCGCCCGATCCATGTCGCCTTTGCGTTGGCGCTGGTGTTCCTGATGTTCCCGACAGCGAAGCGTTTCCGTCACCGCCTGATGTGGTGGGATGTGATTTTTGCAATCCTCTCGGTCGCGGTGGTCGCTTACATGCTTTATTTCGGCGACGAGTTCGGCGACCGCGCAGTGACGCCGACGTTGATGGATCAGGTGTTCGGTGTCGGCCTGATTCTGCTGATACTCGAAGGAAACCGCCGCAGCTCGACCTGGATCCTGCCGTTCATCGTGCTGCTGTTTCTGGCCTATGCATTATTTGGTCCTTACCTTCCGCAACCGTGGACACACAAGGGCTATGACATTGCTCGCCTGACCGGTTCGCTATACATGACGCTGGAGGGTATTTTCGGCGTTGCGGTTGATGTGTCTTCGACGCTGATCATCCTGTTCACCATCTACGGTGCGTTCCTGCAGTATTCCGGGGCCGGAAAGTTCTTCATTGATTTCTCGTTTTCCGCGATGGGCGGCAAACCCTCGAGTGCCGGCCGCGCAGTGGTGATGGGATCGTTCCTGCTCGGCGGGCCGTCAGGCTCCGGCGTGGCGACGACAGTGACTTTGGGAGCGGTGGCTTATCCATTGCTCGCGAAATCGGGTTACGGCAAGGAAGCGGCCGGCGGCCTCCTTGCTGCCGGAGGGCTGGGCGCGATCATTTCGCCACCGGTGCTTGGTGCCGCGGCCTTCCTGATTGCGGAATTCCTGAAGATCTCGTACCTCGACGTGATCCTGATGGCGACGATTCCAACCCTGCTGTTCTATCTCGGCATATTTGTCATGGTGGAAATCGACGCACGCAAGTTCAACATGAAGGTCGTCGAACTGGAGAAGCATCACCGCGCAGCGGCGCTGGCAAAAAAATACTGGTTCCACTTCGTGTCGCTGGTGGCCATCGTTGTTTTCATGATGCTCGGCTATTCGCCGGTGATGTCGGTGTTCTGGGCGACCGTGGTGACCGCATTACTGTCTTTTTTCCAGAGGGAATGCGCAATCATTTCGTATGACTGGTTCCGTGGCCGCATTCCATTGGTAAAAGGCTTCTGGGAATCCGGCTTCATCAAGGCGCTGGAAGGCGGTTCGGTCGGGGTGCTTGGCGTCGCGATGACATGCGCATCGGCAGGCATCATTGTCGGTGTAGTGACGCTGACCGGGCTCGGCCTCAAGTTCAGTTCGATCGTACTCGACTATGCCGATTCGGGTGCGCATGCGCTGGTCGGGTTATGGACGATGCTCGGCGCAGACGACACCGCAAAACTGCTCCATGACATGAAGCTGCTGCTGACGGCGTTCTACACCGCGCTGATCGTGTGGATTGTCGGTCTCGCAGTGCCGGTTACCGCGTCCTACATCATCTGTGCGGTGATTGCCGCACCGGCACTGATCAAGCTTGGCGTGCCGGATTTCGCTGCGCACATGTTCATTTTCTATTACGCCGTGCTGTCGGAGGTGTCGCCGCCGACAGCGCTGTCGCCATTCGCAGCGGCCGCGATTACCGGCGGCGGTCCTTATCGTACGACGCTGCAGAGTTGGAAATACTGTGCGCCGGCCTTCCTGGTGCCGTTCATGTTCGTGCTTGATCCTTCCGGTGTTGCGTTACTTCTGGGCGGATCGTTCAAGAATCTGGCGCAGGCGGACTGGGGTGCTGTGGCAGTGATTTCGGTGACGGCCATCATCGGCATTGTGGCGCTGGCTGGCGGCCTGCAGGGCTGGCTGCTGCGCAGGACCTCGCAACCCGAGCGCTGGATGCTGATCATCGCCGGACTGGCACTTGTATATCCGACAACGTTTTCCGATATGCTCGGTCTGGTGCTGGTAACCGTGGTCGTTGTGCTGCAGAAAATGCGGCACGGGGAGCGCGCTTCAGCGTGAGCGCCGGCCGCAGCGCACCGCCGGAAACGCGTTATGCCACGCCCTTCGCGGTGCTGGGCATCGTGACCGACGGCGGTGTCGTCACAGGTCTGCGCTATCTACCGCGGCACACCGCAACGCGTTCGCCGCATGATCGTGCTGCGGAGCGGGCTTGCCGTGAGGTCGAGCGCTACCTTGCTGATCCGGCGTATTGCTTCAATCTGCCTTATCGTCTCGAAGGCACTCCATACCAGCGCCGGGTCTGGCATGAAATCGAGAAATTATTTCCTTTAAAAATAATAACTTATGGAAATATTGCGCAGCGCCTCGGCAGTGCGGCCCGTGCCGTCGGCGGTGCTTGCGGAGCCAATCCAATACCGCTGTTTGTACCCTGTCATCGTGTCCTGGCCGCGGGCGGTCGGCTCGGCGGTTTCATGGGCGGCACGGATGATTTTCCATTGAGCGTGAAAAGCTGGCTGCTGCGACATGAAGGCATCATCGACGCAACGCATTGACGAGTTCTGTGACGCGTTGTGGCTGGAGGACGGCCTTTCGCGCAACACGCTCGACGGCTATCGCCGCGACCTCCGGCAGTTCGCGGCATGGCTGGAGGCGCGCACTGGCGGCGATCTGCTGGCTGCTGAACAGTCGTTCATTCAGGACTACCTCGCTTACAAGTTCCGGGCGAAGGTGCGCGCTTCAACGGCGGCGCGTTTGTTGTCGAGTCTGAAGCGTTTTTACCGTCATGCCGTGCGGCAGAATCTGATCACCATTGATCCGACGCTGCGCATTGAAGCACCCAAACTGCCACGCTCCCTGCCGAAAAGCCTGACCGAGGCCGATGTTGAAAGCCTGCTTGCCGCGCCGTTGGTGGATGAGCCGCTGGGTTTGCGCGATCGCGCGATGCTGGAGGTGCTTTATGCCAGCGGGCTGCGGGTGTCCGAACTGGTAACGTTGAAGGTGCCGCAGATCAGCCGTGACATGGGCGTGGTGCGAGTACTCGGCAAGGGCTCAAAGGAACGGCTGGTGCCCCTGGGGGAAGAAGCACTGGGCTGGCTTGAGCGTTATCTGCGCGATGGCCGGCCGGCGCTGCTGGGGAAGCGGGTCAGCGATGCATTATTCGTGACTGCGCGTGCCGCCGCGATGACACGGCAGTCGTTCTGGCACCTGATCAAACGCCATGCTTTGCAGGCCGGTCTGCACAAACCGATTTCGCCGCATACGCTGCGTCATGCTTTTGCGACGCATTTGCTCAACCACGGCGCCGACTTGCGTGTGGTTCAGTTGCTGCTCGGGCACTCGGATATTTCAACAACGCAGATTTATACGCACGTCGCACGGGAACGGATGAAGCAGTTGCACGCGAAGCATCACCCGCGAGGCTGAGAACGGAACGGGTTATTGTTGTTTGCCGCGTTCGATGGTGACGCCCAGCCTTTTGACTCCGGCGAGCGGCGCCAGTTTTGCGATGGTGATGCGCAGCCACGGGGCCTTGAAATCCCGGATCACCAGCTGGGCGATGGATTCGGCCGCGTGTTCGAGCAGCGCAAAATGCTGTTCTGCAAAGAGCTTGCGGATCTCGGCGACAACTTCGGCGTAATCGATGGTGTCCTCGATACGGTCGCTGTGAGCGGCGTGTTCGCCGCGGAGCCCGATTTCGAGATCCAGCTGGATGGTCTGCGCAAGCTGCTTTTCGCGGTCATAGATGCCGATGCGGGTGTCGATGCGCAGCTCGCTGATGAATATGGTGTCCATGGGTATGTGCATTGGGCTGCCGGTGACTTGCGCTAGAATGGCCGGCGCCATTTTAGCCCAGAGGGAATCCCGTTGGTTTTACTGATTACAGTGCTGGCTGCTTACTTGCTGGGTTCAGTGTCTTTTGCCGTGATGGTCAGCCACGCATACCGGCTGCCTGATCCGCGTGAATACGGTTCCGGTAATCCCGGCGCCACCAATGTGTTGCGCAGCGGCCGCAAGTCCGCAGCGGTGCTGACCCTGCTCGGTGACAGCGCCAAGGGTTGGGTTGCGGTGTTTTGCGCGCAGCAATGGAACGCTGATGGCCGGGAGCTGGCGATGGCTCTTGCAGCAGTAGCAGTGATCATGGGTCACATGTATCCGCTGTTCCACAAGTTCAAAGGCGGCAAGGGCGTGGCGACTGCGCTGGGCGTGCTGCTGGGGCTGAACTGGATCCTCGCGTTGGGCACGCTGACAACCTGGATCATCATTGCCGTCTTTTTCCGGTTTTCATCGCTGGCCGCACTGGTATCGGCGTTGTTCGCGGCATTTTTCGTGTTGATCCTGTTTAATGCTTCTCATCCCTTTGTGTGGTCTGTGACCCTGATTGCTGCTCTGCTGATCTGGCGCCATCGGTCCAATATCCGAAATCTGATTGGCGGCAAGGAGCGCAAGCTCGGCGCCAAGTCCGAAACTTAAACCGCTGCGAGGCTGGCCAGATCCCATCGCGGCCGGACAGTGAAGCCCGACGCGGTTTCTTGCAAACCTTTCTGCAGACGCAGAGCGCCGGCAAACGCAATCATTGCACCGTTGTCAGTGCAGAATTCCAGGGGCGGATAAAACACCGTGCAACCGCGGCGTTTGGCGGAGGAGGTGAGTTGTTCCCGCAAATGCCGGTTGGCGCCGACGCCGCCAGCGACGACCAGGCGTTGCAGCCCTGTCTGTTCCAGCGCAGCCAGCGATTTACCGACCAGCACATCCGCAATCGCCGCCTCCAGTTCGGCGGCGAGGTCGGCACAGCCCTGCTGGTCCGGCGCCTGATTGCGAACGGCGGTCAGCACGGCGGTTTTCAGGCCGCTGAAACTGAAATCGAGGTTGTCACTGCGCAGCATCGGGCGCGGCAAAGTAAATCGACCGGCGCGACCCTGGGTGGCGAGTGCGGCGATCGCCGGTCCCCCGGGATATCCGAGTCCCAGCAGTTTGGCCGATTTATCGAAGGCTTCACCGGCAGCGTCGTCAACGGTTTCCCCGAGCAGGGTGTAGTCGCCGACGCCGCCCACGCGCATCAGCTGGGTGTGTCCTCCGGAAACCAGCAGTGCGATAAATGGAAACTGTGGCGCCGGATCAGCGAGCAGCGGTGACAGCAGATGGCCTTCAAGGTGATGTACCCCGATCGCCGGTTTGCCCAGCGCGTGGGCAAGGCTGGCTCCGATACCGGCGCCGACCAGCAGTGCGCCGGCCAGTCCGGGGCCCGCGGTATAAGCCACCGCATCAAGTTCAGCCCGTGTTGAATGGGCTTGCGCCAGCACCTGACGGGTTAGTGGCAGTACCCGCCGGATATGATCGCGGGAAGCCAGTTCCGGCACTACACCGCCGTATTCGGCATGCAGCGCAACTTGGGTATGGAGTGCATGCGCGAGCAGTCCCCGGGTGGTGTCATAGAGTGCGATACCGGTTTCATCGCAGGATGTTTCGATGCCAAGTACGAGCACGGGATCAGCCTGAATATGCGAAAAAAGACAGAAAATAGGGGTTAAAGCGGCGAAAAAGGCCTTGAAACTGCAAAAATCTGAATTCTTGAGGGGTGGAGCTGTTGTCCGCGTCGCTTTAGGGCCGGGTACCCGTGTACCTTTCAAAACTACGGCCGAGCTGGTTATAATACGCGTTTTTCCGAACCCAGCCCTGAGGTTTCATGACCACCGTACGCGTCAAAGAAAACGAGCCGTTTGAAGTGGCCCTGCGCCGTTTCAAGCGCACTGTAGAGAAGACCGGCCTGCTGACCGAACTGCGCGCCCGCGAGTTCTATGAGAAGCCGACCGCCGAGCGCAAGCGCAAACTTGCAGCTGCAGTTAAGCGCACGCACAAGCGCCTGCGTTCGCAGCTGCTGCCGCCGAAACTGTACTGATCAGTACGGCCTGCGTTGCCAAAGGGTGCAGGGGCTCAGCCTCGCACCCTTTTGTCTTTTGTGCGTCCTGTTTATTTCCGGAGAGAAGCGATGTCCCTGCGCGATCAGATCAATGACGACCTCAAGGCTGCAATGCGCAGCGGTGAAACCGTGCGCCGCGACACCATCCGTCTGCTGACGGCCGCATTGAAACAGCGTGAAGTCGACGAGCGCAAGACGCTGACCGATGCCGATGTGCTGGCGGTGATCGAGAAAATGATCAAGCAGCGGCGCGATTCAATCAGCCAGTTCGAGCAGGGCGGCCGCCAGGATCTGGCCGACAAGGAAAAACTTGAACTGACGCTGCTGCAGACCTATATGCCGCAGGCGATGGGCGAGGATGAACTGGCTGCGGCAATTGCGGCAGCGGTTGCCGAGTCCGGCGCTGCGGGGCCTGCCGACATGGGTAAAGTGATGGCCGTGCTGAAACCGAAACTGGCCGGTCGTGCCGATATGGGCAAGGTTTCTGCTGCCGTAAAGGCGCGTCTGACCCAGTCTTAGCATGCATTGTTATCAATGCTGCTCCCGGGTGAGCCGGGGCGCGTGAATAAGACGGGCGCCGGCTTGTTTGCGGTGTATTTATAATTCAGCGATCAAACCCGGGCGGCGAGTAGCCGCCCGCCGTGAAGTGGGGTCGACCGCAGCGCATGATTCCGCCATCGTTTATCCAGGATTTGCTGGGCCGTGTCGACATTGTCGAGGTGGTCGATCGTTACGTGAAGCTGAAGCGTAGCGGCGCCAACTATTCCGCCTGCTGTCCTTTCCACACTGAAAAATCACCGTCGTTTACGGTGAGCCCGACCAAGCAGTTTTACCACTGCTTCGGTTGCGGCGCGCATGGCACCGCGATCGGCTTCCTGATGGAATACAGCGGCATGGGTTTTGTCGATGCGGTGAAAGATCTGGCTCAGGGTGTCGGCATGCAGGTTCCCGAGGCGCCACGGTCCGAGTTTGAGCAACGGCGCGCCGAAGATGGCCCGGACCTTTACGGTGCACTGCTGAAGGCGGCGCAGTTCTACCGCAACCAGTTGAAGGACGCGCCGCAGGCGATTGAGTATCTGAAACGCCGCGGACTTTCCGGCGAGATCGCAAAAAAATTCGGCATCGGGTACGCGCCGGACGCATGGCAAGGGCTGGAGCAGGTGTTTCCGGATTACGCCGACAAGGCCTTGACCGCGGCGGGACTGGTCAAGCAGAACGACGAAGGCCGGCGTTACGATGTGTTCCGCGACCGCATCATGTTTCCGATCGTCGATGTCAAAGGCAACATCATCGGCTTCGGCGGCCGCGTGCTCGGCGATGGCGAGCCGAAATACCTGAATTCTCCGGAGACCGCGGTTTTTGAAAAAGGCCGGGAACTTTACGGACTGTTTCATGCGCGACGTGCGATCCGCGATGCCGGCTGCGTGATCGTCGTCGAAGGTTATATGGACGTGGTGGCGCTGGCGCAGTCCGGAATCGAGTATGCGGTTGCAACACTCGGGACGGCGACGACCCCCGTGCATGTACAGAAACTGCTGCGCCAGTCGGATGAAGTCGTGTTCTGTTTTGACGGTGATGCCGCCGGTCGTCGTGCCGCCTGGCGCGCGCTGGAAAACAGCCTCGCCCAACTGGCTGACGGGAAACAGCTGCGTTTCCTGTTTTTGCCTGATGGTGAGGATCCCGATAGCTATGTGCGCGCGCACGGCAAGGCGGCGTTTGAAGCATTGCTGGTGAAAGCCGATCCGCTGTCGCGTTTTCTGATTGATGAGCTGCGTCGCAATGCGGATACCAATGCGCCTGAGGGGCGGGCCAAGCTGTTGCAACAGGCGAAGCCGCTGGTCAAGCAGATTGCCGCGCCGATGTTTTCTCTGATGATCCGCAAGGAGCTTGCACTGGTCACCGGGGTATCGCAGCAGGAACTTGACGGTGAATTCGAGATCAGAAGTCAGGCGACCAGCACACCGGCCCCAGCGCGGCGACCGACGCAGACTGCCCCGTCGATATTGCGGACGGTACTGGAACTGGTGGTGGCAGAGCCGCGATTCGCCGCGTTGATCGGACATGAGGATCTGGAACTCGGGCGTGGTGCGCCAGGCCTTGATCAAGCGGATCTCCAGGCATTGGAGGCCGTGGTGGATGCGGTTAACGTGGGTGATGCGAAGCTGAACCTTGGTGAAGCGTTTCGCGGTACGCCCCACGAAAACGCAGTGCGCAATGCGGAGGTGGGGGCATTGCGCTGGCAGGAGCGGTCGCTGGAGACATCGGAACTGGAGGCGGAGTTTTCCGGGGCTTGGCGCCAGGCATTGGACCGGATCCGCCGGTCCCGGATTACGGCACTTTTGGAGAAATCCCGGCAGCAGGGTCTGAGCGCCGAAGACCAAGCGCAATATCGTCTTTTACAACAGGCACTTAGTGTGGTCCCAGGCAAGTGAATTCGGGGCTGATTTAAAGTATAATTTACGGTTTTTCACCGAACATTGCCCCCGCGGAGCCTAATCTCATGGCCAAGCAATCCAAAGCAGCGAAATCCAAGGCAAAAAACGCGAAAGCGAAACCCGCCAAAGCGAAAAGCTCGTCCCGCGTGAAAACCGCACCGGTGAAATCTGCAAAGGCCAAGTCGCGGCCTGCGGTGAAGGCGAAAGTTACCAAGGCCAAGGTTCCGGCACGTGTCGTTGCAAAACGCCCTGCGGCGAAGGCTGTGGTGAAAGCCAAGGCAAAAGGCAAGGCCAAACCGGTTCCGAAGGCTGCTCCCAAATCAAAGGCAACATTGCGCAAAGAACAACGACTCGCGAATTTCAAGGAAGTCGCCAAGCAGGCATTGGCTAAAGTCAAAGCGGCTGCACAGGGCCAGGAAAAAGCGGCCCCGGCCCCGGTTGCTGCAACAGCAGTCAAACAGCCCGTTGGAAAGCAAAAACCGGCGCGCGGGCTGACCGCGCGCGAGCGTGCGCTGGTCAAGGAATTCGAACGCCGGGAACTGTCGCCGGCCGACGCCGAAGCCCGCCGCCTGCGCCTGAAGAATCTGATCGTGCTCGGCAAGGAGCGCGGCTACCTGACTTACGCCGAAATCAACGATCACCTGCCTGATGACATGCTCGACGCTGAAGCCGTCGAGAACATCATCGGCATGATCAGCGACATGGGTATACAGGTGTACGACGAGGCACCTGATGCCGAAACCCTGCTGATGTCCGAGGCTGCACCGGCTGTGGCTGATGAGGATGCGGTCGAGGAAGCGGAGGCTGCGCTGACCACGGTCGATTCGGAGTTTGGCCGTACCACCGACCCGGTGCGCATGTACATGCGTGAGATGGGGTCGGTTGAACTGCTGACCCGCGAAGGCGAGATCGAGATTGCCAAGCGCATCGAAGACGGTCTGCGCCACATGATCCTGGCGATTTCCGCCTGCCCGACGACAATTGCCGAGATTCTCTCGCTGGCCGAGAAGATCGAGAAGGATGAAACGCGTGTCGAAGAGGTGGTTGATGGACTGGCTGACCTTGAGATGAAAGAGGCGATCGTCGAGGACGTTGCTGAAGAGGAAGAGGAAGAGACTGAAGAGGTCGAAGCTGCCGAAGACGAAGATGATGACGGTGCTGCCGGTGCAGCGCAGGCTGCTGCAGATTTGGCGCGGTTGAAGGAAGCTTCGCTGAAGCATTTTGCCGACATCCGCGGCAACTACCAGAAGATGATGCGTGCGTTGCAGAAGCACGGGTCTCGCAGCCGTCCGTACATACAGGCGCGCGAGTCGATTTCCGAAGAGTTGATGAAAATCCGCTTCTCGGCGAAGCAGATTGAAGCCCTGTGCGACGGCGTGCGCAAACTGGTGGAAGAGGTGCGCACGAATGAGCGCACGATCATGGCGCTGTGCATCGACAAGGCGCGCATGCCGCGTCAGCATTTCATCAAGGAGTTTCCGGGCAAGGAAACCAGCGCACGCTGGATTCGCGGTGAGGTTGAATCGGGCAAACCGTGGAGTGAAGCACTCGCGCGTTTTGAGCCGGCGGTTGTGGAACAGCAGCAGAAGCTGCTTGATCTGCAGGGCAAGATCGGGATCCCGATCAAGGAACTGAAGGAAATCAACCGCCAGATGACCACGGGTGAAGCGCGGGCGCGTCGCGCCAAGCGTGAAATGACCGAGGCCAATCTACGTTTGGTGATCTCGATCGCCAAGAAGTACACCAACCGCGGTCTGCAATTTCTCGACCTGATCCAGGAAGGCAACATCGGCTTGATGAAGGCGGTGGACAAGTTCGAATACCGTCGCGGCTACAAGTTCTCGACCTATGCGACGTGGTGGATTCGGCAGGCGATCACGCGTTCGATTGCCGACCAAGCGCGCACGATCCGCATTCCCGTGCACATGATCGAGACCATCAACAAGATGAACCGCATTTCGCGGCAGATCCTGCAGGAAACAGGCTCCGAGCCGGATCCTGCAACGCTCGCCGAGAAAATGGAAATGCCGGAAGAGAAGATCCGCAAGATCCTCAAGATCTCCAAGGAACCGATTTCGATGGAGACGCCCATCGGCGATGACGACGATTCACACCTCGGCGATTTCATCGAAGACCAATCGACGATGGCGCCCAGCGACGCCGCTGTTTATGGCAGCCTGCGTGATGTCACCGGCGATGTGCTGGATACGCTGACGCCGCGCGAAGCGAAGGTGCTGCGCATGCGTTTCGGCATCGAGATGAATACCGACCATACGCTCGAAGAAGTCGGCAAGCAGTTCGACGTCACGCGTGAGCGTATCCGCCAGATCGAGGCGAAAGCGCTGCGCAAGCTGCGCCACCCGTCGCGTTCCGAACGGCTGCGCAGCTTCCTCGATAACGAGAACTGAGTTTGCGGTATTGCCGATGTAAAAAAACAGCCCGAGATTTCGGGCTGTTTTTTTATGTTCCGCTGCGTGAGATCTGACCTAGAAGGGTTTGCCGAGATAGAAATACAAACTCTTGTTGCCATCCGCCGCGAAGCCATATCCTAGGTAAGTGGGGCCGAGCGGCGTGTCTGCGGCGACAAACAGTCCGATCGAATTCAACCAGCCGTCCTGCGATCCGGGCAGCAACGGGTTGCCGATGCGCGCAGCCTCCAGGGAAATGCCGCCGTAAGCTCCTTCGAGCAGCGACTGCCTGGAAAGACGATGGTAATACATGGCCCTTCCGAAGGTCAGGGTCTCTCCGTAGAGCTGCCCCGTTTTGTAACCGGACATCTGCATGAAGCCGCCCCACTGGAACTGGTCATAAACCGGCAGCGGATTGCTGCCGAACTTGCCGCCGCCTTTGACGGCCAGGTTGAGGGTATGGTTGCCGAACGATATGGCGCTGGTCGCGTCGAGTTCCCACTTGGAGTACGCGGCATCGGCGCCGAGCGCGGTGTTGGAGTCGTATACCTTGACGTTGCTGCTCCACCCGCTGCGCGGAAATATGGCACTGTCCAGCCGGTCAAAGAACATGCGCAGCCGGTAGGCGCCGGTGTTGATATCTGGGCCGCCGGGGCTCAGGAAGGCCGGTCCGGTATCCAGTGAAGGATCGACTTTGCCCGCGACCAGGCCCAGGCGGATTTCGCCATAGCGGCGGAACTGGGTGCCGATATCGATTCCGATTTCATCGGTGCGGAAATCGTAGCGGGCCAGGCGGGTGTCACCGTTGTAGATCGAGGTGGAACGGCGCTCCAGTTTGATCTGGGGTGCGACGAAGAACTGCCCCCCGGCGTCGAGCGGCTGGTAGAACTCGCTGATCACGCTGGTGGTGCGACCAACCTGGAAATCAGTTCTCCACTCGGCACCCAGCTCGTTCAGCAAGGTCTTGCGATAGCTCAGCAGCAGGTTGAAGAAGGCATCGCCGCTGAAATCAGTGGACAGTCCAAGGCCGAAGCGCAGATAGTCAGGGCCCCAGGATCTTTCAACGGCGTCCACCGCCAGCACACGCCGGCTCGGTTCTTCGAGGATGCTGTAGTTGACGTGCTCGAAGTGTCCGGTACCGTAGAGGCGACGCATGTCGCGATCAAGGGCTTGCTGGTCGACCGGTTTGCCCGGTTCGGTGTCGAAGACCGCTTTTGCGTATTCGGGATTAACCCGCCGCAACGTACCGAACCGGATCTCGTCGATCGGTCGCAGGTCGGGTACCACGGCGACCTGCTGGCGGCGGCGCAATTAGGCAAACTCCGCTTCGGGCAGGGCGAGCTGCGCAAGGCGGTCGGCGACCTTGCGTGCCGCGGCTTCACCCAGGGGCGCAATTTTGGGCAGGTCGTCAAATGCGCCTGTCGAGTACTGGCTGAGATCCGGAGAAATCAGGATGTCCGCAGGCTTCAGGGAGTCGATGGAGGCCTGGACATTCTGCTCGGTCAGGATGTTGAGCATCTGGCTGGTCACGCCGAGCAGCGAAGTCAGCTCGTCCCGCTTCAGCAGCGGCGTGCCGACATTGACGGCGATGATCACGTCCGCGCCCATTTTTCGCGCGGCATCGACCGGCAGGTTGCTGGTGAGCATGCCGTCGACCAGCATCATGCCGCCGAACTCGGCAGGTGCGACCGCACCCGGCACGGACATGCTCGCGAGCATCACGTTGGCCAACTCACCGTCATGGAAGACCACTGCCTTGCCGGTGACGAGATCGGTGGCCACGGCCCGGTAAGGGATCGGGAGGCGGTCAAACTGGTGATAACCCTTGGCCTTGGTCAGCCGCCGAAGCACGGTCTCCAACTGCACCCCGGTGACGATTCCCTTGGGCAGGAGAACACCGGTGGTGGCGCCGAACTCGGGGCCGAAGAACGGCTTGTAGTCTTCCTGCTTGCGCCGTACCGGCCGTTCCTCGCGCGGCGGGTTGTCCTTGAAGAGGAGTTCCGCGTTAATCTCCTTCAGTATTTCCTCCATCTCGGCCACCGAGCTTCCGCTGGCATAACTGGCGCCGACCAGCGCCCCCATGCTGGTGCCGGCAATGCAATGAACCGGAACGCGCAACTCCTCCAGCACCTTGATGACGCCGACATGAGCGGCACCGCGTGCGCCGCCGCCTGAAAGCACCAGACAGATTTTTGGCCGCTTTGCGCCACTTCCGGATGACGGTGTGTCCTGGGTCTGGGCATGCAGCCCGGCGCTTGTCAGCAGGGTGGTGATGCCTACAAATGCGGCGATCAGGAGGGTCGGAAGTGGCTGTCGGTTCATCATGGTGCGAGTCCCTTGCATGCTGGCTTGCGGCCGCAGCTTAACGGTCTGTCGTTACGTGACTGCGTATGCGTTGCGAGAAATCGGTTGCTGTGTCCGCAGCCTGTGCGCGGGGGTTTACATGCGCACTGCGCTGCAAGTCGGCAAACGGAAGCTGTTTGTCCATCAAGCCGGATTCATAGACGTATTCCGGTACGTATCCGCTGGCGAGGATTTTCCAGCTGAACGGCAGGTGATCCGGGTTGACTCTGGAGTGGAACCAGATATTGGTGGTGCAGTTTGTTGTGAGCGTGTTGTAGAATTCAGGGTTTTCTTTTAAGTTATTGATTTTATTTATATAATCAACAAAAACCCGGCGCGCACTTTCCAGTTTTCCACCCTGCAGCCGAAACACGTAAACATCTTCCGGCGGGTTGTGGCGGTAGTTGGTGCGCAGCCGGATGACGTCACGCTCATCCGCCACTACGTAAAACAGTTCGTATTGGCGGAAGAAGCCCTTCAGTGTCGAGTAATCCTCGCCTTTTTCCTTGCGCGTTTCGATCGACACGGCCAGATGATCGCCCCCGACGAAGGCGAAGCTGACGAAAATGTGCGCGACTGCCGGGCCCATCCAGTAGACCGCCACCAGATCCATACCCTCGAGTTTGCGCAAATCGAAGCGCTTGTTGTACCAGGCCGGTGTGTAATCGTTTTCACTGCGGTAATAAAAGTTGCGGATGTTGTGAACCGTCACCATGTCGCCTTCGACGGTGGCGTAAGGCAATACCGAAACGTCGGTTTGCCAGGGGCGGTCATTGGATGGGGTGAGCTGTCCCCACCAGAGGGCCACGGCAGAGAGCAGCACCATCTGCGCCCCCACGCCTTTCCAGCGCCAGCGACGGGAAAACAGCATCACAAGGACGAGCAGGGATATCAGGGCCATGCTGCACGCAAGGCCGACGTGCAATCCGTTTTGCGGCGCCGTATACAGCAGCGTGAGGCTGGCCCAGGTGGCCGTGACCAACACCGCTATCCCCAGCATGATCAGGCCGGCGATTTTGAAGGCTCGTTTCATTGGTGTGTCACCCCGGGAATTGCCGCCGGTGCCGGGCGGGTCCGCGGTCCGGGTGTTATGGCCGGTGGCGGAGCGGCCGCAAGGCTATCGGGGTGACTATCCGTGACGTGGAGCGTACCGATTAACGTCCGTGAAGGCAATCTTCCCCGGGGGTCGCATGCGCCGTTCGCTACGGGTTAGACTTCGGCCATACCGCAAATAAACGATTTAAGAATTCCGGAGAGGCGCATGAACGAAGTACGCAGCGACCTGGCGCGCACGACCTTTGCCGTTCTGTTTATCGGCGGGCTGCTTTTTGCATCGTTCTGGATCATGCGCCCCTTTCTTGCCCCACTGATCTGGGCAACGATGATTGCAGTAGCGACCTGGCCTTTGATGCGGCGGGTGCAGGCACGCCTGTGGGGACGGCGCAGCCTGGCTGTACTGGCCATGACTCTGGGGTTGTTGCTGGTTTTTGTGGTGCCGTTGACACTGGCCATTGCGACCATCGTTGACCATGCGGACGAGATCGTGGCCTGGGGCAAGGGCATCGCCGGATTCCAGTTGCCTTCGCCGCCGGAGTGGTTGCGCAGTGTGCCGCTGATCGGTGAGCGTCTGGTTGCCATGTGGCAGACGGTTGCCGCGCAGGGGGCGCGTGATCTGGTGCAGCAGGCTGAGCCTTATGTGGGTGTGGCGACCCGATGGTTTATCACGGAGGTCGGCAGTTTCGGCATGGTGTTCGCCCAGTTTCTGCTGACTGTGGTTCTTTCGGCCGTGCTCTATGCGGACGGCGAGGCCTGGGCGCGCTGGATAATCCGGTACAGCAAGAGGCTGGCGCCGGTGCGCGGCGAGCATGCAGCCCGGCTCGCCGGGCAGGCGATCCGCGGCGTTGCGCTCGGCGTGGTGGTAACGGCGCTGGCGCAATCGCTGCTCGGCGGCGTGGGTCTGGCCATTGCCGGCATTCCGTTTGCCGCAGTGCTGACCGCGGTCATGTTCATGCTCTGTATTGCGCAGCTCGGACCGGTGCTGGTGCTGGTGCCCGCCGTGGTCTGGCTGTACTGGAGCGACAGTACCGGTTGGGCGACCTTTCTGCTGGTATGGACGTTGATCGTGGGCACGATCGACAACGTGCTGCGGCCTTTCCTGATCAAACAGGGCGCGGATCTGCCGCTGTTACTGATTTTTGCCGGTGTGATCGGCGGTTTGCTGTCCTTCGGGCTCGTTGGCATTTTTGTTGGTCCCGTTGTACTGGCAGTTGCATTTACCCTGATTGATGCGTGGGTCGATGAGGAAAGCGGTAACCAACGAAACGCCGGTTCCTGAAGCAGTAATTGCATGCTTTACGCCGGCATATCGATAATTGTCCCGCACGGCGAACCGGATTTTACTTCAGGCAAAGTTGATAAACGCCTGGGCCGGACAGCGCGCTAAAGCTTGGTGTAGTCAAAAAAGCCGCACCCGCTTTTGCGGCCCAGTTGACCGGCATCCACTTTTTCCTGCCACAGCAGGCAGGGGCGATATTTCGGATCCTTGAAACCGTCGTAGAGCACTTGCAGAATGGCGAGACAGGTATCGAGCCCGATCAGGTCTGCCAGCGCCAGCGGTCCCATCGGATGGCCCATGCCGAGTTTCATCACACTGTCGATATCTTCCGCAGTGGATAGACCCTCATGCAGGCAATACACCGCTTCGTTCAGCATCGGTAACAGAATGCGATTGCCGACAAACCCCGGACTGTTCTTCACTGCAACCGGCGATTTGCCCAGCTTTTCAGTCAGCATCCTGACCGTTTCGTAAGTTGAATCGGATGTCTGCAAGGCGCGTATCAGTTCCACCAGCGGCATCACTGGGACCGGATTGAAAAAATGCATGCCGATGACCTGAGCAGATCGTTTGGTCGCACCGGCGATACGGGTCAGCGAGATGGACGAAGTATTCGAGGCAAGAATGGCGGTTGGTTTGGCAATGCGGTCGAGCTCGCCAAAGATCTTCAGCTTCAAGTCGATATTTTCAGTCGCCGCCTCAATGATCACGTCGCAGCCGGAAATGTCATCCAGCCGGGTGGTGGTGCGGATGCGCGCCATCAGCGCGTTCTTGTCGTCGGCCGCGAGTTTCTGCTTGCTCACCAGCCGTTGCAGGCTTTTGTCTATGGTTTCGATTCCGCGTTGCAGAGCGGCGTCATTGAGGTCGGTCATGACAACCGGGAAGTTGCCTGCAGCGATAACCTGTGCGATACCGTTGCCCATGGTGCCAGCGCCGACGACGGCGACTGATTTGATTTCCATTAGCGGTTTTCCTGTGTGTTCGTCTAAACAGCATTTGTTGCTGCGGCTCATCCGTATTCCCGCGCTTGTGCGCGCATGATCATTAGTTTGTGCTAAGTCGGTATTACCCTACAGCCTTGCTGCCGCAGCGCCGTCGTGCGTTGGCAATCAGTGTTGCCACCGCGCAGGATGCCAGTCGCGCAATCAGCGAATCAGCGCGGCTCGTCAGAATGATCGGTACACGTGCGCCGAGGACAATACCGGCGGCATCTGCGCCGGCGAGAAAAGTCAGGCTTTTGGCAAGCATGTTGCCGGCTTCAAGGTCCGGTACCACCAGCACGTTTGCACGACCTGCGACCCGCGATTCTATTTTTTTGATTTTTGCGGCTTCCGGGCTGATCGCGTTGTCGAGGGCGAGCGGTCCGTCAAGGACGGCGCCGGTAATTTGTTTGCGATCAGCCATCTTGCACAGTGCGGCAGCCTCAAGCGTGGAGGGCACATCCGGATTGACCGTTTCCATGGCCGACAGGATTGCGACTCGCACGTCCGTGAAATCCAGATCATGCGCGAGATCGATCGCATTCTGCACGATATCAACCTTGTCCTTGAGGGAAGGGGCAATATTGACGGCGGCATCGGTGATGATGAGTGGATCGGCATGACCCGGTACATCCATGATGAAGCAGTGGCTGATGCGTCGTGCAGTGCGCAAGCCGGTGTCGCGCTGAATCACCGCGCTCATCAGTTCATCGATATGCAGGCTGCCTTTCATCAACGCTTCGGCGCGTCCCGCACGTACCTCTTCCACCGCCTTTTCAGCCGATTCATGACTGAATCGGGCATCGACGATGGGGAAGCCGGAGATATTGATTCCTGCTTTCAGCGCGACTTCCTGGATGCGTTCGGTCGGACCGACGAGTATGGGTGCGATCAGTCCGGCTTTTGCGGCATCGACTGCTCCCTGCAGCGAGCTCTCGTCGCAGGGATGGACTACTGCAGTCGGCGTCGGCGGCAATGCCTTGCAGCGTTTGATCAGGCGCTGGTATTTTTTGTGTTGGTTGACCATTTAACTGTTCCTTGTTCCCGGGCCGCGCAATTGGTGCATTTATGCCGGTCAGTTTTGAGAGGGGATTCGAAGCGCCCGGCCCTTGCGTTTTGTTGCGCCGCAGCAACGATAGCTAGGACTTTAGCCACTCGCCTTGATTCATGTCAATCAAGAGTGCGGGCAAGATGTTCAAAAAATATTTTTACGCACGGCTTTGGATGATCCTGCCTGGAAATGCGGCGGCGCATTGTCGAAGAGCCTGCTCCACATCCAATCAGGTTGGAGTTGAGGGGCTTACATAACCACCGGGAAATCGCGCCTGTAACCGGTCTGGTTTTTTTCTGCAAAGGTGCCGCAATCTTTGGTGCACCGCCGCCGACTGTCATGCCGGCTATGGAAAAACGATCACCCGGGATCGGCTAGGCGCCGGTTTTGTCCGGAGAATCGCCCAGCCGTTTACGCAACCGCGCGACGATTTCATCGACGATTTTGAGTGTTTCCTGCGGGCCCAGCGCGGCCACGGCTTTTTCGCGGACCGAGTAGTGCATCATCAGCAGGCTGCGCATTTTCTTGAAGGCGTTCTCGTTCTGAATGCTGCAGACTGTGGAGTCGTCGTTCAGCACGCGCTGAATATTTCCTGCATCAAGCAGGTTTACGCGGCATATCGACGCGTACTTTGCGATTTCACCGGTGATCTCGTCAAACTGCTTGGCCCACCGTGCCTGACTGTAGCTGGGTTCTTCCGCCATGTTTAGTCTCCCGATTGTGTGGTCATGATCATTCGAAGCCGCCGCCCAGCGCAAGGTGCAGGTTTACGCGCTGTGCAAGCTGTTCACTTTGCACGCGAAGCAACGAGGTTCGGGCTCCGTGCAGTGCGAGTTGGCGCTGTTCCACGCTACGCAGATCAATGCTTCCGACGCGGTACTGGATCTGCGCAAGTTCGAGCGCGCGTTCGTTGTCGCGAACGGCTGCTTGAAGCAGGTTGTTGCGATCACGCAGTATCCGCTCGGCGGAGAGTGCATTTTCGACTTCACTGAATGCGCGCTGTCCTGCGCGCGCATACTGGGCCACTGCCTGTTTCTGATCGGCCGTACGTATTTCAACCTGCGCACGCAGTGCCCCTCCCTGATATAGCGGAGCGATCAGGTTGGCCCCCAGGCTCCACACCGGATTATCCAGATTCTTCAATACAATCAAGTCACTGGAGACGTCACTGCCGCCGGCGGTGAGGCTGATGCGGGGCAGTTGTGCTGCGCGTGCTTCACCGATCCGGTTGAAGGCCGAGGCAACGCGGCGCTCGGCAGCAACCACATCCGGTCGGCGTTCCAGCAACTGCGAGGGCATGCCGGCCGGCACGAAATCCGGCATCGCAGAAAAGCGATCTGCGACTTTGATTTCGGCGGATGGATAGCGGCCAAGCAGTGATTCGAGTGCGCGCAGCGATTGCTCGCGCGACAGTTCAATCTGCTTCAGGGCATCGCGGTAGCCGGATACCGTGGCTCGCGCGTCGGCAACCGCCTGTTCGTTGCCGTTGCCGATGCGCAATCGGTCTTGCGCAAGCTTCAGCAGAGCTTCCGTGCTGCGCAGCATTTCCCGGGCAATCGATTGCTGCAATCCCGCCTCGATGGCCATGAACCAGCTTTTCGCCACCATGGCGGCGAGCGACTGGCGGGCATAGGCGTAGTCTGCGGCGAATGCGGCGGCATCGGCTTCCGCGGCCGACTGGCCGTAGCGCACGCGACCCCACACATCAAGCTCCAGGGAAGCGTTCAGGAACACGCCGTCCAGTCCGCCGCTGCCGCCAGATTTGCCGCCCGTGACACCGACGGCCGTAACGGATGGTTGCAGTGAGGCACTGGCGACTTTCAGGAAGCCTGCGGCGCGTTCGACGCGGGCGGCGGAAGCCTGCAGGTCAGCATTGTACTGGAGCGCTTCATCGACCAGCGCCGTCATTGCGGGATCATTGAACGAATCCAGCCAGCGTTCGGCCACAGGCGTCTGCGATCCACCGGCTTTCCATGTGGCGGGTATCGCGGTGTTGGGCAGCGCCTGTTTCTGCAAGTCTCCGTTTGACGGCGGCTGCGTCAGTGTGCAACCGGCGAGCGCGCCCGCAACGGATACCGCGAGCAGACGGCAGGCGAAGCGGACAGTACTCATCAGTGCAGTTTCAGCACGAGGTAATTGGTAATCGATCCGACGCGCATGATGACCTTGCGAATGATGTGTATCGCCGCAACGTGGTCGGTATAAATTGCCCCTTGGCCCACGGCGCCCGCAGCGAGAAACAGCTCGCGGTCTTTTTCGGCCACTTCCAGCTTGACCGGGAATCGCCCCGGCATCTGCGGAAACGCGCCGGTCTGCGGTATCGTTCCCGACTGCGCGACTTGCCCCTGACCCTGTGCCCAGACAATCGAATCGACTTTGGCCTTGATGATGCGACCCGGATGCATGCTGAGGCTGATTTCGGCCTCGTTGCCCGGCTCCACCATCGTCAGCTCGTTTTGCTGATAAAGCGCGATGACCTGATAGGTTTCCTCGACAAAACTCATCGCCGGAGCGACCGGGAATGCGGTTACGTATGACCCCGGCCGTAACTGGACATTGATCGCGTATCCGTTCGCTGGCGCGTATACGGAAGTCTGGTCAAGATTCCACTGGGCGTTGGCGAGATCCGCGCGGCTGGCGTCGACCTGGGCCTTGGCCGTCGCGAACTGGGCGCGTGCGGCCGCAACCGACGCCTGTTCGCCGTTGATCTGGCCCGACAGCTTCTGTGCGACCTGTGCCTCGTTGGCTTTTGCCGTCGCAATCTGGGCTTCCAGCTCGATGACGTTGGCTTCGGCCTGTTCGAGTGCAAAGCGGTCGCCGGCGCCGGTGGCGACCAGTTCCCTGTTTTGCCGTACCCGCAGCTGCGCCAGATCAAGTCGCGGTTGCAGCGCGCTGACCTGGCCGCTTGCCGATTTGAGCTGTTCCTGCAACTGGCGCGCACCGGCTGAAGCGTCAGCGACATTGGCGGCCGCCTGCGCGAGTTTTGCTTCATCCGCAGCCAGCTTCGCCTTGGCAACGCCCAGGTCGTTTTGATACTGGGTGGGGTCGATGCGGAACAGCAGTTCGCCTTTCTTGACCAGACGGTTGGGCTCGACCGGAACCTCGATGACCCGGCCTTTGACCTGCGGAATGACCTGAACGACGTATTTGATGACGCGCACGTCGCTCGTCGAGGGGGCAATGACATTCGTCTGCAATGATAAAATAGCCCCTGTTTCAGCACGAACCGGATTCCCGGATCGATCCGGCCCCTCCTGAATTCCCGAGGCGCTGTTTTTCTGAACAAGGGTCGTTAGCTCAGTCGGTTAGAGCAGGGGACTCATAATCCCTTGGTCGTTGGTTCGAGTCCAACACGACCCACCATCAAGCAGCGCTGAATATAGCGCTCACGTTGATTCATCCCGAGCATGGCCTGCGCCATGCCGGAGTCACAAGTTGGAGGAGAAAAATATGGCTGCCGTTGTCGGTGCGGATAATCCCGTCAAGACCATGATGCGTGCAGGCAAGGTGGCGCTGGGCATGAATGTGCGTCTGGCTCGATCTGGCGATATTGCAAGGATTGCCAAAACGAGTGGTCATGATTTTATTTTCATTGATATCCAGCATTCGCTGTTCAACCTGGAAACCATCGGCCATATCGCGCAGGCTGCGCTGGGCTGCGGCATCGCGCCGCTGGTGCGGGTGCGCAGTTGTGACGACCCCGATACCTCGCTGCTCCTCGACAACGGTGTGACCGGCATCGTGTTTCCCGACATCAGTACCGCCGAAGAAGCGAAGCGGGCGGTGAGTCGGGCAAAGTTTCCGCCCATCGGCCGTCGTTCGGTTTCCGGTGGTTATGCCCTGTTTGATTTTCGGCCGATGTCGACGGCCGACGCGGTTCCGGCGTTACAGGAAAACACGCTGGTGGTGTGCATGATCGAAACGCGTGAAGGCGTCGAGAACATTGAGGCCATTGCAGCTGTCGAAGGGATTGATGTGATCCATGTCGGCGCCAATGATCTGATGACGGCATTGGGCAAACCGGGGCAGTTCGGTGATCCCGAGGGCGCGGCCGCCATCGAGAAGGTCATCACCACGGCTGTGCGTCATGGGAAAATCGCCGGGGTCGGTGGTGATCGCAACCTGCCGCGGCAAATGGAATACATCCGGCGCGGAGCACGCTTTATCACAACCAACAGCGAGATTGCATTCATCATGGCCGAGGCCTCGCGGGTAACGGGTGAATTGCGCCAAGCGCTGCGAACAACGGGTAATTAACTTATAACTATTTGTTTTTATTGAAAAAAGAGGGCAAACCATCATGAACAGCAATTATCTGAAGCCGGTCGTGGCCGGCGTTGTAGCGGCGGCACTGGCGTTTCCGCTGACCGCCCTGGCGCAGGGCGCAGCCTGGGCGCCGACCAAACCGGTGCGCGTCATTGTTCCGTTCCCGCCGGGTGGCAGCAACGACATCGTCGGCCGGCTGGTCGCCAACGACATGAGCCCGATCATCGGTCAGCAGGTGGTGATAGACAATCGTGGCGGCGCGGGCGGCATTATCGGCTCCGAAATTGCCGCAGGTGCTGTACCCGATGGCCATACGCTGCTGATCGCATCGGTCGCGTTTGCCTACAACCCGGCGATTTACAAATCGCAGGTGCGTTTCGATCCGGAGAAATCCTTCACCCCGATTGCGCTGATCGGCACCGGTCCGAGCGCACTGACAGTCAACCCGAAAATGGCCGCAAAAACGACCAAGGAACTGATTGACATGGCAAAGGCCAAGCCCGGTACGCTGACCTATGCGACCGCCGGCATCGGCAGTTTTCAGCACTTGAGTACCGAGTTGTTCCGTCTGCAGGCCGGCATCAGCCTGGTGCACGTGCCTTTCAAAGGCGGCGGCCCGGCGATGACCGATGTGATTGCCGGCAATACCCTGATTACCATGGGTTCTCTGCTGCAACTGGTTCCGCATGTTCAAAGCAACCGCTTGCGCATCCTTGCAGTGGGCAGCGCCAAGCGCAACAACGCTTTCCCCAACGTGCCGACCGTGGCGGAGAGCGGTGTGCCCGGTTACGAGGCGAACAACTGGTGGGGGATTCTGGCACCCGCTGGCGTGACCCCGGCGATGGTGCGTACTCTTGAAGCGGCTGTGAAAAAGGTCGTGGACAATCCTGAGATGCAAAAGAAATTTGATTCACAGGGTGCTGAGGTGGCCTACATGAATTCCGCGACCTATGCCAAGTTCATCAAGGCTGAAACCACCAAGTGGTCGAAAGTTGTAAAAGACGCCGGCATCAAGGCTGAATAATCGATCCGGGGGCATCCCCGCTTTGGAGGAGATTGGAATCATGTCGCATGTCATTCGTATTCAGCAGAACGGTGGTCCGGAGCAGATGCTTTGGGAGGAAGTCGCTGTTGGCGAGCCGGGGCCCGGCGAGGTCCGTGTGCGCAATACCGCGATCGGTTTGAATTTCATCGATACCTACCATCGCTCCGGTCTGTATCCCATGCCGCTGCCGCTTGTGCTTGGCTCGGAAGGTGCCGGTGTGGTGGAGGCGGTCGGCCCCAAGGTCAAGGAATTCAAGGTCGGTGACCGCGTGGCCTACGCTCAGCCGATCGGCGCCTATGCCGAAGTGCTGATTCGCCCCGTAGCACGGCTGGTGAAGATTCCTGCCAGAATCAAGGATGAAACAGCTGCAGCGATGATGCTGAAGGGCATGACCGCCTGGTATCTGTGCCGCCGCACCTATCGCGTGAAAAAGGGCGACACCATCGTCGTGCATGCGGCCGCAGGCGGTGTCGGGCAGATTCTCTGCCAGTGGGCGAAACACCTCGGCGCGACGGTCATCGGAACGGTCGGCAGTGAAGAAAAGGTTGCGCTGGCCAAGAAGGTGGGCTGTAAACATGTCGTGGTGATGTCGCGCGAGAAACTTTCCGAGCGCGTCAAAGCCATCACCAAGGGCAAGGGCGTGCCGGTGGTTTATGACGGCGTCGGCAAGGACACGTTCATGGAATCCCTGGATTGTCTGGCGCCACGTGGGCTGATGGCGAGTTTTGGAAATGCTTCCGGCGCAGTGCCCCCGGTCAACATCGGCGTTTTGGCGCAGAAGGGTTCGCTGTTCCTGACGCGGCCGACGTTGGTGAATTACACGTCTTCGCGCGAAGATCTGTTGACTGCTTCGCGGGAACTGTTTGCTGTGGTGAAAAAAGGCGCCGTGAAAATCACCATCAACCAGCGTTATCCGTTGTGCGAAGCTGCGCGGGCACATCGTGATCTTGAGTCACGCAAGACCACGGGTTCAACCGTATTGGTACCTTAACCGGTGCCGCTTTCATGCCGTCGACTGCGAAAAGCCTGAACAGCACCAGTCTGATTTTTTTGCTGGTACTGAGTGCGTCAGTGCATGCCCAAACGCAGGCGCCGGTTGAAGATCGCGTGCAGGCGCTGCAGCAGGGACAATATCGTGCGGGTTCGGCGCATCGCGCGCTTGAGCAGGCGCGGCATGAAGCGAAGCTGGCCGAGCAGGATGTGCTGAATTTGCGCGACGCTAACGCGGCTGCGCAGATGGAGGCGGCGTTCCGCAAGGGCGAGCTGGATAAATCCGAGAAAACGCTGGCCGCAGCACGGGCACGCCTGCAGGCGGCGCAGCGGGCCTATGATGATGCCGTGGGCGCGGTCGACGCGGTGCCCCGTGCCGCGCCGGTCGGACAAACCAAATAACAAAATAACTGTTTCTGTTGTGCAGTGAACCGGCGATCAGGCGCGCCGGCTGCTGGCGCCGCCGTCCACCGTGATGATGGTGCCAGTGGTATAGCCTGAAAGCGGCGAGCACAGGAAGGTCACCATTGCACCCAGTTCCTCGATGGTCGCCATGCGGCCGAAAGGCGATTTGCTGACGAATTCCTGCCAGCGATCCGGGTTGCCGAATTCCTTTTCTGCGCGTTCGCGCAGCCGCTTGACCGCGCGATCTGTCGCCGTGCCGCCGGGATTGACACCAACAACGCGCACACCGAATTCAGGACTCTCGGCGCCGAGTGCGCGGCTGAACGCCATCAGGGCGGCATTGCCCATGCTGCCGGCGATATAGCTGGCGACCGGACGTTCGCCGGCTGCGCCGATGACGTTGACGATGACGCCGCTTTTGCGTTTGCGCATCTGCGCATAGATTTCACGTGTGATGTCGATGAAGCCGAAAACCTTGAGATCCCATGCCCGTTTCCAGGTGGCATCGTCGAGCGCATCGATAGTGCCTTGCGGGATCGCGCCCGCGTTGTTGATCAGGAAGTCGACCTCACCGCACTCTTTGGCGAGTTTGACCGCGTTGGCATTATCAGACAGGTCCGCAGCGTGACAGGTCACTTCGACGTTACTGGTGGCGATGATTTTGTCGCGTGCCGCAGCGAGATCGGCTGCGTTGCGTGCAGCCAGATGCAGGTGGCAACCTTCTTTGGCCAGCATTTGCGCCACACCGAGCCCGATGCCTCGCGAACCACCGGTGATCAGCGCCCGTTTCCCCTTGATTCCCAATTCCATGATTCGCTCCTCTACTGTTTCGCCGGTCGGCAGGTGCGAAATGTTACCACCGCAATCGCGGGCTACCGTCAACCGCAAACTGTTGCCCGCGTTAATGGATTACGGCCCGAAATTTCGGGGCGAATCGCGTGATGACGCGAGCCACAAATTGAATTGGAGACAACATGAGCAAACTGCTGAACACCCTGCTGGCCGCCGGCATCACCGCCCTGACTTTCAACGTCGCCGCTCAAACCGCGCCTGCACCTGCAGCGCCGGCTGCAGCGCCCGCACCTGCCAAGGCCGAGCCGATGAAGGCAACGCCGGCGACCCCGGCAGCACCCGCTCCGGAAGCCAAGGCCGACAAACCGAAAAAGGCCAAGGCCGACAAGCCGAAAAAGGCTAAAGCCGACAAGCCGAAAAAGGCCAAGAAGGCTCCGAAAACGGAAGCTGTTCCGGCTCCGGCGAAGTAACCTTGCAGCAGTCGCCGGTTTCGGCGGCGCGCTACAATCGAGAAGGCAGGCGCAATGCGCCTGCCTTCTTTTTTTGGCCTCGATGTTTCGCTGAAGTGATGCAAAAGCAGCAGAAATGCTCAGTGCATATTTAATGAATTTAATATAAATAAGTTAATTATTTCAATGAATTATATCGATTCCGCAAGCGGTGCAGCGTATCCCGACGACATCGCGAGGTGGTGCGGTAACACCGGGGCTTATCTCAATCTGGCACCCGGTTCAGGTCTTCGGCGCAACGAGATCGACGCGGGTGAGCGTTCGGTCTGGAGATACGCGAAGGCAATTTCGGTTCAACGCGATCATGCGGTGACGCTCGGCGAAGGCTGCACGCCGCTGCTGAACCGTAAGTGGCGAGGCGTTCCTGTGCAGTTCAAGCTGGAATTCATGATGCCGACCGGTTCTTTCAAGGACCGTGGCATGACGGTGATGGTCAGTTATCTTAAAAGCCGCGGCATTGATCATGTGCTGGAGGACTCGTCGGGTAATGCCGGGGCTTCGTTGTCGGCCTATGCAGCTGCGGCGGGCATGCGCTGCCGCATTCTCGTTCCCGAGACGGCTTCATATCCGAAGATCGCGCAGATTGCGGCCTGTGGGGCCGATGTTGTTACTGTCAGGGGCTCACGTCAGGACGTTGCCGATGCCGCGTTGCGCATGAGCAGCGAGATTTTTTACGCCAGTCATAACTGGCAGCCGTTTTTTGTCGAAGGTACCAAGACGCTGGCCTACGAACTGTGGGAATCACTGGGCTTCCAGGCGCCTGACAACGTGGTCACGCCGCTGGGCTACGGCAGCAATGTGCTTGGACTTGAGCGCGGATTTGATGAACTGTTGCGCAACGGGGAAATCAAGCGCATGCCGCGGATCTTTGGTGTGCAGGCTGCCAATTGCGCGCCCTGCCACGCCACCTGGCAGTCCGGCGGGGAGGCGCCGGTTCCGGTAACCGTGACGCCGACGATTGCCGAAGGCATTGCTTCGTCGCAACCAACGCGCTTGCGCGAGGTGGTGCGTTGCGTGCGTCGTACCGGCGGCGCGATTGCAGCGGTGAGTGAAGAAGAAATCGTCAGCGCGCTGGGTGCTCTGGCGCGCATGGGGCTTTACGTTGAACCGACTTGTGCGTCTGCAGCTGCAGGACTGACGCAATGGCTGGAGTCGGGCGCAATTCGCGCAGATGAGACCACCGTCGTAGTACTGACCGGCAGCGGGTTAAAAAGCTCTGAACGTATCGGTCAGTTGCTTGGTTTGCAGCCGCGCAGCCTGTGATCCGTCAGTCTGCGTTCCCGCATCATGGACCATTGCGCCATATTCTTGACATGGTGCGCGTGCGCCGCCTAGATTCGAAACCTTTCCGCCGACATTTTTGTCGCGCTTCACGTTTTAAAGGGCTACATACATGAAAATCACCGCCGTCAAAAGCTATGCCGTGCATCCGGGCTGGCGCAAGAACCTGATCTTCGTCAAAGTCGAAACCGATGCTGGCATTCATGGCTGGGGTGAGGCTTACTCGCAATATGACCGTGATACCGCAGTGATGGCCCAGCTTGCTGCACTGGGGCCGTACCTGGTTGGCCGCAGTCCGTTCGACATCAAACATTTCACGCAGTTTGCGTTCGACGATTACGCGGCGCGACGCGGTTCGGTGGAACTGTTCTGCGCAATCAGCGGCATCGAGCAGGCGATGTGGGACATCGTCGGCAAGGCGACTCAGCAGCCGGTTTACAACCTGCTTGGCGGTCGTTATCGCGACAAGATCCGTGTGTATGCCAACGGCTGGAGTTACGGGATGAAGGAGCCGGATGACTATGCGCGCGCTGCCGAGAAAGTGGTGAAGCAGGGTTTCACCGCGATGAAGTTCGACCCCTTGCCGTCGCCATGGCGCACCTATATTCCGAAAGAGCACGAGCGTCGTGCGATACGCGTGGTTAAGGCCATTCGCGATGCGGTGGGGCCTGATGTGGATCTGCTGATTGAGCAGCATCGCCGGCTGGCACCGATGCATGCCATTCGCCTCGACAAGCAGCTTGCCGAGTTTGATCTCTACTGGATGGAGGAATCCTGTCAAGCGGAATTCCCCGATGAACTCGCGCAGATCCGCCGTGAAATCGGCGTGCCGATGGTGATCGGGGAGGCGACCTATACCAAAACGGGTTTCCGTCCGTTGCTGGAAAAGCGCTCAGCCGACATTCTCAATCCGGATGTCGCCTGCGTTGGCGGCATTCTGGAGCTGAAGGAAATTGCCGCAATGGCAGAGCCTTTCCTGGTGGCCGTTTCGCCGCACAACTACAACTCGACGCTGGTGGCGCTGGCATCTACCGTTCATGCCTCGGCGACGATGCCCAACTTCATCATCACCGAGTATTTTCTGCCCTTTGTGGACTTCTGCGACAAGATTTCGCCAAACCAGCTCAAACCCAAAAACGGCTACATTGAATTACCGACCGCTCCCGGCCTCGGCGTCGATGTTGACGAGGAGGCGTTGAAGCAGCATCCGGCCAAGGTCTATCCCGCGCGTAAACTGCGTCAGCCTGCAGACGAAGGCCCCTGATTCCGGGGCCCCGTTGCGGGGTCAGGCCGGTGCCGGACTGAAGACGACGGTGTTGCCGTCGACCTCCAGTTTGGTCTGAAAGGCGCTGCTGCGCTTGCGCAGCGCCTCCAGACCTTCCTGTTCGTCGCCGATTTTGCAGATCACCGTTTCGTTCTGCGCGTTATGACGGACGAACTCGAAGGCACCGCCGGTCACTTTTTTGCCGTCAAGGGATACACGTCCGATCATGCCCAGCCAGTCACCATGCTTGAGTCCGCCGTGTCCGGTGTGGAAGGAAAAGCTGCCCAGACCGTAAAACACCGGTTTGCCCTTGTAGATTTCGACCGGTAATGAATAGTGCGGGCCGTGGCCGATGACTACATCGGCGCCGGCATCGATCACCGCATGTGCAATTTCGGTCATGTAGTCGAGCACTTCTTCCTTGAAGCCCCAGTGATGGGAGGCAACCAGTACGTCAACTTTTTTCCGCAACTCACCGATTTCCGCAAGGTAGTCGGACATGTATTTCTTGTCCGCCCAAGTGACAATCAGCGGCGGTACGCCGGGCCGGTTTGCGGGCGGAATATCCTGGCGCAGCTTGTGCAGAGGCAATTGATAGGCGGTATGTCCGCGCAATGCGGCTACCCCGGCGCTGTGCTCACCGGCTTCATGGTTGGTCGGCCAATAAACCGAAGTGCGCTGCAGGAATCCGTAGCGGATGCCGTCCTGTTCGATAACGACCGGTGCGCGGGCCTGCGCACGGTTGCGTCCGGCGCCGGTATAGGGGATGCCGAGTTTTTCCAGTTCCGTCAGTGAGGAGCGGATCGCGTCTCCGCCATAGTTGACGTTGTTGGCGTTGCCTACAACGCGAAAATTCGCGAGTTTGAGCGCTTGTCCCGCCTCAGGCGCGGCAAAGAATCCCTCGTCCGAGACGGACACAGTGCTGGCTGGCTGGTAAAAACAGCACTCAAGGTTGCCGAACAGCATGTCTGCGCTGCGCAGTGTGTCGAGCACTCGATTGAAGGGGCGGGTGTGATCTGCGACATTCATCAGATTGATGTCGCCGGTGAACAGCATCAGTTTGCGAGCCACGGGTTCTCCTGATTGGGGTTGTCGAGTCTGGCCGGGGCCGACACGGCAGGTATTTTTGGACTGGGCCATTCTTTAACATGGAATTGCCGTGTGGCGGCCCGGACAGCCAATTGGTGGAATCGGGAACCGTGAACTGGTTAACGGAGCGGGGCTGCAAAACGCTTCAGTTAAGAAATTCTCAACAATGAGTGCATAAAATATATATTGCGAAGCAGCATAAATGGCTTGACAGGGGTCTGCTGCATGGCAAAATGGGAACCGTGCTGGGTGCCTTCTACAGGTATCGGCGCATATCCTCCAAAACCTCCTCCTTTGGTGGAACTTCAGCGCAACCCCTCGGGGTTGCGTTTTTTTCGCCCCTTCAATATTGCAACGCAACATCTTAACAAATTTGGTGTTAGCGTGCGCTAGCTTCGGTCAACCGAATGTGTTGATCGCATTGTTTCGGGTGGTCCCGATCACGCGTTGTCCGCAACTGACGATGCGGCATTGAAATCCGCAAGGCCCAGCGCTGCGAATGTCTCCGGGTGGCTACAGGTGGTTTGCTATACTCGCAATGCAGCAAATTCTGGCAGTTGTCCCCGGAATCCGCTTCAGGCAAGCAGCATCGGCATGGTGTGAATTCCAGACTCGTCCAAAGCGCTTCGTGCGCCGGACTCGCGTTTTATCCAATCGTGAGTTTATTGACTGCGGTCAAGGCCGCTGCAGAGTTCGCTGTAATAGATTGGCGTCCCTGCGGGGCCGGGCGACGCCTTCCATCCAACAGCGCTAACCACGCGGAACGGAAAATGAAAATCCACGAATATCAGGCAAAAGAACTCCTGCGCAAATATGGCGTAACCACGCCGCGCGGCATCCCGTGTTTCACGGTCGACGAAGCGGTTGCTGCTTCAGCCAAGCTGGGCGGCAACGTCTGGGTCGTCAAGGCGCAGATCCATGCCGGCGGTCGCGGCAAGGGTGGCGGCGTGAAGGTGGCGAAGTCGGCTGCCGACGTCAAAACCTACGCATCGTCGATTCTCGGCATGCAGTTGAAGACCCACCAGACCGGCCCGGAAGGCCAGAAGGTGCGCCGGCTGCTGATCGAAGAAGGCGCTGACATCAAGAAAGAGCTGTATGTCGGCCTGGTCATTGACCGCGGCACCCAGCGTGCGGTGCTGATGGCTTCCAGCGAAGGCGGCATGGATATCGAGGAAGTTGCCGAGCACACCCCCGAGAAAATTCACAAGGTCGTCATTGATCCGGTCAAGGGACTGGCTGACGCCGATGCCGACGATGTGGCGCGCAAGATCGGTGTGCCCGATGCCTCCGTGCCGCAGGCGCGTGTGATGCTGCAGGCGCTGTACAAGGCCTTCGACGAAACCGATGCTTCGCTTGCTGAAATCAATCCGCTGATCCTGACCGGTGACGGCAAGGTCATTGCACTGGATGCAAAGATCGATTTCGACAACAACGCGATGTTCCGTCACCCGGAACTGGTTGCACTGCGTGATCTGGATGAAGAGGATCCCGCAGAAGTCGAAGCGTCGAAACACGACCTCAACTACATTCAGCTCGACGGCAATATCGGCTGTCTGGTCAACGGCGCAGGTCTGGCGATGGCGTCGATGGACATCATCAAGCTCTACGGTGGCAGCCCCGCCAACTTCCTCGACGTCGGCGGCAGCGCTACCGCCGAGAAGGTTACGGAAGCGTTCAAGATCATGCTGCGCAACCCGCAGTTGAAAGCCATCCTGGTCAACATTTTCGGCGGCATCATGAAATGCGACGTGATCGCGCAGGGTGTGGTCGCAGCTGCACGTCAGGTCAGCCTGAGCGTGCCGCTGGTGGTGCGTCTTGAAGGCACCAACGTCGAACTCGGCAAGAAAATCCTCGCCGACTCGGGCTTGCCGATCATTTCCGGGAACAACATGGCTGATGCCGCGCAGAAAGTGGTTGCTGCGGCCAAGGGGAAAAACTGATGTCTATTCTGATCGATAAAAACACTCGGGTGATGACCCAGGGCATCACCGGCAAGACCGGCATGTTCCACACCAAGACCGGCAAGGAGTACGCCAACGGCAAGAACTGCTACGTCGCCGGTGTCACACCTAAAAAGGGCGGCCAGAGCTACGAAGGCATTCCCATTTTCAATTCGGTGCGTGAAGCCAAGGATGCAACCGGCGCCAACGTTTCGGTGATCTATGTGCCGCCGCCCTATGCTGCTGCAGCGATTGAAGAGGCGGTGGATGCCGATCTCGATCTGGTGATCTGCATCACCGAAGGCATTCCCGTGCGCGACATGGTGCGCCTGAAATACAAGATGCAGCAGAACAAAAGCCGTACTCTGCTGATCGGGCCGAACTGCCCGGGCGTGATCACCCCGGATGAAATCAAGATCGGCATCATGCCGGGCCACATTCACAAGAAGGGCCCGATCGGCGTGGTGTCGCGTTCCGGTACGCTGACCTATGAAGCGGTCGGTCAGTTGATGGAACTGGGCATGGGCCAGTCGTCCTGCGTCGGTATCGGCGGCGATCCGGTCAATGGCTTGAAGCACATCGATGTCATGAAAATGTTCAATGATGATCCGCAGACTGAAGCGGTGATCATGGTCGGCGAAATCGGCGGTTCCAATGAAGAGGAATGCGCACGCTGGATCAAGGACAACATGAAAAAGCCGGTGGTCGGCTTCATTGCCGGCGTGACAGCGCCTCCGGGAAAACGCATGGGTCATGCCGGCGCCATCATCTCGGGCGGCAAGGGCACGGCTGATGAAAAGCTGTCGGTGATGGAAGAGTGCGGCATCCGCACGACAAAAAATCCGGCAGAAATGGGCAAGTTGCTCAAGTCAGTACTGAAGTAATGGTAGGACCGGCCCCCGGATACGGGGGCCGGCTGCAGGCATTGCCGGAGGAGGCGCAATTTTGGAAGGTGGCATCGTGAAACGCGGCAAACGTGCGCGGGGCGCTCTCAAGGGGCGCACCGTGGAATCGGGCGCGCTTGCGGAAGTCCAGTCTCTGCTGGATGGCGCGAAGCACAAGACCGGGGTTGATTCGCGCCGTCGCGATCTGCTGATCGAAAATCTTCACCTGATCCAGGATCGTTTCGGCCATATTCCCGCTGCGCACCTGGTGGCGCTGGCGCGTGAAATGAAGCTGGCGATGACCGAAGTCTATGAGGTGGCGACTTTTTATCACCACTTCGACGTGATCAAGGAGGGCGAAAAGGCGCCGCCGGCATTGACCGTGCGTGTCTGCGACTCGCTGTCCTGTGAGCTTTCCGGTTCCAATGAACTGATCAAGGGTCTCAAACAATCGCTGGGCGACAAGGTGCGCGTGATTCCGGCGCCCTGTGTCGGCCGTTGCGAACAGGCGCCGGTGGCGGTGGTCGGGCAGAATCCGGTGGCACAGGCAACGATCGACAAGGTCAAGCCGCTGGTTTCCGGCAACAAGGACAAATGTGCGGTCGGCAAATACGTGAATTACGCCGAATACCGCAAGCAGGGCGGTTACGACATCGCGATTGAATGCCTGAACGGCACTCGTGATGCCGAGTCGCTGATCAAGACCATGGAGAACTCGGGGCTGCGCGGTCTGGGCGGCGCGGGTTTCCCTTCGGGTCGCAAGTGGCGCATCGTGCGCGGCGAAAAAGGGCCGCGGGTGATGGCGGTCAATATCGACGAGGGCGAACCTGGTACTTTCAAGGACCGGTATTATCTCGAGCGCGATCCGCACCGTTTCCTTGAGGGCGTGATCATCGCCGCGTGGACGGTGCAGATTTCCGAGGTTTACATCTATCTGCGCGACGAATACGCCGGCGTGCGGGCGATCCTCGAAAAAGAGATCAAGGCGTTGCAGGCGAATCCGCCCTGTCCGCTGCCGCCGATATTCCTGCGTCGCGGCGCAGGCGCTTATATCTGCGGCGAAGAGTCGGCGATGATCGAGTCGATCGAAGGCAAGCGCGGCATGCCGCGGCTGCGTCCGCCCTATGTGGCACAGGTCGGCCTGTTCGGTTACCCGACGCTTGAGCACAACATGGAAACGCTGTACTGGGTGCGCGACATTCTGGAAAAAGGTGCGGACTGGTTTGCAGGTCATGGCCGTAACGGCCGCAAGGGTCTGCGTTCCTTCTCGGTGTCGGGGCGCGTGAAAAAGCCCGGCGTCCATCTGGCGCCGGCCGGTATCACGGTGAAAGAACTGATCGCGGAATACTGCGGTGGCATGCTGCCGGGACACCAGTTCTACGGTTATCTGCCGGGCGGCGCATCGGGCGGCATCCTTCCGGCGTCGATGGGTGACATCCCGCTGGATTTCGATACGCTCAACCCGTACGGCTGTTTCATCGGTTCTGCCGCGGTGATCATTTTCTCCGACAAAGACAAGGCGCGGGGCGCGGCGCGCAACGTGATGAAGTTCTTCTCGGAAGAATCCTGTGGCCAGTGCACGCCCTGCCGCGTCGGCACTGCAAAAGCGCTGCAGTTGATGGATGCGCCGCAATGGAACCGTGGGCTGTTGGAAGAGTTGTCCGGCGCTATGGCTGATGCATCGATCTGCGGCCTCGGCCAGGCGGCGCCGAATCCGATCCGTACCGTGATGAAGTATTTCCCCAAGGAAGTCGAGTAGGGATGCAGGCGCTGCAGCGCCGCGTCTTACCGGAGGTCAAGTCATGACTGCAATGAGCAAAGACGAATTCGCGGCGATGCCGGTCGAGTTCAAACTGAACGGCAAGGACGTCGTCGGCTACGCGTCGGAAACCATCATCCAGGCCGCGAAGCGCCACGGCGTCGAGATCCCGCACCTTTGCTACAAGGAAGGCTTGCGTCCCGACGGCAACTGCCGGGCTTGCGTGGTCGAGGTCAAGGGCGAGCGTGTGCTGGCGGCATCTTGCTGCCGCAATCCTTCGCCGGGCATGGAAGTCACCACCAACAGTACGCGCGCACTTGCGTCGCAGAAAATGGTGATGGAACTGCTGCTCTCGGATATGCCTGAAGAGCGTCACACCAATAATTCCGAGCTCGACCACTGGGCCGGCAAATTGCAGGTCGGCAAACCGCGGTTTGCCAAGCGCCACCAGCCCCAGGCCGACCTGTCGCACTACGGCATTGCGGTCAATCTCGATTCCTGCATTCAGTGCACGCGCTGCGTTCGCGCCTGCCGTGAAGAGCAGGTCAATGACGTCATCGGTTACGCTTTCCGCGGCGAGCATTCGAAGATCGTATTTGACCTGAATGATCCGATGGGTGAATCCACCTGCGTGGCCTGCGGCGAATGCGTGCAGGCCTGCCCGACCGGCGCACTGATGCCGGCGCGCGAGGCAGGACTGGTCAAGCCCGACAAGCAGGTGCATTCGGTGTGCCCGTATTGCGGCGTCGGCTGCCAGCTGACCTACAACGTCAAGGACAACAGGATCGTGTCGGTCGACGGTCGCGACGGTCCGTCGAATCACGGACGTCTCTGCGTCAAGGGTCGTTACGGTTTCGATTACGCCCAACACCCGCAGCGCCTGACCAAGCCTTTGATCCGCAAGCCGGGTGTGCCCAAGCATGCGGATTTCACGATGGACCCGGCGAACCCGCTGGAGCATTTCCGTGAAGCGAGCTGGGAAGAGGCGCTGGATCTTGCCGCCGGCAAGCTGAAAGGCATCCGCGACCAGTACGGCAACAAGGCGCTGGCAGGTTTCGGCTCGGCCAAGGGCAGCAACGAAGAAGCTTATCTGTTCCAGAAGCTGGTGCGCACCGGTTTCGGTTCCAACAACGTCGACCATTGCACGCGGCTTTGCCATGCTTCCAGCGTCGCTGCGCTGATGGAAGCCGTCAGTTCCGGTGCGGTGTCGAATCAGGTCAACGACGTGGCGCATGCGGAAGTGATTTTCCTGATTGGTGCGAACCCGTTGTCCAATCACCCGGTCGCGGCGACCTGGATCAAGAATGCGGTGAAGAACGGGGCCAAGCTGATTTATGCTGATCCGCGCCGCAATGAGCTGGCACGTCATGCCACGCATGCGCTGCAGTTCAAGCCGGATACCGACGTCGCGCTGCTCAACGCAATGATGCATGTCATCGTGCACGAAGGCCTGGTTGACGAGGACTTTATCCAGTCGCGCACCATCGGTTACGACGACCTGAGGAAAAACGTCGAAGGCTACAGCCCGGAAGCGATGGCTCCGTTGTGCGGCATTCCGGCGGAAACGATCAAGGAAGTGGCGCGGCTTTATGCGACTTCCAAAGCTTCGATGATTCTCTGGGGCATGGGCATTTCGCAGCACATCCATGGCACTGACAACGCACGCTGCCTGATCGCGCTTTGCCTGATGACCGGTCAGATCGGCAAACCGGGTTCAGGCCTGCATCCGCTGCGAGGCCAGAACAATGTTCAGGGCGCTTCCGACTCGGGTCTGATCCCGATGGTGTTCCCTGATTACCAGCGTGTTGATAATCCTGAAGCGCTGGCGCGATTCGAGAAACTCTGGGGCACCAAGCTGGATTCGAAGCCGGGTCTGACCGTGGTCGAAATCGTTCACGCCATTCTCGACGGCGACATCCGCGGCATGTATGTGATGGGCGAAAACCCGGCGATGTCCGATCCCGATGCCAACCACGCGCGCGAAGCGCTGGCCAAACTGGACTGGCTGGTGGTGCAGGAAATTTTCCTGACCGAAACCTGTTATCACGCCGACGTGATTCTGCCGGCGACCGTATGGCCGGAAAAAGACGGCACGGTGACCAACACCGATCGCATGGTGCAACTGGGCCGCAAAGCCATTGATGCACCGGGTGAAGCCAAGCCTGACCTGTGGATCATCCAGGAACTGGGACGTCGTCTGGGGCTGAACTGGAACTACAGCGGCCCGAAAGACGTGTTCAACGAGATGCGTCTGGCGATGAACTCGATTGCCGGCATCACCTGGGAGCGTCTGGAAGCCGAAAGCAGCGTGACCTACCCTTGCCTCAACGAGGGTGATCCCGGGCAACCCATTGTATTTGTTGATAAATTCCCGACGCCGACGGGCCGGGCGAAGTTTGTGCCGGCCGACATCATTCCGGCGAACGAGCGGCCCGACCGCGAGTTCCCGTTTGTGCTGATCACCGGTCGGCAGCTGGAACACTGGCATACCGGGTCGATGACACGCCGTGCCGGCGTGCTGGATGCGATCGAGCCGGAACCGACCGTGTCCATGCATCCGCTGGATCTCGATGCGCTGGGTGCGAAGGGCGGCGATGTGATCACGGTGGAATCACGCCGCGGCATCATCTCGCTGTATGCGCGCCCCGATGATGGTACGCCGCGCGGCTCAGTGTTCATCCCGTTTGCGTTCTACGAAGCCGCTGCGAACCTGCTGACCAACTCGGCGCTGGACCCGTTCGGCAAGATTCCCGAGTTCAAGTACTGCGCGGTGAAAGTCATGAAAGGCGGAGAACTGACGCCGCGCTCCAGTTACGGCGGCGGGCAGGTGCTGGCGAAGCTGGCCAAGGTTTAAGGCTGTAAAACACGACGCCCGCAGGCGCGGGTATCAATAATTATTTTTTGTTCAGGAGAGGAACCAACATGGCACTGTCGGATATCGAAATTGCCCAGGCGGCAAAAATGGAGCGCATCAACAAGATTGCGCAGAAGCTGGGCATACCCGAAGAGCATCTGGTGCCCTACGGCCATTACAAGACCAAGGTGTCGCTGGAGTATGTCGACAGCCTGAAGAACAAGAAGGACGGCAAGCTGATCCTCGTTACCGCGATCAACCCGACGCCCGCTGGCGAAGGCAAGACCACAACCACCGTGGGCCTCGGCGACGCGCTGAATCACATCGGCAAGAAGGCGATGATCTGCCTGCGCGAGCCCTCGCTGGGTCCGGTGTTTGGAGTCAAAGGCGGCGCAGCCGGCGGCGGTTATGCCCAGGTCGTTCCGATGGAAGACATCAATCTGCATTTCACCGGTGACTTCGGTGCGATCGCGCTGGCAAACAACCTGCTTGCCGCGATGATCGACAACCATATCTCGCACGGCAACGAACTCGGCATCGATCCGCGCCGCATCACCTGGAAGCGCGTGATGGACATGAATGACCGTGCGCTGCGCGATATCGTTGTGTCGCTCGGCGGCACCGCCAACGGCTACCCGCGTGAAGACGGCTTTGACATCGTTGTGGCTTCAGAAGTCATGGCGATTTTCTGCCTGGCGACGTCGTTGAAGGATCTGAAGGAGCGCCTTGGCAACATCGTGTTCGGTTACACCCGCGACGGCAAGGCGCTGCGCGCGCGTGACCTGAAGGCGCATGGCGCGATGACCGTGCTGCTGAAAGACCAACTGGCTCCGAACCTGGTGCAGACGCTTGAAAACAACGCGGCGTTCATCCACGGCGGTCCGTTCGCCAATATTGCCCACGGGTGCAACTCGGTGATCGCCACCAAGACCGCGCTGAAGCTGGTTGATTACGTGGTGACTGAAGCGGGCTTCGGTGCCGACCTCGGCGCCGAGAAATTCCTCGACATCAAGTGCCGCAAGGCCGGGCTGATGCCGGCTGCGGCGGTGATCGTAGCCACCGTCCGTGCACTCAAGCATCACGGTGGCGTCGGCAAGGAAGACCTCAACAAGGAAAACCTGGCCGCACTGGAAAAAGGCCTGGTCAACCTCGAGCGTCACGTTCATAACGTCAAGAATGTCTACAACATTCCCTGCGTGGTCTCGGTCAACCGTTTCACCGCCGATACCAAGGCCGAGATGGATCTGCTCACCGACCGCATCGCCAAGCTGGGCGCACGCGTGGTTGTGGCTAACCACTGGGGCGAGGGCGGCAAGGGTGCTGCGGAACTGGCCAACATCGTGGTCGAGTTGTGCGAACAGAAATCCAGCCCGACCTTCGTTTACGAAGACAGCGACACCCTGTGGGACAAGATGAAAAAGATCGCGACCAAGGTTTACGGCGCGGCCGACATCAGTGCCGACAGCAAGGTGCGCAACCGCATCAAGGAACTGCAGGAAGCCGGTTACGGCCATTACCCGGTTTGCGTGGCGAAAACCCAGTCGTCGTTCTCAACCGATGCCAGCGTGCGCGGCGCGCCAAGCGGGCATATGGTGAATGTCCGTGAAGTTCGCCTGGCCGCCGGTGCGGAATTCATCGTGATGATCTGCGGTGACATCATGACCATGCCGGGCCTGCCCAAAGTGCCGTCATCGGAGAAGATCGACTTGACCGATGATGGCAAGGTGATCGGGTTGTTCTGATCCAGTTCGACGTGTCAATAACAGTCCGGCACAAGGACTGTTATTGACGCGTTTGAAGTGGGCGTGGTAGAAAGAACGGGACGTTTGTGTGCGAGAAACGCGGCACGCGTGCGCCCCCGCGTCGTTTGCGGTGGTGCCGTCTCAAAAGGGAGTGGCTGCAGCGGCTAAAAAATCAACAAGCCGCTGCGGTACGGTCGACAACACGGAACGCGCTAGCAGCAGCGTCTCCGGCCACGATGGCATAAGACGTTGCAAGTGAAACCATTGACCAGAGACTTTGTTGGCCTGGTTGCAGCGCCGCTCTGTGGTGAAGTCCGGGTTGCGACAGGTTCTCAGGTTCCCTGACATTCCCGGCATGCGGTTCAGTTAGCTGTTACTAGGGGGGTAATACGTGCAACTGTTTCAATTCAGGCGCGGCGGCTTGTGTCATTCGCTGCTGGCAACGGCATGTGCCGTATTGCCGCTTGCAGGTTTTTCCGGCGCTGCTGCCGCCGCCGAGGGGCCGGCAGCATTCGGTATTCCGGTGGATTTCATCCTGTTCGGGATGACCCTGCTTGGTGTTGCACTGTTCCATAAGTACACGCTTCAGGTCGCCCTCACCGGACTGATCGTCATTGCGTTGTACAAGGTCGGTTTTACAGGATTCAAAACCGGTGATGGCCTCGTTGGCCTGATTGAACACCTTTTCCATGAGTGGGTGATCATCGTCAACCTGTTCTGCCTGCTGGTGGGTTTCGCGTTACTGTCGAATCATTTTGAGCGCAGTCATCTGCCGCTGCTTTTGCCGCGGTATCTGCCGGACGACTGGAAAGGCGCCTTCGTACTGCTGTTCATAATCTGGGTGATGTCGGGTTTCCTCGACAACATCGCAGCAGCACTGATCGGTGGCACCCTCGCCGCGACGCTGTTCAGGCGCAAGGTGCATATCGGCTACCTTGCAGCGATCGTCGCAGCATCGAATGCTGGCGGCGCAGGCAGTGTGGTGGGCGACACTACCACCACGATGATGTGGCTGGACGGCGTCGATCCCCGGGATGTACTGCACGCCTATGTGGCCGCTGCTGCTGCACTGATTGTCGTCGCCATACCGGCCTCATTGCTGCAGCATAAGTATTCTCCGATCGTCAAGGATGAAGGCCGCCATGCGCCTGTGGACTGGGTGCGCATCGGCATCGTGGTTGCCATTCTTGCCGCGGCGATTCTGACCAATGTGCTGGCCAACCTCAAATTCCATGATGTTGTGGGTAATTTCCCGGCGATCGGTGTTGCCGTTTGGGTCGTGATCCTCGCCTGCACGCCGCTGCGCAAGCCGGACTGGGGGCTGGTGCCTGAGGCAGCCAAGGGCAGCATTTTCCTGCTCTCGCTGGTGCTTTGCGCTTCAATGATGCCAGTCGAGAAATTGCCGCCGCCTTCCTGGCAATCGGCTTTCGCGCTCGGATTCATTTCCTCGGTGTTCGACAACATTCCGCTTACCGCCCTGGCGCTGAAGCAGGGCGGTTATGACTGGGGTGTGCTTGCCTATGCCGTCGGTTTCGGTGGTTCGATGATCTGGTTCGGTTCCAGTGCCGGTGTCGCGCTGTCGAACATGTATCCCGAGGCCCGCTCGGTCGGGTTGTGGTTGCGCCACGGCTGGTTCGTGCCCATCGCTTATATCGTCGGATTTTTCGTGATGCTGGGTCTTTTGGGCTGGGAGCCTCATGAGAAACACAAGGTGTCCATGATCCAATCGCCGGTGCCGGTTTACCAAGCCACGGCGGTTATATGATGCGATATTGCGCTGCGGAAGTTTTGCCTTTTCCGGGTCCTCGTTTACACTGTGCCCGGTTCAGTTTTTTCTTTCGCGCCGGCATGCCGGCATTTTCCTGAACCTTCAACTAAGTTTCGTACGGAATCAATCATGGATATTACCTCTCCTGCATTCTGGGTTGCTGTTGTCCAGATCATCGCCATCGACATCGTGCTCGGTGGTGACAACGCCGTGGTAATCGCACTTGCGTCACGACGGTTACCCGAGGCACAGCGCAAGCTGGCCATTTTCTGGGGCGTATTCGGTGCGATCGCGCTGCGTGTCGTGCTGATATTTTTCGCGCTGCAGCTGCTGCAGATTCCCTACCTGAAGATCGTTGGCGCGATACTGCTGTTCTGGATCGGACTTAAACTGATGGCGCCCCATGATGACGGCGGCCATGAGATCGATGCCAGCAGCAACCTGTTCGGTGCGGTCAAGACGATCATTGTCGCCGATGCAGTAATGAGTCTGGACAACGTGATTGCCATCGCAGGCGCAGCCAAGGACAGCATCGGACTGGTCGTGTTTGGCCTGCTCGTCAGCGTCCCGATCATTGTCTACGGCAGCAAACTGGTGCTGATGCTGATGGATCGTTTCCCGATGGTAATTGTTGGCGGCGCAGCCTTGCTGGGCTGGATTGCCGGCGACATGTTTGTGCATGACGTCGTGGTCAAGGAATGGATGCTGGCCAATGCCGCTTGGCTGAAGTATGGCGCTCCGATTGCTGGCGCCGTGCTGGTGGTCGCTGTCGGCAAGCTCATGATCGCGCGCAAGGCGCCCGCGAAACAGGAAGATGTGATGGTGGCACCGGTCGATCTGGCCGGTAGCCAGGACGCCAAGAAAGACTGAGGGGATACACAAAAATGTCAAGGTTACTGGTGGCAGTAGACGGTTCGGAGAATTCGGTGCGCGTGATCGATTTCCTGATCAAGGAAATCCCGCTCTACAAGGAGCCCATCGAACTGCATCTGCTCAACGTACAGATGACCCTGGGCGGGGTAAACGTGAAGATGTTTATTAGCGGCGACTCGCTGAACCAGTATTACAAGGAAGAGGGCGACAAGGCGCTGGCTGCAGCGCGTGCGAGGCTGGATGCGGCGAAGATCATGTTTAACTCGCATATCAGCGTGGGCGATCCCGCTGAGGTGATCGCTGCCTTCGTCAAGTCGCAGGGCTGCAACCACATCTTGATGGGTTGCCGCGGCCTTGGCTCTGTTTCGGGGCTGGTGCTTGGCTCGGTGGCTACCAAAACACTGCACCTGACCGACGTTCCGGTGACCCTGATTCGTTAAACAGACGCCCTGCTGCGTTGATTCATCTGCAGTGGAGGGTCGCCTGACGCGACCCCACTGCATTAATTAAGTTGTTGTTTTTTTTGCGATTTCAATCAAGGACCACGTTGTGGCCGAGCCTGTATTGACCTCGGTCAACGGCGTTGAACCGGCGCATGACCTGTGACCGGTTGCGGAGGGTGGCTGCCCCCCTCTCCATGACACCCCTGTAAGTGGCGGATATACTCAATTCTTGATTGCGGTCAATTCTTTCGCCGCCCTTTATGCGAAAGAATGACGCACACGACGTACCAATAAGTTGGGCCGCGACAAAGATCGCGGAGAATAACTCAGCAAGCCCGTCGTTCAATCGTAACAAGGAGGAGTCACATGAAAATTCAGCGAGCATTATCGCGCGGCCTGTTGCCCCTGGTCGCCGCATTTGGTTTCATGACTGCGGCATCGCCTGTCGCCGCATGGGAGCCGACAAAACCGGTTGAATTTGTCATTCCGGCCGGCACGGGGGGCGGTGCTGACCAGATGGCGCGACTGATTCAGGGGATTGTCGCCAAACATAACCTGATGAAGCAGGCACTGATTCCTGTAAACAAGTCGGGTGGCGCCGGTGCCGAGGGCTTCCTTGAGGTCAAGGCAGCCAAGGGCGACCCGCACAAAATCATCATCACGCTTTCGAACCTGTTCACGACGCCGATGGCTACTGGCGTTCCTTTCAATTGGAAAGATCTGACCCCGGTGGCGATGTTGTCTCTCGACAACTTTGTGCTTTGGGTGAATGCGGAAGACCCTTACAAGACTGCCAAAGAGTATCTTGACGCGGTCAAAAAGGCTGCTCCGAACACCTTCAAAATGGGCGGCACCGGATCCAAGCAGGAAGACCAGATTTTGACCGTGGCAATTGAGAAGGCAGCGGGCGTCAAGTTCACCTATATTCCTTTCAAGGGCGGCGGCGCCGTGGCGACGCAGTTGGTGGGTAAACACGTCAACTCCACCGTCAACAACCCCATTGAGGCAGTGGCTCAATGGCGTGCAGGCAAACTGCGCGCGCTCTGCGTCTTCGACGATGAGCGGATGCCGTACAAGACCAAGGTGACGGATACGCAGTCATGGCACGACGTGCCGACCTGCAGGGAAGCGGGCGTTTACACAGAGTATGTGATGCTGCGCGGCATTTTCATGCCTGCAGGCGTTGCCCCCGATGTCGTCAACTTCTACGTTGACCTGTTCAACAAGGTTCGCGCAACTCCAGAGTGGAAGAAGTTCATGGAGGACGGCGCATTCAATCAGACCTTCCTGACCGGCAAGGCTTACGTGGATTGGGTGAGCAAGGCGGAAGCTCAGCATGCTGAGCTGATGAAAGAAGCCGGCTTCCTCGCCAAACCCTGATCATTGGCTGTGTTGTCCCGACGGGCTTCCTGCTCGTCGGGTCGTTGCATCCCTCAGGGATGTGTCCTTTATTCAAGAATATTGTTAAAGCGCTGGGTTGAATGCCATGAAAGACAAACAGGTTTCTGGTGAAGCGGCGCCCTCCGGCATATCTGTCAAAACTGCAGAGATTGCAGTCGCCCTGTTTCTGCTGACCTTGGGCGGGCTGATCATGTACGACAGCGTCCGACTCGGTTTTCGCTGGGCGGCGGATGGACCTGAGGCGGGTTATTTTCCGTTTTACATCGCAGTACTTATCTGCGTCTCCAGCCTTGGGGTGCTGAGCCAGGTGTTTTTCGGCAAGGCGGGCAAGGTGCACAAAGTGTTCGTTGAGTGGGAGCAGCTCAAGCTGGTGCTCTCGGTGTTGTTGCCGGCGGCGGTTTTTGTATTTGGCATCCAGATGATCGGCATTTATGTCGCGTCGGTTGCTTATATTGCTTTTTTCATGGTCTGGCTCGGCAAATACGGTTGGATCAAAAGCGTGCTGCTCGGCACCGCAGTCAGCGTCGCTACATTCATGATGTTCGAAGTTTGGTTCAAGGTCCCGCTGTTCAAGGGCTTGATCAATCCCCTCAGCGTCATCGGTTACTGATCGCATTGATTTAGAGGAGCAGGCGACTTGGAAGAAATCAACGCCCTATTACACGGGTTCTCCGTTGCGCTGACGCCGTTCAACCTGATGTTGATGGTGATCGGGATCGTGTTGGGAGTACTGATCGGTGTGCTGCCAGGTCTTGGTGGCGCCAACGGCATTGCGATCCTGCTGCCGTTGACCTTCACCATGCCGCCGACCTCGGCGGTAATCATGTTGTCATGCATTTACTGGGGCGCACTGTTTGGTGGTGCGATTACCTCAATCCTGTTCAACATTCCGGGAGAACCGTGGTCGGTTGCGACCACATTCGATGGTTATCCAATGGCGCAACAGGGCAAGGCAGGCGAGGCGCTGACCACGGCGTTCACCTCCTCGTTTATTGGCGCCTTCTTTGCGGTCGTCATGATCACCTTCCTGGCGCCTCTGGTCGCTAAGTTTGCTTTGCAGTTCGGACCGCCGGAATTCTTCTCGGTGTTTTTCCTGACCTTCTGCAGTTTCATCGGCATGGGCAAGGAGCCGCCGTTCAAGATTATTGCGGCGATGATGCTCGGGTTTGCGCTCGCGGCTGTCGGCATAGATACCGTAACCGGGCAACTACGTCTGATCTTCGGCTGGCATGAGTTGATGCGCGGTTTCGACTTCCTGATTGCGGTGATCGGCCTGTTCGGCATCGGCGAGATCCTGCTTTCGATGGAGGAGGGGCTGTCGTTCCAGGGCCGCACTGCGAAAATCAACACCCGAATTGTTGTTGAAACCTGGAAAAAGCTGCCCAAGTTCTGGCTGACTTCCCTACGCAGCTGCGTTATTGGTTGCTGGATGGGCATTACCCCGGGCGGGGCAACTCCTGCATCGTTCATGAGTTATGGCATTGCCAAGCGCATGTCACCGGATGGCGCCAAGTTCGGCACCGGCATGCCTGAAGGCATCGTTGCACCGGAAACGGCCGCCCATGCCGCAGGCACTGCGGCCCTGCTGCCGATGTTGTCCCTCGGCATCCCCGGTTCGCCGACCGCCGCCGTGCTGTTGGGCGGTCTGCTGATCTGGGGCCTGCAACCCGGGCCGTTGTTGTTTGTCGAGCAGAAGGATTTTGTCTGGGGCCTGATTGCCAGCATGTATCTTGGCAACATCGTCGGACTGATCATCGTTCTGACTTGCGTGCCGTTGTTTGCCGCAATCCTGCGCATTCCGTTCTCGATTGTTGCCCCGGTTATCATCGTCATTTGCGCGATTGGTGCATTTACGGTGAACAATGCGATGCTGGACATCTGGTTCATGTTGCTGTTCGGTGTGCTTGGATATGCCTTCAAGAAGCTGTCCTACCCACTGGCGCCCCTGGTGCTGGCTCTGGTGCTGGGTGACCAGGCCGAGGATGCTTTCCGTCAGTCGATGCTGATATCTCAGGGTGACGTGCGGGTATTTTTCTCGAACTGGCTGGTTGGCAGCATCATGGCGCTGGGATTGCTGATGCTGTTCTGGCCGTTGCTGGGCAAGATGATGGCCCAGTTGCGCAAGAGCGCGGCCTGATTCGGCTCCAATAAAAACCCCCGGTTCGGGCGCCTGCCCTGACCGGGGGTTTTTGTTTTGGTGCTTACTTCTTTTTGGCGGCTGTGGGATTCAGGCTGGTGATGCGGCCGCTTTCGGTGCCAGCGGTTTCGTCGATGACCGCATTGATCAGTGTCGGCTTGCGCGAACGCACGGCTTCTTCCACCGCTTTGCGCAGTTCCGCCGGCGTTGTGGCATGCACGCCAACGCCGCCGAAGGCTTCCATCATCTTGTCGTAACGCGCGTTCTTTACGAACACCGTCGGAGCCACATCCGGGCCACCAGTCGGATTGACGTCGGTACCTTTGTAAACACCATTGTTGTTCATGATGACGACGCAGACCGGCAGGTTGTAGCGGCAAATGGTCTCAACCTCCATGCCGGAGAAACCAAAGGCGCTGTCTCCCTCGACCGCGATCACCGGCTGACCGCTGACCACCGCTGCGGCGACTGCAAAGCCCATGCCGATACCCATCACGCCCCAGGTGCCGACATCGAGGCGTTTGCGCGGTTTGTACATGTCGACAATGCTGCGTGTGAAGTCCAGCGCATTGGCGCCTTCGTTGACGAGCATGGCATCCGGGTTGTCCTTGATCACATCACGCATCACGTTCAGTGCGCTGTGGAAATTCATCGGGCTCGGGTTTTTGGCCAGGGTCTCGGCCATCTTGGCGATGTTCTTGGTCTTGCGCTCGTCAATTGCGCCCAGCCAGTCGCCCGAGGGCTGCGGCCAGCCGGCGCCTGCAGCCTTGACGCCGCCGAGCATCGCGGCGACGCAGGAACCGATGTCACCAACCACCGGAGCGTCGATGCGGACATTGCTGTCGGCCTCCTGCGGCGAGATGTCGACCTGAATGTATTTCTGGCCGCCCCAGGCCTTGTGGTCCTTGCCGCCCCAGGTCTTGCCCTTGCCGTGCGACAGCAGCCAGTTCAGGCGCGCGCCGATCAGCATCACCACGTCTGCTTCCGGCAGCACATAGGAGCGTGCGGCGGCGGCCGACTGTTTGTGGGTGTCGGGCAGCAGGCCCTTGGCCATCGACATCGGGAGGTAGGGGATGCCGGTTTTTTCGACCAGCGCGCGGATGTCGTCATCGGCCTGTGCGTAGGCGGCGCCTTTGCCGAGGATGATCAGCGGACGTTTTGCTGTTTTCAGCAGATCGAGCGCGCGTTGCACCGCATCGGGAGCCGGGATCTGACGCGGCGCCGGATCGACCACCTTGATCAGGGAGGCTTTGCCCGCGGCCGCGTCGATGCTCTGCGCGAACAGTTTTGCCGGCAGGTCGAGGTAGACGCCGCCCGGACGGCCGGAGACGGCGGCACGGATGGCACGCGCGACGCCGATGCCGATGTCCTCGGCATTCAGCACGCGGAAGGCGGCCTTGCACAGCGGTTTGGCGATCGCTAGCTGGTCCATTTCTTCGTAATCACCCTGCTGCAGGTCGACAATCTCGCGCTCGCTGGAGCCGCTGATCAGGATCATCGGGAAGCAGTTGGTGGTGGCATTGGTCAGCGCATTAAGACCGTTCAGGAAGCCGGGCGCCGACACCGTCAGGCAGATGCCGGGCTTTTGCGTCAGGAATCCGGCGATGGCAGCGGCATTACCGGCATTTTGCTCGTGACGGAATGAAATCATGCGCATTCCGGCAGCCTGCATCTTGCGGGTCAGGTCGGTAATCGGAATGCCGGGCAAACCGAATATGATATCGATGCCGTTCATCTTCAGTGCATCGATGACCAGGTTGAAGCCGTCGGTCATTTCTTGTGCTTGCGTGTCAGTCGTCATCTCGGGATGCCTCGCGTTCTTGCCGTCAATTGAACAGGGTTTCGTTTTTTTATGTCCGCCGCGGGGGCCATGCGGTGTTGCAGTATTTGCGGCGGATCCATGTCCCGGGGACATGGTCGTAAATTAGCAGGCCAATATCATAGTGGGGGGCGCAGGTCTCCGCTCTTGACCCCGGTCAATTTTTGTTCGGTGGCGGAGGCGCTTACTTGTCGGGAACGCCGGTATTGCAATGCATCAAAAAGCAGTGCCGGATTGTTGCTTTCCGGTCGGGATGAAATCAGATTTTTCCGCGCCGTTTCAGGCGGCTCAGCGTTTCGGGGGACAGATTCAAGTAGGAGGCGAGCTCTTTTTTGGGCAGGCGCTCGCCCAATTCGGTATTTTTCCTCATGAAACGCTGAACCCGCCCCGGCGCGTCCAGCAGATGCAGGGTGATGGTGTGGGCCATGACTTCGCTCATCAGGCGCATCACTTCCAGTTCAAACTCGCCCTTGATCTTGGCGTGGCGTTCCAGGAACGCTGCCCACTGCAACATCGACAGCTTGGCGGCACGCACCCGGGTCACCGCACGGATTGAGTAGGGCATCGGCGTTTTCAGGCGCCAAGCCGCGTAGCTGGTGTCGATATCGCTTTCAGCGGCAAAACGCAGGATCATTTCCTTGCCATGGGCATTGGAAACAGTGCGTTTGAGGATGCCGTCGATGATGAAATACTGCTCCATTGAGTGCGTACCCTGGTGTTCCAGGGTTTCGCCTTTGGCGTAATCGGTGATTTCCAGCAATGGCTCGAATTCGTTCCACTGTGCTGCGCCGAGGCTTTTCAAAACCATGTTCTGCCGCAATTGCAGACGAATGATTTTGGATTGGGGATGAAGCGCAAGCTGGGTCATGGATGGCGAATGAAAATGGCTGGGATGGCAGACAGCGGAATTTTATAACTATTTGTTTTATTGGGTAAAATTTTGGAGTGGAATCTTGACTCTGGTCAAGGCCAGTGTAATGGCCATTACCTATAGTTGCAGCCTTTCCCGAGTAACGAATTATGGGGGATAAGCGAGACTGCACTTAAAATTGTGTGGCTGGCTTTTCCGCCGGAATCAACGCGGCGAACATAACAGGCAGGCAGCCTTTTTTCTGCCACAGAATTTCTTGGAGATAAAAATGGAAGCATTAAAGGGTGTTCGAATTCTCGACATGACCCACGTGCAGGCGGGGCCGACGTGCTCGCAGCTGCTGGCGTGGATGGGTGCGGACGTCATCAAGTTCGAGCCGCCGCAGGGTGATGCAACTCGAGGCCAGCTGCGCGACGTGCCGAATGCCGACAGCCTTTATTTCACCATGCTCAACTGCAACAAGCGTTCGATCACGGTGAACATGAAAAGCGCCGAGGGCAAAACGGTATTTGTCGACCTGCTGAAAAAGTGCGACATCATCATGGAAAATTTCGGCCCCGGCGTGCTCGACCGCTTTGGTTTCACTTGGGAAAAAATACACGAGATCAATCCGAAAATTGTCATGGGCTCGATCAAGGGTTTCGGCTCGAGCGGTCCTTATTCGGATTTCAAAGCTTACGAAAACGTTGCGCAGGCGATGGGCGGTGCGATGAGCACCACCGGCGTTCCCGACGGCGCCCCCTTCGTTACCGGTGCGCAGATTGGTGATTCCGGCACGGGCCTGCATCTGGCGATCGGCTTGCTGGCAGCCTTGCACCAGGCCAACCGTACCGGCCAGGGCCAGTATGTCGAAGTGGCGATGATGGACGGTGTGATGAACCTGTGTCGCGTGAAGTGGCGTGATCATCAGCGCCTGACCTGTGGCGACCTGCCGGAATATTCGGTGCCGACCTACAAAGGCATGGGCGAAACCCCGCGCGCCGGCAATGATTCCGGCGGCGGTCAGCTTGGCAATGCCATCCATTGCAAACCCCACGGTGCGAATGACTGGTTGTATATCGTTGTGCAGGAAGCGGTTTGGGACGCTCTGGCCAAACGCATCGGTCCCGATGTGGGGGTGCCTGATCTCGCCACTGATGCGCGTTTCGCGACAATCGGCGAGCGCCGCAAAAATCAGCAGTTGATGTGGACGCTGATCAACAAATTCGCCGAGAAGTTCACCAAACGCGAATTCATGGCCATCCTGAATCCGCTGGATGTGCCCTGTGGCCCGATCATGTCAACGGAAGATCTGGCCAATGACGAGCACGTCCGCGGTCGGGAAATGTATGTCGAACTGGATCATCCACAGCGCGGCAAGTGGTACAACGTCGGCATGCCGATCAAGCTGTCGGCGTCGCCTGCGGTCATTGAGCGCTCACCGCTGCTTGGCGAACATACGGACGAGGTATTGAAGGATGTGCTCGGCTACGGCAGCGAGCAGATCGATAAATTGAAGGCTTCAGGCGCATTCAGCTTGCCGCCGAAGAAAAAATAACCCCGGCTTCGATCGACATCTATTTAAGGATTCATCATGAAAATTGCAATCATCGGGCAGCAGGATTTCGGCAAGGAAGTCCTTGAGGCGTTTCTTGCGCGCAAGGATGAAGTTGCGGGTGTGTTCTGCGCTCCGGAAAAACCGGGTGCGAAGGCTGACCCGCTTCGTACTGCCGCCGAGGCACATGGCCTGAAGGTGTTTCAATTCCCGTCTTTGCGCGTACCGGAAGCGCACGACGCGCTGAAATCGTTGAATGTCGATATCGGCGTCATGGCCTATGTGCTGCAGTTTGCGCCGGATACGTTTGTGCATCTGCCGCGCCTGGGAATGATTCAATACCACCCGTCGCTGCTGCCGCTCTACCGCGGCCCGTCATCTATTAACTGGCCGATCATTCGTGGTGACAGCAAAACCGGTCTGACCATTTTCAGGCCCAATGAAGGGCTGGACGAAGGACCGGTGATTCTGCAGAAGACCTGCGATATCGGTCCGGACGAAACCATCGGCGAAGTCTATTTCAACAAACTCTTCCCGATGGGTGTGAAGGCCATGCTGGAAGCGGCTGACCTGGTCTTCGCCGGCAAGCATACGGAGACAGTGCAGGACGAATCGCGTGCCAGTTATGAAGGCTGGTGCCGCGCCGGTGAGGCGCACATACAGTGGTCCAACCACGTCGATTTCGTTTACAACCTCATTCGTGGCACCAATCCGGCGCCAGGCGCATGGACTACGCTGAACGGAAAGAAAGTACAGATTTTTGATGCGCGTAAACACTTGTTCCGCAAGTTCGGCGACGTGGTCGGCAAAATTGGCGAAGTGGCCGAAGTGACTGAAAACAGTTTCAAGGTCACTGCCCAGGGCGGTTTCATCGAAGTGCTGCGTGCGCGCGGCGAAGATGGCAAGAAGCTGTCCGGCGGTGACTTTGCCCGTGCGAATGAACTGGCAAAAGGCGCTTTGCTGGGCACCTGACTGATTTTCGGGCGGTTTTGTCTGTTTTCGGGTCACGCTGCGGCGTGGCCCTTTTGTTTTTAAGTATATGAATTTATTGAAATTATTGTTATTTTTTGTGGCCGGATGCTTTTTCCGGGCGATGCTATGACTACGCTCATCGGCTATTAGCTGCCGGTGGTCAGGGAAGTTCGAATGATGTGTGACGTTTGACACTAAGTACTTAAAAAAACAAAACTTTTCGGGGGGAATATCGTAAAATCTTCGAAATTCCGTCGTTAAGCCATTCAGCCGAAACATAAAAACAACGCGGACCGGGACGTATTAGGGATGAAAAAGCTGAGTTTCTGGAAGGCCGACTGGTTTCTCGGGGTACTGGTGGCCATCGTGATGCTGGTTGCCGCCCGTGGGGATCTGATCCAGAGCCTGGAGCGCAAGGCCTACGATCTCGGGGTAAAAGCCGCGTCGCGCACTCCCTCTGATCGCATTGCGATCATCGCGATCGATGACGCCAGCATCGCCAGCATCGCCAATATCGGCCGCTGGCCCTGGTCGCGCGATGTCCACGCCCGGATGATTGATTTGCTGGGCGGAGCCAAAGCGAAGGTCATAGCCAACACCACGTTTTTCTTCGAACCGCAGCGGGACGCCGGGCTGGCCTATGTGGAAAAGCTCATTGTCTTACAGAAGGAAATGGAAACCGCGGCAGATTCGGCCAAGCCTGGCGCGGACGCAGTGATGCGTATAGGCAGCCTGCTGACAGAGGCCGAGCAGGCGCTGAATACCGACCGGAAACTGGCCAGCAGCATCAAGAATGCCGGTAATGTCGTGTTGCCGATGGTGTTCCAGCAACTCGCAGAACCGCAGGGCAATCCCGACAAGCCGCTTCCTGCCTACATCACTGCGAACAGTGTTGCTTCAGCCGGCTCCGGAGAATTTTTACCGCCGCCGGGCATTCTGCCGATTTATCCGATTGCCGAACTGGGCGCCGCCCTGCCGGGGATCGGCCACCTGAATGCAGATCATGATGTTGATGGTGCGGTTCGCGCCGAACCGTTGCTGGTTCGCTACTACGATCGCACTTTCCCGGCGTTGTCAGTGCAGATTGCGGCGCGCAGCCTGAATCTGGGTATTTCCGACATCAAGCCGGTCTGGGGGGAGGCGCTACAGGTCGGGAAATTGCGTGTACTGACCGATCCTGAACTGCGCATGCACACATTTTTCTATGCCGATCGGGATGGCCGGCCGCCTTTCCCGGTGGATTCCTTCTTTGATGTCATCAGTGGCAAGGTTCCCGCTTCAAAGTATCAGGACAAGATTGTATTGATCGGGCCCACGGCGGCCGGGCTGGGAACGGCGCAGGTTACCCCCGTATCGCCGGCGACAGCGCCTGTGATGACGCTTGCCCATACCGTTTCCAGCATTCTTGGTGAACACTTCTTCATTACGCCGGCATGGGGCATCTGGGTGCAGGCCGGCGTGTTTCTGGCCGTTGCGCTTTATTTGATCATCCTGTTGCCGCGGCTGAAGGCAGGCGTTGCCGCAGTGCTGAGTCTGGGTATCGGTATTGTTCTCATAGTGACCCATTTCGGGCTGATGGTGTCGCAACTCATGTGGATTCAGTTGATGGCATCGACCGCGCTTTTGGCAGTCGGCTACGCCGCGTTGACGACAAAACGTTTTCTGGTTACCGAGCGCGGCAAGGAAAAGTCAGACGCCGAGTCCGCCGAATCAAGCCGCATGCTGGGCATTGCTTACCAAGCGCAGGGGCAGCTCGACCTCGCATGTGACAAGTTCAGGCAGTGTCCGCTCAGCGATTCGGTGATGGAAAATCTTTACAGCCTGGCGCTGGACTTCGAGCGCAAGCGGCAGTTCAACAAGGCGGAATCAGTGTTCCGCTACATGGCAGAATTCAATCCGAAATTCCGCGATCTCGAGCAGAGGCTGACGCGGGCGAAAGCCTTGTCGGAGACGGTTATCCTCGGCGGCGCGCAGGGTCACCCTGGCGGCACGGTGATGCTCGAGGGCGGCGGTATGGAGAAACCCATGCTCGGCCGCTATCAGGTTGAAAAGGAACTCGGCAAGGGGGCCATGGGTGTGGTCTATCTTGGCAAGGATCCCAAGATTGGGCGTGTGGTGGCAATCAAGACCATGGCGCTGTCCCAGGAGTTTGAGGGCGACGAACTGATCGAAGTCAAGGAGCGTTTTTTCCGTGAGGCGGAAACTGCCGGTCGCCTGACCCACCCCAATATCGTCACCATTTACGACGCTGGCGAAGAGCACGATCTGGCCTATATCTCGATGGAGTTCCTGAAGGGGCGTGATCTGGCGCCGTATACCAAGAAGGACACCTTGCTGCCGGTGACGCAAGTGATGCGCAGTTGATGTTCAAGATCGCCAATGAGCCGCATGCTGACATCCGCACCGTGAATCCCAACCTGCCGACCTGAGTCGCGGCGGTGATCAACAAGGCGCTGGCCAAGGATCCGGAGCAGCGCTACCAGACTGGGGAGCAGATGGCGAAGGCCATCCGGCTCTGCTTGGGTACCATGACCGCAGCCAAGCCTGCTCCCGCGGCAACCTGAGAAATGCCATGGCTGACTTGACCAACGTGATCGAAATTGCAACGGCAACGCATTCCGGAATGGTGCGTTCGCATAACGAAGACAGCATTGCCGCGGATGCTGCGGTCGGACTTGCCGTACTCGCGGATGGCATGGGTGGCTACAATGCCGGCGAAGTGGCGAGCGGAATTGCCGTGGCAATGATCAGTGCGGAATTGAAAAAGGCGCTGACATCCATTACGGGTCAACTTGATGCTGCGATGGCGGAGAAGCTGGTTGGCGAACATGCTGTTCGCGCCAACAATGCAATATTTCAGGCTTCACAGAGCCAGCAACAGTATGCCGGCATGGGCACTACGCTGGTGGTGGCGCTTTGGCATGACGACCGGATGATTGTTGGGCATATCGGTGACTCAAGACTGTACCGTATGCGCGCAAGCAAGCTGGAGCAGGTGACCCGCGATCATTCCCTGCTGCAGGAGCAGATCGACAGCGGCCTGATTACCAAAGAGCAGGCACGGCACTCGCAGAACAAGAATCTGGTGACCCGCGCGGTCGGTATTGATCCTGAAGTCGAAGCCGAAGTGCATAGTTATCCGGTCCAGGTCGGTGATATTTATTTGTTGTGCTCGGATGGTCTCAACGACATGGTGACCGACGAGGATATGGAATTGACGCTGTCCTCTCTGCAGGCCAATCTGCCACTTGCGGCGGAGCAACTGGTGCAGCAGGCCAACGACAATGGCGGTCGTGACAATGTTTCGGTTATTCTGGTGCGTGTGCTGAAGAGTTTTCCGGCCCGCAGTGGTTTGGTGGACAGGCTGAAGTCCTGGTTCAGATAAGCAACGGGGATGACACTATGGCGAAGTTGATACTTTCTCTCGAAAACTCGGTGATCCGCGAGGTGCCGCTCGACAAAGAGCGCATCATGATCGGGCGCAAGCCGACTAACGAGATCCAGATCGAGAATCTTGCGGTCAGCGGCGAGCATGCCTGCATCGTAACGATACTCAACGACTCGTTTCTTGAGGACATGGGTTCAACCAACGGGACGCTCGTAAACGGCAACCCGATCAAAAAACACATCCTGCAGAACAACGATGTCATTGAAATCGGCAAATACAAGCTCAAGTATGTTGCCAGCGTGACCGCTCAAGCGCCGGCGGAGGATTTTGAAAAAACGATGATTCTCCGGCCGTCGGCAAAACCGGCCGCTCCCAAGCCTGTCTCCAAGCCGGCTCCGGCAGCCAAACCCTCAATGCCACCGCCCACCCCCAAACCGTCGATGCCGCCGCCGACACCCAGGTCTTCGATGGCGCCAACGCCCCCCGCTGCTGCCAAACCGGCGCCGGCAGTGACACCTGCTGCTGCACCCGCAGCGGCCAAGCCTGGCGAACCGCATCTGCTGGCGGCCGTGCAAATCCTTACCGGACCCAGTGCGGGCCGTGAGCTTGATCTCGTCAAGAACCTGACCACGCTTGGAAAGCACGGGCTGCAGGTGGCGGTTATTACGCGTCGCCCCCAGGGCTACTTCATTACTCACGTTGAGGGAGCGAAGTTTCCGATCATCAACGGGAAGATGATCGATGCCCAGGCCCAGCCGCTGCACGATCATGACGTGATCGAACTTGCGGGTGTAAAAATGGAGTTCTTCATCAAGAAGTGATGTGAACGCGCCTCGCGTTTGCGGAGTGCCACCGTTTATCCGGAAAGCGCATCCGCAAGCGGGGCGAGGCTGCCGCAGGTACTTCCGACGGCACGGGTTTACCCGCATTGTTGATCGTAGCGCTGGCGGGAAATTCGATTCTTGCCGTATCTTCAAGCCCGCGACGGCGGGGTCGGTATAGGACTAGAGGGTGAAGAAAAATCTTAATCGCATCGTGATCGGTCTGGTGATTACCAGCCTGTTTCTCGCGCATGCGGTGCATCTTTTCCGTCTGCCGCTGATCGAAAAACTGGAAGCGATTGTTTACGACACGCGCCTGCACCTGACGATGCCGAGAACGGTAGACTCCCGCGTCGTTATTCTCGATATTGACGAAAAAAGCCTGCTGGAGAAGGAAAAGGGCGGTGAAGGACGCTGGCCGTGGCCGCGCGATCGTCTGGCATTTTTGCTCGACAAGCTGTTCGACAAGTACGGCATTGCCGTAGTCGGATTCGACGTGGTCTTTGCCGAACGTGACGAGTCGTCCGGCATCCGCGTCCTTGAACGTCTGGGTCAGCGCGAACTGCGTGGCGTACCGCAGTTCCAGTCGGTGCTTGATCAGGTCAGGCCCCAACTCGAATACGACGATATTTTTGCCCGCAAGATGAAAGGCCGCGCGGTCGTGCTCGGCCACGTGTTTCTCAGCGATGACCCGGCGAACGCCAGCCGCAAGGGCATGTTGCCGCCCCCTGTACTGCCAGAGGGCGCATTCGGCAATCGCAAAATCGGCATCACGACCTGGAGTGGATATACCGCGAATCTTGAGAGACTCCAGAAGTCCGCGGTTAGCGCCGGCCACATCAATCCGCTGCCGGACCCGGACGGCATTACCCGCCGCGTGCCGATACTGGTTGAATATCAGAAGGCCTATTACGAGCCGTTATCACTTGCGATGGTGCGCGCTGTTCACGGAAACCCGCCAGTGAAAGCCGTGGTCAGTGAAGATGGCAGTGCCGCTAACTACAGCGGGCTGGAGTGGGTCAAGTCCGGACCGTTCGAAATTCCTGTAGATGACCAGGCTGCCGCACTTGTGCCCTACCGCGGTGGCAAGGGCAGTTACCGGTACCACTCTCTTGTTGATGTGCTTCAGGAGCGCATTCCTGTCGAGGAGCTCAGGGGAAAAATCGCCCTGGTTGGCACAACGGCCCCCGGCCTTCTGGATTTGCGGGCGACCCCGATTGATCCGGTGTTTCCCGGAGTCGAGATCCACGCGAACCTGATCGGCGGCATCCTTGACGGCAACATCAAGCAGCGGCCGCCCTATGTGGTCGGGGCAGAGTTCGTACTGCTGCTCCTGGCCGGAGTCGCGTTGTCGCTGTTGCTGCCGATGCTGGCCCCGTTCAAGTCCATGCTGGTGTCGGCAGTGGGCGTGCTGGGGGTTATTGGCGCCAACCTGCTGATTTTTCATTCAGGCAACCTCGTATTGCCGCTTGCCTCGGGGCTGATACTGATACTGGTGCTGTTCACGTTCAATATGGCGTATGGTTTCCTGGTGGAGGCGCGGGGTACCAGACTGATCACCGGGCTCTTCGGTCAGTATGTGCCGCCTGAGTTGGTCGAGGAGATGGCGCGCAATCCTGAACAATTCAATATGGCCCCCCGTGCCGAGGAACTGTCGGTGCTTTTTTCCGACGTTCGGGGCTTCACCACGATCTCGGAAACACTGTCGCCCGATGATCTTTCGCTTTACATCAACGATTACCTGACCACGATGAGCCTGGTCATACGCGAAGGGCATCGCGGCACGCTCGATAAATACATCGGCGATGCGGTGATGGCGTTCTGGGGTGCGCCGGTGGCCAACCCCAATCATGCGCAGGACGCGGTGTTGGCAGCGTTGGACATGATGAAACAGGCAAAAGTACTCAACGAAAAATTTCATGCCAAGAACTGGCCGCCGTTCGCAATCGGTATTGGTGTCAATTCGGGCGTCATGCGCGTCGGTGACATGGGCTCGCAGATTCGCAAGGCTTACACGGTCATGGGCGATGCCGTGAACCTGGGTTCGCGGCTTGAAGGCATCACCAAGCAGTACGGTGCCGGCATCCTGATCGGCCAGGTCACCAAGGAGCGTATTTCCGGGGTCGTTCTGCGCGAGATCGACCTGGTGCAGGTCAAAGGCAAGGACGAACCCATTGCGATATATGAACCGCTGGGGCTTGAGGGCGAGGTTGATCAGGGCTTGCTTGATGAAATCAAGCTTTGGAACCAGGCGTTGCGTTTTTATCGCGCCCAGGATTGGGACAAGGCGGAACTGCAACTGATCAATCTGCAAAAAATCGCGCAGCGTTACCTCTACCAGGTGTTTCTTGAGCGGATCGCGGCCTACCGCGCTGATCCGCCCGGACCCGCCTGGAAGGGCGTGCACAAGTTCGACACCAAGTGATGCGTTTGCAAATACTGGGATGCAGCGGCGGGATTGGCGGTGATTTGCGCACGACATCGATGCTGCTCGACAACGATGTGCTGATTGATGCCGGGACCGGGGTTGGCGATCTTTCGCTGCAGCAAATGGCGCAGATCGATCATATATTCCTGACCCACTCGCATCTTGACCACGTGACTTCGATTCCGTTTCTGCTGGATACGGTTGGCTTTCAGCGCAGTAGTCCGGTCACTCTGCACGCGACCCAGGAAACCCTGGATATCCTCAGCGCCCACTTGTTCAACTGGCAGCTCTGGCCGGATTTCCGGGTGATTCCGGATGCAAAAGCGCCCATTCTTCGCTACTCGCCGGTCCGCATCGGCGAGCCGGTTGAATTGGGGGAAGGTCGGCGGGTAACGCCGTTGCCGGCCAATCATGTGGTTCCTGCAGTGGGTTACCAGCTGGACTCCGGAAGAGGGGCTCTTGTTTTCACGGGAGATACCACGACAAATCCGCCGCTTTGGGATTATGTCAATAAAATCAATAACTTGAAGTTTTTGATCATTGAGTCGGCGGTATCTGACGGTGAACACGATCTGGCGGTGGCATCGAAACATCTGTGCCCCGGCCTGCTTGCTGACGAACTTGCCAGACTGAGTCTGGATCCGGCCATTTATGTGACACACTTCAAACCGCGGGAAGCGGAAATTATCATGGAGCAAATTACGGCCCGGGTGCCTCATCGCCGGGCGCGTATGCTTCAGCAAAACCAGTTATTCGAATTCTGAGTCCGGTGCGGCGCCTTGCGCCGGCCGCTACTGCAGCAGTGGGAACAGCGAGGTCATCATGAGCACAGTACTCCAGAGCAAACCGGTCGCCGCCGACAATCTGGCTGAGAAGCTGGGTTTTCAGCAGAAGCTTCAAACGGTTACCAACAAGATTCATGCGACAAAGAACATCGACGAGATCATCCTCGAGCTGTCGCAGGAGCTCTGCAACCTGTTCAACGCGGATCGGCTGACGATCTACCTGCTCAGCGAAGACAAAGGCTCGATCATTTCCAAGGTCAAGACCGGCCTTAATTCTTTCAAGGACATCAAGCTGCCTATCAACGAACATTCGATCGCCGGTTTTGTGGCGACGAACAAGCGGGTGGTCAACATCCGCGACGTTTATGATGACGTTGAACTCAAGTCTTATAGCGCCCAGCTCAACTTCCTGAAGGCGGTTGACGCGAAGACCGGCTATCGCACCAAGCAGATGCTTGTGGCGCCGGTCCTTGAAGTAAAGACCAAGGAACTGGTTGGTGTCGTCCAGATCATCAACAACAAGGCGGGTCAGCCCTTCCCCGCGATGATGGAGGAAGGCGTCGTTTCCCTGACTGAAACCCTGTCGATTGCGTTCCGCCAGCGCCAGGGTCCGATGATGCAGGTGCGCAGCAAGTATGACGCGCTGGTGACCAACGCCGTCATATCCGGCGAAGAACTCGAGCTCGCGCAGCGTTCGGCGCGGCGCAAGAACCTTGATGTGGAAGTGGTGTTGACTGATGAGTTCCAGGTCAAGCTGCCGGCCCTTGGAGATGCGCTGGGCAGCTACTTCGGTGTTCCCTACGAACCGTTCAAACAGGACCGTATCAAGTCGCCCGACCTGATGCGAAACATGAACCGCGAGTTTTGCCAGACCAATCAGTGGATACCGCTGGAAGAGGTCAAGGAGGTGATCATTGTCGTGACCACCGATCCGGAGCGCGTGAAGGCTTCGCGGATGGTCAACAATGTATACCCCAAAAGCAAAATCGTTTTTCGCGTCACCACCAACAAGGAGTTTGCCAGCACGCTAGACCAGATGTTCGGCGGCACGACCGGTCTCGAAGATTCGGGAAATATTGACGATCTGCTGGGAACGCTGGATGAAGATGCCGAGGGAGAGGTTGGTGGCGGTGAAGATGTTGTATCTGCTGCGGCTGACAACGAACTGGTGAAGCTGGTCAACAAGGTGATCATCGATGCCTATCAGCAGGGGGCTTCGGATATTCATATCGAACCCTACCCGGGCAAGGCAAAGACTGAAATCCGTTTCCGCAAGGACGGTTCGCTGCAGCCGTACATCCAGATACCGGCCAGTTATCGCAGTGCGCTGGCCGCCCGCCTGAAAATCATGTGTGATCTTGATATTTCAGAGCGTCGTCGGCCACAGGACGGAAAGATCAAGTTCAAGAAATTTGGTCCGCTCGATATCGAGTTGCGGGTGGCGACGATACCGTCGGCTGGCGGCGTCGAGGACATCGTCATGCGGATTCTGGCCGCGGGCGAACCCATTCCGCTGGATAAGCTAGGTCTGACCAAGTACAACCTGGAAACGCTCAAGGAGGTTGTATCCAAGCCTTACGGCCTGTTTTTCGTCTGCGGCCCGACCGGCTCAGGTAAAACGACTACGCTGCACTCGGTGTTGGGTTATCTGAATACGTCGGATACGAAAATCTGGACCGCAGAAGATCCGGTTGAGATTACGCAAAAGGGTCTGCGCCAGGTGCAGATGAATCCAAAAGCCGGCATGACATTCGCCGTGGCGATGAAGGCCTTCCTCCGCGCCGATCCGGACATCATCATGGTCGGCGAGATGCGCGACAAGGAAACCGCCGGCACCGGCATTGAAGCGTCGCTGACCGGTCACTTGGTGTTCGCCACACTGCATACCAACAGCGCGCCGGAATCGATTATCCGCCTGCTCGACATGGGCATGGACCCGTTCAACTTTGCGGATGCACTGCTCGGCATTCTGGCGCAGCGTCTGGCCAAGCGCCTGTGCGGCAAGTGCAAGAAGCCGCACGAGGCCACGCCTGAAGAAATCCAGTCGCTGGTCGTGGAATACGCGATGGAACTGAAGAATACGGAAACCTGGAAGAAGGATCCGAAGGCGGCGGAAGCTAAACTGCTGGAGGACTGGATCGCCAACTATGGTGGCGAAAGCGGCAAACTGGTCATCCACGATCCGGTGGGTTGCGAAGTCTGCGGCGGCAGCGGTTACAAGGGCCGGGTGGGTCTGCATGAACTGCTGGTCGGCACCGATCCCCTCAAGAAAAACATCCAGGAGCATGCGCGTGTCGCCGAAATGGTCGCGACCGCGCTGGAACACGGGATGCGCACCCTGAAGCAGGACGGCATTGAAAAGGTGTTGATGGGCATCACCGACATGAAGCAGGTGCGTGCGGTCTGTATCAAGTAATCAGCCAACCCCGGGCACTCTGATGAACCGCATGCAAGCTCTCCCGGCGCAGGGCGAACTGACCCACCGATTGGGCGAACTGTTGCGGATCGGTGTCGCGCTTTCCAAAGAGCGTGACATTAACCGGTTGCTCGAAGCCATTCTGGTCGCTGCCAAGGACATTACCAACGCGGATGGCGGCACGCTCTACAGGATGACCGACGAACAGGCTTTGCGCTTCGAGATCATGCGCAATGATTCCTTGGGCATCGCGATGGGCGGTACCAGTGGTGTCGAGATTCCCTTTTACCCGGTGAACCTGTTCGACAAGGACGGAAAGCCGGTGTTGAGCATGGTCGCAGCCTATTCCGTGCATCACGACCAGTCCGTCAATGTTGCCGACGCCTACACAGAAGCGGGTTTTGATTTTTCGGGTACCAAGAATTTCGACAAGAAAACCGGTTATCGGTCAACATCTTTTCTGACGGTTCCGATGAAGAATCATGAGGGCGAGATCATTGGCGTGCTTCAGTTGATCAACGCCAAAAACAGGAATACCGGCGAGGTGGTGGCTTTTTCCGAGGAAGACCAGCAGCTTGCCGAGTCCTTGGCATCACAAGCTGCAATTGCACTGACCAACCGGCTGCTGATCAATCATCTGGAAACCCTGTTTGAGTCGTTCATCCAGATGATCAATGCTGCAATCGACGACAAGTCTCCTTATACCGGTGGTCATTGCGAACGGGTGCCCACGCTGACAATGATGCTGGCCGAGGCGGTCAATAATTGCCAGACAGGACCGCTCAAGGATTTTTCGATGAGCGACCGCGACCGCTACGAACTCAAGATTGCGGGCCTGCTGCACGATTGCGGCAAGGTCACCACGCCTGTTCATGTGGTTGACAAGGCTACCAAGCTCCAGACCATATACGACCGAATTGAACTCATTGATACACGTTTTGAAGTCATTCGGCGCGATGCACAGCTTGCGTTGCTGACCGGTGCCGCCAGCGAAGGGGCAACCCGGGAGTTGCTCAAAGACCTGGAGAGTGATCGCGAGTTTCTGCGCCGCGCCAATATCGGCGGCGAAATGATGAGCGATTCAGACATCGCCCGCGTCAAGGCGATTTCAGCGCGTTACCGCTGGAGCAAGCCTGACGGTACGACCGCGGACTTTCTCAGTGCCGACGAAATTGAAAACCTGACGATTCGTGCGGGCACGCTGACCGCAGCGGAACGGCAGATCATCAACCACCACATCGAGGTGACGATCCAGATGCTGGAGTCGTTGCCGTGGCCCAAACACCTGAAGCACGTGCCCGAATATGCCGGTGGTCACCATGAGCGCATGGATGGCAAGGGTTATCCGCGGGGACTCACCCGCGAGCAGATGTCGGTACAGGCCCGTTGCATGGGTATTGCGGACATTTTCGAGGCATTGACCGCGAAAGATCGTCCTTACAAAAAAGGCAAAACCTTGACCGAATCACTGACGATTCTCGGGAAATTCAAGCTGAATGGGCATATTGATCCCGACCTTTTTGATGTGTTCATGTGGGAAAAGGTTTACGAGAAATACGCGAAAGAGTTTCTCAGTCCGGAGCAGATCGATGCGGTTGATCCTTCCAGCATTCCGGGGTACCGGGCGCCCCCGGCGCAGTAGCCTGCGTTTTTTAGTCTTTCCTTGACACCGCGACCACCAGCTTTTCGGTGATCATTTCGATGAAGCCTTCGTCGTAGCCGCGTTCCTTCATCTCCCAGCGGAACGTATTCGCGAGACGGGCTTTTTTGTAAATGCCCAACTTGTGCTCGTCCCGGAATGATGTTGCAGAAGCAAAAAGCGCGTCGACTTTTTGCTCAAGGTTTCTGAGCGACACGCCGGGATTGCCGGGGCCGGATTTTCCTTCAGGTGCGCGCAACCGGTAAACCTCCTCAACCAGTTTGCGCGCGAATTCATCAACCTGCTTTCCTGATGCCGAGTCGAAGAGTCCCATGCCTGTATTCCCCTCTTTAGTTGCACTGCCCGTGCAGTATAGAATTGGTGCGGCAAGAATACCAATTCGTCTTCATCCGCAGTTGCCAGATTTTGGATATTGGTAATCCCTTCATGTTCTTTCCCGATTCAGCCGGTAATCAATCAGGCGGATATTCACGGAAGCAAATATGCTGAAGAACATTCTGATCAATTTGCTGCGTCTGCCGTTCCAGCTGCGGCGCGCCAGGCACGAAAGCCGCATGATCCCGATTTTGGAGCCGGCTATCGCTGTATTCAATGCGGGAAATTACGATGAAACGGTCAGGATTTGCCGATCGATTCTTGTGGGAGATCCGAAAAGCGCCCAGGCAAACCACCTCTGCGGGCGAGCGCTGATCGAACTGGACCGGCATGTTGATGCCGCGCCTTTTCTGAGGTTGGCAGTTCAGCTGGCGCCTGGGTTGGCCGAGGCGCATGCAGATTTGTCCGCCGTCATGCTTCAGGCATCCGATTATGCGGCGGCGGAAGAGAGTTGCCGTCGCGCAGTCTCTATCGAGCCGGCGGAAGTGCGCTATCGCCTGCGTCTGGTCGAAATTCTGGAGGCTGCAGGCCAGGAACGTAATGCGCTTGCAGAGTTGGCTATGGCGCAGGAGTGTGCGCCGGAACAGCTCAATTTATTACTCAAGGTGTGCGCCGGACTTGACCGGAGAAACCGTCATCCGGAAATGCGCCGGCTTGCGGAGCGGGCGGTGATGGAAAGCGGTGAAACGTTCGAGACGCTGAGTTGTCTGGCCGTTGCGTGCCACGGGATGGATGACCTGTCGGCTGCGATCAATGCCTGCCGCAAGGCGCTGGCACTCCGTCCGGAGCAGGCCGAAATCCATGTGACGCTGGGTTCCGCACTCTTCGACAGCGGCAATATTGATGAGGCCGTGGCGGCGTTGAGGCGTGCTCTCAAGTTGAATCGCGAGTCGGTGGCGGCACACTATAACCTTGGCTTGATTAACCTGATGCGCGGCAAATACCGAGAGGGATGGGAGCAGTTTGATTACCGATTCCGTTTGCCAAAGAACCGCTCATGGCGCCCCTGTGAACCGCGCTGGAATGGCAGTGCATTGCGCGGACGCACGTTGCTGGTAATGCGCGAGCAGGGGCTTGGTGACGAGATCATGTACGCATCCTGCTACGGCGACGTGATTGCCAGTGCCAAAAAATGCTTTTTCGAATGTGACCCGCGTCTGGAACCGTTGTTGTCGCGCTCGTTCCCGAACGCAACGTTTCTGCCCTTGCAGGATCTGATGACCCGTGTGGCCTCGGATCCAGATGTGTCGGTCGACGTTCGCAGTTACGCCGGCAGTTTGCCCCGTTATCTCCGCGGATCGCTGCGCGATTTTCCTCAACATCAGGGTTATCTGAAGGCCGATCCTCAACGTACTCAGTACTGGCGTGAGCGCCTGAGCGCGTCGGGGGGCGGGCTGAAAGTCGGTATTTCGTGGCGCGGTGGAACATCGGTTACGAAACGCGGAAGACGCTCGTTTACGCTCACCGACTTGTCGCCCTTGTTGTCAGTCGGGGGGGTGCAATGGATAAACCTGCAGTACGGTGAACGGGCTGATGACATTGCCAGTCTGCGGAATACACATGGCATCGCGATCAGCGATTGGCCGGAAGCGATTGATGGCGGTTATGACGAGACCGCAGCATTGGTCAGCGCACTTGATCTCGTCATCAGTGTCTGCACCTCGGTGATCCATCTTTCGGGGGCATTGGGGAAAACCGCCTGGGTTCTCGCACCGCATGTCCCGGAGTGGCGTTATGGGCTGGCCGGAGAGTCGATGCCGTGGTATCCGTCGGTGCGATTGTTCCGGCAGCCTGAACCGGATGCTTGGCCGCCGGTCATCAATGATGTGCTGGACCAACTGTCACTTAAGGTTGCTGCGACTGCGATATGACAATTTTCGTCATATGCTGCCAGTTTGCGTAGTCATATCCTCCCGAAGGATTATTCTCTTACGCAATATGGAATGTTTCGTGACTGATATTCTGTGCAAAATCGCACTTGATTCGCGTTCGGCCTACTGCGAATTTTAAAAAATACTCAATATAATCAATATATTAAATAAATCATGTCCGGGTTCGTGTGGGTCGCGAATCCTTGTGGTACAGCTTTTGCTGAGTTAACTGCGCTGCGGACAGATGTCCGCACACCATTCCTCAATTTTCCGGAGCTTCTCCATGAAAAACCTGCAAAAAGGCTTCACGCTGATCGAACTGATGATCGTTGTCGCGATCATCGGTATTCTGGCGGCAATCGCAATTCCGCAGTACCAGGACTACATCACCCGCGCTAAATGGCAGGACAACATCGCCAAAGTGCAGTCGTTCAAAACGGCGATTGCCGAGTGCCTGCAAAACCAGGGTGGCGTGATGGCGGAATGTGATACCGCTACTGAAGTCATCAGCGCCACTGGCGCTGCTTCGTTGCCAGCTGCTGCGGGTAACCTCTCGGCCGTGTCGTACGCCGCTGGCGTGCTGTCGGTTGCGGGTGTTGCCGGCGTCGGTGGTTGCACCGTTGAAATCCGCCCGGACAACTCGAGCGGTTCGTCGGTGACTTGGGCTTACACCAACACCGGCACGAACTGCAATAAGTCAAAAACCGGCGTGGGCACCTGATATAACGCTCAAGCTGCACGAAAAGCCCCGGGCCCCCGGGGTTTTTTTTCGCGCATTGACTTTGTCTTGCGATAAATTGCGGGTCTGTCTTTAGCAATCAATACCAATGCGCCGGTTGGAATATCAGTTGAACGTATGACATTTGAACGATTTCATGCCGGGAGCCGTTTGTTCCGCACAGCCCCTTGGCTGACGCTTGCGGCGACCTATGTATTGCTTGCAACCAACGTTGATTTTGCGGCGGAATTGAGTTGGCATGACAGCCAGCGCCTCGCGCAAATTGTATTCCTTGCCGTGGTTTCAGTCGGAGTATTTGTGTCGGCGAGCGCTCGCCCCACGCTGGAGCTCTGGACGCTGTTGCCGCGCTGGATCCGGTTTGCGGTGGGCGCGGCGCTCACGCTGGGCCTGGTGTCCGGTTTTCTGGCAATGTATCCGCGCTGGGCGTGGCTTGAGTGGTCTCATCTGGTTCTGCTTGGCATACTCACGCTCGCTGTCGCTGCCGAATGTCGTTCACACGATCCGACGCGGGATCAGATCCTGATTCTGGTTTTTTACGCAGTGGCGCTGATCTCGACGGTAAAAGCGGTGGCGGTTTATCTTTCCATGCTGATCGTTGGGCCGGAATACGGCATGGCTTTTACGGTTGAAGACCTGTTTACCGGGGTTTCCAACATACGTTTTTTCGGGCATGTGCAGACCATGCTGTTGCCTTTCATTGTGTTGCCCGTGTTGTGGTGGGGGCGTACACCGGCGTTGCGGGCGTTGCTGTTTATGGTGCCTGTCCTGTGGTGGATGCTGACGATTGCTTCCGGCACCCGCGGCAGCTGGGTGGCTTTGCTGATTGGCGCTATAGCCGCAGTGGCCTTTGGCGGGAAAACCGGCGTGCAATGGTTGCGCTGGCAAATCAGCGCGCTGATTTGCGGCGCCGTTTGCTACGTTGTTTTCATTTTGTGGGTGCCAGGATTGTTTGCCCAGCCGACGGTGCTCATGCATCGGAGTGCCGACATCTTTTCGCTGCGGGGGCGGGATGTGATTTGGCAGATTTGCCAGGAGTTGATTGCGCAGTATCCCTGGCTGGGAATCGGTCCGATGCACTATGCCAACCGGCTGAGCGAGCTTGCGGCGCATCCGCACAATACGGTTCTGCAACTCATGGTTGAGTGGGGGATTCCGGCAGCACTGCTGTTATCGATTGTTTTTGCTTTTGGCGGTCTTGCGTATGCCCGACATATCCGCCGCCTGACTGCGCTTCACGTTCCTGACCGGAGTTCAATGATGATGGTCGCGCTGCTTGCGGCTATCACTGGCGCGGCAGTACAGGCGATGGTTGACGGTAACGCTGTCATGCCGGTGAGCCAGATATTGCTGGCGCTGCTGTGTGGATGGGCCATGGGTTTCGCACTGTCCGCTGCACCGGCCATTCCGGCTTCGGTTCGACGAAGCGGCGTCGCGTTCAAGTGCTTTGTGCTCATTGCTGCAACAGGCCTTGCCTATGGCGTTGCGCCGGAATTGGGGCATTTGGCTGAACGCGAGCGAGCGCATCTGGTCAGTCACCACCCCGGCCCGAACCCGCGCCTTTTGCCGCGGTTCTGGCTCCAGGGTTGGTTCGGTGAGTAAAGGGTGAACTGACGCTGGCTGGTATCAGTCGGGAATCACCTGCGGTCCCGGCGAGTATTCCCGGCCTCATGCAGAAGCCAATTTGCTCCAGCGAGGCTTTTTTGGGTCTATGTTTCTGGTGGAGCAATGCCTTGCCTTGATTGAATCAGCCTTGCTGATGACTCGTCACTTCGTTCGAAAATGGGACGAGTAAGGCAGAAGGTTGTGATGGCCAAAGCACAGAAACCGCTGTGGTTGTCCATGCGACCCTGCTTTGCGTGCCGGTTTTCGCGCTGCGTCGCTCAGCAGTTTCAGGAGCCCGCCATCACGGCAACCTCATCAGTCCGCTTGTCGTTTTTATTGTCGGTCCAGGTTACGGATATTTTGTCGCCGATTTTTGCGCCTTTTACCCGAAGCCCGAGTAGCGGATCCCTTGAGACCGCTTGACTCCATTGCGCATCAAACACGGTCTTGCCGTTGTGTTGCACGATGACGCTTTGTATGAAGTGCATCGGTACGAGACCGATTGCCGTCTTGCGGGTACCCGTTTCCATGGGATGGCGCATCAGTATGCGCACGTCGGCGATTTCGCCCTGGAGCGTGGCGCGGATTTTCATCGGATCTGTCATGTTTTTCCTTTTCGGGGATCGATACGGGTGCTTGCGGTGTTTACCGGGTCAACCGCAACCACCGACAGTAACTTTGACTTCTTTGACCGCGGTATGGAACTTGCCATCGGCTTTTACGATGACGCGCAAATCCGTTGTTTGACCAATCTTCAGACGCGTTAAGACGTAGCTTTCACTGCCGGGCATGATGTCGAAGCTGGCGGCCAAGGGGAAAGGGTTTTTTTCCACAATGATTGCGATGTTTTGCGTATTCGGGACCCTGCTGGTGATCGCAACCTGAACTGCTGCGCCATTTTCTGCAATGTCCGGTGCGGTAATGATGATGTCTTTGCTGTTGATCAGGTTGCTTGCCCCCAACCCTTTCAGTGCTTCTGTAATCGCTTTCGCTTCGAAGGCCGTTTTGTTCCAGGGGGCGGCCCAGGCTGCTCCCGTTTTCAGCAATCCCGTGGCTGCCGCGACAAGGATGGCTGCGGTGCTTCCGGTGAACTGGAGAAAAGTGCGGCGCTGACGGATCATCGGAAACTCTCCTGTCGGGTAAAGGTAGGCGCAATCATCGGGTGGGCGATCAGGGTTTGAAGGCTGCGCACACAGCAGAAAGCAAGCTGAATTAGGCGCTATATTAAAGGCGTTTGATGCTAGCCAACCACATTGGCCTTGTCTAGCAACCGGCATTTGGGCATTTCGCGGTATTAATGCCAGCCAGCCGTTAAGGCGAAACGATTCTGGAGGAAATAGCTAAGGTTTTGCCAGCCAGTGTCCGGATTTACCGCCGCGTTTTTCTTCAAGTCCCAGAGACTCGATGCGCATGCCGCGGTCGACGGCCTTGCACATGTCGTAGATGGTGAGCAGCGCTACGCTGGCTGCAGTCAGGGCTTCCATTTCGACGCCGGTCCGCCCCAGCGTTTCGGCGGTGGCCACGCAGGTCACCGCATGATTCCGACGCGAGATGCGGAATTCGAGCTCCACCCGCGTCAAGGCCAGTGGATGGCATAACGGTATTAACGTAGAGGTTTGCTTTGCGGCCTGTATGCCGGCGATTCGGGCAACGCCGAGCACATCGCCCTTTTTTGCCGATCCGGCGATGATGTGGCGCAGTGTTGCAGGCTGCATGACGATACGTCCACTGGCACGTGCGAGCCGCAGTGTTTCGGCTTTGCCGGAGACATCAACCATCCAGGCCTGCCCGTGTGTGTCGAAATGCGTTAAGTTTGGTGTAACGGATTGTTTTTTCATTGGGAACTCCTGACTGACGGATTTATCATAGCATCATGATCCAGCGTCTTATCGTGATATTGATCCTGCTCTGTGTGCCCCGTGTGCTGGCTCAGGCACTGCCCGAGCTCGGCGATGTTTCAGGCGCCACGATTTCCCCGGCCGACGAGCGGCGGCTGGGCGAACGCATCATGCGCGATATCCGTCGTGACCCCGCTTACCTCGATGATCCCGAAGTGGCTGATTACGTCAACAGTCTGGGTGCCAGACTGACGGCCCGGAGTGATGCAGCCAGGCAGGAGTTCGAGTTTTTCGTTGTGCGCGATCCGCAGATCAATGCTTTCGCGTTGCCCGGGGGTTTCATCGGAATCCATAGCGGATTGCTGCTTGCGGCGCAAAGCGAATCCGAAGTCGCGGGTGTTGTGGCCCATGAGATCGCCCATGTTACGCAACGCCACATCGCGCGCATGATCAGCCAGCAGGGCCAGAGTCAGTTGATGTCGATTGCCGCGATGGCGGTAGCGATACTCGCCGCGCGTTCCAATTCCCAGGTGGCCGAAGCGGCGATGGCCTTTGGTCAGGCCGGCGTGATGCAAAGCCAGCTCAACTTTTCCCGCGATAACGAGCGCGAGGCCGATCGTGTGGGTGTGCAGATTCTGGAGAGCGCCGGATTTGACCCGCGTGGCATGGCGGCGTTTTTTGAGCGTCTGCAGCGGGCAACCCGGGTCTATGAAGGGGGCGCTCCCGCATACCTGCGCACGCATCCGCTGACTTTCGAACGTATCGGCGACATTCAGGGGCGTGTCGAAAAAATGCCTTATCGGCAGATCCCTGACACCCTTGAATTCCAGTTGATCCGTGCCAAGCTGCGTGCTGAAAGCGACAGTCCGCGCGATGCTGTCGCTTTTTTCGAATCCAGTCTGGGGGAACGGAAATTCCTGTCCGAGACGGCCACCCGTTACGGCCTCGTTGTAAGTCTGGTTCGCGCCCGCGACTTTGACCGTGCAAAGCTCGAGCTTGTGCCTTTGAGAAAAACGGCCAGCCCCGTCATCGAGAGTCTGACTTGTCGAATTTCCGATGCCGCGGGAGACGCATCCCAGGCGCTGGCCTGCTATCAGACCGCACGGAAAACCTATCCCAACCAGCGCGCACTATTTTTCGGTCAAGTTGAGCAATTGCTGCGCCTCAGTCAACCGGCAGAAGCATTGCAGCTCATAGATGCACGCTTGCAGCTTCAGCCGGATGAGGGGCGTCTTTACCAGCTGCAGGCGCAGGCCTATGCGGCACAAGGCAATCGCCTGTTGCAGCACCGGGCACAGGGCGAGGCGTTTGCCCGTTCAGGCCAGTTGGGGGCTGCGATGGAGCAGTTTCAATTGGCCTTGAAGAGCGGCCAGGGCGATTTTTACCAGATGTCCGCAATCGAGGCCCGATTGCGCGAATTGCGTCGTGCAGTGGCTGAGCAGGAGCGCAAGCGCTGAGGGCAGAGCAGCAGCGCCCGTTTGGTGGTATTTTTTGCCCATGAGTGATCCTCGCGAATCCGGACAGGCGCAGGGTCCGGCGCCTGATGGGGCACGCCGGATCGGCAAGTATGAAATCCTCGGCGAACTCGGGCGTGGCGCAACCAGCGTGGTTTACAAGGCTTATGATCCTTTTCAGGACAGGGAAGTCGCTTTAAAGGTTGTTTATCCCGAAGTCCTCGGGGATGACGAGCAGGGCAGGCGCTACCGCAAGCTCTTTGTCACCGAAGCATCCCTTGCCGGGAAACTGGCCCACCCTCACATCGTTGCCATTTACGATGCCGTCGCGGAAGACTCGGCGAGTTACATCGTGATGGAGTATGTGAACGGATCAACCCTAGAGCGCTATACCCAAATTGAACATCTGCTGCCGTTGCCGCGGGTACTCGAGTTCATCTACAAGTGTGCCAGAGCGCTGGATTACGCCGCCCGTGAGGGTGTCATTCATCGAGACATCAAACCCGCGAATATCCTGCTGTCCGGAGAGGCCGACATCAAGATCTCCGATTTCGGCGCGGCGCTGAACACAACAAGTGATACCACGCAGATTTCCGGCATTGGATCGCCGGCGTATATGTCGCCCGAGCAGGTGCGTGAACAACCGCTGACCTACCAGACGGATATTTTTTCGCTGGGCGTGGTTTTTTATCAGATGCTGACCGGGCGGTTGCCGTTTATCGGCACCAACAATTACAGCATCATTTACCAGATCATCAACGTGGAGCCGCCGCCCCCCAGCCGTTTTCGCGCAGAGCTGTCGTCGCGCATTGATGCCATAGTTCTGCGCATGCTCAGCAAGGGTACTGGAGAGCGTTATCAGACCTGGGGTGATCTCGCTGGCGATCTGGTAGACGCGCTTGGCGGTTCACGTTCGAAGGCGCCGGACAGCATGCCGGAGGCCGGGAAATTCGATACCTTGCGCCGCCTCGAATTTTTCCGGGAATTCACGGATGTTGAGCTTTGGGAGGTGCTGCGGCTTGCGAAATGGCAGCGTCTGCCCGCTTCTTCGGTGCTGATCCAGGAAGGGGATATTGGCTCGTCCTTTTTTATTCTCGCCGATGGTAATGTCGAAGTGCGCAAGCAGGACAAGCTGCTCACGGTATTGAAGGCCGGCGAGTGTTTTGGCGAGATGGCCTATCTCGGAAAACACAAGTTCCAGCGTTCGGCCAGTGTTGTTGCGAACTCCGATGTGGTGGTCATTGAAATCCGTGCGGAGACCCTGCCGCGAGCCTCGGAGCTATGTCGTCATCATTTCAACGGGGCTTTCCTCGAACTGCTGGTCGACAGGCTGTCTGCGGCCAACCTGCGCCTGTCAAGGTTGCTGTCGGACAGCAACGTGAGCGTTTTCTAGCCTCTGCCGCCAGCAGCTATATAATCCGTTCCCGCGGTTCACGGATGCTTGGTGACCGTAAGCCATGCCTTGAGATGCCACGGTACAGACCGTATATTGATATTTGCACCCAGATCATTTTTCAGAAAAGCGAGGTTCACAGATGCAGTTCGACAAGGAGCTTGACGCGCGCGGCCTGAACTGCCCGCTGCCCATTCTGCGTACCAAGAAGGCATTGACGGACATGACTTCCGGCCAGGTGTTGAAGATCATGGCGACTGATCCGGGGTCGGTGAAGGATTTTCAGGCTTTTGCAAGACAGACCGGCAATGATCTCCTGTCCTCGGAGACTGCCGGGAAAGAGTTCACGTTTTTGATGAAGAAAAAATAATTCACAGTGTGCACCGATTGCCATCGCCGCATCCAGCGGCTCAACGGGGAATCCATCAATGAAGCAAGCCGGACCGAAGACGGGGCGTCGTGCCTGGTTGCGCGGGGTTGCTGCCACCGCAATGGTTGCCGCGGGCATGTTCAAGCTGCGCGCCGCATTGGCGGCGGGCACCCTGCCGCCGGGCATCGCCCAGATCAAAGGCGATGTGCGCATCAACGGCAAACCGGCGGAGCGCGGGCAACGGATTGCGCCGGGCGATGTTGTAGTTACCGGCAAGGGCGCTGAACTGGTGGTGGTTGTCGAGAAGGACGCTTTTCTGGTTCGCGCCGACAGCCGTGTCGAGTTCGGCTCGTCCGCTGCGCAGGGCGCGGTTACCGTATTGCGACTGGTGACAGGTGCCTTGCTGTCGGTGTTTGAGTCCGGTCGCCGGCGCGAGATTCGCACTGGAACGGCAACCATCGGCATTCGTGGCACCGGGATTTATGTCGAGGCTGAGGCGCGACGCACTTATGCCTGCACCTGTTACGGCGAGGCAGTTCTGACCCCGGTGGATGAGCCGCAAGCCGCAGAAACGGTTCGTACAAAACAGCATGACCAGCCGCGCTACATTTACGGCAAAGGTATGCCGCGCATGCTCGAGGTGGCGCCTGTCGTAAACCATACCGACCTTGAACTGCAGATGCTGGAAGCACTCGTGGGTCGCCGGTTGCCGTTTGAGCCCCGGCTGTACTGAGCGATCGTCCTGGCAGCTTAGGCGGCTTTTCAGGGGCGCCCCGCGTTTCTCCTGAAACCCGAGGCCAGTTGTCGCAGACCGCGCCAGAGCCTGGGCAGCAGCCATGCGGCAATCAACACAAACAGCGCGAGCAAGCCGAGGAACACCAGCGGATATTTGAGCAGGGTCCACAGTGCTGCGACGGTCGCGACATCTTCAGTCAGCGACGCGACCCAGTTACTGAACGGTTCCGGAGACAGGTTGATCAGCGCGCGACTGCCGGCTTTGGTGAAATGCGCGCCAGCTGCGACGGTACCGCCGAGCAGTCCGGCTGCCAGCGCCAACCCGGGGTCGCTGTCGATGACTGCTGCAGCGGCAAGCAGTGCGCCTCCGGGAATGCGGATGAAGGTATGCACGGCATCCCACAGCGAATCCACGCCCGGAATCTTGTCAGCAAGAAATTCTGTGATGCACAACAGTCCGGATACGGCGATGACCCAGGGATGCGCCAGCACCTCAAGGCTGGCCGGTAGCATGTGCAGTTCGCTGCGATGGAGGAAGCCCAGCAGAAACAGCACCGCGTAAAAGCGTATTCCGCTGGTCCAGCCCAATCCGGTAATCAATGCCAGTGACAGCGGATCCATGGGTGCGTCATTTAACTATTTGATTTATTGGATATTTCCAGTTTCTCGTAAATCGGGCGCAAATGTGCACGCAATGCCGGCAAGCGCCTCCATAGCACCAGCGCCGCTACGGTGCAGAAGCAACCACCGATGGCCAGTGTGGCCGGTGCGCCGATCGCGGAGGCCAGCGCACCGCCCGCTAGACTGCCCAGAGGATACATGCCCAGGAAAGCCATCGAGAATATCCCCATTACGCGACCGCGCATGCGATCGTCAACGATGGTCTGGATCATTGTGCTGACCGACATGCCGTTGACTACGATGCCAAAGCCGGTGAACGCAATGGCCAGCAGCGATAACGGCAACCAGGGCGACAACGCAAACACAATGACGCTGATTCCCGCAGCCAGCGAGGCAAACAATACCCATTGCGTCAGACCACGTACGTCACGGCGTGAAGCGAGCGCCAGCATGCCCACTACGCCGCCACAACCCGCTGCAGCCATCAGGAAGCCAAGCAGGGTTGCATCACCTTTGAACACTTCGGCCGCAAAGATGGGCATCAGCGTCTGGTAGGGCGTAACCATGAAGCTGATGGTTGCAACCATGGGTAAAAGCCAGCGCACGGGGATGAGTTCCCAGGCGTATCGCATGCCGTCACGCAGCTGCTGCCATGGTGACGCGGTTGCCTTGGAGATTATCTGCGGCGCTACAGTCATCAAGACGACCGTGCTGACAATTATTATCTTGCTCAGCGTATTGACGACAAAACAGAAGGCCTCGGTTGATATCGCCAGCAGCGCAGCGGCAACGGTCGGTCCTATCATCCGGCCGATACTCTGCATCAGCGCATTCATGGCAATGGCGCTGGGCAGGTCTTCCCGCGTAACCAGCCCGGTGGTGAAGGTCAACCTGATCGGTGTATCTATGGCGTTGATGATGCCGGCGAGCAATGCCATGACCACCACATGCCAGACCTCGATCATCCCGCTGTAACCGAGTACGGCCAATACCAGCGGCGGAACTGCCGACAGCGCTTGTGTGATCAGCAGCAGGCGATGACGATTGAATCGGTCCGCCCAAAGACCGCCGAACGGCGCCAGCACCAGTATTGCGATCTGCCCGGCAAATCCGGTAACCCCGAGCAGCCAGGCTGATTCGGTCATCCGGTAAACCAGCCAGGCCATGGCGATCTGCTGTACCCAGTTGCCGATGATCGACAGGGTCTGGCCAAAGAAGAACAGCTGGTAATTGCGATGACGCAGTGCGCGCAGCGTGTGTTTGAAGTCCATGGTGCTGCAGGCAGCCCGCAGTCTGCGCGAGATCAGTTGCCCAGCTTTGCGAGCTGAGCGCGTATCTGCTCCAGTGTCGCGGAGAAGCGCGCGAGGCGCTCCTGCTCCTGTGCTACCACCAGCGGCGGTGCTTTGGCGACAAAGCTCTCGTTGGCAAGTTTGGCGCGTGCCTTTGCTGTTTCCGTATCAAGCCGGGCAATTTCCTTGGCCAGTCGCTCGCGCTCGGCAGCCACGTTGATTTCCACTTTAAGCATCAGCTTGAAGTCGCCGACGATCGATACCGGTGCATCTTCCGCAGGAAGTTCGTTGACGACCAGCACTTCCGAGAGGCGCGCCAGCGATATCAGGTGCGGAGCGCAGGCACGTAACTGGGCGGCATCGCCTTGGGCCAGCAGCGGCAGTTTCTGCGAAGGTGCGATATTCATTTCACCGCGCAGAGTACGACAGGCCGAGACCAGTTGTTTCAGCAGGTCGATATCGCGTTCAGCGGAGAGGTCTATTTTTCCCGGTTCAGCCTGCGGGTATTTCTGCAGCATGATGCTGTCGCCGCTTTTGCCGGCAAGCGGTGCAACGGTCTGCCACAGTTCTTCAGTGATGAACGGGATCACCGGATGGGCGAGGCGAAGAATGGTCTCCAGCACACGCACCAGTGTGCGACGCGTGCCACGACAATGCGCTTCGTTGCCGTTGGCCAACTGCACCTTGGCCAGTTCCAGATACCAGTCGCAGTATTCGTCCCACACCAGTTCATAGATGGTGCGGGCAAGATTGTCGAAGCGGTAGTCGGCGTAGGCCTGCTGCGCCTCGGTTTCGGCGCGTTGCAGCCGGCTGATCAACCAGCGGTCGGCCACCGAGAGTTCGACTGGCGCTGCCGCGTCAAGTCCGGTGTCCTTGCCGTCGCAATTCATCAGCACGAAACGTGTGGCGTTCCACAGTTTGTTGCAGAAATTGCGGTAACCCTCGCAGCGTTTCTGGTCGAACTTGATGTCGCGGCCGAGGCTGGCCAGGCTGGCGAACGTGAAACGAACGGCATCAGTGCCGTAGGCCGGAATGCCTTCTGGAAATTCCGCACGCGTGCGTTTGGCGATGGCTTCGGCCTGTTTCGGATTCATCAGGCCGGAAGTGCGCTTGGCGACCAGTGATTCGATGTCGATGCCATCAATCAGATCCAGGGGGTCCAGGGTGTTGCCCTTGGATTTGGACATCTTCTGGCCTTCGGCATCGCGCACCAGGCCGTGCACATAGACATGCCTGAACGGTACTTTTCCGGTCATGTACTTGGTGATCATCACCATGCGCGCGACCCAGAAAAAGATGATGTCAAAGCCGGTGACCAGAACAGAAGACGGCAGGTAGCGGTCGAGTGCCGGGTTGGATTTCTCCGGCCATTCCGGCGTCCAGTCCAGTGTGGAGAAGCACCACAGCTGCGACGAAAACCAGGTGTCGAGCACGTCCGGATCCTGCTTCAGCGCCTTGCCGCCGGCAAGGGTCTTTGCCTCGGCCTCGTCATGTGCAACGTAGATGTTGCCTGCTTCATCATGCCAGGCCGGCACGCGATGGCCCCACCAAAGCTGGCGCGAGATACACCAGTCCTGGATGTTGTTGAGCCAGTGATTGTAGGTGTTGACCCACTGCTCGGGGAACAGCTTCACTTCCCCGGTGGCGACGGCATCCAGCCCCAGTTTCGCCAGCGGCTCCATCTTGACGAACCACTGGCTGGTCAGCATCGGCTCGATGACAACACCGGTGCGATCGCCCCGCGGTACCACCATGCGGTGCGGTTTTTCCGATTCCAGCAGGCCGTGTGCCTTGAGGTCGGCAATGATGGCCTCGCGAGCGACGTAACGATCCAGCCCGCGATATTTTTCCGGAGCGCTGTCGTTGACGGTGGCGTCGAGCGTGAAGATATTCAGCTGCGGCAGATTGTGGCGTTGGCCGACCTGATAGTCATTGAAGTCATGTGCCGGCGTTATTTTTACGCAGCCAGTTCCGAACGCCTTGTCGACGTATTCGTCGGCGATCACCGGGATCGTGCGTCCGGTCAGCGGCAGGATGACCTGGCGGCCCACGAGACTGCGGTAACGTTCGTCATCAGGGTGGACGGCAATTGCGGCATCGCCGAGCAGGGTTTCAGGGCGCGTGGTGGCAACCGTGAGATGGCCGCTGCCATCCGCCAGCGGATAACGGATCTGCCACAACTTGCCGTCTTCTTCTTCCGACTGGACTTCAAGGTCTGAGATGACGGTGTGCAGTACCGGATCCCAGTTCGACAGGCGTACGCCCCGATAAATGAGGCCGTCCCGATACATTTTGACGAATGTGTGGGTGACCAGTTTGGCCAGCGGCTCGTCCATCGTGAAACGCTCGCGATCCCAGTCGCAGGAAGCGCCGAGCCGCCGCATCTGGCGGGTAATTGTTGAGCCGGACTGTTCTTTCCACTCCCAGACCTTGCGGATGAATTCCTCGCGCCCGAGAGCGTTGCGCGACTCGCCCTGTTGCTCAAGCTGGCGCGTGACCACCATTTCCGTGGCGATGCCGGCGTGATCGGTGCCAGGTTGCCAGAGCGTGTTGCTGCCATTCATGCGGTGGTAGCGCGTCAGCCCGTCCATGATGGTCTGGTTGAACGCGTGGCCCATGTGCAGCACGCCGGTGACGTTCGGCGGCGGCAGTTGAATGCAGTAAGAGTCTTTTTTCTCCGGGTCTGCGCCAGCCTTGAAATAACCGTTTTTTTCCCAAGTCGGGTACCAGCGCGACTCGATGGCCGCGGGTTCGAAGCTTTTTGGAAGTTCCATTTTTGGTGCCGGGGGAGGCGCTGCTGAAGAGGGCGGCATTATACCGGAGGGTTCTACGTTTTCCGGCGAAGGGGCCACAGGCTGGAGTTGAATTTGTTTGAGTTGGGCTTGGAGTGTTTCAGCAACCGAGGTGCGTACCATTTCGGCAATGCCGGACTGCAATTCACTGGTTACACGGGACAACGCCTGCTCCAGTGCGGCGCCGATTTCCGGCAGGTAACGGTCTCGCACAACCCCTGCAATCTGGTCATCAAGGCCGCGCTTCAGTTTGAGGTAAACGGCATGTTCGATGTTCTGTGCCTGCACGCGCGACACCACCTCGCCGCCTTCGGTCTGTGGGGGGGGCACCTGTTGCGGAACGGGCTCCTGCCGGGGAAGGATTTCCCCTTCCATGACGATATCGGTCAGAACCGGAATCTCGCTCCCTGCGACGATTCGTGAAGGTTCAGGGGGCGCCGGTTTGCGGTGGCGCTGCAGTAAAGCATCCGCGCGGCTGAGCACATCCCGGGCACTGTCGTCTGGTGTGTTCGGATCGGACATGGTGGGCGGATGAATTATCCGGCCTGCCGGCCGGAGAGGTCGTGTGTGTTGATTTCGTAACCGCGGTCCCGGTAGAACTTGTATCTTGCTCGGGCCTCGTTGCGATCAGCATCTTCGGTGCAGACGATTTCGGCCAGTCGCTGGAACCGGCTGAAACAAGCAGGCCATTCACTGTGCAGATTGATCAGCACTTCGTCATGCAAGGGGTTGTCGCCGGAGGTATCGATCAGTACTGGTGTAACTGCTGAGAGCGGGTCATCTGCCCGGCAATGCGGCAGAAAGCCTGTCGCGGGTACACTCCACAGCATGCGGTCAAGGCGGGAAGCCGTGTCGCGGTCCGGACAGAACAGAGTCACACGCAGGCCGCGGCTGCGCGCTTTCGCGGTCAGCCGGCATGCGGTCTGCAGTTTGTCCTCGACCTGAGTGTAGAAGTCGATCTGCGTCATTTGCCTTGATGTTTCAGCGTTTGGCGGCGCGGTTCACCAGGAACTGCGTCAGCAGCGGTACCGGACGTCCGGTGGAGCCTTTTTCTTTGCCTGATTTCCATGCAGTACCGGCAACGTCCAGATGCGCCCATTTGTATTGCTTGGTAAACCGCGAAAGGAAGCAGGCTGCAGTCACCGCACCAGCGGGGCGGCCGCCAACGTTGGCAAAGTCGGCAAAATTGCTGCGCAGCTGGTCCTGGTATTCGTCGTGCAGCGGCAGGTGCCAGGCACCGTCGCCGGCGTGATCGCCGGCGGTCAATACCTCGCGCGCAAGCGGATCATCGTTGGCGAACAGCCCGCTGACAACATGGCCCAGAGCGATGACACAGGCTCCCGTGAGTGTGGCGATGTCGATGACCGCGGCCGGATCAAATCGTTCGGCGTAAGTCAGCGCGTCGCAGAGTATCAGGCGGCCCTCGGCATCGGTGTTGAGGATCTCGACGGTCTGTCCGGACATGCTGGTGACTATGTCGCCGGGTTTGGTGGCGCGTCCGCCAGGCATGTTTTCCGTCGCCGGGATGATGCCGACAACATTAACCGGCAGCTTCATCTCGGCAACAGCCTTGAGCGTACCCAGCACGCTGCCGGCGCCGCTCATGTCGTATTTCATCTCGTCCATTTCCGGGGCAGGTTTAAGCGAGATGCCGCCAGTGTCGAAGGTCACACCCTTGCCGACCAGAACAACCGGTTTCTGGTTTTTGGCGCCTGCGCGATATTCAAGAACAATCAGTTTTGGCGGCTGGCTGCTACCGGCGGCAACCGAGAGCAGGGTATTCATGCCGAGTTTCTCCATGTCAGCCTGCTCGAGCACCTGTACTTTCATCCTGTAATGCTTGGCCAGCTTGCGTGCCTGTTCGGCGAGGTATGCCGGCGTACAGATATTTCCGGGCAGATTGCCCAGGTCGCGTGCCAGGCTGATGCCGTGGGCCAATGCCAGACCCTGGGCCAGGCCACGGGCCGCACGTTTTTCGTCGCTTTTTGTAACGGCGAGTACGATCCGGCGCAACGCTGATGCGTCTTTTGCGGGTGCGCTTTTCATCTGTTCGAAACGATAAGTGGCTTCGCGCGCAGCACGCGCAGTCTGCATCACGCGCCACTCCACGTCGCGATGCCCGACTGAAAGCTCCGTGAAATGCAGTTCGGCATCGGTGGCACCGGTTCGTGCCAGCATTTCAATAGCCGTACCGATGCATCGGCGGAATTGCTTTTCCGTGAATGCGGATTTCGGACCCAGCCCCAGCAGTAGTACTCGTGTGCAGGCGACTCCCGGCACATCGTGCAGCAAAAGCGTGCTGCCGATGCTGCCATTCATGTCGCCACGTTCCATCACGCGGCGCAGATAGCCTTTTGTTGCCTTGTCGATTATGGCGGCGGCTTCACTCATTTTTCCGTCGGCATATACGCCAACAACGGCACAGCCGCTGGCGTTATGTCCCGGAACCAGGGGTTTTATGCTAAATTCCACGCGTCAACTCCTCTGCGCATTACGAGCTTGTCAAAAATATGATTGGCGGTCGTACGATGCGAATCCGGAAGCTGGGTGCCGGCCGTCAGGTCGGAGCTGAAATGAAGCAGGGTATCCAGCGCACCGCCGGTTCCCGGCATCGCTCATTGATTATCTGCGGGTTCCTTTCAAAAAGCAAAATGCCGGCATGATTTTCCGGTCTTCACTGCTCCGCGAACTGGCCACGTCGGCGATTGCGACTTTTCTTGTTTTGCTTGGCATATCGATCACCACTCAACTGGTGCGTCTTCTCGGTCAGGCCGCGGGTGGACAGATCACTTCCACCGGGGTTGTGTCATTGCTGGGCTTCACCCTTGTCGGTTACTTGCCGATTCTGCTTTCGGTGACCCTCTTTATCGCGGTGTTGATGACTTTGACCAGAAGTTATCGTGATTCCGAGATGGTCGTGTGGTTTTCCAGCGGACACGGACTTACGCAATGGGTTCGGCCGGTGCTGACTTTTGCGCTACCGCTGGTGCTGACAATTGCCACACTGTCCCTGCTGCTTTCTCCGTGGGCGGTTGAAAAAGCCGAAGAGTTTCGACGGCAGATGGATAGTCGGGATGACGTTGCGCAGGTAACGCCCGGAGTGTTTCACGAGTCCAAACGCGCTGATCGCGTGTATCTCGTTGAGGAGGTTTCGGGGAAAACAAACCTCGTTGCAAACGTGTTTGTCAGCTCCACCCAGCATGGCAAACTCGGTGTCATGGTGGCGCAGAGCGGTTTTCAGGAGACCGCTGAAAACGGTGATCGTTTTCTGGTTCTGCAGAATGGCCGTCGCTACGAGGGTGACCCCGGCGCTCCGGATTACAAGATTTTCGAGTTCGAACGTTATGCCATGCGCATCGAGTCCGCAGACCCTGCTGCCCGTGCCCCGACGACCAAAACGATGTCGACACTGGATTTGCTGAGGGATCCGTCGTCGCGCAATCTTGGCGAGCTGTCGTGGCGCGTCGGCCTCCCGGCGAGCGCGCTGATCCTGTGCCTTCTGGCGATTCCGCTTTCTTTCGTCAATCCGCGCGCGGGTCGTTCGATGAATATCGTTCTGGCCATAATGGTCTACATGGTTTACAGCAATCTGCTGTCGATCATGCAGGCCACCATTGCGCAAGACCGGATCAATGTTTTTGCCGGCATGTGGGGTGTTCATGCAGGGATGCTGGTGTTGTTGACACTGATGTTTTACCGCAGACTGTCGGTGTTTTCTTTCTGGCGGTTGCTGAAGTGAGAACCCTGCGCCGCTATGTGGCCCGCGAAATCGCTGTTTCGACGGCACTTGTTTTTTTATCCCTGTTGTTGTTGTTCGCCTTTTTTGACCTGGTTGAGCAAATGAAGGATCTCGGCCGCGGTGGTTACCAGCTGCGCCATATCCTTCTCCATGTGCTGTTGTCGTCGCCAAATCATGTTTATGAGTTGTTCCCGATTGCTGCACTGATCGGAACCCTTTTTACGCTTGCGCAGTTCGTGGCGAGTTCCGAGTACACGGTGATGCGTGCCTCCGGAGTTTCGCTGCAGCGCATGGTCGGCGCTTTGACCGTGGTTGGCGCTGTGTTCGGCGTACTGACTTTCACGATAGGTGAGTTCGTGGCGCCGCCGGCGGAGCAGTTCGCGCAGCGCCTGCGATCCCAGGCCATATCGGGCATTGTGGCGCAGGAGTTCAGATCCGGCTTGTGGATTAAGGACGGCACTTCGTTTGTCAATGTGCTGGAGGTGACACCGACCGGTAGCCTGAAAGGGCTGCGAATCTACGAGTTTGACAGTGATTACCGTTTGCGTGTGCTGAGGCGGGCGGAAGGCGGAGAATACGAGGGTAACAATCAATGGCTGCTTGCGAATGTCGCTCAAACCAACTTTGACCAGCTCACGACCCGCGTCAGCTTTCGTGATTTCGTGCAGTGGCAATCAGTTCTGGACCCCGGGTTGCTTAACGTCTTGCTCGTCAAGCCGGAAAAAATGTCTGCCTGGAGCCTTTATTCCTACTCTCAGCACTTGAAGGAAAATCGGCAAAAGGCATTGCGGTATGAGATTGCGCTTTGGACCAAGCTGCTTTACCCCATTGCAGTGCTGGTGATGATGATCCTGGCTTTGCCGTTCGCCTATTTTCAGAGCCGGCAGGGCGGGGTTGGCGCCAAGATTTTCGCTGGCATCATGATTGGGCTCGCATTCCATTTTCTGAATCGACTTCTTGGCCATCTCGGATTGCTGAACGACTGGCCGCCATTTGCAAGCGCGGTTGCCCCCACTTTGCTGTTTCTCGGCCTTGCTGTCGGGATGATGTGGTGGCAGGAGCGGCGTTGACGCTCACTTCGGGCGGTCTGTTGCTGCAACTGTAACGAGTCGTGTGCCGGCAAGCCGGTCGTGCAGAAACTGCTGGTCGCGGTCCAGAAGCGCCCAAAGTATTGATACGCCCACCGTGAGATAACCGATCGTCGCCAGACCCATGCGCAGCAGCGCCCGGTTCATAGAAAGGCGGTTACCGGATTGGGTTTGCAGCCGGATGCGCCAGGTTTTCATGGGCAAAGTTTGGCCGCGACCGCACCACTGAATGGCGAAATATCCCGCACAAATTACGGTCACGACCAGCCGTGTCAGGCCCCGCACTTCTGACCATTCCGCCGCTTGCGCTACCCAGGTTGCAAGGCCACCCGCCATCAGTACGATGGCTGTGAGGAGGAGCGCTTCGTAGATCAGACACAGAACACGGCGACCGAGGCCGGCCGTTTCGGCGAGACGTGTCACTGACTCTCGACTGCGGCGGCTGGCCCGGGAGCAGGCGTAATGGGGTCGCCTACGGGGGGGTCAAACTGCGTCTGTGGCTGTGCGAGTGACTTGCGGTAGGCGTCCCATTGTTTCGCCATATCGCGACGCTGTGAGGGATTCAGTTTTTTCAGCCCCAGATATTTTTCGCGTGCTTCCTGACGCTGTGCCGGTCTCAGCGCGGCCCACTCTTTCATCCGCTGTTGCAGGCGTTCCTGCTCAGCCGTCTTCATTTTTGGGTAACGGTTGGCAATGCTGACCCATTTCTTGCGCTGGGCTGCGTCCAGTTCATTCCATTCGGGAGCCAGTGGTGCCAGCACCTGCTGTTGTGCAGGGGCCAGTTCTGACCACGCCGGGCGAATGGGTTTAGAAGCTGTTTTGGACGGCTGTGCGGCGATGACGGGCAGCGCGAGGCATAGCCAAATGATCAGCGCGACTGCCGGGTTAGCCATGAATCGAAGCCTTTGTCGAGGTAGGCGTCGATCGGCAGATCGTCAGTCAGCAGGCGCGCATCGATATCGGCGAGTTCACCGCCCGACCCGTTGCTGCTTTGCCAAAAAACAATTCCGGCCAAGCCCAGAATCAGAACGGCCAACGACAACGCATACCGGGCGCCGGATGCCGGGCGTTCAAACACGTGAGATACAAATGTCCCTGCACCAGCCATCCCTGTCACCGGCGTTTGCTGGTACTGTGCGAGCGCCTGCTCGCGGGCGGCAAGGAGACGCGCCGCGGTATCCATGTCGATACTGAGCGCGCTGCGGTCAAGTTCGCGAACGATTCGCTGTGCAATTTCGCGTTCTTGGACGTTCATAACTCAATTCCCTGTTTTTTAAGCAATATCGACAAAGCATGCGTAGCCCGGGAGCAATGCGTTTTCACGCTACCCTCCGAGCATCCCATGGCCTTTGCTGCTTCGGCGACATCTAGTTCCTCCCAATAACGCAACATGAAGGCCTGACGTTGACGCAATGGCAGTGTTTCTATCGATTTTTCAATAATATCAAGGACTTGCTTTTGCTCTAGCTGTTCGGCCGGGCGTGAGGCGATTTTGGAGTTATTTTCGAACTCCATGGAATCCAGTGGATCGGAGTCTTCATCTGCATCGGATCCGAACAGGGAGCCTAGAGGGGTAACCCAGGCTGAGCGGACTTTCTGGCGACGGAAGAAGTCGCGAATAGCATTTTGGAGTATCCGCTGAAAAAGCATCGGAAACTCGGTCGCTGGGCGATCCGCGTATTTTTCCGACAGTTTGAGCATGGCCTCTTGAACGATATCAAGCGCAAGGTGTTCATCCCTAAGGGAAAACACCGCCTGCTTGAATGCTCTGCGCTCGACTTCGGCAAGGAAATCCGCGAGTTCCTTATAGGAGGCCAGTTGGATGCCTTTTTTTATGTTCCGACACCTTTGTGGCGCGGCGGGGCCATGTAAAGCCCTTTAGTTCGCGGCATCTTAGCAAAACACCGGACGGAGGCAAGTTATCACTGCAACGTTATTTGTAACTGCGCATCTATCCTGCTGTTTAAAGGGATATTTTGCTTGACCATGAGAGCGTGGGCCGGTAATGTTTCGGGTTTCCTTCTCGCAAGAAACCCGCTTAAAGCTTTCCAGCGTGCGCGGGTTAAAAATCATGCAATTGTCGGGTGCAGAGATCGTAGTGCGTTGCCTGCAGGAAGAAGGCATCGAGCATGTGTTCGGTTATCCGGGCGGTGCCGTGCTTTTCCTGTACGACGAACTGTTCAAGCAGGACAAGGTCAAGCACGTGCTGGTAAGGCATGAGCAGGCTGCTGTTCATGCGGCGGATGCTTATGCGCGGTCCACCGAAAAGGTTGGCGTTGCCCTGGTGACGTCCGGTCCCGGTGTGACTAATGCCATCACCGGCATTGCAACCGCATATATGGATTCTATACCGTTGGTCATTCTTACGGGGCAGGTGCCCACGTATGCCATCGGCGAAGATGCGTTTCAGGAATGCGACACGGTTGGCATCACCCGCCCCTGCGTCAAACACAACTTCCTGGTCAAGGACATCAAGGATCTTGCGCTGACGATCAAGAAGGCTTTCTACATCGCTTCGACCGGCAGGCCCGGTCCAGTGGTGGTCGACATCCCGAAGGATCTGACCGCGGCGAAGACCGAGTTCGAATATCCGAAGTCGATCACCATGCGCTCCTACAACCCCGTGGTCAAGGGGCACGCCGGCCAGATCAAGAAGGCTGTCAAGCTTCTGCTCGAAGCGAAGCGTCCGATGATCTACACCGGCGGCGGTGTCATCCTCGGTAACGCTTCAGCAGAGCTTGCGCAGTTGGTTCGTTTGCTCGGTTACCCCTGCACCAATACGCTGATGGGCCTCGGTGGTTACCCGTCGTCCGACAGGCAGTTTCTGGGCATGCTTGGCATGCACGGCACTTATGAAGCCAACATGGCTATGCAGCACTGCGATGTGCTTCTGGCCGTTGGTGCCCGTTTCGATGACCGGGTGATCGGTAATCCCAAGCATTTTTTCGAAGAGCCGCGGCAGATCATTCATGTGGATATCGACCCGGCTTCGATCTCGAAGCGCGTCAAGGTCGATGTGCCGGTTGTCGGAAATGTGCGCGAGGTTCTCAAGGAGTTGATTCGCCAGATCGAAGCTGCACGTGCCAATACGGACAAGGAAGCGCTCAAGTCCTGGTGGTCGCAGATTGAGCAATGGCGTGGACGCGATTGCCTCAAGTACGACCGCTCCAGCAAGATCATCAAGCCCCAGTTTGTCATCGAGACGCTACACAAGGTGACCAAAGGCGATGCATTCATCACATCAGACGTCGGGCAGCATCAGATGTGGGCTGCACAATTCTACAAGTTCGACAAGCCACGGCGCTGGATCAACTCCGGCGGCTTGGGCACGATGGGGGTGGGGCTGCCTTACGCAATGGGCGTGCAGATGGCACATCCCAAGGCGACGGTGGCATGTGTCACTGGCGAGGCTTCTATCCAGATGTGCATTCAGGAGCTGTCGACCTGCAAGCAGTACCGTCTACCACTGAAAATGATCAACCTGAATAATCGTTATATGGGCATGGTGCGGCAGTGGCAGGAGTTTTTCCACGGCAACCGTTATTCGGAATCCTATATGGATGCCCTGCCGGACTTCGTCAAACTTGCCGAGTCTTATGGACATGTCGGCATGCGCATTGAGAAGCCTGCTGACGTTGAGCCGGCTCTGAAAGAAGCCTTTGCCCGCAAGAAAGATCTGGTATTCATGGATTTCATCACCGACCAGACCGAAAACGTGTTCCCGATGGTGCCCGGCGGCAAGGGGCTGTCTGAAATGATCCTGGTTTGATGTCATGAGACACATCATTTCCGTTTTGCTGGAAAACGAGGCGGGCGCGCTGTCCCGGGTGGCGGGGCTTTTCTCTGCGCGTGGCTATAACATCGAGTCGCTGACGGTTGCTCCCACGGAGGACGCCACCCTGTCGCGCATGACTATCGTGACTTCGGGATCCGACGAAATCATCGAGCAGATCAACAAGCAGTTGAACAAACTGGTCGATGTGGTCAAGGTTGTGGATCTTTCGGAAGGCGAACACATCGAGCGGGAGTTGATGCTCGTCAAGGTGCGCGCTGTCGGCAAGGATCGGGAGGAAATGAAGCGGATGGCTGACATTTTCCGCGGCCGCATCATTGACGTTACTGATAAAGACTACACGATTGAATTAACCGGACCCGGCTCGAAACTCGACGCTTTTCTGAAGGCGATTGACCCGGTTGCGATACTCGAAACCGTTCGTACCGGCGCTTCGGGCATCGGGCGCGGTGACCGCATCCTGAAGGTTTGATTCGCTGATTCACGGTGCCGCGGCTGTAGCGCGTGCGCCGATGTTAAACATCACCAAACACATTCCAAACAGAGGAAGACATGAAGATCTATTACGACAAAGACGCTGACCTTTCGCTGATCAAGCGCAAGCAGGTTGCCATCATCGGCTACGGTTCTCAGGGGCATGCGCATGCGAACAACCTGAAGGAATCAGGTGCCAAGGTTACCGTTGGACTGCGCAAGGACGGCGCTTCGTGGAACAAGGCTAAAAAAGCGGGTATCGCAGTCAAGGAAGTTGCCGATGCAGTCAAAGGCGCCGATCTGGTGATGATCTTGCTGCCTGACGAACATCATGCTGATGTTTATCGCAATGAGATTGAACCCAACATCAAGAAGGGCGCGACTCTGGCGTTTGCCCATGGATTCAATATCCATTTTGGCCAGGTTGAGCCGCGTGCCGATCTTGACGTGATCATGATTGCTCCCAAGGGCCCGGGTCATCTGGTGCGTTCAACCTATACGCAGGGCGGGGGTGTGCCGGCGTTGATCGCCGTTCACCAGAATCCCAGCAAAAAGGCACGTGACATTGCGCTCTCCTACGCTGCTGGCATCGGTGCTGCTCGTGCCGGTGTCATTGAAACGTCCTTCCGTGAAGAATGCGAGACCGACTTGTTCGGCGAGCAGGTCGTATTGTGCGGCGGCGTTTCAGCGCTGATTCAGGCTGGTTTCGAAACACTGGTTGAAGCCGGTTATGCCCCGGAGATGGCCTACTTCGAATGTCTGCACGAGGTGAAGCTGATCGTTGACCTTATTTACGAGGGTGGCATTGCCAACATGCGCTACTCTGTTTCCAACACGGCTGAGTATGGCGACTTCACGCGCGGCCCGCGTATCGTCACCGACGAGACCCGTGCTGAAATGCGCAAGATTCTTGCGGAAATACAGACCGGTCAATTCGCCAAGGAATTCATTCTCGAGAACAAGGCCGGCGCACCGACGCTGAAAGCAATGCGTCGCATCGGCCAGGCGCACCAGGTGGAGATTGTCGGTGCAAAGCTGCGCGACATGATGCCCTGGATCAAGAAAAACCGTCTGGTCGATCAGTCGAAAAACTGATGCCGGCGTGGGGATTGGTTTGCGGCGGCCTGCGTAATCGCGGGCGTCGCGGGCCGGCTCCGTCTGACTGCTGATGAAAAAATACCCCCACCCGATCATTGCCCGCGAGGGCTGGCCTTTTATTGCGCTTGCGTTGGCTGTGGCTGGCGGGATACATGCCTATGCCGGATTTGGAGCCGCCGCATTTCCATGGCTGATCGTGTTGTTCATGGTGCAGTTTTTCCGGGATCCGCAACGCGCCATCCCTGCAGATCCGTTTGCAGTGATATCACCGGCTGATGGTCGAATTGTTTCTGTCGAGAAGGTGCGCGATCCCTATCTTGAACGTGATGCGCTCAAGATCAGCGTGTTCATGAATGTTTTTAATGCCCATTCGAATCGCATCCCGGTGGATGGCGCAGTCACCAAAACCCTGTATTTTCCGGGTAAATTCGTCAATGCCGAGTTATCCAAGGCTTCCATAGAGAATGAACGGGCCGTGACTTGTCTGCGTACGCCTCAGGGACATGATGTAACCTGTGTTCAGGTTGCAGGGCTGATCGCGCGACGCATCCTCTGTTATGCCAAAGAGGGGCATTCATATGCCCGTGGTGACCGTTTTGGTTTTATCCGCTTCGGTTCGCGTGTTGATGTCTACCTTCCGCTTACGGCGAACCCGCGTGCGGTTGTCGGAGACAAGGTCTATGCGACAGAAACCGTTCTCGCCTCACTCCAGTGACGGAAATCTAAACCGCCTGACGCATTGCCGGCCAATGGTTTAACATCTGGATCATGGCTGAAATCAAAGAGCACAAGTTATTCATCAAGTCCCGCTTTGCACGGCGAGGCATTTATTGGCTGCCGAACATGTTCACGCTGGCGGCGCTGTTCGCGGGCTTTTACGCCGTTGTGCAGGCGGTCAGCGGTCGTTTTGAACTGGCGGCCATCGCCATATTCGTGGCTTTGGTGCTCGACGGTCTTGACGGCCGCGTGGCGCGGCTTACCCATACCCAAAGCGCCTTTGGCGCCGAACTCGACAGCCTTTCCGATATGGTGTCGTTTGGTGTTGCGCCGGCGCTGGTCGTGTATGTGTGGGCGCTAAAGGATTTTGCGGCGATGAATACAGTGCCCTTCCTTGGCCCCTGGCTGTCTACCAAACTCGGCTGGATAGCGGCGTTTGTATATTGCGCCTGCGCTGCATTGCGGCTTGCCCGGTTCAATACCAATATCGATATAGTCGATAAAAGGTTTTTCCAGGGGCTGCCCAGCCCGGCTGCAGCAGCCTTGGTGGCTGGATTGGTTCTTGCCATGTCCGAATACCAGGTCAGGGGCTCTGATGTTAAATGGCTGGCCTGGGGGCTTACGCTGGTAGCCGGACTGACGATGGTCAGCAATCTGCGTTTTTACAGTGGCAAGGACATTAACCTGCGCAAGAGCGTACCGTTTTCTGCGGTTGTGGCGATTGCGCTGGGATTTGTTTTGCTGATTTCCTTTGCGGGTACTTTGCCCGAGATGCTCTTTGCACTGTTCATGGTTTATGGCTTGTCGGGCTACGCGCTCTGGGTTTATGACAAGATGCGGCGTAAGCCGCCTGCTGAAGTCAAGTAGGCCGGCTTGCAGGGGCGACCGAAAGCCGATATATTTCATCCACTATGTGTCGTTTAACGCAGACCCAGATGCTTTCCTCCGATGCCGCGCTTGCGCTGGCATGTCTGCTGCTGCGCGGCCGCGCGCGCTAAACACCCCCACTTCCGATTTGCAGTATCCCGCCCGGCCCGATTTTAGATGGCCGGAACACCTGGTTAAGGGATGCCTTTGACGTATCCCGATTGAATGCTGAGGTATGAATCATGGCTAAAGAAAAGTTGATCATATTTGATACAACGATGCGCGACGGCGAACAGAGTCCCGGTGCATCGATGACCAAGGAAGACAAGTTGCGCATCGCGCGCCAGCTGGAGCGTATGCGTGTTGATGTCATAGAGGCCGGTTTTCCGGCGGCTAGTGATGGTGACTTCGAGTCCGTTCAGGCGGTGGCCCGCGCCATCAAGGAGAGCACAATCTGCGGGCTGGCGCGAGCCAACGAAAAGGACATCCGTCGCTGCGGCGAGGCTGTCCGTGTTGCCGCGCAACCGCGTATCCACACCTTTATCGCTACTTCGCCGATTCATATGGAAAAGAAGCTGCGCATGGAGCCGTCACAGGTCATCGACCAGGCGGTACGGGCGATCAAATGGGCGCGTGATTACACCGATAATGTCGAGTTTTCTCCTGAAGATGCTGGCCGCTCTGATCTTGATTTTTTGTGCCGCATCCTTGAGCAGGTGATCAAAGCAGGCGCCCGCACGATCAATGTGCCGGACACTGTGGGTTATACGCTGCCCGACCAGTTCGGTCGCTTGATCAAAAATCTGCGCGAGCGCATCCCGAATGCCGATCAGGCCATCTGGTCGGTGCATTGTCACAACGATCTTGGACTGGCGGTTGCCAACTCCCTGGCGGCCGTGCAGAACGGCGCCCGGCAGGTCGAGTGCACCATCAACGGCCTTGGTGAACGTGCGGGTAATGCTGCGCTCGAGGAAATCGTGATGGCTGTGCGTACGCGACAGGATGTTTTCACATGCGATACCAATATAGATGCCACCCAGATCGTGCCGGCTTCCAAACTCGTCTCAGGCATTACCGGTTACCCGGTGCAACCCAACAAGGCCATCGTCGGTGCCAATGCGTTTGCACATGAATCGGGAATTCACCAGGACGGCGTACTCAAGCATCGTGAAACCTACGAGATCATGAGCGCTGAATCGGTGGGCTGGACCACCAACCGGCTGACCCTGGGCAAGCTCTCTGGACGCAATGCGTTCAAAACGCGCCTGCAGGATATTGGTGTTGAACTGGAATCGGAGGAGGCGCTTAATGCCGCTTTCAAGCGCTTCAAGGAACTCGCCGACAAAAAACGCGAGATTTTTGACGAAGACCTTCATGCGCTGATCAGTGAAGAGAATCTCGAGCATATCGAGAACGAACGTTACAACCTGGTTTCGCTGACTGCGCATTCGGAAACCGGCGAACAGCCGTATGCACGAATCGTGATCTCCGACGAAGGCAAGGAACGCTCCTCCGAATCCCAGGGAAGTGGTCCAGTCGATGCCGCATTCAAGGCTGTTGAGATATTGGTGGCAAGCAAGGCCGAGTTGCTGTTGTATTCGGTCAATGCCATCACCACGGGTACCGATGCGCAAGGGGAGGTTACCGTCCGGCTTTCGAAGGACGGCCGCGTGGTCAATGGCCAGGGGGCCGATACCGACATTGTCGTAGCGTCAGCCAAAGCCTATATCAATGCAGTGAACAAGTTGTGCGCCAAGGCTGAGCGGCTGAACCCTCAGCTTTGAAAACACAACAAACCGGCAGAACAGGGTTGCCAGCATGCTGAAGTGGTTGGTTACCCTGTCAGTGGTGATTTTTGTTTTGGGGCTTGCCGGGCCTTGGCTGGCCCGACTGGGTCTGGGCCGATTGCCTGGCGATATCTGCCTCCAGTGCAAAGAGCGACGTTTCTACTTCCCGGTCGCGACCAGTATTGTCCTGTCGCTGGTGCTCATGCTCATATAGCGGCTGTTGCGGAATTACCGGCTGCGCGCCGCGCTCGCACATGGGCGATCACGGCAATAAAAAAGATTGTTGCCAGGACTGTTTCCGCCAGTGCCAGCATTCCGCTTAAACCCGAATCGGAATACGCGCGGACTGTGCCTTCGGCGAAGTAGGCCAGAATCAGCATCGTTGATGCGCGATACGTGTAAAGACCGCCGCGGAGAATTCCCGGCGCTATCCACAGCAACGGCAGCACTTTAAGTGCGAGCCACGAGCCGCCCGGGCGCAAGGGGGCCAGCCACAGTTCCCATGCAACACATAACGCAGCCAGCATGCAAAGCGAGGTGGCGGCAGCCAGATGAGTGCCGCGTGCAAGGGTCATTTCGCGAGCTTCAGGGTTGTTTCGGCGAGTCGTTTGCCCAGACTGATGCACAGTTTGCGTTCGTGTTCCGATATCGGCAGGTCGCTCGCTGCGCCGGCATGATGGCTGGGGCCGTATGGAGTGCCGCCGGTGGCCGTAGTCAACAATTCCGGCGCCGAGTACGGCAAACCGACGATCAGCATGCCATGGTGCAACAGCGGCAGCATCATCGAGATCAGCGTTGTTTCCTGACCGCCGTGAAGGCTGGAGGTTGAGGTAAAGACCGCAGCAGGCTTTCCCGCAAGCGATCCTTTCAGCCACAGGCTGGCGGTGCCGTCCCAGAAATATTTCATCGGAGCTGCCATATTGCCGAAACGTGTCGGGGAGCCCATTGCAAGGCCGGCACACTCTTCAAGATCGCCGAGTTCCGCATAGGGCGCGCCGTCATCGGGGATCAATGGGGCAGTCGTCTCGGTGACTGTTGAGACTTTGGGCACGGTACGCAGACGTGCAGTGGCCCCTGCCAGCTGGATGCCGCGTGCGATCAGTTGCGCCATCTCGCGGGTTGCACCGTGGTGGCTGTAATACAGCACAAGGATCTCGGTCATCGGGTTCGGAATAACATCGCGTTTCGGGATAATTTATTGGGCAACGCGCGTGCCGGTTGGTGGCGTGTAGCTCCAGTTGCCATGCCATGCCCGCAGCACCATGTCCGGATATTCCGCTTTACCCAGGCTGCCGTTGTAGCGGCCTAGGGCCCGGAACAGGTTGCCGCCCTCAATGTCAAGATAGTGCCGCAGGATGGTGCAGCCATATCGCAGGTTGGTGCGCAGGTGGAAGAGGTTATGTTCTGCCGTGCCGATCAGTTTTGACCAGAACGGCATTACCTGCATGAAGCCGCGTGCGCCGGCGCTGGAAACTGCATACTTGCGGAAGGCACTTTCGACTTGTATCAGGGCGAGTACCAACTGCGGATCAAGGCCCGCACGCCGGGCTTCGTAATGAACGGTCAGCAGGAACTCCTCGCGTGCAATGCGTTCGGGCATTCTCCTGGCCAATCGTGATGACATTGCCGCCAGCCAGGCGCGCGCCTCCTGTTCGTCCTCGAATGCCACAACGGGGGCGGCTTGGTCGGCAATCGCCCGGTGCAGGGCGGCCTGAACGCTGGCTGACAGGGGTTCGTATTTTTGCGCACCGCCGTGAACGGTAAGCGGTGCCAGCAGCAGCAGACCGCTCAGAGCTGTGCTCAGTGCTGTACTAAATCTCCGCATATCATTGATTTTAATGATGTTTCGGCTTCCGTCAACGGCATGTTACGTGCCTCGCTATCACGTCTGCCCTTGTATTCGAGGTTGCCATCCTTGAGCCCGCGGTCGCCGATGACGATACGATGCGGCACGCCGATCAGTTCCATATCGGCGAACATCACGCCCGGTCGTTCGTCGCGATTGTCGAGCAGCACTGCAATGCCTGCTGCCGTGAGAGTGTCGTGCAGGCGGTCGGCCGCCTCACGAACCTGCGCGCTTTTTGCATAACCTATCGGTACGATGGCGACGTCAAATGGCGCAATGGCTTGCGGAAAGATGATGCCGCGGTCGTCGTAGTTTTGCTCAATGGCCGCAGCCACGATGCGCGTGACCCCGATGCCATAGCAGCCCATTTCCATGATCTGCGATTTTCCGGACTCATCCAGGAAAGCGAGGTTCATCGCTTTCGCGTATTTGGTGCGCAACTGGAAGATGTGACCCACTTCGATGCCGCGGCAAATCTCCAGTGCCCCCTTGCCGTCGGGGGATGCGTCGCCTGTGACTACATTGCGAATGTCTGCAAAAACCGGTTCCGGGAAATCGCGGCCGATGTTGACGCCAGTCAGGTGATGATCGTTTTCATTGGCCCCGACAACAAAATCGGCCATTGCGCCGACGGCGCGATCGGCAATGACGGTACCGTTGAATCCGACCGGTCCCAGCGAGCCAGGGTCTGCATGGAAAGCGGCGCGTATGGTTTCTGCAGATGCGAAAGCTGCCGGTTGTTTTACCTGCGTGAGTTTACCCGTCTTGATCATGTTCAGTTCGTGATCGCCACGAACCAGAAGCAGCACCGGTTTGCCGTCAGTGCCGTCGACCACGACGGATTTAACGGTGCACTGCGCCGGTATTTTCAGGAACGCGCTCAGATCGGAGATTGTCTTGATGCCGGGTGTATGCACTTTATGCGCTGTTTGTGCAGGTGCCGGACGCTGCGAGACGGGAGCAACCGCTTCGGCGAGTTCAACGTTGGCCGCATAATCCGACTGCGGACAGTAGGCAATGGCGTCTTCGCCTGAATCGGCGAGCACATGGAATTCATGCGAGCCGGTTCCGCCGATTGAGCCGGTATCCGCTGCCACGGCACGAAATTTCAATCCCAGTCGCGTAAAAATGCGGCTGTAGGTGTCGTGCATGTTGCGGTATTCGCGGATCAGGTCGTCGTAGTTCACATGGAAGGAGTATGCGTCCTTCATCAGGAATTCGCGCCCTCGCATTACACCGAAGCGGGGGCGGATTTCGTCACGGAATTTGGTCTGAATCTGGTACAGGTTCAGTGGTAGTTGCCGGTAGCTTTTGATTTCGCGGCGGGCAACATCACAGACCACTTCCTCGTGCGTGGGACCGAAGCAGAAATCGCGCTGGTGGCGATCTTTGAGGCGCAATAATTCGGGGCCGTACTGCTCCCAGCGCGTCGACTCCTGCCATAACTCAGCGGGTTGCACTGCCGGCATCAGCAGTTCAATGGCCCCGCCGCGGTTCATTTCCTCGCGGATGATGTTCTCGACCCGGCGCAGCACGCGCAGGCCTAAAGGCATCCAGGTGTAAACGCCGCTGGTCAGGCGTTTGATCAGACCGGCCCGCACCATGAGCTTGTGGCTGACGACTTCGGCTTCCGAAGGGGGTTCCTTCAGTGTGGATATGAGAAATTGGGTGACGCGCATGCCTGTTCCAGATCAGGAAAAGGCCTTATTCTACAGGACACTAGAGCAACCTTCCCCCGGAAATACCATGCGTTTCGTACCGAAATGGCGTCTGCGCAAGCCCGCAGAAGATGCCAAGACTGTTTACGTCAGTGAAAAATTCGGAGTGCGTTCTATGCACATCGGTAGCGATACTGTGCAGAGTTCGATGCGCATTGCGCGCCCCCATGATCTTGAGCTTTCTTACACCCGGTCGATGATGGCATTTCTGCTTTTTCACCCCGGGCCAAAGAATGTCCTGATGATCGGACTGGGTGGCGGTTCTGTAGCAAAATTTGTGCGCCATCACATGCCGGACGTACTGGTGCGGGTGCTGGAGATTGATTCCCAGGTTGTCGCAATTGCCCGGCAGTGTTTTCTGGTTCCGGAAAACGATCCTGGTCTTGAAATCATCATCGGCGATGGTGCTGAATACATGTCGCGTGAAGACGTATGCGCAGATGTCATCATGGTGGATGGGTATGATGCCGAGTCCCACGTTGAAGCACTGGCGACGAGTGCTTTCTATTCGGATTGCCGTTCCCGGCTGGCGCCCGGCGGCATTCTGGTGGTTAACCTTTGGGGGGGTGACCGGGAGTTCAACGATGTCCTGAAGCGGATCGAGGAGGTATTTCAGGGCGGAACCTTGTGCCTGCCCGCGCGCAAGCTGGGCAACGTGATCGCCTTCGGTTTTCGCGATGCTCCGGGTCCGCAGCTTTGGGAGGACTTGCGTTTGCGGGCCATGGAGTTGGAGGCGCGCTACGGTCTTGAGTTTCCGCTGTTCGTTACCGGCCTGCAAACCATGAACAGCCACGACGAAATTGTGCTGGATCCCTGAAAATGCAAGCTTTTCCGGGCTTTCAATACCCGGGGATTTGTGAAAAAATCAGGTCCATATGTTAAACGCATTCGGGGATGACCATGATCGACAGAGATGGCTATCGCCCCAACGTCGGGATCGTTTTGTGCAATTGGAAAAACGAAGTTTTTTGGGGTAAGCGGGTACGGGAGCATTCGTGGCAGTTTCCGCAGGGCGGGATCAAAGGCGGAGAGCGGCCCGAGGCTGCGATGTACCGCGAATTGCACGAAGAAGTTGGGCTGAAACCTGAGCACGTGGAAGTGCTGGGGCGCACGCGTGACTGGTTGCGTTACGAAGTGCCGGAGCGCTGGCTGCGGCGTGAGTGGCGCGGCAATTACCGCGGGCAGAAGCAAATCTGGTTTCTGCTGCGGCTTGTTGGCCGTGATTGCGATGTTTGCCTTCGGGCTTCAGAGAAGCCGGAGTTTGATGCCTGGCGCTGGCACGATTATTGGGCGCCGACCCAGGATGTCATTGAATTCAAACGCGCTGTATATGAGCAGGCGCTGAATGAATTGTCCCGGTTCCTGATCAAGCGGCAGGTTCAGCGCAAGCGTCAACGGGCGCCCCTGCTTGGTATGTAGCCCATCGCTGCCCAGCCGGGACTTTTAAATCGCGGGGCAAAGGTCAGGGCTGCATACCAACAACTGGTTGCAGGTATGGTCTGCCCGTTCTAATCCTTCGCGGCTATCCTCTGCACGCGCGAGTCCGCTGTCGCTGGTTCAGCGACTGGACGTTTTCAATGGAAACCGGTCAAAACGTCTTTAAGGTAAATGGTGCACTGCTGTGTGGGCGGGTTCTTGGGCATCTTTACGCGTCCTCCCGGGTCGCATCGGACAATCACGATATCGAATCGACAACCGTCGTTGGATCGTTATCACTCTGAAAGCCGCGTGCTTGTCCCGGCACAGCTGATGTCGAACAAGGCTCAAAAGGTCTGCATTTCTGCCGCTGAACATTTTTAGGAACTTACATTGCGGGACGGTCGGGCTAAGCGATCACCAATGAATCAATCGTTCGTATGTTTGGGGACATCAAAGCCAGTTGCTTTGACTGCTGAATGATCTGCGTCTGGTTTTGATTTCAATTTCCACCTTTATTGTTGACTCGGTTTAGTGCTTCGATTTACACTTCATTTACAGATTAGATTTAGTCTAAATATCTGTGCAGGTAGCTTGTTCCGTGGCGCAAAATATCGTGTGAAGCGTTTAAGTAACCTATTGTTTTTAAAGGAGTTTTTATGCAGCTCAAGAATTCAAAGACCCATGGCAACCTGAAAGCGGCATTTGCCGGTGAATCCCAAGCCAACCGTCGTTATCTCTACTTTGCAGCCAAAGCCGATGTGGAAGGCCAGAACGATGTTGCTGCAGTATTCCGTTCGACCGCTGAAGGCGAAACCGGCCATGCTCACGGCCACCTTGAATACATGGAAGCCTGCGGTGATCCCGCCACCGATCTGCCGATTGGCCGTACCCGTGACAATCTGAAGGCTGCCATTGCCGGCGAGACCCATGAGTACACCGACATGTACCCCGGCATGGCAAAAACCGCGCGCGACGAAGGTTTTGGTGAAATCGCCGACTGGTTCGAGACTCTGGCGAAAGCCGAGCGCTCGCACGCCAACCGCTTCCAGAAAGCCTTGGACGCCTTGGCTGACTGATCCGCATTCAGGATCAAGCGGAGAAAGGGGCGCATGTGCGCCTCTTTCTTTTCAGCACAACCTATTAAGCAATACACCCGACTATGACCGCACGCGAAGGTAGTCTCGAGGCACCGACCCGGCACCCCCTGGATTGGAAATCCGAAGATTTTTACAACGAGGAAAAGCTAGACAAGGAACTCGAGCGCGTCTTCGACATTTGCCACGGTTGTCGCCGGTGTGTGAATCTTTGCACCGCCTTCCCCAAGCTGTTCGATCTTGTTGATGAGAGCCCGACGCTCGAAGTCGATGGCATTCCCAAGAAGGACTACTGGGAAGTCATTGATCGCTGCTACCTCTGCGACATGTGCTACATGACCAAATGTCCGTACGTGCCGCCGCACGAATGGAATCTTGATTTCCCCCACCTGATGCTGCGCGCCAAGGCGGTCAAGTTTCGCAAGGGCGAAACCAGCTTCCGTGACAAGCTGCTGTCGAGCACCGATGCGCTCGGCAAGCTCGCTTCAATTCCGGTGGTGGTGCAGATGGTCAACGCCGCGAACAAGACCGCGCCGGTGCGCAAGGTCATGGACAGCGTGCTGGGCATCCACAAGGATCGCGTGCTGCCCGAATACGACAGTGCGAAATTCCGCTCGACCGCCAAACCGGATGCCTCTTTTCCGGTCAGGGACGGTCAGCAGACTCCCGGCAAGGTCGCCATCTTCTCGACCTGCTATGTGAATTACAACGAACCGGGGATCGGGCACGACCTGCTGAAGATCCTCGCCCATAACGAAGTGCCTTCGATTGTTGTCGAGAAGGAAGCCTGCTGCGGCATGCCGAAACTGGAACTGGGCGACCTGGAGGCCGTCCAGCGCAACAAGGAACTCAATATTCCGGTACTCGCGAAACTGGCGCGTGAAGGCTACGCGATCCTCAGTGCAGTGCCGTCGTGCACGCTGATGTTCAAACAGGAACTGCCGCTGATGTTCCCGGATGACGCTGATGTCAAAGCGGTGGCAGCCGCCATGTTTGATCCATTTGAATATCTGATCCTGCGCCACAAGGACGGTCTGCTGAAAAAGGAATTCAGCAAGCCGCTGGGCAAGGTGTCGTACCACATCCCCTGTCATCTGCGCGTGCAGAACATGGGTCAGAAAACGCGTGAACTGCTGGAAATGGTGCCGGAGACCAAGGTCACCACAGTCGAACGCTGTGCAGGCCACGACGGTACCTGGGGCGTGAAAAGCGAATTTTTTGATCAATCGATGAAAATCGGCCGCCCGGTGTTCCGCCTGATGGGTGATGCCCAGCCTGATTACATCAGTTCTGACTGTGCGATCGCCGGCCGCCATATTCAGCAGGGCATCGGTGAAAGTGAATCTGGCGCCGGTGCTGGCGCTGAAAAGCAGCATCCTATTACCCTGATACGCATTGCTTACGGATTGTGAGAACGACCATGCCGCATATTTCCCCTGAGACACTGATGCCGCTTGAGGTTTACGCCAAGGCGCGTTCTGAATTTCGCGCGAAAGTCATCGCGCACAAGAAAGACCGTACCTTGCAATTGGGCGAGAACGTCACGCTGATATTTGAAGACGAGTTGACCATACGATACCAAGTGCAGGAGATGCTGCGCGTGGAACGGATATTCGAGGAGGAGGGCATACTCGATGAACTCGGCGCCTACAATCCTCTGGTTCCCGATGGCAGCAACTGGAAGGCAACGATGATGATCGAGTATCCCGATGAGGGGGAGCGGCGCAGCAAGCTGGCGCAGTTGATCGGTGTTGAAGACAAGGTCTGGGTACAGGTTGCCGGTTTTGACCGCGTTCATGCGATTGCAGACGAAGATCTTGAGCGCGATAACGAGCAGAAAACTTCCTCAGTACACTTTCTGCGCTTCGAGCTGGCAGCACCCATGGTTGCAGCCCTGCGTGGCGGCGCAGCGCTTGCAATGGGGGTGGATCACCCGAACTACTCTGCTGCAGTGGCCCGTGTCGCAGATGCCATGCGGGCATCGCTGATGGCCGATCTGGCCTGATCGCGTTTTATTGCTGCGACTGGCTCCCGCGCAGTCGCAGCCCGGCCTGTGCAGAGGGTAGAATCATGCGCATGCTATCAGAACTGTTTCGTTTGTTCACAGGGGCGGCAATTTCGCTGTTGTGTTTCCAGGCATTGGCCCAGAAGCAGTGGGACGGCTGGGATTACACTTTTGACCGGGAAATAACGCCATGGGCCGAAATGCAGGCCCAATTGCCGGCCTATCCTGTCGATGCGAACCTGATCCCGCTGGATGTCGGGGCGGAAACCCAGCATCGCTATTTTATCGATGCCCTCTCGGTTTCTACCGGCAGCGACGGTGTCATACGCTACACACTGGTCATCAAAACATCCGGTGGAGCAACCAATGTGTCTTTTGAAGGTATGCGCTGCGAGTCGCGCGAGCAGAAGTATTACGCGATAGGACGTGGTAACAAGACCTGGGTACGCGCACGCAACCCGCAGTGGCGCTTTGTCGAGTTCAAGGAATTTGCCGGACACCATGTCACCTTGTACAAGGAATACCTGTGCCGGGGAAAAATCATGGTCGAATCAGCGGATCAGATTTTGCAGGCCTTGCGGGCAGGACCCAAGCGCTCGCCGGTGCGTGACTGAGACTTGCGGTCAGATCAGGACCAGATTGTCGCGATGGATCAGTTCGGGTTCGTCGACGTAACCCAGCTTGGATTCGATCTGGTTTGACGGTGTTCTCAGGATACGGCAGGTTTCCGTGCTGCTGTAGTTGATCAGGCCGCGGGCGATCTCCCGTCCGTTTTCGTCAAGGCAACTGACGACCTCTCCGCGTTCAAAATTGCCTGTGGCCTCGCAAACGCCTACCGGCAGCAGGCTTTTGCCGTCTATCAGCAACGCCTTGGTGGCACCTGCATCGAGCGTAACGCAGCCGCGTACCTGCAAGTGGTCAGCCAGCCATTGTTTGCGTGCTGCAACGGTGGCCTGTCCGGCCAGCAACTGGGTGCCAACGCGTTCACCACCGGCAAGACGCAGCAGTACGTCCTGCTCCCGTCCCGAAGCAATGATCGTATGCGCGCCGCTTCGTGCGGCACGCTTGGCTGCAAGGATCTTGGTCAGCATGCCGCCACGGGCAATGGCGCTGCCAGTCGAGCCGGCGATGGTTTCCAGAAAAGGATCGCCGGCAGTCCCGTCTGCAACCAGGGTTGCGGCCGAATTTATGCGCGGATCGGCGCTGTAGAGGCCTTGCTGGTCAGTGAGGATGATCAGTGCATCGGCTTCAATCAGGTTGGTGACCAGCGCAGCAAGCGTGTCGTTATCACCGAAGCGGATCTCATCAATTGCCACGGTGTCGTTTTCGTTGATCACCGGGATTACGCCCAGGTCGAGCAGGGTGCGCAGCGTCGAGCGGGCATTCAGGTAGCGCTTGCGGTCGGCAAGATCCTCGTGGGTCAGCAGAATCTGTGACGCCAGAAGGCCATGGCTGCGGAAGCAGGACTCATAGACCTGCACCATGCCCATCTGGCCTACAGCGGCTGCCGCCTGAAGTTCGTGCAGCGCGCTCGGTCGGCGCGACCAGCCCAAACGTTGCATGCCCTCGGCAATTGCGCCGCTCGAAACCAGCACGACTTCCTTGCCGTCGTGCCGCAGGCGGGCAATCTGTTCTGCCCACCCGGTGAGTGCGGCGTGGTCGAGGCCGAGTCCCGAATTGGTAACGAGTGCACTGCCGACCTTGACGACGAGGCGTCTGGCTTCGTGGATCACGGAATGTGCAGAACCGCTCATTCGTCCGCCTTGACGGTTTTTTTTCGTGCGACTTTTTGCGGCTTGTCCTGCGCCAGCTCCAAGTGCTCCATCGCGGCAAAAACCAGCGGCTTGCAGCCGTCGCCGCTGATCGCGGCTATGGCGAAGTGCTTGCGCTTTGCGCCCAGTTTTTTCAGCAGCGATTGCACCAGTTTTTCGCGTTCTTTCTCGGGGACCAGGTCGAGTTTGTTGAACACCAGCCAGCGCGGCTTGCGATAAAGCGTTTCATCGTATTTGCGTAATTCTCGCACGAGTGCCTTGGCGTCGCGAACAACGTCCGCGTCCGGATCCGGCGGCACGACGTCAATCACATGGAGCAGCAGTTTTGTCCGCGCCAGATGACGCAGGAACTGGTGGCCCAGTCCCGCGCCCTCGGACGCGCCTTCAATCAATCCCGGTATGTCGGCAACGACGAAGCTGCGGTTTTCGTCGGCACGGACCACGCCGAGATTGGGCTGCAATGTGGTGAACGGATAGTCGGCGACTTTTGGCTTTGCGGCCGATATCGCGCGGATCAGCGTGGATTTGCCGGCGTTGGGCATGCCAAGGAGTCCGACGTCGGCCAGCACTTTCAATTCAAGCTGCAGATAGCGCGAGACACCCGGTTCACCGACTGTGAACTGCCGCGGCGCCCGGTTGGTGCTGGATTTGAAGTGCAGGTTGCCCAGCCCGCCCCGTCCGCCCTGGGCCAGAGTAACGCGGTCACCGTGTTGCGCGAGGTCGAAGAGGATTTCCCCGGTCTCGGCGTCGCTGACGACAGTACCCACCGGCATGCGCAGTTCGATGTCGGCAGCCGCACGGCCATAACAGTCCGAGCCCATGCCCTTCTGGCCGTTTTTGGCACGATGGATGCGCGCGTAGCGATAGTCGATCAGGGTGTTGATGTTGCGGTCGGCGATCGCAAAAATGCTGCCGCCACGGCCGCCGTCGCCGCCATCCGGACCGCCGCGCGGCACGAATTTTTCACGACGGAAACTCGCGACGCCGTCGCCGCCCTTGCCGGCGTGCACCTCAATGCGTGCTTCGTCGATGAATTTCATGGCTTCCTCAAATGAAAAAGGCCCTGTCGTTCAACAGGGCCTTTTCTACAGCGTGTGTCGCAATCAGGCGGGAACGATGCTCACCATCTGACGCTGCTGCGGACCCTTGGTCGCAAACTGCACGCGTCCGTCCACTTTGGCGAACAGCGTATGGTCGCGGCCCATGCCGACGTTTTCGCCGGCGTGCACGCGGGTGCCACGCTGACGGATGATGATGCTGCCGGCGGGGATCAGTTCGCCACCGAAGCGTTTGACGCCGAGTCGTTTGGATTCAGAATCGCGACCGTTGCGGGAACTGCCGCCAGCTTTTTTATGTGCCATGAGATGTGCTCTCCTTAACCTGCAATGCCCGTGATTTCGAGCTCGGTGAAATTCTGCCGATGCCCCTGGGACTTGCGATAGTGTTTACGCCGGCGCATTTTGTAAATGCGCACCTTGTCGCCGCGGCCCTGGGACAGGACTTTGGCTTTGACTGCGGCACCAGCCACCAGCGGTGCGCCCAGTTTGACATTGCCTTCTTCGGCAATCATCAGGACCTGGTCCAGAGTGACTTCCGACCCGACATCGGCCGTCAGCTGTTCAACCTTGATTTTGGTGCCAGCGCTCACGCGATACTGTTTGCCGCCGGTCTTGACTACCGCATACATGGGAAACCCCTCAACTCGAACTACGGAAAACCACAAATTATACAAGCGTCCAAGGCATCAGTCAAAATATCTGTGAGTCCCGGAGATTCTGGATTGGATCAATAAATCAAGGGGTTGCAGGTTTCGGGAGGTCGGTCCTTGTGTCCGGCATAGCGCCTGCCCCTCCCGATATTGTTATCATCGCGCTTTTTCCCGCGCCCGTGGCACTCGAACAACTCCAAAAACTGCTCGCCGCCGACATGCAGGCTGTGGATCAAGTGATCCGCGACCGCCTGCATTCGGACGTCGTCCTGGTCAAGCAGGTTGCCGAATACATCATCGGCGGTGGCGGCAAACGCCTGCGTCCTGCACTCGTGCTGTTGTCGGCCGGCGCCCTGGGTTATCGCGGCACCACCCACCATACCCTTGCCGCGGTGGTCGAATTCATCCATACCGCGACGCTGCTGCATGACGATGTGGTTGACGAGTCCGCCCTGCGTCGCGGCCAGCCGACCGCCAATACGCTGTTCGGCAACGCGGCTTCCGTGCTGGTCGGTGATTTTGTCTATTCCCGTGCTTTCCAGATGATGGTGAGCGCCGGAGACATGCGCGTGCTGGAGGTGCTGGCGGATGCCACCAACGTGATTGCCGAAGGCGAAGTCCTGCAATTGATGAATTGCCGGAACGCGGATATTGACGAAGAAAGTTACCTGCAGGTGATCCGTTACAAAACCGCCAAGTTGTTCGAGGCCGCTGGCCGGCTGGGGGCGATTCTCGCCGGCGCGTCTGCAGAAACAGAACGGGCGCTGGCGACGTATGGCAGCCATCTCGGTACGGCATTCCAGTTGATCGATGACGTGCTGGATTACTCCGGTGAAGCCGGGGTCATCGGCAAGAATATCGGCGATGACCTCGCCGAGGGAAAACCGACCTTGCCGCTGATTTACGCCATGCGCAAAGGCACCGCTGAGCAGGCGTCGCTGGTCCGGCGGGCGGTGTCGACCGAGGGGCTTGCCGAACTCGAGGGCGTGCTGGCCGCAATCCGTGGTTCCGGCGCGCTGGAGTACACGCAACGTCAGGCGCAAGCCGAGGCTGATGCGGCGCGGGACGCGTTGTCGGCGATTCCGGCCTCGCAGTACCGCGATTCTTTGATACAATTAGCCTCGTTCGCGGTAACGCGATCGCATTGACCTCAAGGGCACGCGAAACGTGCCCTTCGTGTTTGTGCCATTCGGGGTGTAGCTCAGCCTGGTAGAGTACTGCGTTCGGGACGCAGGAGTCGGAGGTTCGAATCCTCTCACCCCGACCAGGATTTTTTCTGATGCCGTACACGCAATTGTGTTCGTGACACATCAGTATCCCCTCCGGAGTTTTTGACATGGCTCGCGTGGTCTACGGTGACGAGAACAGCAGCCCTGAAGTCAGGGTGCTCGCCGACCGGATCCGCCGGGAACGTGGCGGGCGCATGCTGAATCTTTACAGCATGTTGCTTAATGCCCCGCCAGTGGCCGAGGGCTGGCTGGCATTGTTTACTGCAATACGCCAGCAATGCACGTTGCGGGGGGACTGCAGGGAACTGGTCATCCTGCGAGTGGCCCTGCTCAACGGCGCTTCCTACGAATTCCAGGCACACGTACCGTTCGCAATCCGTGAAGGCGTTACGCAACAGCAGATTGATGTGCTCCAGCAATGGGAAAGTGCCGATGTGTTCACCCCGGCACAGCGTGCTGTTCTTGCATACACCGATTCGATGACACGCGAAATTCATGTGCCCGCAGCTGTTTTTGACGGGTTGCGCGGGCATTTCAATACGCGCGAAATCGTCGAGTTGACGGCCACCATTGGCGGATACAATCTTGTTTCGCGGTTCCTCGAGGCGCTGGCGGTTGATCCGGAGCAGGCGCGCGCCTGATTGATACCGCAACCGGTCTGCGCATTGCGGTGATTCAGCCGCTGGAGCCTGAATGTCCAAAATAGTGATTCTTGTGATTGCGTTTGTGGCGGCGCTCTGGTTGTTGCGCGGGCTTCGCAATCGTTCAAAAAAAGAAGCGCCGCCTCCCGCGAAATCCGCTGCGGAGGATATGGTCAGCTGCGCCCGCTGCGGTGTTCATCTGCCGCGAGGCGAGGCTTTAATGTCCCGGCAGCGTTTTTTCTGCTCGAGCCAGCACGAACGCGAGTTCGACAGCGCCCTCTGAAATGAACGGATCCCCTGACAGCCTGGCCGTAATTTCCGAGGGGCAGGTTCCCGGGAACGGCAAAGGTGTGCCCGACAGTTTTTGGCGTTCCCTGCAGCTTTTTAATGCCTACCGTACTGCGGCGGCACTGCTGCTTCTGCTGACGGCGGCTTACTGGGGAGACATGCTGCAGTTTGGTTCCCGGGATATGCGGCTGTTCCTCATCGGCTCGTCCCTGTATGCGGGCTTCGGCCTGGCGATGTTTGCGGTGATCCGCACCCGCGAACGTTTTACCCTGCAGCTTTCAATCCAGGTGGGCGGCGATATCGGTTTCATCGTATTGCTGATGTACGCCAGCGGCGGCCTTGCCAGCGGACTGGGATTATTGCTGCTGACTTCGCTGGCGGCGGCGGGTCTTGTTACGCGAGGCCAGCTCACGCTGTTTTTTGCCGCGATCGCGACGATTGCGATACTGCTTGAGCATACCTACGAAGTGCTGCGCTTTTTCGAAAGCGGCGCCCAGTATGCGCAAGCCGGACTGCTGTCGATTGCCTATTTCGCAACAGCCTGGCTTGCGCATGTGCTGGCCAAACGATCGCTGGTCAGCGAGCAACTGGCGGCGCAACGCGAGATCGACCTTGCCAACATGGCGCAGGTCAACCAGCTGGTGATTCAGGACATGGAGCACGGCGTCATCGTAGTCGATGGTAACGGCGTCGTGCGCCAGACGAATTCCGCAGCCGAGCGCATGATCGAAGGGTTGCGCAGTGATGGCGTGATCGCCCTGAAGGATCTGTTGCCGGCGCTGCATGGTCGTTTTGAGCGATGGCTGGGTGATCCCCACGACCACGGCACTCCCGATACGTTCGGAATCGGCACAAACCTGCGCGCCAGGCTGGTCCCTGTTGCCGCACGACGTGGCGCCGGCGCGGTGATTTTTCTCGAAGATCTTGCACGTATCCAGGCTGAGGCGCGGCAGATGAAACTCGCTGCGCTCGGCAGGTTGACAGCCAACATTGCCCATGAGATCCGCAATCCTCTCGGTGCGATCAGTCATGCCGCCGAACTGTTGCAGGAGGAATCCGCGATATCACCGGGCGCCAAACGACTGACCACCATCATTCATGACAACACCCGGCGCCTCGATCGCATGATCAATGACGTACAGACCCTCAACCGTGGCGAACGTACCGAGCGCGAACGGTTTCGCCTCGCGCCATACCTGCAGGCATTTGTCGCGCAGTTTGTGGCAACCGAGCGGTTGAACGGCAGCGAGATTGAAGTCGAGTTGATGATTGATCCCTATGTGATGTTTGATCATGATCACCTGAATCAGGTGTTGTGGAATCTGTGCCGCAATGCCCTGCGGCATTCGACGCGGCGACCCGGCTGCATACGCCTGCAGGTGGCCCGTGCTGCGCGAAGCAATGCGGTAAGATTGGATGTGATCGACGACGGGGTCGGCGTTCCGTCGGAATCCCGATCAAAACTGTTCGAGCCCTTTTTTACGACTGATGCGGACGGAACCGGGCTGGGCCTGCATCTGGCGCGGGAAATCTGCGAGGCGAACGGCGCAATGCTCGAATACATTGAAACTGCGGGCGGAGCACGGTTTGCCGTGACCTGCGCTGCGGGTTGAGGGAGAACACATTGGCGATCGGACAGGTTCTGGTGGTGGATGACGAGGCCGACATCCGTGAACTGCTCGGCATGACGCTGATCCGGATGGGGCTGGAGCCGCATTGCGCGGGCAGCGTAGCCGAGGCCATGGAGATGCTCGGACGCAACACCTTCGAACTGTGCCTGACCGACATGCGTCTTGCCGATGGCGACGGGCTGTCGATTGTCGAGCACATCACCAAAAGCCATCCGAGCCTGCCGGTTGCAGTGATCACGGCGCACGGCAGTGCCGAAAATGCGGTGGCCGCATTAAAAGCCGGTGCATTTGATTATTTGGGCAAACCGGTTTCCCTCGACCAGTTGCGTGCGCTGGTGCGTTCGGCGCTCAAACTGCCGCGCCCCGGCGTGGATCGACGCGGCCCCGATGCCGACAGCCCGACTTCACCAGATGCGCCGCAGTTGATCGGCGACGCCGCGCCCCTGGTGCTGGCGCGGCAGATGATCGAGAAGCTTGCACGCAGTCAGGCGCCAGTGCAGATCCGCGGCGAATCCGGCTGCGGCAAGGAACTCGCGGCACGTCTTATTCATGTCAATGGCGCCCGCCGGGACGGTCCGTTCGTGGCGGTGAACTGCGGTGCAATCCCCGAAAGCCTGATGGAGTCCGAGTTTTTCGGGCACCGCAAAGGCGCGTTTACCGGCGCTGTGGCCGACCATGACGGTTTTTTCCAGGCAGCCGACGGCGGCACGCTGTTTTTAGACGAGGTGGGCGACCTTCCGTTGTCGATGCAGGTCAAATTGCTGCGCGCGATTCAGGAAAAACGTGTGCGCAAGGTGGGCTCCACCAGCGAGGAGCCGGTTGACGTGCGCATCATCAGTGCCACGCACCGTCACCTTGCCGATGAGGTCAAGAGCGGTGCGTTCCGGCAGGATCTTTATTACCGGCTCAATGTCATTGAGCTGCGGATGCCGTCGCTGCGCGAACTGCGCGATGACATTCCCCGGCTGGCCGCGGCCATTCTGGCTCGTCACGCGGCGGACGGCCGCTCGCTGCGACTTTCTGCGCAGGCCGAAACCGTGTTGCAGGCTTACCATTTTCCCGGCAACGTCCGTGAACTTGAAAACATCCTTGAGCGTGCGGTGGCGCTTGCCGGTACCAGCGAAATTGCAGTGAATGATCTTCAACTGACTGATGAACGGGCGCCTGAGCAGGACGCTGATGTTGACGGCCTGCCGTTGCCGGAGCGGCTGGAGGCCATAGAGCGCAAGGCGATTCTGGATGCGCTTGAGCGCACGCGTTACAACCAGACCGCTGCAGCAAAGGTGCTCGGCATTTCGTTTCGCGCGCTGCGTTATCGCATCCAGCGGCTGGGAATCAAGCAGGAACTCGATGCCAAGCCATGAGGCTTTGCGACCCGCATGAAGCTTGACGCTTCCGGACTGGTCGCGGAGGCACTATATCTGCCGTCGCCCAACTGTGATGAGCGGCCTGCGGATGCCGCGATTGACCTGCTGGTGATCCATAACATCAGCCTGCCGCCGGGAGAGTTTGGCGGCGATGCCATCATTGACCTGTTTCTGAACCGCCTCGATCCCGATGCGCATCCGTATTACAAGGACATTGCGGCTCTCCGGGTGTCTTCGCACTTCCTGATCCGGCGTGATGGTGTGTTGTTGCAGTTTGTTCCGTGCGCGATGCGCGCCTGGCATGCAGGGCGGTCGCTGTGGTGCGGCCGCGAGCGTTGCAATGATTTTTCGGTCGGCATCGAACTTGAAGGCAGCGATGACGCGGCCTTCAGTGATGCCCAATACGAGAGCCTCAATGGGTTGGCGCGCGTTCTTTATTCGCGATACCCCATCACGGCCAGCGTCGGCCATTCCGACATTGCGCCCGGTCGCAAGACCGACCCAGGCCCCCATTTTTCGTGGCCACGTTATTTTGCCGGCCTCGGGATAAAAAATAATAATTAAAACAACGGGTTGTATTGATTCTTCAGCACATCGGCCGACTTTCCCCTGGCCCGACAGGTGAGCAAGGGGCAACCGCGCTGCTGAAAATGGCTCGGGTTTGCCAACCCAAGGCCCTGATCACGTAACCGGGCCCGATTGCGGGGTGGGCAGGGGCGACGTTGCCACAGGCAGGCTCGCGGCAGCCTTGGGAAGTGACGGCGAAGCCTTGGCGCTCATTGATTCTGCCAAGGCCCTCTCAAAGGGCTTCCGGTGGCACCAGGCAGTGTGCCCGATCATCAGGCCTCGTTCGCGAATCAGCCCGCCCAAACACTCTTCATCAAGACCCCGGTTTCGGGCATGCCTGACTGAGCTGACTCCACTATCCGGTCTGGTTGGTAAGTCCTATGCCCCAAAGTGGTCACTTTCCCTTGTTTTGAGGGAATTCGTGCTCAATTTTTGTGCAACAAATCCGGAGCTTAAAGGCGCTTCCTGCTGTTTCTTAAGAACTTTTAAAAAAAGCGTCAAAACCTATTGCGGATTCAAAAGCTGGCCACTAGAATTCGTCGAAAATAGCGTGTTGACCACTACATGTTGTGGTTAGTGAGCCGGGGCGACCTTTTTCGTTTGGTTTCCCCGGGTAGTTAAAAATTCTAAAAAGATCAAGGAGTAATGACATGCACGTCACCGTCGATTCCACCCAATCCCGCGCCAACCCTCAAATCACTGCCACGACCGAAGACGCGGAACGAGAGGCGGTATACGCGCAATACAAAATCATTCGCCGCAACGGCGCGGTTGTTGGTTTTGAACCGTCAAAAATTGCCATTGCGATGACCAAGGCATTTATCGCCGTCAATGGCGGTCAGGGCGCCGCCTCCGCTCGCGTTCGCGAGCAGGTCGCCGCGCTGACTGACAGTGTGGTTAACGCCCTGATGCGGCGGCAACCTTCGGGCGGCACTTTCCATATCGAAGACATCCAGGACCAGGTGGAACTGGCGATGATGCGCAACGGCGAACACCATGTCGCCCGTGCCTATGTCCTTTATCGCGAAGAGCGCTCCAGGGAGCGTGCGCGCCAGCGTGAATCCCAGCCTGCTGCGGTTGCCCAGAAAGCCCACGTATTCAATGTGACTGACGGGGGCGTCACCCGTCCGCTGGATGTTGCGCGCATCACCGCTTTGGTGGAAAGCGCCTGCGCCGGTCTGGGGCGTGATGTCAGTGCGCAGCCCATCCTTGACGCCATGCAGCGTGATCTCTATGACGGCGTGCCCATCGATGAGGTGCGCAAATCGCTGATCCTCGCCGCGCGCGGCCAGATTGAGCAGGATCCGGGCTACAGCTATGTGACGGCCCGCCTGCTGATGAATACGATGCGCCTCGAAACGCTGGGTGAGGAGGTGACCCAGGAGGAAATGGCGACGCGTTACGCCGCCTATCTGCCAGAGTTCATCCAGAAGGGCATCAAGGCCGAACTGCTTGATGAGCGCCTCGGTCATTACGACATGAAGGCCCTTGGCGCCGCGCTGGATGCCCAGCGCGACCTCAAGTTCACCTATCTGGGCCTTCAAATTCTGTACGACCGTTATTTCCTGCACATCGAAGGCCAGCGCATCGAACTGCCGCAGGTGTTTTTCATGCGTGTGGCGATGGGCCTCGCGCTTAACGAGCCGGAAAGCCAGCGCGAAGCACGCGCAATCGAGTTCTACAACGTGTTGTCGAGCTTCGATCTGATGAGCTCGACGCCGACGCTGTTCAACTCCGGAACGCGCCGCTCGCAGCTCGCCAGCTGCTACCTGACCACCGTGTCCGACGACCTCGACGGCATCTATGAAGCCATCAAGGAAAACGCGATGCTGCAAAAGTATGCCGGCGGCATCGGCAACGACTGGACCCCCGTACGCGCGCTGGGCGCCTACATCAAGGGTACCAATGGCAAATCGCAGGGCGTGGTGCCGTTCCTGAAAGTGGTCAACGACACGGCCGTTGCGGTGAACCAGGGCGGCAAACGCAAGGGCGCGGTGTGCTCCTACCTGGAGACCTGGCATCTGGACATCGAGGAATTCCTCGAACTGCGCAAGAACACCGGCGACGACCGCCGCCGCACGCACGACATGAATACGTCGAACTGGATTCCCGACCTGTTCATGAAGCGAGTGATGGAAGCCGGCGAGTGGACGCTGTTCTCGCCCTCGGATGTGCCGGACCTGCACGAGAAATTCGGCAAGGCCTTCGAAAAAGCCTATGTCGAATACGAAGCGCAATGCGCCCGTGGTGAAATGAAGTTGTTCAAGAAGGTTCCGGCGCTGCAGCTGTGGCGCAAGATGCTGACCATGCTGTTCGAAACCGGGCATCCCTGGATCACCTTCAAGGACCCCTGCAACCTGCGTTCGCCGCAGCAGCACGTCGGCGTGGTGCACAGCTCGAACCTGTGCACCGAGATCACGCTGAACACCGGTCCCGACGAGATCGCCGTGTGCAACCTGGCATCGGTCAACTTGCCGGCGCATCTGGACCTGTCCACCGGTCTGCTCGACATGGAAAAGCTCAAGCGCACGGTCGGCACCGGCATGCGCATGCTCGACAACGTCATCGACCTCAACTTCTACAATGTCAACAAGGCGCGCAACTCCAACTTCAAGCACCGTCCGGTCGGCCTCGGCATCATGGGCTTCCAGGACTGCCTGCACATGTTGCGCATCCCGTACGGTTCGCCGGCAGCCGTGGAGTTCGCTGACCGCTCGATGGAGCAGGTGACCTATACCGCCTACTCGGCATCGTCCGATCTGGCGGAAGAGCGCGGTCCGTATTCGACGTTCAAGGGTTCGCTGTGGGATCGCGGCATCCTGCCGCTGGATTCGCTGAAGGTGCTGGCGCAGGAGCGCGGCGGGTATGTCGAATGCGACATGTCCACCCGGCTCAACTGGGATGCACTGCGTAGCCGCATCCAGCGCGTCGGCATCCGCAACTCGAACTGCATCGCCATTGCGCCGACCGCGACCATCGCCAACATCACCGGCCTGTCGCAGTGTATCGAGCCGACTTACCAGAACCTCTACGTCAAATCGAACCTGTCGGGCGAGTTCACCGTCGTCAACGAATTCCTCGTGCGCGACCTGAAAAAACTCAACCTGTGGGACGAAGTGATGGTTGCCGATCTCAAGTATTTCGACGGGTCGCTGGCGAAGATCGACCGCGTGCCGCCCGACGTCCGCGCCCTGTATGCCACCGCATTTGAGGTTGACGCGAGCTGGCTGGTGGAGTGCGCGGCCCGCCGGCAGAAATGGATTGACCAGTCGCAGTCCCTGAATATTTATATGGCCGGTGCTTCGGGCAAGAAACTGGATGACACCTACAAGCTGGCGTGGGTGCGTGGTCTGAAGACCACGTATTACCTGCGCACGCTGGGTGCGACATCAACCGAGAAATCGACCGGGCGTGCGGGACAGCTCAACGCCGTGTCGGCGGATGGTGCGTCAACGGAAGAACAACCCAAGGTGTGCTCGATACTCGATCCCGAGTGCGAGGCTTGCCAGTAACAGTAAAAGTAAACATGCAGTTGCAGGGCGGAATCAGGGACGGCAGTAAGTAAATGCAGTTGAAGGTTGCTTTGCGGGCGGTGCGACGGGTTCACCAATAACAACAATCAAGAAACTGTCGCCGGCTCTGGAAGGTGTCCACCGACAACGCTAATAAAGGAGACTGAAGATGCTGCAATTTGAAGATAGCTCGGCTGCCGCTACCGGCACCGTTCGCCAACCCGTCGGCGCCGATCGCGCCCCGGCACAGAACCCCGCAGCGGAAGAAGAACTGCGCCGGGTCAATGTGGCCGACAAGCGGGTCATCAACGGAAGCACCGACGTCAATCAACTGGTGCCGTTCAAATACAAATGGGCGTGGGACAAGTATCTCTCCGCCTGCGCGAACCACTGGATGCCGCAGGAAATCCAGATGAGCCGCGACATCGCGATGTGGAAAGATCCGAACGGGCTGACCGAAGACGAGCGTCGCATCGTCAAACGCAATCTCGGTTTCTTTGTCACCGCCGACTCGCTGGCTGCCAACAACATCGTTCTCGGCACCTACCGTCATATCACTGCGCCGGAATGCCGGCAGTATCTGCTGCGCCAGGCTTTTGAAGAGGCAATCCATACCCACGCTTATCAGTACATCGTTGAGAGCCTGGGCCTCGACGAGGGCGAGATTTTCAACGCCTATCATGAAGTGTCGTCGATCCGTGCCAAGGATGAATTCCTGATCCCGTTCATCGACGTGCTGACCGACCCGTCGTTCAAGACCGGCACGCCGGAAGCCGACCAGAAACTGCTGAAGAGCCTGATCGTATTTGCCTGCCTGATGGAAGGCCTGTTCTTCTACGTCGGCTTTGCGCAGATTCTCGCGCTGGGCCGGCAGAACAAGATGACCGGCGCCGCCGAGCAGTATCAGTACATCCTGCGCGACGAATCGATGCACTGCAATTTCGGCATCGACCTGATCAACACCATCAAGATGGAAAACCCGCATCTGTGGACCGCCGAGTTCCGCGAAGAACTCAAGGAACTGTTCCACAAGGGTGTCGAACTTGAATACCGTTATGCGGAAGACACCATGCCGCGCGGCGTGCTCGGTCTTAATGCCGCGATGTTCAAGGAGTATCTGCGTTACATCGCCAACCGCCGTGCGCAGCAGATCGGTCTCGATATCCTGTTCGAAGGCGTCAACAACCCCTTCCCGTGGATGTCGGAAATGATCGACCTGAAAAAGGAACGCAACTTTTTTGAAACCCGCGTCATCGAGTATCAGACCGGGGGCGCGTTGTCCTGGGAATAACCCCGGGCTGTCGGGATACAAAACGGAGATCAACACGGAACATGCAATGGAACGCGTTCATCCCCCTTACGGGCGGGATGGTGTGCTGACCCAGCAAGGCAGCCGGCGGTTTATCGCCCTGTGGCACAAGCCGCGGGGTGGTGCCGCCGGTTTTTTTTCGGGTTTTGATCAACACCACGATGGAGGGCTCAACCCTTGGCACTCAGTCTGAAGTTCCGGCGTTACCGCAGTCGCAGGCCGCATTTGCACACGGTTACCGAACTGCGTGCTGAAGACAACTGCACGTTATGGTTGCGTTTTGACGATGGTCTGGAAGGGCATGTTTATCTCGGCGATCTGGTGGAGAAAAACTCCCTTGCGGTATTGTCTGACGCATCCTTGTTTAGCCGTGTGGCATTCGATCCGGTGTCCAATCTGCTGACATGGAGCGGCGGCGTGCGAATTGATCCTGACATGCTGTACCGTAATCTGGCGCACAAGGCCGGCGCTGTTGTGCACTGACCGAGCAGCGAGAGGCGCGTGATTCCCGAAGGGGAACTGTGCCACCGTAACTAGACCGTGATGGAGGTTCCAATGGCAAAAGCCAAGAAGAAGGCAGCGAAGAAAAAAGCGGTGAAAAAGACTTCGGCACCGAAAAAGAAGGCGTCGCCGAAAAAGGTCGCCAAGAAAAAGATCGTCAAGAAGAAAGTCGCAAAAAAGAAAGCCGTCAGCAAGGCGGCCGCCAAGAATCCCGGCCGGAAAGCAGGCAAAAAAAAGCCGGCTGGGAAGCCGGCTGAGAAAAAAGCAGTCAAGAAGAAACCTGCTGCAACAAAGCAAGTGATCAAGGCGAAACCGGTAACCCGGATTGCAGCACCGGCGCCAATCGCACCCCGTCCGATTGCGATTCCAGGCGCTTGGCCATTTCCGATGGGCAGTAAACCCTAGGAGGCTGGCCTGACACCTGCGCTGAGCGGCGGAATCGTTCTCGGGAGAAGTTCGATGTCCGTCGCGGAGAGCGGGTCGCAACCGCGAACAGCAGGGTAGTAAAGATACCCAATCCGCCCCCCCGGGGCAAGGCGCGGAGCCCCCCGCGCCTGTTGGCAACCTATTAAATATTGTTATTAATCAATAGGTTGCATCAAGGAAAATTTTTTCCGACGGCTTTAACGGGCTGCCGCAAGCACTCCCGACGGTCGCCGGAACGGTCATTTCCGGCCCGGGAACGGGCGGTGCAGCCGATTGCGGCCCGCCCGGGCCATCCAAAATGGGGGTCTAAAACCAGTCGATATACATGCCCCGCATTTTTTGCGCTGACGTGACCGCGCTGCTTATTGCAACGGCGCCTTGCCGTTCGAAATATCCATGATCATTCGCGTGGCCAGATACAGCCGCGGTTCTATCGACGGGATCAGAACGTATTCGGCATTGGTCGTGTGCGATCCAAAACCGCGCAACCCGAAACCTTCGATGACCGGTGCTTTGGTGGACAGCGCTGCGAATGCCGCATCAGTGCCGCCGCCCGTGGGGCGGTCGCGCAGAACAAGCTTCTGGCCGAGTTCAGCATAGATGCCCACGGCATGTGCGCCCAATGCGCGAGAGGCGTCGGTGGCCTGCAGCGGCGGACGACGGCGTTCGAAATCAAGGGTGACTTCGGCTTCCGGCAACAACTTGTTCTTGATGCGCTCGCGCAGAGTCTGTTCAATGCCATCCAGATCGGAGACGCGATCAACGCGGACGTCGGCTTGCGCCTGCGCGCCCGGCGGAATCATGTTGCGCACGATGCCGGCCCGCGACATCGTCCAGTTCAGGTGTTGTCCGACTTTTGGATCAGACAGGTCGCTGGCCTGCAGAATCTGGTGCGACAGTTCGTAGAGGGCGTTGACGCCGAGATGCGGCGAAGCCCCCGCGTGCGATGCGCGGCCGCGGACCGTGAGCGTAGCTGCACCGATGCCACTGGTGGCCAAGCGGATCTGGTCCACCTTCGGTCCGCCGCCGCCCTCGAATGACAGCACGGCATCGTGTTCACGGCCCAGTTTTTCGATCAGGAAGCGTGATCCCGGTGAACTGATTTCCTCGTCGCCGTTGATCAGCACGGTGAGAGTACCGTAATCGCGGAAATCCAAACTGCGCAGCATCGACAGCGTATGCAGAATGAGGGCGATGCCATGCTTGTTGTCGGCGATGCCGAGGCCGTAGGCACGATCACCTTCAATCTTGAACGGCTGTCCGGACAGCATGCCGAGCGGATACACCGTGTCCATATGTGCGATCAACAGGATTTTCCGCGTGCCGGTGCCGGTAAAGGTCGCACGAACCATGCGGCCGATTTTTTCCGGTGTGTCGAACATCTTGTAGATTTCGGGACCTGCATCAAGCAGCTCGGTTTTGGCGCCCAGCGCTTTCAGCTTGACTGCAAGCAGGTTCGCAATCTTTTCCAGGCCAGCGTAATCCGCGCTGCCGGATTCGATTTCGACCAGTTCCTTCATGGTTTGCAGCATGCCCGGCTGTTCTTTTTTGGCCAAGGCGATGATGGCTTCATTGGCTGCTGCAAGCGTGTTGCCAACATAAAGTGCGAAAACCAACGAAATGCCGTATGCAATTGTTTTTATTGAAATTTTCATATAGCTCCCTGAATGATTACGACGTGAAACGATCAAACCACTTTTTTATTGGCCATGGGAAAACGTGGCCGCAAATGCGGCAATCGCCTGATCGACCTCGCTGTTGCCGACATGACGATGCGTGACGAAGCGCAGCGAACGCGGATCGGCCGGGCTGACCGCAATGCCGGCCTGCGCCATCGCGTCCGACCACTGCGCAGCACTGCGTGTGGTGAACGAAACATCCACCCGCACGATATTGGTTTGCGCATCGGCAGGATTGCAGAATCGCGGATCAATCCGGTACAGGCCGTTCGCCAGCCGTTTAGCGCTGGCGTGATCATCCTTCAGGCGATCAATCATCGTTTCAAGCGCGACAATGCCGGCGGCTGCAATCGAACCGGCTTGCCGCATATTGCCGCCGACCATGCGCCGGAAGGGTCGTGCGCGGTCGATGAAAGACCGTGTGCCGCAGAGCACCGAACCGACAGGTGCCGACAGTCCTTTCGAAACACAGAAACACACGGAATCAGTGTGCTGCGCGACCTCTGCTGCCGTCACCCCCAGGGCGGCCGCTGCATTAAACAGTCGTGCGCCATCGGTATGCACCGGAACACCGTGCTTGCGCGCAAGTTCATGAACGCGCTGCATATGGGCCAGCGGCAGCACGGCACCGCCGGCGCCGTTGTGGCTGTTTTCCATGCAGACCAGTGCGGTGCCGAAATTGTTGCGGGTCATCGGCCGGATGGATTCACGCAGCAGGTCTTCGTCCATTGCGCCACGTGATCCGGGTATGCCTTTGTAAAACACACCTGCGACGGCAGCGAGTCCGCCGAGTTCGGTATTGAGGATGTGCGCGCCGCGTTCCAGCAGCACTTCACCGGCGCGTGAAGTATGGGTCAGAACCGCAACCAGATTGGTCATCGTGCCGCTCGGCATGAACAAGCCCGCTTCCTTGCCCGTGCGCTCTGCCGCCAGCGCTTCCAGTCTGATCACGGTCGGATCACCGTCGCGCGAATCATCGCCCTGAGTCGCGGACTGCATCGCGGCGAGCATGGTTTCGGTCGGACGGGTAATGGTGTCAGTGCGGAAATCGATCAGCGTGGTCATGGGATGAACTCGAGATTAAAGGCTGGGATTTGAAACCTGGCTTGAGCGCAGGTTACGTCGGACAAAGGCGCTGTGGCAACCGGCCGTTCAATAACACTCTTCTTCGCCGTCAGGCTGTACGGGGCGTGCAACAAAACCGAATCGATCGGGTACATCGGCAGCCCTGATTGCTTGCACCGGAATGTCTCCACTTCCGGTTTGCAGACGCAAGCCGGGATCCTTGCCCGTCTGCAATACGTTGAGTGCGGTGTCGAGTGCGGCTTCGTCCATGACCTTCGCCGAGGCATTGCGAAATCGCGGAATCAGCAACTCGAGGTCGGTATCGTGAACAAGGCCGATGCCGATATCGCTGTCCAGCAGCAGCAGGCCGGCATCATCCATGAACGCAGTATTGACGGTTGTGGTGCTGGCACCGGTCTGTGCAGTCAGCGTCAGCGCTGATCCGGTCCGGGCACTGATGCGAAAGATGAACGGCGTGTAATCCAGGGCAACAAACACCCGCTGCGGGCCGTTCTGCAGAAACCAGCGGCCCTGTGCATCGTGGCTGTAGTTGCGGCCGAAGAATTCGGCAATGCCGGGGTTGGTCACGCGGTCGCCCTTGAGCAGCCAGTGGCCGCGCCGGTCCAGCGACAGCCAGCCGAAAACCGCCGGTACGTTCGGCCACTTGGCCATGCCACGGAGAACGATGTCATCCATATTTTCTTATGCCGGTGCCCCGGCGGTTTTGTGCCGCTTCCCGCAAACGGGCCTGCGGCTGACGGGTCCGCGGCACGCCGGTACATTCGGCCGCCTGGCCATGCCACGAAGAACGATGTCATCCATGTGGAGAATTTATCATGGCAGGGTTTAACCCTATATGGGTTCGGGACACGTTTGCAGCAGGGCGGTAGGCATTTGCATTTTTTGGAGTTCGGCATTCTTGACCGCTACATTGGAAATCATCGCGATTAAAGCAGGTGCAGCCGGTTGCCGGTCTGCGGGGCCTTCTGCATACTGGCGTCCCGTGAAAACTGCAGAACCCGATGACAGCGATGAAGCGCTGATGCTGGCCTATCGTGATGGCGATGCCGGCGCTTTTGATGTGCTGTATGCACGGCATCGCGGCGGCACCTACCGGTATTTGCTGCGCCAGTGCCGCAATGCCGGGCTCGCCGAAGAAATGTTCCAGGACGTGTGGATGAACCTGATCCGGGCGCGTGCCGGTTACACCGTGCAGGCCCGCTTCACGACTTACCTGTACCGGATTGCGCATAACCGGCTGATGGATCACTTCCGGCGCCATGACACTGAGGCGGTTTCGCTCGATGATGACAACGCCGTTCCGGTGGATGAGCCTGTCGCGCCGCGCAGCGCCGACCCCGCAGTGGGGGCCGAATCGCGGGCACAGGCTGCGCAACTGCTGGCCTTGCTCGGCAAACTGCCCGCCGAACAACGCGAAGCCTTCGTGTTGCAGCAGGAGGGCGGCATGAGTGTCGAAGAAATCGCCGAGGCCACCGGGGTGAACCGCGAAACGGCAAAAAGTCGCCTGCGTTATGCGCTGGCCAAACTGCGGGAGGGCATGCAGTCGTGGCGCTGAAACCCGGTATTACTGATATGGAACACGATCCGCAGCTTGCGGCCGATTACCGGTTTGCTGCTGAAGAGATGCCGCCAGCTGCGCTCGATGAACGCATCCGTGCCGCGGCCCGCCGCGAAGCGGGCGCCGGGCCGCGCCGCCAGCCGCGCCGGTCGGCGTGGCAGGTCCCGGTGTCGCTGGCCGCCGTTGTCGTGCTGTCGGTCACTGTCGTACTGATGATGCGCGATGAGGGCATTGACCGGGTCGAACCGGACTTGCCGCCGCCGGTCGCCGAAGCGCCCGCCCCGCAAAGCGCCGCTGAACCGGCAGCCCGGGCGCGTATTGCGGAGGCACCCATGCCGTCACGCCCGCAGGCTTCGCCGCCCGCAGTCACGGGCGCCTCTCAGGCGAAGCCGGCGCCGCCGTTGGCGGAGGCGGCCCCGGCGGTGATGGCCAAGGCACAGCCTGCGGCCGAAGTGCCGGTGCCCGCCGCAACTGTAGCCCTGCGTGATGAATCAGTGGCCGAACGAAACGTCGCCCCGGCGCGCGAGACTGCCCGACAGATGCTCCGTTCGGCCCCGCCAGGTACCGCAGCCGATGTCGCGGCCGGACCCGCGGCGCGGGTGGCCGCGCCGGCGGCGGCGATGTCTGCGCAAGCGCCGGACCGGGCGCTGTGGCACGACCTGATGAATGAACCTGCCGGCAAATGGGTGCAGCGCATTGTTGAATGGCGGCGGGCCGGTCGTACTGCGGATGCCGATGTAGTTCTCGCAGAATTCCGTCGCCGCTTCCCCGACCATCCCTTGCCTGATGAAGCGGCTGCCCGATGAGTGCCGATCCCAAGCCCGAAAAGCCGCCGGCGCCCGAGCCCTGGGAATGCTGTCAAAGCGGCTGTGAACCCTGTGTTTACGACCGATACTGGGAAGCACTCACTAACTATGAGGCTGCATTGCAGGCCTGGGAATCACGCCAGCCCGGCGGCCATTCCACCGCCGAAGATGAATTATAAATATTTGATTTAATTGATATATATTCAATTTACGCAGTTCTGGTGAACTCTCCGCTGCATTGCGGCTCAAATTGCAGCCAATTCTTTGGAAGGGAACGTTTTTAATCGTAAATATTGATATTAGTTATTTATAATCAATAGCTTATGATTTGTGTTGCGTCGCGGAAGCCGTTGCCGGTAAACTCCGCGTCCCTTTCTAGTCCAGTCGATCAAACAAAGGCAGAAAAAGACCTCTGTTTGGGTTGCGACACCTGCACTGAACACCTAGAATTGGCCAGTTTTTTTGAGTAGCCCACAACCTGTAGTGGTCAGGGGCTGAACGCAGTCTTAATGGAGACACCCGTTACCGTAGCGAGGTAACACAGATGTTGCGCCCCGCTCGATGCGTAGGCGCGAACCCGAAAGGAGGTTTTGCGTGTTTGCAAAATCGATTTCAGCACTATCCCCGACGGACCGTTCGGCAGACTCGCTGCCGCGGCTCCGCAAGATTCTCACCCTGGCTGTTTTTCTGGCCAGTTTTTCCGCCCTGATCCTGCTGTTGCACGAACGTTACGGCGTCCAGCTCATGGAGTCTGCCCTGGCTGTCGTGCAAAGCGAAGCGAATGCCATTTCCGCTCGCGTAATGGCGCAGCCGGAAGAAGTCGTCGTCAAGCCTGAATATGCCCGCCACGTGGCCCTGGCCGAGTATCTGGCCAAACGCTACAAGGTCGCGCAGGAACTGACGCTGGACTTCGTCCGCATCGCCCACGCCGAAGGCGCCAAGGTCGGTCTCGACCCGCTGTTGGTGATGGCGGTGATTGCCGTCGAGTCCCGCTTCAACCCGATCGCTGAAAGCGTGGTCGGCGCCAAGGGCCTGATGCAGATCATCCCGAAATTCCACGGCGACAAGCTGGCGAAGTTCGGTGGCGAGAAGGCGGTATTCGATCCGGAGTCGAACATTCGTGTCGGCACCCGGATTTTGAAGGAATACCTGACCCGTACCGGCAACGTCGGCGTTGCCCTGCAGATGTACGCAGGTGCGCTGGGTGACGAGAACGACACCTATACCAACAAGGTATTGGGCGAGAAGCAGCGCCTGCAACAGGTCGTCGCCAATCTGGCCGAACCGGCGCCGGCTGCACCGCGGCTGGTGCAGCGGGTTCGAGTGGCGTCACGCCACGCCGACTCCCCCCTCGGCGAGTAATCCACGGACGGCATGGCCGGCATCCACATCGTCTGGTCTGCGGGTTCGGTCATTGCTGATCTGAACCCCGGTCCGACGGTCGACAAGCTGCTGGCCGCATTACCCTGCGAATCGACCGTCAACACCTGGGGCCAAGAAGTCTATTTCACGCTGCCAATCAAGGCCGCGCTCGAGCCGGGTGCGCAACAGGTCGTTGAACCCGGCACTGTCTGTTTCTGGGTCGATGGCAGTGCACTGGCCCTTCCATGGGGACGCACCCCCGCATCACGTGGCGATGAATGCCGGCTGGTCAGCCCCTGCAGCGTGCTCGGGCGCATCCGCGGCGACGCTGCGGTGCTCGGTTCCGCAATAGACGGCGACACGATCCGCATCGAAGCGGCCTGACGGCCCCTATAATGGCTGCACACCCACCGGGAGCACGCCATGGCCGAGCAGGAAATCCCCAAAGACTTTTTCGAATTCATGCAGAAGATGTGGAACCCCATGGGTTTCCCGATTCCCGGCATGATCGCACCGACGATGAATGTCGAAGACCTCGACAAGAAAATCACCGAACTCAAAGCCGTTGAAACCTGGCTGACGATGAACACCGGCTTCGTGCAGATGACCATCAAGACGCTGGAGATGCAGCGGGCCGGACTGGAAAGTTTGCAGGCCGCGGGCAAGGCTGCGGCGGACAGCGTAAAAAAAACGCCGGATTAAACCGGCGTTTGTATTTCAGGGCCTGAAGTTTTAAGCCCGCAAATCCAGCGTCTTCGGATCGAAGAAAGGCTTCCCGCCCTTGATTTGCGTCCGATGCATCAAGCGCCGTGACTCCGGATCAAAGGCATCGCGACGATGCATCGCGCAGCGGTTGTCCCACATTACCAGGTCACCGACTTTCCATACCTGATACCACTCGAATTCCGGCTTGGTGGCGTGCGCCCACAGCTGGTTGAGCAGGTCTTCGCTTTCGTCGAGCGGCAGGCCGATGATGTAGGCGCTTTGGCGACGGCCGAGGAACAGGCAGTTGCGGTGGGTTTTTTCATGCGTGCGCACCAGCGGGTGCATCGCGCCCGGTGCGTCGCGCGGATCGGTGACCTCCACACATCCCTTGCGCAGTTCGCCGGCACTGTTGCGGCTGGAGTCGTGGCGGCAGTAGCGGCCGAGCACCTGCTTTTTCAGTGCAGCCGGCAGCGTGTCCCAGGCCTTGTACATATTGGTGAAACCGGTGTTGCCGCCGGTCGGCGGCACTTCCAGCGAATAGAGCAGGCTGCCGATCGGTGCGAGGTCGTTGTACGACATGTCGGTGTGCCACACCGCTTCGTAGTGACCGAGGTTGCCGATGGGTTTGCCGTCGACCTTGATGTTCGACATCACGGTGATCTGCGGGAAAGGATTGACCACATCCTTGCCGGCATGGATCGGTGCTGCATCGAGTTCGCCGAAGCGCTGGCCGAAGGCGAGCAGCGCCGGATCGTCCAGCTTCTGGCCGCGGAAGCGCAGCACCAGATGCGTGTGCCAGGCATCTTCGATCTGGCGGAAGGTTTCTTCCGACAGCGGTTTCGACAGGTCGACCCCCACTACGTCGGCGCCGAGCGCGGCGCCGGTGGGGATGACGGTGACATTGTTTTTTTGCGGTGTATCCATGGGGGTTCCTCCAGACAGAGGGGCCATGCTACGCCGCCCGGCCGCTGCACTCAATGCAGCGGCCATATTGCGGAAACGTTTTTACTGCGGCTGCCGGCTTATTTGGCGCCGATCTTGTTGCGCAGCAGGCCCAGCCCTTCGACTTCGGTTTCGAGGATGTCGCCGGCCTTCATGAATTCCGGCGGGTTGCGCGCGTGGCCGACGCCGGCGGGGGTGCCGGTCAGAAACAGGTCGCCCGATTCCAGCGTCAGGCCGGCCGAGAGTTCAGCGAGCAGGCGCGGAATCTTGAAATACATATAGCTGGTATTCGAATCCTGTTTGGTCACGCCGTTCACGCGGCAGGTGATGCGCAGGTTCTGCGGGTTTTTGACTTCGTCCGCAGTCGTCAGCCACGGGCCCATCGGGCAGTGGCCGTCGAGGCTTTTGCCTTTGAACCACTGCTGGCCGTGCTGGCGCTGCACTTCGCGTGCCGACACGTCGTTGGCGATCATATAGCCGAAGATGTGTTTCATCGCATCGGCTTCCTTGATGTTGCGGCCGGGTTTGCCGATGACCACGGCCATTTCGACTTCCCAGTCGAGTTTCTCGGTGACGCCGGGGTGCGAGGGCACTTCACCGTAGGGGCTGTTCACCGACAGCGGCTGCTTGCTGAAAAACGCCGGGTGTTTCGGCAGTTCGGTGACATGCGGGCGCGCCTTCGCGCCTTCCTCGAAATGCTCGACATAGTTCCAGCCGACGCAGAACACGTTCTTGCGCGGACGCGGAATCGGCGCGTGCAGCGTGACCTTGTTCATTTTGTGGTGGCCGGTCTTCACGCCGGTGACTGCTTTTTTGACCAGCGCCAGACCGCTTTTTCCGGCGGTGACCAGGCCGATCATGTCATTGGCGGCGAAGGGCAGCTTGACGCGCGCTTTTTTGGCTGCGGTTGCCAGATCGATGATGCTGCCGTCGGCAGCGATCACGCCGATCGCGGCGGGGCCGCGTTTGGTGGCTGAGTAGGTTACGAGTTTCATGTCATTCTCCCTTGATGATTTAGGCTGTTATTAAATGTTCAAAATGTTCAAATGGTTTTGAATTTTTCGCAGGCACGGACCAGTGCTGCGCAGATGCCGGGCTCCCATGCCGAGTGACCGGCATCGGGAATGATGTGGTATTCCGCCTCGGGCCAGGCGCGGTGCAGGTCATCGGCCGAGACAATCGGGCACACCGCGTCATAACGGCCCTGCACGATCACGCCCGGAATGTTGCGGATGCGATCCACGTTGGCGAGCAGATAATTTTCCGGCAGGAAAATATCGTGCTTGAAGTAATGCGCTTCAATGCGCGCGAGACCCAGCGACACCACGTCACCGGCAAAGTAGGCCACCGTTTCCGGGCTCGGCATCAGCGTTGAGCACGAACCTTCGTAGGTACCCCAGGTGCGCGCGGCCGGCATGTGCACGGCCGGATCGGGATTGGTCAGCCGGCTGTAGTAGGCGCTGAGCAGATCACCGCGTTCCGCTGCGGGGATCGGATCGGAGAACGCGCGCCAGGCTTCGGGGAACAGATTGCGCAGTTCGTAGAGGAACCAGTCGATCTCGCTTTTGCGGCACAGGAAAATGCCGCGCAGGATCAGGCCGGTGCAGCGTTCGGGATGGAATTCGCTATAGGCCAGCGCCAGCGTGCTGCCCCAGGAACCGCCGAACACCACCCAGCTCTTGATGCCCAGGTGCTCACGCAGCTTTTCGATGTCGGCGACCAGCAGTGGTGTGGTGTTGTCGGTGATTTCGCCCAGCGGCGTCGAACGGCCGGCGCCGCGCTGATCGAAAATGACGATGCGGTAATGCGCCGGATCAAAAAAGCGGCGATGCGCCGCAGCGGCACCCGCCCCCGGGCCACCATGGAGGAACAGCACCGGCGCCCCCTTAGGATTGCCGGACTCCTCGAAATACATGCGATGACGGCCGTCAAGATCGAGCATCCCGGCGTTATAGGGTTCGATCTCGGGATACAGCGAGCTGCGCAGTGCGGAAGTGTCCATTTTGGTGCGGAGTTTCGGGCGATGCGGCGAGGGGCATGAACATACCATAAGCAACCGGTTTGTTCATGGCGGCAGAGGCCGATTCTGCAGGGGCGGCGACGCCCTACGGTATAATCCCGCTCCCGCGCAGCCGTGGCTGCGTGACCGAATTTTCCGAAAGGCGGATTCCGCAATGCCTGAAGAACAACTGCGCAAAGCAGCCCTCGAATATCACCGCTATCCCGTGCCGGGCAAGATTGCCGTCACGCCGACCAAGGGGCTGGTCAATCAGCGCGATCTCGCGCTGGCCTATACCCCCGGCGTCGCCAAAGTCTGCGAAGAAATTGCCGCCCATCCGGCTGAAGCCAGTAACTATACGGCGCGTGGCAATCTGGTCGCGGTCATCACTAACGGCACCGCAGTGCTGGGTCTCGGCAACATCGGCCCGCTGGCTTCGAAGCCGGTGATGGAAGGCAAGGCCGTACTGTTCAAGAAATTTGCCGGCATCGACGTTTTTGATATCGAAATCAACGAACAGGATCCGTACCGGCTGGTTGAAGTGATCGCCGCGCTGGAACCGACCTTCGGCGGCATTAATCTCGAAGACATCAAGGCGCCGGAGTGTTTCATCGTCGAGCGCGAGCTGCGCAAGCGCTGCAAGATCCCCGTGTTCCATGATGACCAGCACGGCACCGCGATCACCGTCAGCGCCGCCTTTACCAACGGCCTGAAAGTTGTCGGCAAGGATATTTCCAAGATCAAGCTGGTGGTGTCCGGCGCAGGTGCTGCGGCATTGGCCTGTCTGGATCTGCTGGTTTCGCTGGGCCTGAAAAAAGAAAACATCGTTGTCACCGACATCGTCGGCGTGGTCTACAAGGGCCGTGCCGAACTGATGGACCACGACAAGGCGCGTTACGCCATTGAGACCGATGCGCGACAACTCGGCGACGTGATGGCCGGCGCCGACGCCTTCCTCGGCCTGTCGGCGGGCAAGGTGCTCAAGCCCGAAATGGTCAAGCAGATGGCGGACCGTCCGCTGATCCTGGCCCTGGCCAATCCCGAGCCGGAAATCCTGCCCGAGCTGGTGAAAGAGGTCCGTCCCGATGCAGTGATGGCGACAGGCCGTTCGGACTATCCGAACCAGGTCAATAACGTGCTGTGTTTTCCTTTCATTTTCCGTGGCGCGCTGGATGTCGGTGCGACCACGATCAACCGTGAAATGGAAATCGCAGCGGTCAACGCGATCGCCGCGCTGGCCCAGGCCGAGCAGTCGGACATTGTGGCCGCCGCCTACGGCGAGCAGGACCTCAAGTTCGGCGCCGACTATCTGATCCCGAAGCCTTTTGATCCGCGCCTGATTGAACACGTCGCGCCGGCAGTGGCCAAGGCCGCGATGGACAGCGGCGTGGCAACAAGGCCGATCACCGACTTCGACGCCTACAAGGCGCGCCTCAACCGCTTTGTGTACCAGTCCGGCCACATCATGCGTTCGGTGTTCGCTGCGGCTAAGAAGGCGCCGAAGCGTGTGGTGTATGCCGAAGGCGAGGAAGAGCGTTTCCTGCGCGCTGCGCAGCAGGTGGTCGATGAAGGCCTCGCGCGCCCGATCCTGATCGGACGCCCGAATGTCATCGAGACGCGTATCGAGCGCCTCGGTCTGCGGCTGCACCGCGGGCAGCATTACGAGGTCATCGACCCGAACAACGATCCGCGCTACCGAGACTATTGGACCGAATACCACCGCCTGACCAAACGCAAAGGCATCTCGGCTGAACTGGCCAAACTCGACATGCGTCGCCGGCCGACGCTGATCGGCGCGATGATGCTGCACATGGGGGATGCCGACGCGATTCTGTGCGGCATCTTCGGCCAGTACAGCCGCCACCTGCGTCTGATTGATCAGGTCATCGGCCGCCGTCCCGGCGTGAACCAGTATTCCGCGATGAACACGCTGCTGCTGCCCAAGGGCACGGTCTTCATCTGCGATACCTACGTCACTTTTGATCCGACGGCCGAACAGATCGCCGAGTCGACGGTGCTTGCCGCGGAAGAGATTCGCCGCTTCGGTGTCACGCCGAAAGCCGCGATGCTCTCGCATTCGAGTTTCGGCGGCAGCGACAGCGCCACCGCGCAGAAAATGCGCCGCGCGCTGGAACTGGTGATGCAGCTTGATCCGACCCTCGAAGTCGAAGGCGAGATGCAGGGCGACATGGCGCTGTCCGAAGACATCCGTTTGCGCGCGCTGCCCGACAACCGGCTGAAGGGCACGGCGAATCTGCTGGTGATGCCCAACCTCGACGCCGCCAACATCTCGTTCAATCTGCTGAAGACCGCGGCCGGCGACGGCATCACCATCGGTCCGATGCTGCTCGGTGCCGCCAAGCCCGTGCACATCATCACGCCGTCATCGACCGTACGCCGTATCGTCAACATGACGGCGCTGGCGGTGGTGGATGCCGGTGCGCAGCGCGGCGAACAGAAACCATTGCTGTAATCCAATTGCAAGACGCAGTGCATTCATAAGTTATTGTTTTTATTAATTAATTTAAGAGACTGAAGTCATGGCCAAATTCCGCATCGAAAACGACACGATGGGCGAGATCGACGTGCCCGACAACATGCTGTGGGGCGCGCAGACGCAGCGCAGCCTGCATCACTTCCATTTCCCCGGTGAGACCATGCCGCTGCCGGTGGTGCACGCGCAGGTGCTGGTGAAGAAGGCCGCTGCGCTGACCAATATGGCGCTGGGCATTCTCGACAAGAAAAAGGGCGGCGCCATCGTCAAGGCTGCCGATGAGGCGCTGACCGGCCAATGGAATGATCATTTCCCGCTGGTGGTGTGGCAGACCGGTTCGGGCACGCAGACCAATATGAACGTCAACGAAGTGCTGGCGAATCGTGCTTCCGAGCTGCTCGGCGGCAAACGCGGTTCGGCGCGCCTCGTGCACGAGAACGACGACGTCAACAAGGGCCAGTCCTCCAACGACACTTTCCCCACGGCAATGCACGTCGCGGCGATGATCGCGCTGGAAAAGGAACTCAAGCCCGCGGTGAAGAAACTGCGCAACACGCTGGACAAGAAGGCGAAGTCCTTCATGAACATCGTCAAGATCGGCCGCACCCATTTGCAGGATGCAACGCCGCTGACGCTGGGCCAGGAGTTTTCGGGTTATGTGTCGCAGCTGGATCACGCGCTGCAGCACCTCGACGCCGCGCGCCCGCATCTCTGCGAACTGGCACTCGGCGGCACCGCTGTCGGGACCGGCCTCAATGCGCATCCGAAATTCGCGAAAGACGTTGCCGCGCAGCTGAAGAAACTGACGGGTCTTCCATTCGTCACCGCCCCGAACAAGTTCGAAGCGCTGGGTTCCTGCGACGGCGTGGTCAGCGCACACGGCGCGCTGAAAATGCTGGCCGCCGCACTGATGAAAATCGCTAATGACGTGCGCTGGCTGTCGAGCGGCCCGCGCTGCGGCATCGGCGAACTGAGCATCCCCGAAAACGAACCGGGCTCGTCGATCATGCCGGGCAAGGTCAACCCGACCCAGTCCGAATCGATGACCATGGTCTGCTGCCAGGTCTTCGGTAACGACGTCGCGATCAATGTCGGCGGCTCGATGGGCAACTTCGAACTCAACGTCTTCCGCCCGATGGTGATCCGCAACTTCATGCACAGCGCCCACCTGCTCGCGCATGCCTGCGAAAACTTCGAGGAACACTGCGCTGTCGGCATCGAACCCAACCGCAGCCGCATCGATCAGCTGATGCGCGAATCACTGATGCTGGTGACTGCGCTGAACCCCTACATCGGTTACGCCAAGGCCGCCGCGATCGCCAAGAACGCACACAAGAAGGGCCTGACGCTGAAGGAATCCGCGATCCAGTTGGGCCACCTGACTTCTGCGCAGTTCGACCAGTGGGTCAAGCCGGAGAGCATGGTGGGGATGAAGATCAAGGTGGCAAAGAAGAAGTAAACCTGATGAAATTCCCTCTCCCCGCTTGCGGGGAGAGGGTTAGGGTGAGGGGCAATAACAAACGCCCGCCGGCGAGAGTCGGTGGGCGTTTTGTTTGATGCTAAATGACTACGCTGGCTAAACGTCCTCGCCCGCCAAAACCACAACCCCGCGAGAGCCTGCCTGCCCGTGCCAAGGCTCCAGATTATTCCCAACCAGCACAAAATCCGTCAGGCCCGGAATCGCATCGGGATCAATCAGGACGTGAAAGCCCTTTTTGATTTTCTCGCCGATATCCTGCAGTGCCGTCACCCAAAAGCTGGTGCCGATCAATGTAATGGTCAAAATCGCATTCCCTTCAACGTGATGTGAGGCACCCTTATACAGGGTATGTCTCGATAACGCGCTGGAATGTGGGCGGCACCGGTTTCAAGTGACCATCGCTTGCAAGTGACATTACACTACCGCCATGACAACACCCCTCGACCCCCCGGACCTTGCGTCTGAAGAAGCCCCCATCATCAACGAACCACGCCTGTGGGTGGATAGGGGGTGGACCGCACGCGTCATCAAAAACAACGATGACGACGGCTGGGCCGTGGAAATGATTCGGGATGGCCAACCCGAACCCGCGCTGGTTGGCCCGTGGACCATGGGGCGCGATAAAAAGAATCCGAAGCCGCTCGATGGCAACGCATTCAATACGCTGGTCAAAACCGCTTCAGAGGTGGTGCTCCGCCACGAGCAGCAACTGCGGGCCTCGCTGCACAAAACCATCACGGTCATCGTCAACGATCAGCCTGTCCGTGTGGCACTGGACGTCGTGCCAGATGAAGACGAGCCGCATGCCCTGTTGAGCGCGCATGACCCGGATGGCGCACAACTGGCGCAGGTGACGGTGCGGGCAGACTTCAAATTAAACGCGGTCAGCGCAGAGGCGTGGATAGCCGGTGGGTACAGCAAGCCGAAGTGAAGGGATGCTCCTTACGGGCTACTCTTGCTGCTGCGCAATCACGCACGAAAGCAGTGTTGGCCAAATCAATCTGCAAAGTTGTATTTCGCATCCTTAACAATACCCGCCTCAAGAATCACCGTGCAGCCGTAGCGACCGAATGTTCTGGATTCAACCAAAAAATGAACGCCAGACTCCCCGGGTGCGCCGGGTCCCAAGCCATGCTTCTTGCCGAAGGCTCGCAGTTCAGCGACGGGCATTCCTGGTTTAATCTGGCCGCACACTTCTTTGAGTCGTCCCTCAGCGGAAACGAAACTGTAAAAGACATAAGAGGCACCGGCCAGGACAAGAACGCCAATCAGTTTAAGTATGCGGCGAAATAGATTCATGGTTTGGATGATGGCGAGCTGGATTTATAGAACAAAGACACCGGATAACATTCCATGACGAATTGTTAATTTGTTTATTAAAAACAATTGGTTATGTGTGCTACGTGTTTCCGGTGCGTATAAAATCAATACAAACGTGACGCCGGATGGTGAGTTCTACGAAGAATAGCGGAATTCATTTGCAGTATTGAATGATTTCTCTTTGACGCTTCATGACCAAACTAAACCCCGACAGCCCGCTGCGCACCCTGATGGAAACCTTCCCGATGGAAGGCCGCCTCGAATGGATCGGCCTGCGTCCGGGCCGGCGCGCGCCACTGCAGTCGATGAATCATGTAGAAGTCATTGCTGACTACGGACTCAGCGGCGATCACAAAGCACAGCGCGCGGGCGGCAAGCGGCAGGTGACGCTGATCCAGCGCGAGCACTTGGCAACGGTGGCGCAACTCCTGCGGCGAGATGCGATTGATCCGGCACTGTTGCGGCGCAACCTGGTGGTGTCGGGGCTGAATCTGCTGGCCTTGCGTAATGAACGTTTCCGTATCGGTGATGTGCTCTTCGAGGGCACCGGGCCTTGTGAGCCTTGTTCGCGGATGGAGGAAGTGCTGGGCGCGGGTGGCTATAACGCGATGCGCGGGCATGGCGGGATCACGGCGCGGGTGCTGAGCGGCGGGGTCATCGCTGTCGGTGACACCTTGCGTTACGAAGCGACTTGAACAAAGGCTTGATGCGGCACGCCGTCCTTGAGCAGTTACAATCCTTCGCCATGTCGGGCACCCAATCCAAAGCCGCATCAATCCTGACGCTGGAAGACATCCGGCGCGGGCTGGCGCGTCCGGCGCCGCCTCCGGAAGAGAATGACCTGCACATGATCTCGCTGCGCGAGGGCACCAAGGTCACGGAGGCCGCGGTGCTGGTGCCGCTGGTGAACCGCGACGGCGGGGTGCAGGTTTTGCTGACCCAGCGCACCGCGCATCTGCGCGATCACGCGGGGCAGATCAGTTTTCCCGGCGGGCGCGTTGAGCCGGATGATCCGGACCGCGAATTCACCGCGCTGCGTGAAACCGAGGAAGAGATCGGCCTAGCGCGCGAACGAATTGCGTTGCTCGGGCGGCTGCCCGGTTATGAAATTCCCTCGGGCTTCCGCATCGTCCCGGTGGTGGGCTGGGTCGAGCCGCCGTTTGACCTGAAGCCGGATGATTTTGAAGTGGCGGATATTTTTGAAGCGCCGCTGACGCATTTTCTCGATCCGGCGAATTACCAGCGCCGTGAATATCATTTTCGCGGCCGCCATCGCCATTACCTGGCGATCCCTTATGAAGGCCGTTATATCTGGGGCGCCACGGCGGGCATGTTGTACAGCCTGTGCAGATTAATGACGGGCAAATGAGGAACGAATCATGAGCGCGCCGAAGATGCCCTCGACGCCGGCGGTGCTGGCGCTGCGCGCCGCGAAAGTCGAATTCACGCCGCATTTCTACCACTATGAAGATCGCGGCGGCACTGCGGTGTCATCGCGCGAACTCGGTGTTGATGAACACGCCGTGGTGAAGACGCTGATCATGCAGGACGACACGGCGAAACCCTGCGTGGTGCTGATGCACGGCGACCGTCAGGTCTCGGCGAAGGCGCTGGCGCGGCATATGGGCGTCAAACGGATTGAACCCTGCAAGCCGGAAGTCGCGGAGCGCCATAGCGGTTACCGGGTCGGCGGCACTTCGCCCTTCGGTACGCGCCGCAAAATGCCGGTGTATCTGGAGCAGACCATCCTCGATCTGCCGCGTCTTTATATCAACGGCGGCAGCCGCGGTTTTCTGGTGGGCCTGCAGCCGCAGGCTTTGGTCGACTTGCTGCAGCCCGAACTGGTGGCTGTGGCCATCGAGTCCTGAGACCACTTCCGCTGCGATTCAGGCACACTGGCGCAGGGAAACAACAGCCATGTCCAGCGCACCCACTTCAGGCAAACCCGTTGTCGGTCTGATCATGACCGGGGGCGGCGCTCGCGCGGCCTATCAGGTCGGCGTGATGCGGGCCTTGTATGAGTTGCTGCCGCGCAATGCCGGCAATCCCTTCCCGATCATCTGCGGCACTTCGGCCGGTGCGATCAATGCCGCAGTGCTGGCCACCGATGCCGGCAATTTTCATCGCGGTGCACGCCGGCTGATGACGGTATGGAAAAACTTCCATGTCGATCAGGTCTATCGCGCCGATGCCTGGGGGGCCCTGGGCAACAGTGCGCGCTGGATGATGGCGGCGCTGTCCGGCGGCGGTCTTGATGGTCCGGTTTCGCTGCTCGACAACTCACCGCTGGCCGGTCTGCTCGAGCGTCATGTGGATTTCCCGGCGATCGGCCGCAACATCCACGCCGGCCACCTGCGGGCTTTCGCGGTGACCTGTTCTGGTTATACCTCGGGGCAGTCGGTGACGTTTTATGAAGGCAGTGCCACCCTGTCGAACTGGGAACGCGCGCGCCGGGTCGGTGTGGCGATGCCGATCGGCCTGCCGCATCTGATGGCGTCGAGCGCGTTGCCTTTTATTTTTCCGCCGGTGCAGATCAATCGCGAATATTTCGGCGACGGTTCGATGCGCCAGATCGCGCCGGTCAGTCCCGCGCTGCACCTCGGTGCGGATCGGCTGCTGGTGATCGGCGTCGGCCGTCAGGCCACACAATCCGCCGTGCGCCAGCCGTCGAACGGTTACCCGTCGCTGGCGCAGATCGCCGGTCATGCGCTGGACAGCATTTTTCTCGACTCGCTGGAGGTCGATCTGGAGCGCCTGCAGCGTATCAACCGCACCTTGTCGATCATTCCGCCGGACACGCTGGCGAAAAACGGCTATCCGCTGCGCGCCGTTGAGTTCCGGGTGCTGACGCCCAGCGTGCCGCTGAGCCAGATTGCCGCGCAGTATGCGCATGATCTGCCGCGGGTGATCCGCAGTCTGCTGTTTACCGTCGGCGCGATGAAACGCACCGGCTCCAATCTGGTGTCGTACCTGCTGTTTGAGAAAGCCTATTGCCGCGCGCTGATCCAGCTCGGTTACGGTGACGCGATGGCACAGCGTGATGACTTGCTGTCCTTTCTCGGGCATGGTCCGCAATGATCGATCCGCGACAAACTTCCGAAGCCTGTGCACGCAATCGCGTGCCCATCCTCGAGGTGTTGCGCGTTGCATTCGCGCACACCACGCGGGTGGTGGAGGTCGGCGCCGGCACCGGTGAGCACGCGGTATTTTTTGCCGGTGGCTTGCCGCATCTGCTGTGGCAGGCCACCGACGTGGCCGCACATCTGCCGGGCATTGCGGCCTGGCGTGATGCGATGAATCTGCCCAATTTGCCGGCGCCGCTGGAACTGGATGTGGATGCGCCGGTGTGGCCGGCCGACACCGCAGACGGGGTGTTCACGGCGAACACGCTGCACATCATGTCCTGGTATTCGGTGCGCCGTTTTTTTGACGGTGTTGGACGGGTACTGAGCCCGGACGGTATATTGGTGATTTACGGACCGTTCAGCAACGGTGGGGAGCATACGGCGGCGTCCAATGCGCGTTTTGATGCATTCCTGCGTGCCCGCGATCCGCGTAGCGGCGTCAGGGACTGGATTGCCGTGGATACGCTGGCCCGCGGGCAGGGGCTGTCGCTCTGCGACGACCATGTCATGCCAGCCAATAATCGTATGCTGATCTGGCGGCGCAATCTTTGACCAAAGGCGGTTGCCAGTGATGGAAACAGCCGGTATAAACAGATTGAAGCAGCAGGATAGCAGCGTAGCGTGAAGGGTTCCCGCAGGGCACCCGCGGAGGCGAGAATCCAGCCCCCGATTCCAAACCGTAAATACTGATGCTCCGTATGAGCAACGAGAGTGAACATGAGCCGCGCCTTTGTAAAAGAAAGTGATGACGACCTCACCGCCGGTGAACTGCCGGAACGTCCGGTGCCCGAGCATGTGAACTATGTGACGCCGCTGGGCATGGAACAGTTGCGCGCGCGCGTGCGCGAACTCGCCGAACGGCATGAGCAGCTGAAGGCGCTGTCCCAGGACGATTCGGAGGCCAAACGCAAGCTGCGCGAGGTCGAGCGCGATCAGCGTTATTTCAATGCGCAGCTGGAGCGCGCCGAAGTGGTGGATCCCGCGGGTCATCCGCCGGGTGAAGTGCGTTTCGGTGCGACCGTGAAAGTCGAAGAGGCTGATGGCCGCGTCGAAACCTTCCATATCGTCGGCGACGACGAGGCCGATGTCGCTGTCGGCAAGATCAGCTGGGGCTCGCCGCTGGCGCGCTCGCTGATCGGCGCCAAGGTCGGCGAGACCGTCAAATGGCAGCGCCCGGCCGGCGATACCGATGTCGAGATTGTTGCCGTCGAATACCGGTAGAATATAAGCAGTTGTTTTTGCTGACTTATTCTGTTGGTTTTTATTCAGGGCTCCATTTACCGGTATGAAGTTTCTGGCATTAGTCATCGCTCTGGCGATTGAGCAGGCGCGGCCGTTGCGGCGTAACAACCGGCTGTACGCCGGCTTCGAGCGTTACGCCGATTACCTCGAAGGCCAGTTCAACGGCCTGCAGGCCAGCCACGGCGCCATCGCCTGGCTGGTGGCGGTGCTGCCGCTCGCGCTGCTGACGATCCTTACCCACGCCTTGCTCGGCTACGCCAATGTATTGCTGGCGCTGGCGTGGAGCATCGGCGTTTTGTATGTGGCGATGGGTTTCCGCCGCTTCAGCCATTGCTTCACTGACATCGCGCAGGCTTTACGCGAACAGAACGTCAACACTGCACGCGATGTTCTCGGCCGCTGGCGCGGCGTGCCCGCCGACGAACTCAATGCTGCGGAAATCGCGCGCGTGTCGATCGAGCTCGGCCTTTTGCAGGCTCACCGTTATGTGCTCGGCCCGATTTTCTGGTTTGTCCTGCTGGGTCCCGTCGGCCCGGTGGTGTATCGCGCTGCCGATCTGCTGGCTGAACGCTGGGGCAAGCAGATGGAGCCGGAGAAGCGCATTTTTGCGCTGTTCGCCGAACGCGCCTTTTTCTGGATTGACTGGCTGCCGGCACGGGTGACTGCGGCGAGTTTTGCCATCGCCGGCAACTTTGAAGACGCGGCTTACTGCTGGCGCACCCAGGCGGCGGCGTGGAACCGTAATGCCGAAGGTGTTGTGTTGGCCAGCGGCGCTGGCGCACTGGGCATCAAGCTGGGCGGTGCCTTGCGCGAGGAAGGCATGCTGAACCAGCGTCCCGAATTGGGCATCGGCGAGGATGTCGATGTCGAGGATCTGCGCAGCGTGGTCGGACTGATCTGGCGCGCACTGGTGCTGTGGCTGGTGCTGCTGTTTATTGTGTCGATCGCCAAGGTCGTCGGCTGATCGCAGTGGCGGGCCCGTTTCGCGGCTCACGCGCAGGGGGCTGTGGTCCCCGGCGCTTTATTCCCAGTCCGGACGTTTCAATCGCAGATTGTCTTCCGCCAGCCGGCGGTATGACGCGAGCCTTCGCGCACTGATCGTGCCCGCAGCTTCCGCCGCTGTGATCGCGCATCCCGGTTCAGCCAGATGTTTGCAGTCGCGAAAGCGGCATTGGCCCAGCAGCGGCTGAAACTCGATGAACGCGCCTGCGAGATCGTCCACTCCGAGATGATGTACGCCGAAAGCCTGCACGCCCGGCGTGTCGATGAGGTCGCTGCGGGCATCCAGGTGATAAAGCTTTGCGTGCGTAGTGGTGTGTTTGCCGGTGCCCAGCGAGGCGGATACCTCGCGGGTCTGTGCCGCAGCCAGAGGGATCAGCTGGTTGAGGATGGTGGATTTGCCCATGCCCGATTCGCCGACCAGCACGCTGCGTTCACCGTCGAGCAGCGGGCGCAGCGGATCAATGTTGTCGCGGGCCACCAGTTTCAGCAATGGATAACCCAGCGCGACGTATTGCGCGAGTATGGGCTCGGACGTCGCCGCCTCCGGCAATTCCGCCTTGTTCAGCACGATCAGCGGTTTGATGCCGGCGTGTCCGGCCGCGGCGAGGCAGCAGTCGAGTACATTGAGATCAAACGAGGGCACCGGTGCCACGACGATGACCGCCTGGGTGACATTGGCGGCGATCAGTTTCTGTTTCCACTGATCGGAGCGGTAGAGCAGGCTCTTGCGCGATGCACAGTCGTTGATCGCGCCCTGGGTTTCATTCTGCACGGCGATGACGACATCGTCACCGCAAGCAAAGTCGGTGCGTTTGCCGCGAGTCACGCAGTCGCGGGTGATGCCGTCGGCGCATTCGACCAGAAAGCGGCGGCCGTACGCTGCGACGATCAGGCCGCGGATGATGCCGTCAGAGGTCAAGCAGGGCGTCGATCTTGGCGGCGCAGATGAAGTCGTTCTCTGACAGTCCGCCGATGGCGTGGGTGATGTAGTCGACCCGGCATTGCTTGTAGCCGACAAGCAGGTCGGGATGGTGGTCTTCGCGGTGCGAAACCCATGCCGTTGCATTCACGAAGGCCATGGTCTCGTGATAGTTGCGGAAATCGTAAGTCTTGCTGAGTTTGCCGTCGACCAGCGACCAGCCCTTTAGTCCCTTGATCAGGCTCGCGGCCTCAACTGCGGTCAGCGGCGCGACACCGCCTTCGCAGGGCACGCATTTTTTTTGTGCCAGCGTACTCATGATCTGTTGATCAATTTGCGCCGGCCATCGCCTGTTGCAGGCGCGCGATACGCAGGGTGGCCGGCGGGTGCGAGTCGTAGAAAGCGGAGTGCAGCGGGTCCGGCGTCAGCGTCGATGCGTTGTCCTTGTAGAGCTTGACCAGCGCCGCGATCAGGTCGGAGGCCGGCGTGTATTGCGCGGCAAAGGCGTCGGCTTCGAATTCGTGCTTGCGCGAATACATCGCGCTGAACGGCTGGAACAGGAAGGTGAACACCGGGACCACGATCGAGAACAGCAGCAGCGCCATTGCGGTGGACGGGGTTTCGACGCCCAGGCCGCTGTAGAACCACGGCGCATGCAGCACGACGCCGAGCAGCCACAGAAAGCCCAGGCTGGCGGTGAAAATCCAGACAATGCGCTTGATCACATGTTTGAGCTTGAAGTGCCCGAGTTCATGCGCCAGCACGGCTTCGACTTCCTGCGGTTCCAGGCGCGACAGCAGCGTGTCGAAAAAAACGATGCGTTTGGTTTTGCCAAAACCGGTGAAGTAGGCGTTGCCGTGGCTGGAGCGGCGCGAACCGTCCATCACCATCAGTCCCTTGACCTTGAAGCCGCAGCGGTCGAGCAGGCGTTCGACGCGTTCTTTCATGGCGGCATCGGTCAGCGGCGAGAACTTGTTGAATAGCGGTGCGATCCAGGTCGGATAAACCGCGAGCATGACGATGTTGAACGCCATCCATGTGACCCAGGCATAAAGCCACCACAGTTCACCCATGCGCTCCATCAGCCACAGCACGGTGGCGGCCAGCGGCAGGCCCAGCACGGCGCCGAGCAGCAGGCCCTTGATCAGGTCGATCCAGAACAGTTTCGGCGTGATCTTGTTGAAACCGAATTTTTCTTCGATGACAAAGGTGCGGTAAAGGCTGAACGGGATATCGATGATCATGGTCACCAGCATGAATCCGCCGATCAGCGCCAGGCCGCGGAGCAGCCCCGGTTCAAACCAGCCTGCAGTCAGTTCATGGAGCGCCTGCAGGCCGCCCCCGAAGGTGAACACCAGAGTGACCACGGTGCCGGCGAGCAGGTCGATCATCGCGAAGCGGGTCTTGGCGCAGGTGTAGTCAGCTGCGCGCTGGTGGGCGTCGAGGGTGATCACGGAGGAGAACTGTGCCGGAACCGCGCCGCGGTGGGCAGCGACATGGGTGGCGTGGCGGTTTGCCAGCCACAGCCGTAAAACCACGGTCAGCAGCAGGGCTGCAAGGAATATCAGGCCAAATGTATGCATATTTTCGTGTATTGGGGAGTCCGGGCTTATGACACAATGCGCGTCTATAAATTCCCGACTGCAAGCGCTTTTAAAGCGCCCAAATCATTATGGCACAGGATCCCAACGCCCTCATCTGGATTGACATGGAGATGAGCGGCCTGAACCCCGAAACCGACTGCGTGCTCGAGGTCGCCATCGTCATCACCGATGCGCAGCTGAACACGGTCGCCGAATCGCCGGCGCTGGTGGTGCATCAGCCGGACTCGGTTCTGGACGCGATGGACAACTGGAACAAGTCGAC
>Ga0315906_10000064_pt1 | contig 155035 bp, 120 predicted proteins | sample LakEriMetagenome_4_FD_203526 | JGI IMG/M metagenome (GOLD analysis project Ga0315906, IMG submission 203526) | Freshwater fungal communities from buoy surface, Lake Erie, Ohio, United States - Buoy 2 MA122 | ecosystem: Environmental > Aquatic > Freshwater > Lake > Lake biofilm | place: USA...
GAGCCCGGCAACGTGGCGGAGGCCATCCGGATCACCCGCGCGACCGCCGTCGATACGGCCAGCGGCGTCGAATCAACCCCCGGCCGCAAGGACGCCGCAAAGGTCCGGGAGTTCATCAACGCCGCCCATCAGGCTTTCGCTGCTGGCTGACGACGCCCATCGACTCACGCCAAGCATCGCAACGTCCAGCGTAGGTCGGGGCTGCCCATGCCCCGTCGCCGGACGCTCGCTGCGGACATCCTGTCCTTCGCTCGCTCGATGGCGGCTGCGCTCCCGGCATCCTGCCTTCGCTTGCCGCCACACGCCGGCGACGGGGCATGGGCAACCCCTCCCGATACCGTTCTCTGATCGTGAAGAATCAGGGCCGGCGACGTACCCACATCGGGCTTGCATACAAAGGGCCAAACCCTGACCGTAACGCATCCGCGGCGTCCGGCGAGGGGGCATGGGCAGCCCCGACCCGGGGGCGGGTGTGCAGATCGGGGTGAACGGCTAAGATTTGTCGTTGATCGCATGGCACTGCGTCGTGCCCCACTCGTCCACGTCGTTATCGTCCTCGTTCCGTTTCTCAAGGAGGCCCCTCGTGTCCCACGTCGAAACCCGCCTGCCATATAAGGTTGCCGATCTCTCGCTCGCCGACTGGGGACGCAAGGAGATCATGCTGGCCGAGAACGAGATGCCCGGCCTGATGGCGCTGCGGCAGAAGTATGGCCGCACCAAGCCGCTCACGGGGGCCCGGATCGCCGGCTGCCTCCACATGACGATCCAGACTGCCGTGCTGATCGAGACGTTGAAGGAGCTCGGGGCGGAGGTCACCTGGAGTAGCTGCAATATCTTCTCGACCCAGGATCACGCTGCCGCTGCGATCGCCAAGGCGGGGATTCCCGTCTATGCCTGGAAGGGGCAGAACAACGAGGAGTTCGACTGGTGCATCGAGCAGACGTTGTTCTTCCCGGACGGCGAGCCGCTCAACATGATCCTCGACGACGGCGGCGACCTGACGTCTATGGTGCACAACAAGTTCCCGGAGTTGATCGGCGGCATCCGGGGGCTCTCCGAGGAGACCACCACGGGCGTGCATCGGCTCTACCAGATGCACGAGAACGGCGAGCTGAAGCTCCCCGCGATCAACGTCAACGACTCCTGCACGAAGAGCAAGTTCGACAACCTCTACGGCTGCCGCGAGAGCCTGGCCGACGGTATCAAGCGGGCCACTGACGTGATGGTGGCCGGCAAGGTGGTCGTGGTGGCCGGCTACGGCGACGTCGGCAAGGGCTCGGCCCATGCGATGAAGTCGCTGGGGGCCCGCGTGATCGTGACGGAAATCGACCCGATCAACGCCCTACAGGCGGTGATGGAGGGCTTCGAGGTGACCACGATGGAGGAGGCCTGCTCCCGCGGCCAGATCTTCGTGACGGCCACCGGCTGCCGCGACGTGATCAAGGGCGAGCACATCGCGAAGATGCCCAACGATGCGATCATCTGCAACATCGGGCACTTCGACCTCGAAATCGACGTCGCCTGGCTGGAGAACACGAAGGGCATCAAGAAGGTGGAGATCAAGCCGCAGGTGGATCGCTACACGCTCCCCTCGGGCAACAGCGTGATCGTGCTGGCCGAGGGCCGGCTCGTGAACCTCGGCTGTGCGACCGGCCACCCGTCGTTCGTGATGAGCACGAGCTTCACCAACCAGGTGCTCGCCCAGATCGCCCTCTGGACGGAAGGCGACAAGTTCGACATCGGCGTGCACCGGCTGCCCAAGAAGCTCGACGAGGAAGTGGCCCGGCTGCACCTCGACAAGCTGGGCGTGAAGCTCACGAAGCTCACGCAGGAGCAGGCCGAGTATCTGCACGTGCCGGTGGAGGGGCCGTTCAAGCCCGAGTACTACCGCTACTGATCCGCGGTCCGGCCGGCGGGCCGGAGCGTTTCACGGGAAACACGAGGCCGGGGTGTGCGAGCACCCCGGCCTCGTTGCATGTCCACAGGGGGGTAGGCGAGTAGGCGCTTTCCGCGGTCCTGGAGGACAGCGCAAGCGGCGGCAGCTGCGCAAGATCGACGGTTTCACGTGAAACCGTGACGTCCTGCTGGGCCGACCTTGCGCCGCGGGGCGGGTTTCGCGGGGCGGGGTGGGCAACGTGACGATCGTGCCCGAAGTGGCCGATATTCCGAGGGCACGTGTCGTGCGACGGACATCGGCGGAAGGGATTCTGCGCGTGGGAAGGATTCTCTGCGTGGCCAATCAGAAGGGCGGGGTCGGCAAGACCACCACCGCCTCCAATCTCGCCGCGGGCCTGGCCCGGGCCGGGATGCGCACGCTGCTCGTCGATCTCGACCCCCAGTGCAACGCCACGACCGGCTTCGGCGCCACCCCCGCCGCCGTCCACCCGCTCGTGCTGGAGACGCCGCTGTGCGAGTCGGTGATGGAGACCGCCGTGCCGGGCTTGTCGATCCTGCCGGGCAGCCGGAGCGTTCGCGACGTCGAGCGGATCGCCGCCCAGGCGCGGCAGGGCTCGGCCATGCTCGAGAGCCATCTCTCGCGCGGCCTCGGGGCCTGGGACTATTGCCTCATCGATTGTCCGCCGTCGGTCGGCGAACTCACCCGCACGGCGCTGGCGGGCAGCACCGAGGTGCTGATGCCGATCCAATGTGAATACTTCGCGCTCGAGGGCCTCACCCAGATGATCGAGGTGATCCGCGACGTGATGCAGGAGCGGCCCGGCCGGCTGTCGTTCAGCGGGATCGTGCTCACGATGCACGACGCCGCGCTCGAACTCACCGCCGAGGTGGAGGCCGAGGTCAGGGACTTCTTTGGGGAGATCGTCTTCGAGACGGTGATCCCGCGGGACGTCGCCGTTTCGGAGGCGCCCAGTCACGCCCAGAGCGTGATCGACTACGCGCCGCGCTCACGGGGAGCGCGGGCCTACACGGAACTCTGCATGGAGGTACGCGACTGTGAGTAGGGAACGACGCCTGGGACGCGGACTGGAAGCGCTCTTGGGGCGGGCCGGCATGGAGCCGGCGGCCCCTGTCACCAACGGCTCGGCGGCCGTCGCCACCGCGCGGCCGGCGGGGGGCGGGGCGGCCGGATTGGGCGCTGGCGCGGCCCGACTCATCCTGCACGCGCCGGAGGAGCTGGAGCAGGCGGCGGCGGCGCTTCCCACGAACGACGTCGCGACCTTGCTCATCGACCCGAATCCCTGGCAGCCGCGGAGCGTGCTCGGCGATGCCGACCTCGCCGAGCTGACGGCGAGCCTGAAGGAGCACGGGCTCGTGCAGCCGATCGTGGTGCGGGCCCAGGGGGATCGCTATCAGCTCATCGCGGGCCAGCGGCGGCTCGCCGCGGCGCGGCGGCTCGGCTGGGAGCGGGTGGCCGTCCGTGTGCTCGATGTGGACGACCGGCAGATGGCCGAGATCGCGATCGTCGAGAACCTGCAGCGGCGCGATCTGGATGCGCTCGAGAAGGCGGCGAGCTTCAAGCAATATCTCGCCACCTGGAGCTGCACCCAGGACGAACTGGCGAAGCGGCTCTCGGTCGATCGCTCGACGGTGGCCAATCTGATCCGGCTCCTGGAGCTGCCGCCGGCGGTGCAGCAGAAGCTGCGTTCGGGTGGGCTCTCGATGGGTCACGCGCGGGCGCTCCTGCCGCTTGGCGATGAAGACGAGCAGCTGCGGCTGGCGGAGCGGGTCGTGGTCGAGGGGCTGTCGGTGCGGGCGATCGAGGCGGAGGTGCAGGAGATCATCCGCCGCGAGGAGGGCGAGGACATCGACGTTGGCCTCACCGCCGCGCGGGTGGCGACGGAGGCCGCGCATGGGGCGGCCGTCGCGCCGCCGAAGCGGAAACCGGGCCGGCCGGCGACGCGACGGTCGAGCGAGATCGTGGCCGTGGAGAACCAGCTGCGGCGGGCGCTCGGCGTGAAGGTGGTGGTGCATGCCAACGGCAAGGGGGCCGGGCGGATCGTGATCCCGTTCGCCGACCTCGACGAGTTCCAGCGGCTGCTGGAGCATGTCTGCGAGTGAGGGGGGTGGTCTGGTACACTCGCGAATCGCTCGGGGCGTAGCGCAGTTGGTAGCGCGCTTGGTTTGGGACCAAGAGGTCGAGAGTTCGAATCTCTCCGCCCCGATTTGATTTTGGCCTAAAAAAACAGGCTTTTTCGGCTCGAGCCGGGGTCGGGGCCGGTCGGGCGGAATCGCTCGGCGCTACCTCGGCGCTACCGCACGACCGATTTCGCCGGCCGAAAATTCGACTCCCCGCCTCGGCGGAATAGGCGGCCCCAAGTCCCGGCGCAGCCTCTAATCCCGCAAGCCCGCCCACAGGCCCCGCACCGGCCCGTAGACGGCCGGCCGGTCCCTAGCCGGCCTCGGGGCCACTCTCGCCCCCGGCCGGCGCGGCCGCGACCAGGGGGGGTGGGGTCCGCCAGAATTATGATTCGTGCCGGAAGACCCCAGGCCCCCTCCGCGCGTGAAAACTCCAGTCATTGCAGGGGGGTTTCGTAGACTGCCGACCCGCAAAGGGTGAACTGTTATGTCGGATGACGAGTTTGACGAAACGGACTTCGACCTGCTTTCCAGCGGCATCAGCGAGTTCGCGTCGGCGGACTCCAGTGAATTGACTTTGCCGCCATCAACACGCCGGCGGAACTGGACTTTGCCGCCATCAACACGCCGGCTGAACTGGGCTATTGGCGACGTAGTGGGTGCGTATCGGATTACGCAGCTTGACGGCGATCGTGTTCATGTCGTCTGTGTTGAATGCGGCAAGCCGAATAACGTGTCGCGCGGCAAATTAGCGATTCGTGGCTGCCCTAGCTGCGCAAAACGACGGGCGGCGGAGAAACTCACGGTGCCATTGCGGACCGGAGAGCGGTTTGGCTTTCTCCAGGTTGCCGAAGACAGTGCGTACACGGTGACCGCTAGCGGCAAGCGAGGGCACCGTGTTCGGTGCATCTGTTTGAACTGCGAAAAAGGCACAGCCCGAGACTATGACGCTAATCATGTTCGGTCTGGGAAAATCGTTAGCTGCGGATGCTGGCGAAAAAGCGTGAGTGCAAGGCGAGGTTTTCAGTGCGAGATCGGCAAGACCTACGGGAAATGGACGGTTATTTGCCTTCACGAAGAACCCGTTGCAGGAGTCAAAAGAAGAAAGCGGTACTGGTGCAGATGCCAGTGCGGAACAGAAAAACCAGTTCTGGCTTTTCAGTTGAAAAACGCGAAACCGTCGTCTGGCTGCACCGCTTGCGGGAGCAGCAGTGCCGCCGCGAAACGGCGTGGGAAGAAAAGAAAATCGGGCGGTCTGGGATCAAGAGTCCCGCTCTCCGTACAAAAAGATGCACGGAGACGGTGGCGTCGTGAGAGCGAACGCAAACTCAGAAGGGACGCAACATATCGAGTCATCACTGGGCTTCGCAAACGATGCGCGAAGGTTGTGAAAGGCGGTTCGCGGAACAAGCTAACTTTCGGCACAACGCGCGGAAAGTTTCTTGAATACATTGAGAAACAGTTCGGGCCAGGAATGAGCTGGGAAAACTATGGCACGGTCTGGCATATCGACCACATATACCCACTGTCACGAATCGACAAGTCGGACAAATCCCAGATCGAAGCCGTCATGAACTGGAGGAATCTGCGGCCGATGCTTGGTAAAGAGAACATTTTGAAACTGGATGCAGTAACCAAGAAGACCGAAACGCTATTTCGGTACATCATGGAAGCGATTTCTTTCGAGAGAAAGCACAAAAAGGCATATGCGACACCTTTGAAGGATTGGCTGGCCGAAAACGGGTCTTGATTGGGGGTAACCGCATGGGACGACGTGGACCGAAAAGAAAACCCCGGCTGCTAGAACTGGACCAGGACCCCGACCAGGAACAGGGGGTCCCGCAACCGCCGCCCGAGGTCGCCGGGGCGCCGCACGCGCTCGAGGTCTGGAATCAGACCGTCGCCGCCATGCAGCATATGGGAACGTGGTCGCCCGCCGACTCCGCGACCGTTGCCCGCTACGCGGTCCTGCATGAAATGCACCGCCGCTACGCGGCCGAATGTCTCGCCGGCGGGGACGTGATGGAAACGAAAACCGGCTACCGTTCCCCGACCCCTGCCGCGACCATGTTCGTGAAACTCTCCGCGTCCCTGCTCGCCACGGAAAAGGCCCTCGGGCTTCCGGCCGGGGTGCGGAAGGAAATGCCGGCCCCGACCGGTTCCATGACAGACAGCCTCAATCGGTGGCTGCGGGACAACACGGACTAGCCGCCGGCGGGTCCTTCCCCCGCCGATTGCCGGCCGGCCCCGCCGTCGAACGGACCGCCTACCCCGACTCCGTGCGCGCACCGGCGCGGCCCCGTTACTCGAGGTCCTCGGCGAGCCGCCGGCGAAATGGCGAAAATCCCAAAATCGAGCGCAACCCCCGGCCCCGGAACGGTTTGAATTTCACCGGCCGCGCCGAATCGAAATTCGGCGGAAACGGTGAAACTCGAACCTCGCCCCGACCGGCGAGAAGCGGCGCGGGCATTTCGTGATTTTCTCCGAATTTCGCCAGATCGACCGCCGGCGAAAATCGCGGCCCTGAAACCGCGGTTTCCCCCGAGGATTTTCTACCTCGGCTTCGTGGTCTGGAATTTCGCCGTTTCTTCCGTCGCACCCTCGCCGAAAAGTTGCGCGGCCGGCGGAAGGACGTTCTCCGCGTCCAGGCCCCTGCCGGTCGGCTTCCATGCTTTCGGCGGACGACCCCGGCCGGCGGCGGGCGGGTCTGCTCGATCGAGGAACCCTTTGTCTTCCAGTTCGGCGAGGTAGCCGTTGGTTGTGGACTGCCCCGCTTTCAGTCGGTGCCGCACGTCCTTCGCCGAGAACGGAACCGGAAGGGGGTCGATCGGGTCGTCCACCTCGGCGAGCAGCCGATCGAGGAACCGTTGCGCCGGGTCCGACAGGCTTTCCCCGATCGTCCTCGCCAGCGGCCCCGACAACAGCCGTGCGGCGACCGCGTAGTCCGCCGGCTCCGCGATCAGTTGACCGTCCTGGTCGGTCTGCCGCTGCCGTTGGTGCAGCAGTGCGGACGCTTGGACCAGGGCGAGCAGCATTGGGTAGGCGCGGCGACATTCGACCCGATCGGCAAACGGTTCGAATAGATCGGCGAGCCGCTCGGCGAACGGAATCACGATCGCCCGCCGCTCGAGCAGCCGTTGCAGGGCATGATGCCGCGCGACGACCGCCGACTCCTCCGACCGAATTTTCCCGCTCGCCACCAAGGCCAGCCGCCGCATGATCGTCTTCGTCTGCCCCCGTCGTTCGTCCGTGGAAAGCATGATGCAGCGGTTCGCGTCTTCCTCGAAAACTCTCGCCGAGGTCGTGGATTCGACAAACGCGATCGGTCCTTCCTGCTCGATCGTCACGGTCTGGATTTCCCCTTCCACCTTGCAGGGCATCATTTTGGTCAGCCGGCCGGCAGACAGCATTTCCCGCAGCGCCCGCGTAGCCTCGGCTTTGTCGTCGTTCTCGAGCCGGGACCGCTCGCCCGCCACGACCCACCGGTGCGAGAGGCTTCCCGGCCGCGCATGGAACAGCGCCTGCGGGGTCATTTGTGTCGTGCGAATAACCGCCTCACGCGGGAACAGTTTCGCCACCCGTTCGGGCGTATGGGACTTGCCGCTGCTCGATTGCCCCTGGATGATCGCGGCTAGGGGCCGGGGCAGCAGCCGAGAGGTCCCGATCAGATAGAGGGTCAGCCGCAGATCGTGTTCACCGGCGACCCCCACTGATTCAATGTCGGCTTGGATTCGCTCGATCAGCGCCGGGTCCTCGAGCAGCCGCTCGGCTTCCGCTCGCACCTCGGGGTCGGTCTGCTCGAGCGCGGCGCGGGTCTGCTCGGCGAGGTCGTCCTCGAGCAGCGGTGCGGCCGGCTGCGGGTCGTTTGCCGCAGACCGCTCCTTCGTGATTCGCAGCAGTTCGGCGTCCACGTCGTCGGCGGGAATCCCGTGTTCCTCGGCGACCCTCGCCGCGTATTCGTCCCGCTTGGTCTTCTTCGCCAGATCGACCGTATCGGTGTCAATCAGATCATTCCCGTCGAAGACCCGAATGACGGTTCGCAGACCGTTCCCCTGCGGGGACCAACGGAAATCGAGTGGCGCGGCTACGGTGTTGTTCTCGGGGTTGCTCATTCGGACGTCCTCTTGTGGTTGTCGTGGTCTGCGGCTTCCTGCCGTTGGTCCAATCCAGGGGTCGTTTTTGGGGAGGTGTCAGCGGTCGGGCGGGTTCGTGAATTGGTCAGAGGTCGCAAACTGTGAAGCCGTTCGCCGGCCGCGCCGTCGTTCGGAACCCGTTCCCGTGATTCGTTCGGCGATCATTCCTGTAGCTCGCCGTCGATCGGATAGAAGGGGGACCAATCCAGTTCGAACGGACAGAAACAGCCGCACGAAATCGCCTGTCCGCCGCAGCGCGGGCAGTATTCGATGCAGCAGCCGGGGACGTGGAATTGCCCTGGTGCCGCTGCGCAGTCGCGGCAAACGGGATTCGGCGGCGGGTTGCCCGAGGGTTCCTGCCCGTATGCGACCCTGCCGAACGGCTTGCCGTCGATCAGATAGTGCGGGTGCCGCTGCGATTCGCGGAGAAATTTCCCCCAGCCGAGGCGGACTTCCTGCCCGTTCACGAATTCAGAATTCAATCGAATCATTCCGCACCTCCCCGCCGCAACGCGGCTTGCCCACGCTCGATTTCCAACGTCACCGCGGAACAGGCTTCCGCGCCGCCGAGGTCCCGCAGTCGGTCCCACAGTTCGGAATCGAACGTGAACCCGTGCGGCAAATGCTGCCGGCGGATCGAGTGGGAGAGGATCGCCACGACCGCCAGCCGCAGCCGGCCGGCGAGGTCCTCGAGGTCCCCGCCCCGCCGCTCGCCGGCCGCGACACGTTCTTCCAGGTCGTCCGTGTCCGTTCGCACGTCCTCGAGCCGCGCCCGCAGATCGTCCGCGTCCGCTTCCACGGACCGCACCAAACGAACAACCTCATTCGCAATCCGGCCGATACCCTTGCCGCTCATTCGTCACCTCCCCGCGCTCGGCGGCGCACGTCCTTCGCCAGATCGTGAAACCCTGCCTGCATGAAATGCCGTGCGGCCCCTCGCAGCAGGACTCGCCGCTGCGGCCCGCGGAGCCGGTCGGCTTGTTGGACCGCTGCCTGCACCCTTCCGAGGTGACGGCCGACAGCGGACCGCGTGTTCCTCAATCGTTCGACGTTCACGCTCGCACCCCCTTCCCTGCCCACCGGCTCGAGCGAATCGTCCTGGTCGGGTTCGTCTTCGCCGGCGCGGCCGATCCCGGCGGATTCGGCGGACGGTGCGGGTTCGTCATTGGTCCGGGTTTCACGTCCTGCCGATCGACAGCAGGAACGACCGCCGGCTCGAGCAGTTCGGCGGACGACACGAACGACCGCCGGAAAGACTCGAAAGACCCGATCGCGCCGCCCCCTGCCGCCGCGTATGCGATGACAGCAGCCGCGCTCGCGTCCGCGTACCTCGGTCGAGCAGCCGGTGCGGGCTGCTCTTGCCGGGTGCAGGCCGAATCGACCAGCCGCTCGATCAGCAGCCGGTCGTCCGCCCCGACCGGGACTTGCCGGCGGATCATGGCGAGAACCTTGCCGCCGAGGTCGATTCGGCGAGCCTGTTCCCCGAGGTTCCCTGCCGGCCGCTGCCGCCGGTCTGCGGCGGCGCGGGCCACGTCTAAACCGTAGAATTCGAAGGCGTCTACGATCGCCGTTTGCAGCGCCGGATTGGCGCAGTAGGCTCCGATCATTAGTTCCCGCTCCCACGGGTTCACCGCGACCCCGCCGAATTCCAGCCCGGCGGGGTCGCAGTATTTCTAGGGTTAGGTCCTCGGGTTCCTGGTCCTGGTTGCCCCGGTCGGCTGCTCGCCGCGCTCGGCGATCCACCGGGACAATTCGCTCGCGCGGTACCGCACCGCGCGACCGACCCGCACCTCGGGCGGGCGGTCCTCACGTCCTTCCCACTTCCACCGGGCGAGGGTCTGCGGCTGAAAGCCGAGAACCTCGGCGGCTTGCTTGCGGGTCAGCAGCCGATCGTCCGCTGCGAACGTCATTTCCTGTTCCTCGCGTTTGTCTTCGTTGCGGTCGTCAACGAATGACGATTCCGCCGCAACGCGAACAAACCTACGGGCGATTGACGGGGACAGGAACGACCGACCAGAGGGTCCGTCGTGCGAAATGACAAACCAGAGGGTTTGTCGTCTGCCGCATGATGCAGCAGTTTTTCAGTCGAGATCAGCGTCGTTCACGATCCGTTGGACGTGACGTTCCGACATTCCGAATTCCTCGGCGATCCGCAGATACCGCACGGTCTTTTTCGGCGTCGTCTTCCGCAGTTCGCGGAACCGCTTGCAGACCGCCTTGCGGATCGGTGCGGCTTGCGCCTTGCGAGCAGCCGCCCCCTTGCGAGCGGCCTCCCGCAGCCCCTCGAGCAGCGGCACGGCTTCCACTGACTGTTTCAGATCGTCCGCGTACCGCAGCAGGGCGAGGTAGAACCCCTGCCGAAAGCAGTCCTCGAGGGTCGTTCGAACCCAACTCCAGCCGTTCGGTGAAATGTCGGCTTCTTTCCAGCCGGGGTAGTTTTTCTCCGAATCCTCGCCGTCCGGCGCATAGGTCCACGGCGGGCGGGTCAGAGAGTTTTCGAGGGACTCGAATTCCTGCCCCGCGTAGAACCGCACCGCTTTCTCGAGGTCTGGCGGAAGCGGAACGCCCTCGATTTCCGTTCGTGGTCGAGACTTCCAGGTCCACGAACCGGGCAACAAGCCTTCGCCTTCGATCCAGTGAACGATTGGCAGGGGAATCCGCGGCGGGTTAGCGCCGCCGAGGTCCCGCAGCGGCTTCGCCGGAACGGCCGGCGGTTTCTTCGTGGTCTTCCGTCCGGCTTTCTTCCGCTTCATTCGTGACCCTTCCGTTTCCGTTTCCGGTCCTCGGCTTTCCGCCGGCGGCGCTCGGCTTGAACGACCGACCGCATAGCGTCCGTTGCCCGTTCGACCGACTCTCGCACCGGCTCGAGGGTCAGCCGCGCGTAGACCGCCGTGGACCGCGTGTTCCGGTGTCCGAGGGACTTCCCGATCAGCAGTTCGGAAGACCCGTTCGCGGCTTGCCACGAACCGAACGTGCGCCGCAGATCATGCAGCCGCACGTCCGTGAACCCTGCCGCTTTGAATACCTTCGCCAGCGGCCGGCGAGGGTCGAACAGCGGCCCCTTGCCATGCCGGCCGGGGAAGACGTATTCGCGGCCGTTGGCGGCTACCTTCCGGCTGCGAATGACGTCCACGGCCTCGGCGACCAGGGGAATATGAATCGGCGACCCGTTCTTCGAATCGCCCGCCGGGATTGTCCAGACCGCGCGGGAGAGGTCCACGTCCGCGAACCTCATTCGCAGGATCGCGGTCTTCCTCGCCCCCGTCAGCAGGGCGAGCCGCAGGAAATCGGCGATCCGCACGTCCTCCGCGGCGTCGATCGCGTCGAACAGCCGGGGAAGCTCCTCGGGGGTCACGAACCGTTCGCGTTCCTGCTCGGGGAACGGTTTCACCTTCCGCACCGGGTTCCCGCCGGGGAAATCGAAATCCTCGATCGCAACCTCGAACAGCCGGTGCAGGACCCCCCGCCAGCGGTTCGCCAGATAGGTCCCGTTGTTCTTCCCTAGCCGCCGGTGCAGTTCGAGAACGTCCATCTTCGTCACGGACGACAGCCGGCGAGACTTCCACGCGGACGAATTCGCCTCGAACAGCCGTTCCATATGCGCCCACGTCCGGCAGTTCGGCTTCCAGTGGTGTTCGACCGTATGGGCGAGGACTTCCCCGAGGGTCGGATCGGTTCGGTCTGGTTGCCGGCGGCGGCGGCGCTCGGCGTTCGGGTCCCGGCCCTCGGCGATTTCGCCGGCGATTTTCTGGACCATCTTCCGCGCCGCCTCGGGGGTCAGATCGGGGTAGCCGCCGAGGCGGACCCGGCGCGGCCGGCCGTTCACCTTGCGATAGAGGTAGAAGGACCGCGCGCCGCTCGAGGTCGTTTCGATGTAGAAGCCGCGCACGTCCTGGTCGAAGACGACCGAACGGCCGGACTCGGGAACCGGGATCGCGTCGATCGTCCGCTTGGTCAGCCGCTTCCGCACCGGCGGGGTCCGCTTGGTCGTGGTCGGTTTCGGTGTCATTGGTCATTCCCTCGGGGGGGCTGCGATTCGCTCGGCGCTACCGCGGCGCTACCGCAGAATTCAATTCGTGTCCACGAACGTCAATCGACGTCCACGCCAGAATATCGCCGTTTTATGCGGTGAAATCAACAGAAAAGACACCCCGAGGGGTTCCCGTCCACCCCCGTCAAAGCCCCCCGGTTTTTGGTTTGGGACCAAGAGGTCGAGAGTTCGAATCTCTCCGCCCCGACTTTTTCGGCCTGCGTAGCCGGTCACGAAGGATCAGTCGGCCAACGGCACTTCGGCATTGCACCCGCTTGCCGCGGCGACACCCCAGTCCTAGCATGCACACATGGTCGTGTGTACGCGTGAATGGAGGTTCGCCCGATGGAGCCAATGACAACCCGGGTGTTCATGAACGGCAATAGTCAGGCCGTGCGAATTCCGGCTCAACTGCGGATCGATGCCGAGCGGGTGGAGATCAGTCGCACGGCAGACGGCGACCTGCTGCTGCACCCGGTTCCCACGGCCAGGGGGCAGGCGTTACTCGAGGTGCTCGAGGGCTTTGACGATGAGTTTGTCGCTATGCTCGAGAAGGGCCGAGCGGAGCAGTTGCCGATTCAGGAACGGGAGTCGTTGTGAAATACATGCTCGACACCAACATCCTCGTTTACCTTCTCAAGCACCGTCCTCCGACGGTGGCCGCCCGGCTCGATGCGCTTGACGTCGATGACACGGTGTGCATGTCATTCATCACCTTTGCGGAACTGCTCACGGGAGCTCAGCGCAGCTCACGCAAGCCCGAGACCGTTCGCCGCCTCGAGCAGGTGAGCCGTCTTGTCCCAGTGGCGTACCCGAGCGAGAGCGGCATCTGTCACCACTATGCCGAGCAGTCGACGCAGCTGAGAACCACAGGCACTCCCATCGGAGCCAATGACCTCTGGATCGGTTGCCATGCGCTCGCTGAATCCGCAACGCTGGTGACCAACAATGAACGGGATTTTCGGCGACTCGTCGGCTTGTCGGTGGAGAATTGGGCAGCCGCGTGACCATGGAGTTCCCGGTCGCCCCGATTTGTCAGGCGGGAAAGAGCCGGAGGCCGGCCCAGACGGCGAACAGGGCCGCGAGCGTCGTGCCGACGACGTAGGCCACGGCCGGCACCACACGGCCCGCTTCCAGCATCTCGACCGACTGGAAGGCAAACGACGAGTAGGTCGTGAAGCCGCCCAACAGGCCCACGAAGATGATCGTCTCCTGGGCCGTCGAAAGGCTGCCGCGGGAGCGGGCCAAGGCGACGATCGCCCCGAAGGCGAACGACCCGATCACGTTGACCGCCAGCGTGCCCCACGGGAATCCGGGGCCGAAAAGCCGTAGCGACAGGGCATTGGCACCCGCCCGGAGCAGCGTGCCCGCCGCGCCGGCAGCGGCGAGCCAGAGAGCGTGGGTGAGAGGCATGAGGCAACCGGTTCCGGAGTCTGGCAGGCAGTTTCGCATCCCCACCGGTGGCCGCCAACGGTCGCCCCGGTTGACCTGCGATCGGTGCCCGCTACATTTTGGGGTGTCAAAAACTTTCTTTTGACACACAAAACTTTAGTTTTTGAGGGTCCATATGCGGGCGATCCGCCTCTGCGGCAGGTGGCCCCGAGGCTTCAGCCTCGTGGAGCTGCTCGTGGTGATCGCGATCATCGGAACGCTGATCGGCCTGCTCCTGCCCGCCGTGCAGTCGGCCCGCGAGGCGGCCCGCCGGACGCAGTGCGGAAGCCATCTGCGTCAGCTCGGGATCGCCCTGCATCTCCACGCCGACGCCACCGGGCGGTTTCCGGCGGGCTATCTCTCTGACGTCTCGTCGCCCAGCCGCGACACCACCACGTGGGATGCGGCCCCCGGCACCGGCTGGGGCCTGGCGATCGCGACGCATCTGGAGGAGGGGGCCGCGACGGCCCGTTTCGACGCCGTCGCGGGCGTGGCGGCCGTGGTGAATCGCGACCTCGTGTCGCAGCGGCTGGCAATGTTTCTGTGTCCGTCGTCGAGCGGCCCACGCGACGCCTTCGAGTGCCGCACGGCCGCCGGGATCCCGCATGTCTCTGGTGCCCGGCTCGGCCGCACCGACTACGTGGCGAATGCCGGCCACGAGGATCCGTGGGATGCCGCGGCCAACGGCGACTGGTCGAGCGTGTGTAACGGGCCGCTCTACCGCAACTCGCGGATCACCCCGGCCCGCGTCGCCGACGGGCTCTCGAAAACCGTGTTCATCGGCGAGCACTCGCAGGAACTCTCCGAAAAAGCCTGGGCCGGTGTCGTGCCCGGCGCCGCCTGCCATCCGGCCGAGCGATACGCGGCGACCGGCGCCCAGCCCGAGGCCGGCGCCGCCTTCGTGCTCTCCCACAGCGGCCCTTCGGAGCTCGAAGGCACCGGCATTCACGCACCGAACGATCCGGCCGGCCATCCCGACCAGATGTATTCACAGCATCCGGCCGGTGCGAACATCGTGTTCGGCGACGGCTCCGTGCGACTCGTCGAGGCGACGATCGACCGCGCCGTCTGGGCCGCCCTGTGCAGCATCGCCGGCGGCGAGGCCATCGGCTGGCCGTGAGTTGCCGGCCTGGAACGGCGACCGTCTATACTCGCTTCAGTCCCCAGCGAAACGGAGACTGTAAGGAGCATTGATGAACCAAAAGAAGCTGCTCGACCTCGCCACGAAGCATGGCACCCCGCTGTTCGTCGTGGATCACGCCGAATTGCGCAAGAACTACGCCCTGTTTCGCCGGCACTTTCCCCGCGTACAGGTCTACTATGCCGTGAAGGTGAACAGCGATCCCGCGATCGTGAAGACCTTCTACGAACTCGGCGGCAGCTTCGACGTGGCGAGCATGCAGGAGTTCCACACCGTTCACGAGAACATCAAGAAGCTCCCCGCGAAGGAGCGGCAGGACTTCATCTGGGACAAGGTGATCTACGCCAATCCCATCAAGCCGATCGAGACGCTCCGCGAGCTCGACAAATACAAGCCCCTGGTCACCTACGACAACGTCGAGGAGGTGAAGAAGATCGCGAAGCATGCGCCCCATGCGGGCCTTGCCCTGCGGCTCCGCGTGCCCAACACGGGCTCGATGGTGGAACTGTCGAGCAAGTTCGGGGCCCTGCCCGGCGAGGCGGTGGACCTGATCCAGTGCGCCCACGACCACAAGCTCGTGGTGGAGGGTCTGTCGTTCCACGTCGGCAGCCAGTGCACGAACCCCGAGAACTACATCCAGGCCCTCCACCTTTGCGCCGGCATCTTCGCCGAGGCCAAGTCACGGGGCTTCGATCTCAAGCTGCTCGACATCGGCGGCGGCTTCCCCGCGGCCTACGACGCCTCGGTGCCGAAGTTTTCGGCGCTGGCGAAGAAGATCAACCACGAGATCGACCGGCTGTTTCCCACGCACATCGAGATCCTCGCCGAGCCGGGGCGGTTCCTCGTGGCCTCCGCCGGCACGGCCGTCTGCAAGATCATCGGCAAGGCGGTGCGGAACGAGAAGCTGTCGTATTACGTGGACGACGGCGTCTACCACACCTACTCGGGCGTGATCTTCGACCACTGCACCTACCACCTGAAGAGCTTCAAGAAGGGGGCGACGCAGATCTGCGCGGTCTTCGGCCCCACCTGCGACGCCCTCGACACCATCAGCCTCGCCGAGCAGTTGCCCGATCTCCAGATCGGCGACTATCTCTACAGCGAGAACATCGGCGCCTACTCGGCGGCGAGCAGCACCCACTTCAACGGCTTCCCGCCGGCGAAGGTGATCCACGTCAATCAGTGACGGGGCTACCGTAGGCCCGTCACTCCGTGACGGGCAGCCCGTTGCGGAGCAACGGGCCTACGGGCCGCTCAGCCGGGACGGATGGCTTCGATGAGGTGGTAGCCCTTCACCTCCTCGCGGGCGACGTTGGTCCACATCTGCGGGAGGTGCTCCAGGTACCAGGTCGGCTGCTTCGTGACCACGAGCAGCGTGCCTCCCGGGGCGAGGGCCAGACGGGCCGACTCGACGAACAGCTCCGCGAGCCGGAAGTCGGAGTAATACGGCGGGTTCGCGAGGGCGAGATCCCAGGTGCCCGGTTCCGGCACATGCCCTTCCGCCTCGAGCGCCACCGTGAGATTCGCGAGGCCGTTGTGATCGGCTCCCCAGCGGGTGCATTCCACGGCCCGGGCGGCCGAGTCGAACGCATGCACCCGCACGCTCGGCTCGCGGGCCGCGATGCCGAGAGCCACGCATCCGCTGCCGCAGCCGATGTCGAGCACGCGGGTCTCCGCTGCCACGTCGACCGCGTTGAGCAGGTGCCGTGCGGCAGGATCGATGCGACGGTGGGCGAAGACGCCCGGTCGGGTGCGAGCCGTGAGCAGCCGGTCTCGATCGCGAAACACCACCTCGCAGGAGAAGTCGCGTACCTTCGCCGGCTCACGGGTCTTCTCGACGATGTAGGCGATCGTCTGCGGCCTGGCCTTCTTCGAGGCTGCATTGCCGCCGGCCTCGGGCCGCACCCGGACCGTCTCGCCGGTCTCGGCAAGCTGCTCGCGGAGCCACTTGTCGTGCGGGTTGTCGATGGCCGCCACGAGCCGGCCGCCGATGGCGAGGTTCACGAAGGCTTGCTGGAGAATCTCCCGGGTCAGTTCCGTCTCGCCGTCCTTCGCCAGCGGCACGACGGCGAGGTCGTAGGAGCCCGCCGGCATGTCGGCCGCACAGGTGGCCCGCAGGTTCGGCGGCGGCGGGTTCCACGACGCCCGCGCCGCCTCGCAGGGATGCAGGTCGAGGAACCAGGCAGCGACGCTCGCGTCGGGCCGCTCCACCGCCAAGGCGTGGGCGGCCTGCGCCCGGCCGGTGGTGGTGCAGACGATCCGTGAGCCCGGCAGGTTTCGGGCCACGGCCAGCGCATGGGCTTCGGCGGGACGGGCGGGCAGCGACTCGGCGACGGTGTGTGACATGGAGGCGAGCATACGTCGCCCGCCGGCCGCCGCCATGCCGCGCCGCGAATCCGCGTCACTCGGGCCGTGCCGGCCGCTGGGGCCGTTCACCACCAGGACCACCAGGACCACCAGGACCGCCGCCGCCAGGCCCGCCGCGCCGTCGCTCGTGGAACGCCTTGGCGAACGCCGCGAACTCCGTGCGGTCGAGTTTGCCGTCGGCGTCGGCGTCGAACGAGAAGGCGTGCTCGGTGAATCGCTCGGGCGATGGGCCACCGCCCGGGCCGCCCGGCCCGCCGGGGCCACGTTGTCCGCCGCCGGGCCGCCCCTCCCCGCGCGGCCCGCCTCCGGGCCGGCCCTCACCTTCCTGGCCCGGCCCGCCTTCCCGGCGGCCAGGACGAGGTCCCGCTTCGGGGCCGCCGTCGGGTGCATCAGGCGGCTGGGCAACGGCCGTTGCCGAGGCGATCACGATCGCGGCCAGGAGGGGAAAGCGGAGCATGCGTGCGAGTGACATGATCGAGTTCCTCGGGGGCGAAGGGGCGTGACGGCGGGCGATTCGACCCACCATCCATTGAACGGCCGAGCGGCGGAAAGGTTGCGGGGCGTGTAGGCCCGTCACTCCGTGACGGGCAGCCCGTTGCGGAGCAACGGGCCTACTCGGCCGGCAGGGGCTCCAGGGTAAGCGGGTCGCGGAGCGGGAGGTGCTTCACCTGGCCGCCGAAGAAGTCGTTCATCGTCGCCCGTTTGTCGAGGTCCCCCTTGGCGATCTCGTTCCAGTCGCCCACAACCAGGATCGCCATCTTCTCCGGATCGAGGTGCTTTCGCGCCACCCGCTGCAGATCCTCCCGAGTCACGGCGTCGACCTTGCTGCGAAACGTCCGCCAAAAATCCTTCGGCCGGCCCGTCCACTCGTCGTTGACGAACACCCGCAGCATCTGGGGCTTGCTCTCGAACTGCCGGGGGAACGTCTCGATCAGCCCCCGCTTGGCCGTCTCCAGCTCGTCGGCGGTCACCAGCTCGTCACGGATCTTGCGGATCTCGTTCACCACGATCTTCGTGGCCAGGGCGACCGTGGCATTCTTGCTCTCGAAGCCGGCGCGGAAGTCGCCGGGATACGTCACCCTCGGCGTGATCGCCGATCGCACCGAATAAGCGAGCCCCTCGTTGCTCCGCACCTGCTGCATCAGACGGCTGGTGAAGCCGCCGGCGCCGAGAATCTCGTTGAGGAGCAGGAGCGGGATCGCGTCGGGATCGTCTCGTTCGATCGACCGGCAGCCGAGCACCACCTTCCCCTGCGGGATCTCCTTGGGCACGTGATAGAGGCCGGGCTCGAGCGTCGCCGTGGGCCGCGCCGGCTCCGGGGCCACACCACCGCGCTCCCAGCCCGTGAACGCCTTCTCGAGTTTCGCGAGCATCGCCTGGGGCTCGAAGTCGCCCGAGACCGCGACGATCGCATTGCCAGGGTGGAAGACACGGCCGTGCATCTCCGTCAGCCGATCGCGAGAGATGGCCTCCACGCTCGCGCCGGTCGGCTCCGCCGATTCGAAGTGATCGGTGCCATAGACGAGCCGCTTCCACTCCCGCGACAGGATCGATGCCGCGTCGTCGTTCCGCTGTTTCAGGCCCTCGATGGCCCGGGCCTTCGCCGTGTCGAGCCGGCCCTGATCGAACCGCGGCGTGCGGAGCATGTCGAGAAACAGCCCAAGGCTCTCGTCGAAGTTCGACGTCAGCGTGTTGAGCGTGGCGGTGGTGAAGGTCTCGTTGGCCGAGACGGCCGCTTCGGTGGCGAGGAAGTCGAGCGTCTCGTCGAGTTCGGCGGGCGAGAGCTTCGCCGTGCCCCCTTCGCGAACCATCCGCGCCGTGAGTCCCGCGAGCCCCGGCGCGTCGGCGGGGTCGAGTGAGGCGCCCCCCTTGAACGTGATCGCCAGGTTGACGAGTGGAAACTCATGAGACGGCGCGAGATAGACCACCGTGCCGTCGGGCAGCACATGGCGGAACTCGGCCGCCGCAGGCGGCTCGTAGGCGAGCGGCTGGAATGCGATCTTCTCCGGCCGATCGGGGATCGCCGCCGCGACAGGCGGCGCGGCAACCGGGGCCGAGCACGACGTCAGGATCAGCGGCGCGAACGCGGCGAGCAAACGGAAAAAAAGCTTCATGCTGGATGTTCCTGCGATGGCCGCGGACGTCACTACGACCCGCGGCGGAAGGTTGCGACGCTGCGATTCGTGGGGGCGAAATAGCGCTTTGCCACGCGGCGGATGTCGGCCGCCGTCACGGCCTCGTACTTGGCGGGTCCGTCGTTGATCTCCCGCCAGTCGAGCACCGCCTCGGCGAACGCCAGTTGGATGAGCAGCGAGAGGTTGTTCTCGAGCTTGCGATAGTTCTGCGCGGCCACGCGGTTCTTCACCTTCCGCAATTCGCGGTCCGGCAGGTCGGCCTCCTGGAGCTTCGCCAGTTCCTCGTACCAGGCCTGCTCCAGCTGCTCGGGCGTGGCCTCGCCGCGGGTCTCCGCCGACACCGCGAACAGCCCCGCGTATTTCCTCGTGTCGGACATGGCCCGGGCCGAGGCGGCGATGCCCCGTCCCTCGACGAGCCCTGCGTAGAGCCGTCCCGTCCGCTCGTTGAGCACCTCGGCGAGCATGTCGAGGGGGTAGCTGTCGGCATGGCCGGCCGGCACGGTGTGGTAGCGGATCTCGACGGCCGGCGGGAAGTCGCCGGTTGCGTTCATCCTCTGCTCGGCGAGCTGCTCGACCTCGAGCGTGACCACCGGGGGGGGCTGCTGCGCCCCGGGGGCGAGCCGCGAGAAGTAGGTCGTGATCAGCTCCTTCGCCTGCTTCGGGTCGAAGTCACCGACGAGCACGCCGCAGAGATTCCCCGGCCGGTAGTAGACGTTCCAGTAGTCGAGCGCCTGCTCGAACGTGTAGCTGTTCAGGTCGCTCGGCCAGCCGATGATGGGCCAGGAGTAGCCGCTCGACGCCCAGAACATCGCATCGAACTGCTCCTCGAACTTGCCCGTGGGCGTGCTCTCCGTCCGCAGTCGCCGCTCCTCGTGGACGACGTCCCGTTCGGAGTAGAACTCCCGAAACACGCTGTCGTTGAGTCGATCGCTCTCCATCCAGGCCCACAGCTCGAGCTTGTTGGAGGGGACGGTGATGAAGTAGCAGGTGAGGTCGTAGGTGGTGAAGGCGTTCATGCCGCTGCCGCCGGCCTTCGTATAGACCTGGTCGAACTCGTCCTTGACGATCGTCGCCGCACCGGGGCCGGCGTCGCCGCGGCCCTGCTGGGCCTTGATCAGCGCGTCGAGCTTGCCGCGGAGCACCCGGAGTTCCTGGGTGTCGTTGGTCGGATTCCAGGGATCATCGATCTCCCCCTTGAAGAAGCGGTCGTATTGCCGGGTCCAGACGAGCCGATTGATCTCGTCGCGGAGCTTTTTCTGCTCGGCCCTGAAGCGGGCGTCCTTCTCGGGATCACGGGTGCCGATCGTGTCGGTGCCCTTGAACATCATGTGTTCGAAGAAGTGGCTGATGCCGGTGATCCCCGGCCGCTCGTTGACGCTGCCCACCCGTGCCACCCAGCCGGCGCTCACGACGTTGGGCTGGTCGCTCCGCGGCACGAGCAGAAACTGCATGCCGTTGGGGAGCGTGAACTCCTCCACCGCCACCTGCTGCCCCAGTGCCGCCGACGGCCCCAGCGTTGCCGGCAGCCACACCAGTACGGCGACGAAACCGATCCACCAGCCAGAAGGAGTGCGCATCAGTGACATCCTGTGAGGAGCCGGCGTTATACAGAATCCGGGTTCCGCGTGTCACCGAACCCGAACCGAACCTGAAGCGAACTGAACGTAGAACCGTTGCTCCGCAACGGCTGCCCGTCACGGAGTGCCGGGCCTACGGCGCCTACGAACACCAAGTGTCTCTTGGTCGGACCCCTCCACGCCCGGCTCCGGCGGCTCTCGCGGCGGGCCCCGCCTGCCACGCCTATCGTTGGCGGCCGGCGACAGGGATTCGTCCGCCGTTCCCGCTTCAGCCACGGAGGTTTCGCATGGCGTCGCTCGATCGTGCTGATCCGGTCATCATGGGGTACATTCTCGCCCAACATCGGGAGCTTCACGATCAGCTCGTCGGGGCGAGGGCGGCGCTCGCCGTGCCGACGCCCGTCGCGCGCGCGGACGTGGTGGCCGCACGGGCGGCCCTCCGCGGGCTCCATGACCACCTGCACCGGCATTTCGTGCAGGAGGAATGCGGCGGGTTTCTCGAGGAATCGCTGACGCGAATGCCCCGGCTCTCTCCGGCCGTCAAGGCCGTGCTGGCCGAGCATCCCGTGCTGCTGGCCGAACTGGATCGCTTGATCGAAACGGTCGCCGCAGCCGATATTTCGCCCCTGGCGTGGCAGCAGGCCGGCCGCGACTTCGAATGCTTCGCAGATCACCTGACGGCCCATGAAAGGAACGAAAATGCGGTCGTGCAGGAGGGATACAACGAAGACCTGGGCTTGGATTAGCGGATGCGCGGCGGCGGTCTGTGCGGCGGTGAGCGCACAAGACACGGCGGTCGATGACGTGGCCGTGTTCATGCGGGCCAAACTCGACCACTCCAAGAACGTGCTGGAGGGGCTGGCGCTGGCCGACTTCGAACTCATCGCCCGCGGCGCCCAGGAGCTCTCGCTCGCCAGTCAGGAGTCGAGCTGGCAGGTGCTTCAGACGGAGGACTATGCCCGTTTGAGCACGGAATTCAGACGAGCCTGCGACGGCCTGCGGTCGGCGGCGAAGGCGGAAAACCTCGATGGCGCCGTGCTCGCGTGGATGGAGGTCACGCAGAAGTGCGTGCAGTGCCATCGCTATATCCGTGACGAGCGGAAGTGATCGGGATGGGCCTGCGGTAGGCCCGTTGCTCCGCAACGGGCTGCCCGTCACTCCTTGACGGGCCTACGCTCGAGCACCTGCGCGACGTCGACGGGCGGGGGGGCGAACGTCGTGTCGAGCGTCTGCACGGCTTCGATCCGGTCGAGGTCGATGAGCAGCGGTGGCTCGCTTTGTCGCCGGGCGTCGAGTCCGAGCAGCTGCACGGTGGGCGGCTTGATGATCAGCCGCAGCGGCTGCAGCCGATGGCGGGCCGCCGCCTGTCCGTCGTGCTTCGTGGAGATCTCGATTTCACGGCAGTCGGTGATCGCCGTGCTCAAGGCCGAGATCAGGCGGGGACGAGACGCGTAGCGGGCCGGATCCACCGCCGCCACGTGGAACACGTTCTTGGCATTCTCCAGCCGCTCCAGGAGCTGCGGGGGAATCGCCCGCTCGATCTTGTGCCGCAGCGACTCCATGCCGGTCCACAGGACCGTGCCCTCGAACGTCCGCAGCAGTTCGCGGCCGACCATGAAGGCGACCATCTCCAGCAGCGTGATCGGCTCGGCCGGCAGGGCCCTTCCGGCGAGGGCCTCCTTGTCGAGCCGCCAGCCATGCCGGCGGCCCTCCGGCAGCGGCACATGGTCCACGGGATACCCGCAGGAGATCAAAAAATCGCAGTCGCGATGCAGCGTTCGGGCCGAGAGCCGGGAGAGGCCGAGCCGTTCCTTCAGCGCGGTGATCAGGGTCTGGTCGTCGAGCGGGTGCCGGGTGGTGGAGAGGGTTTCGAGGAGGGCGAAGATGCGGAGAAATTGCTCATGGCGAGAGAAGTTGCGAGGCATGATGTGAAGTCATAGGTATTCCTCCGGATGGCTGACCCCCGCGGCGCCGCGGCGAAGCAGTCGGCCCTCATGACGTGAGCGGCGCCACCCCGAAGATGCGGCGGATTATTCCACAAATCCGCTCCGCACCGATTATTTCGGCACCGTTGGTCAGGTGCCGGGGCGGTCGTTTCGGTCACGCGGCGCCCCGCTGACGTTGCTGTATCCCCCCTGCAACGCGGGTCAGCGGCGGGATGGATGCGTTGACCGCGGCATGCCAGGTCTCGGCGGCCTCGACGAGCCGATCGACCATCGAGAGCAGTTGCAGTCGGGTGAGCTCGCCGTCCTCGACGACGGCCTCGATCACCATCCTGAAATCTTCCAAAGGTTCGTCGTACTCGATGCCCACCAGCGGCGTGTCGGCCGCGATACGACAGAGAGCGAGGCAGGTCGTGGCGGGATCCGGCCCCACGGCGAAGGCCCGCTGGATCGACACGCGGCAACGGAAGCCGTCGTCGGGCGTTTCGATCCGCACGATCGCGAGCCGTTCTCCACGCGGGTTGCGATACTGCCGGGTCACGAACACGGCCCGGATCACGGCCTCGTCAGGATCGACATGATGACGAACGCCATCCTGGGCGAGGATGGTCGCACAACGGGACAAAGTCATCGGCATGGGCGCACTCCTTGCGGCACATTGACAGGAACGCCCCCCTCTGGATAGGTATACGCTCGCCGGGCCGCAATCTTGCGCGGACAGTCCTTTTTTTGGGATGGGCGATCCCGCAAAGGGGGACCAAGCGTGCCACGGCGCATTCCATACTCTGGCCGCGGTGGGGCAACGTCATCACACCGGCGCGTTGCCACAGAAGCCACGGATGCTGATCATGCCAGGGCATGACTCGATGCAGTCGAGGTCACGGATCACGGCGGATGATGGCGCCGTCGATCTCGAGGCACTGCTGTGCGACTGGCAGTCCACCGGCAGCCACGCGGCTCTCGAAGATCTCATCCATGCGGCGGAGCCGGTCGCGACGCTGGTCATCGGCCGCGTGCTCGGACAGCGAGGCATTCGCGATCCGGCCGCCCTCGACGACGCGCTCGCCCTGGTCTTCAACCATCTCCGCCGCCTGCCCGGCGCGGCGGCGGGGGAGCACGCAGTGACCCCCTTCGATCCGATCCGCGGCACCGCGGCCGATCACGGCCGCGCCTATCTGCAGCGGCTCGCCCACGACCGGGCGGTCGACGTCGCCCGCCGCGTTCGGCGCGATTCCCGCCGCATGGCGTCGTTTTCGGCGCTCGAGGATGCGGCCGCGGCCGGCCTGGAGGGCCGGCTGGCCATGCAGGTGACGTCGTTCCGTGGCGAGGACGACGAGCCTCCGGGCTGTGCGATCACGGAGGCGATGGGCCAGCTCGATCCACGGGAGCGCGAGCTGGTGCGGCTGCTGCTGGAGGGCAAGAGCCAGACGGTGATCGCCCATGTGCTGGGCGTCTGCGACGGCACGGTGTCGCGGCTCCGCAGCCGGGTGATCATCAAGCTCCGCGCCGCTATCCAAACACGATCGTCCGCCGCCCGTGGAGAAACACCCGCTCCTCCAGCACCAGCCGCACCGCCCGAGCCAGGACCAGTTTCTCGACGTCGCGGCCCGCCTGGGCCATCCGCTCCGGCGTGAACGAGTGGTCCACGGCGATCACGTCTTGGGCGATGATCGGGCCGTCGTCGAGCTCCGCGGTCACGAAGTGGGCCGTGGCCCCGATCAGCTTCACTCCCCGTGCATAGGCCTGGCGATACGGGCTCGCCCCGGCGAAGGCCGGCAGGAACGAATGGTGGATGTTGACCAGCCGATTGGCATAGCGGGCCACGAACGGCTCCGACAGCACCCGCATGTAGCGTGCCAGCACGACGTACTCGGGCGCGTGGGCGTCGATGGCCGCCGCCACCGCGGCCTCGTGCGCCTCACGGCTCACACTCTCGTGCGGCACATGGGCGAACGGCACGCCGAACCGTTCGACCAGCGGCCGCAAGACGTCGTGGTTGCTCACCACGCCCACGATCCGCCCCGGCAGGTCGCCCACCGCGTCGAGCAGCAGCAATTCGCCGAGGCAGTGCGGCTCGCGGGTCGCGCAGACGACGATCGGCCGCCGCTCCTCACGGGTCACGCGAACCTGCGCCGCGGCCGGCAGCACCCGCCGCAGATCGGCCCCCAGCGTCTCCGCCGGCACGGGCCCGGCGGCCGGGGCCACCTCGGCCCGGAAGAAAAACTGCCGGGCCACGGCATCGACGAACTCCGAATTGCTCTCGATGTTGAGCCGACGGGCCTGGAGCACGCCCGTGATCCGGTGGATCAGGCCCACCTCGTCGGGGCAGGCGACCAGCACGATCTCTCGCTGCGAGGGTGTCATCGGGATGCGGGCACCCAGGCGAGCACGACGTCCTCGACGGCGATGTCGGTCTTCTTGGCGGGAATCTCGAGCGGCTCGAGCCGGATCTGCTCCGGGCTCGTCTCCAGCCGGATGCGGTCGAGCTCGGCCTCGATCTCCTCTTCCAAAAGCAGCCGCTTCTCCTCGAGCGTGGAGAGGCTCTCCTCGGCATGCACCACGTCGGCCTGCTGGCGGGCGGCGCGGCTGGCCGACCGCATCGACGTGGCTGCGCGGCCGATGTTGGTCGCGGAGGCCTTCTTGCGGCCGAGGAGCGCGGCGAGCACGGCCGAGCCGATCGACACGTAGGTCTGCATCGACTGGTTCTTGGCCTCCGCCCGCTCCCGTTCCACCTTCTGCCGCGCCCGCTCGATCCGGTCGGCGAGCGACGCGAGCTTGGTGGCATGCCGCTCCCGCACCTTCTCGATCTCGGCGTCGCGTCGCTCCTTCACCCGATGGGCGATCCGGGCGCGGAACTCGCCTTCCGATTCGCCTGGCCGCGACACCGTGTCGATCGCCGAAGCCGACCAGGCCAAGAGCTTCGAGGTGCGGCCGAGGAAGCTCTTGAGCGACGTGGCCAGCGTTTGGTAACCCCGTGGGCCGGTCAGTGGCGCGGGCACCGGGGAGAACGAGCCGGTTCGCGGCGCCGGCTCCACCTCCGGCGCCTCCGCGAACGCCTCGCCGCTCTCCCAGGCCGATTCGCCGAGCGTCTCGCCCGCCGGCGCCATCTGGATCACCTCACGATCGACCTCGATCCCCGTGCCGGCCTTCGCATAGCGAACCCGTGCCCGGCCGAGGATCATCGGCTCGTAGTGGACCACCGCGTCGGGACCGACAGCCCCCCGCGGCGCGAGGAACACCTCCCGCACGCCCGGCGGCAGGATCGGCCGTGGCCCCCCCTGCGGCCGGCCGAAGACGGGAGCCTCGACCGCGGGCCGCGGTGCCGGCTCATACGCCCCGCCATCGGTCGCCATCAGCCGGCGAATCTCCTCGCGGACGAGCGGCCCGCGGAGATAGGCCATCGTCCATCGCGTCTGAAAGAGCGTCTCCTCGTCGCCGTGCACGCTGTGCATCAGAAACCGCCGCTGCTCGAGGCCTGAGAGCAGACGATCGAGACGACTCCTGTCGAAGCTGCCCCCGGACGTCGCCGCGGCCCCTTCGAGGCCGTCGAGCACCCGGGCCTTGTCCCGTGCGGTCTGCAGCCGGCCGAGAAACCACAGGCCGGCATTCGAGAGCCCCTTGTAGTCGAGGTCCACCGGATTCTGCGTCGCCAGCACCACGCCCAGCCCGTAGGCCCGCGCCTGCTTCATGAGCGTGAGGATCGGCAGCTTGCTGGGCGGATTCGCCGTGGGGGGCAGATAGCCGAACACTTCGTCCATGAGGAACAGCGCCTTCAGTGACGACGTGCCCGGCTGCGACCGCATCCACGACACCGCCGCTCCGGCCAGGAGCGTGACGAACGCCATCCGCTGGGCATCGGCGAGATGGGCGATCGAGATCACCGCCACCCGCGGCTTGCCGGCCGGCGTCCAGAGCAACGTGCCCACGTCGAGCGGCTCGCCATCAAGCCAGGCCTCGAAGCCGGGGGCCGCCGCCACCGTGTTGAGCCGGCTCGCAAGCTGGAACCGCTCGCCCGCGGGAAAGAAGTTTTCCAGGTCGAGGAAGCCGACTCGTTCGATCGGCGGCGCAGGGATCGCCCGCACGAGCGCCCCGAAGTCGACCTTCTGGCCGCTCTTCCACAACGCATCGACGATCGCCGAGAGCAGCACATGCTCGCGGCTCCGGCCCGGCTCCCCGTCGATGCCGACGAGGGCAAGGATGCCCGACACCAGCGACTCGATCCGCTCGCGGCGCATTTCAGGGTCGTCGGCCGCGGCCCCCGTGGGCGCATCGAGGCTGCCGAGCATCGCCAGCGGCCGACCCACGCGGCTGCCCGGCGTGTAGACCGCCATCTCGGCGGCCTCGTGGAGCCGACGAATCCGGTCGCCCGACTGTCCACTCGTCGCCAGTCCCTCCGACCACTTCCGCGCCGTGCGGTCCGCAAGCTCCTCCAGCGTCACGCCCTCCCGCTTCGCCGCCTCCGGCTCCAGCCACGGCAGGAAGTCGGCCGCCGCGAGATTCGGGAACGACAACAGCACGTTCGCCAGATCCCCCTTGGGGTCGATCACGAGCGTGGGAATGCCGTCGAGCGCGGCCTCCTCGATGAGCCCGATCAAGAGGCCCGTCTTGCCGCTGCCCGTCATGCCCACGCAGACGGCGTGCGTCGTGAACCGCTTCGCCTCGACGAGCACCGGCTCGCCGGTGGCAGCCCTCTTCGCGTCATCGACCTTCTGGCCGAGATAAAAAACACCGAGCCCCTCGATCGCGGTTGGCAGATCGGTGGCTGACGCTTTCTTGGGTCGCGTGCGTTTCGGCGTCGTGCTCATCGGAAAGGCTCCCGGGACTGGAACGCCCCAAGCATACCCCGCACCGTGGGCCGCATGCTCCGCATGCGTCCCACGGTCTGAACACCGCAGGCCCCTCTATTCCTTGGCTGGTCGACCTTCTGTGGCGTGGGCTCGGGGCTGCCCGTGCCCCGTCGCCGGACGCTTGCTACGGACATCCTGTCCTTCGCTCGCTCGGATGCCGCCTTCGCTCCGCCATCCTGGCTCCGCTCGGCGGCATACGCCGGCTCCCGGGGCAGGGGCAGCCCCTGACGGGCGCAGTGGTGGGCAACAGACGCCGCCTACTCAAAACGCATCGGGCCGTAAGACGTCGACCGTTTCGCTGCAGACCGTGATCCGGTGGCCGGCGTCGCATTCGGCCCGGACCGCGTCGAGGATGCGGCCGGCGACGTCGTCGGGCACGATCGATTCCAGTCGCACCAGCGGCTCGTCGGTGGCGGTGTCGCGTCGGCCCGCGCCGTGGCAGGGCGCGGCCGTGTAGCCAGAGGCGCCTGCGGCGCGACAGGTCTGCACGAGGCGGCTTTCGAGGGCCGCCTCCGCGACGATCGTCAGCCGCTTCATGCGGATCGTGACGCGGCGGCGGGTGGCGAACGGATGGGCCGACGTCTGCCGGTGCGATTCCAGCCCCACCACGTCGAGCCGCAGGCCCGCCTGCTGGAAGTCGCCCGCCAGTTCGTGGAGCTTCTCCATCACGCTGTGGTCGACGAGCTCCGTGCCTGCGAGGTTCACGATCACGTCGTTCCGCTGCACGAGTCCGAGCTGCTCGATCTGCCGCCGAAACGGAATCCAGTTGGTGAACACGGCCGATCCGCTGGCATCGATCTGCACGGTGCGGTCGTCGACCGTGCTCACCTTGAGAAACGGCTTGAAGAACGACGTGAGCGGCACGCCGTTGATCGCGTGGATCACGAACTTGAGCGCCACGCCGATGCCGACGCCCACCAGGAGGTCGGTGGCGAGCACGCCGATGATCGTGGCCACGAAGATGAACAGCTGCTCCGAACCGATCTTGAAGACGTTGATGAACTCCCGGGGGGAGGCGAGCCGGAAGCCGGTGTAGACGAGCATCGCCGCCAGGGCCGCCAGCGGGATGCGGTGGATGAGCTGCGGCACGAGGGCGACGAAGGCCAGGAGGAAGACGCCATGCCAGAGGTCGGCGAACCGGGTGCGGCCGCCGTTGTCGATGTTGGCCTTGCTGCGGACGATCTCGGAGATCATCGGCAGGCCGCCGATCGCCGCCACCGCCGCATTGGCGACGCCGACCGCCACGAGATCACGGTTCATGTCGGTCTTCCGCTTCCACGGGTCGAGCAGGTCGATCGCCTTCGCCGAGAGGAGCGACTCGACGCTGCCGACCAACGCGAACATCGCCACCCACCAGATGCCGGCGAGCCGAGAGGCGGGGCTTGTGAACACGGAGAAGTCGGGCGTTGAGATGGCGGCCAGCAGGTTCTGCGGCACGCTCACGAGGAACGATTGCCCGAGTCTGTATTCGTGGCCGGCGAAGCTGTAGGTGTGTTCGCGGCCGAGATCGAACCACAGCCCCAGCGGCACCGCCACGGCGAGCACGAGCAGCTGCGCGGGGATCATGCGGAGCCAGCCCGGCCGGAGCCGCCCCTTCACGAGCGGAAAGCCGAACAGGATCGCAAGGCTGACGAGCCCGATGACCGCGATGTGGGGATTGAGATGGGCGATCTTCTCCGGCAGCTCGCGGAGAATCTCCAGGGGCTCGCCGCTCGCCTTCTGACCGAACACCACCGGCAGCTGCTTGAGACAGATGATGAAGCCGATCGCGGCGAGCATGCCGTGCACGACGGCGGTGGGAAAGAACTCGGAGAGGCCGCCCACGCGCAGCAGGCCGAAGCCGATCTGCACGAGCCCCGCCACGCAGCCGACTGCGATCGCCATGCGGTAGGCCTGAAGATCGGCGGCTGGGTCGGCGCCGGCGGTGTAGCCGAACGACTGCATCGCCCCGAGCACGATCACGATCATGCCCGCGGCCGGTCCCTTGATCGTGAGCTCGGAGTTGCTGATGAATGACGTCAGGATCGCGCCGACCACCGCGGTGAACACACCGGCGACCGGTGGGAACCCGCTTGCCAGCGAGATGCCCAGACACAACGGCAGCGCGATCAGGAAGACGAGAAATCCGCTCGTGATGTCGAAACGGAGGTATTGCGTGAAGCCGGCGGCGTCGCCCCGCGGGACCTCGGCTGCGTGGCCGGGGCCGGTCGCTCGAGGCACTGCTGGAACTGATCCGTTCATGGATGGACTCCTTCGGGTGACTGGCCGGGCAGGTGGTGCTCACGCACCGCCAGCAGCGAGGCCGCGACGTGCTCCAGTGAGGTGACGAACGGGCCCGGATAGACACCGAGCCCAATCAGAATAGCCAGCAGGATGGAGAGCGCGACCCGTTCCCGGGGCAGGATCACGTGCTGCGGGGCATCGGGCGTGACGGGGCCGCCAAACACGTGGAACCAGCCCCGGATCACCGCGATCCCGGCGAACATCGTGGCCACGATCACGAGGATTCCGGCGTGGAACTGCTCGTCGAGGCTGCCCGAGATGATCAGATCGTCGGCCACGAACGAGAGCGTGCCGGGGAACCCGAGGCTCGCCAGGCCGAAGAGCAGGAAGAAGGCGGCGAGGGCGGGGGCGTCGGCGAACCGTCCCTGCAGAAAGTCGATCGGGATCCGGCCCGCACGGCTCTCGAGCGTCCAGACCACCAGCCCGATGCCCGTGAGCGCCAGGCCGCTCGACACCCACACGGCCAGCGCCCCGCACAGCTCCGTCGGCAACGTGCCCGAGAGCCCCGCAAGCACCATCGCCGACTGGCTCATCGCGAGCGTGCCGACGAGGCCGCGGGCCGATCGCTGCACGACCGCGAGCGCCGCCCCGTAGGCGGCCGTGACGAGCGCCGCCTGGGAGAGCAGGACCAGCTCCTGGGCGACGCCGTCCGCATGGCCGACGAGCAGCCGCACGGCGGTGTAGGTGGCCACCTGCGGCATCGTGACGACGAGCGCCGTGGCGAGCGAGGCACCGGAGAAGAGCGCGGGATACCAGGAGTGGAAGGGCACGATCCCCTTGCGGATCATCACCGCGACGGCCACGAGCCATCCGCCCGCCGTGCCCACGGAGCCGCAGCCGCCGAGCCAGGGCGGATCGGCGAGCATGAGCGCGGTGCCCAGGGCCATGCAGGCCAAGGCCGCGGTCATGGCGAGGCCGTAGAGCCGGGCGGCGGGGCGACCACCGACCGTGCTTCGCACGGCCAGCCACGTGGAGAGGATCGACACGCCCCAGAGCACGACGAGGGCCGCCGGATGGGCCGTCGTCATCGTCGCCATCGTGATGGCGGCTCCGATCAAGAGGCGGCTCACGCCGGCGGTCGCCAACGCCCGCTGCGGTGCCACCAGCACGATGGCGAGGTCCACGAGCGCGACGTACGGGAGCAAAAGCGCGGTGAGCCCGTCGATGTGCACGAGCCCGCCGCCGGCCAGCCGCGGGCCGAAGAGGAACGGCCGGCCGGCGCTCGAGTGCCAGACCGCGGCCAGGCAGCATGCGGCCGCCAGTGACAGCAGGATCGCGGCGGCAGCGGGAAGCCGCGGGTTCATCCGCTCGCCGAGCATCCGGAGGACGGCCGCGGCGACCAGCGGAGCGGCGATGCAGAGTGACACACAGCCGAGCACGGCCGCTTCGGGCGAAGTCATGCAACGCCTCCGTCGCGATCGGTTCGGCGGCGCTCTTCATCGACGCCGCCCGCCAGTTCCACGAACCGTGTTTCGGCGGCCTGGGCTCCCTCCAGCAGGGACAGCACGGGCCGGATGACGAGCCGCTGCACGGCCGCGTCTTCGAAGCCGCGCTCCAGTGCGATGCGGTAGAGGCTCCGGCCGAGACGGCTCGGGAGCAGCCGGAGGATCGAGAAGGCGGCGGCACCGGGCGGGCCGCCGAGCGCGGCGGCGAGTTCGTGACGGTCGTGCAGCGCGGAGGGTGAGCGGAGGATCTGGAGGCTGCGGAGGATGGCGTGGCTCACCACGTGGACGAGCGGCACGATGCGCAGGCCCAGGCCGATCTCCGCCAGGATGATCCCGGCCTGCGTCATCGACGCGTAGGCGAGCATGCTCTTGAGGTCGGTCTGCACGCTGCCGACCACGGCCGCATGGAGGGCCGTGCCGACCCCGATCGCGATGAGCAGCCAGCCCGCGGCGGGGGCCGCGTCGAGCACCGCCTCGCACCGCAGCAGCACATAGGCGCCGGCGTGGATCGAGAGCGCGCCGTAGAAGATGGCGCTCGACGGCGTGGGGCCCTCCATCGCCTGCGGGAGCCAGCCGGAGAACGGCACCTGCGCGCTCTTGCCGAGCGCGGCGAAGACGAGCAGGAGCGCCACGACGAGGGCGGTCGTGGGATCGACGAGACAGACGGCGTCGGGCCAGCTGCCGCGGAACAGCTGCTCGAAGTCGCCGGAGCCCACCGCCTGGTGGACGACGACGCCGGCGATGAGCAGCCCCATGTCGCAGAGCCGATAGGTGATGAACGCCCGCAGCGCCGCGGCGACCGCGTTGCGGCGCTCGTGGAAGAATCCGATCAGCAGCGTCGACGAGATGCCGAGAAACTCCCAGCCGGCGAAGAGCACGTCGATGCTGCCGGCGAGCACCATGAGGTTCATGCCCGTGCCGAAGAGCGTGAGCAGGATGAAGAACCGCGTGAATCCGGGCTCGCGATGGAGATACGTGCCGGCGAACGCGTTGACGAGCCAACAGAGGCCGGTGGAGAAGCAGACGTAGGGCACCGAGAGGCCGTCGGCGACGAGTTCGATCGTGGCGGCGTGATGGCCCACCGAGAAGAGCGTGCCCAGGTGCACCACCTCGGCGGCGAACCCGCGGGCGGCGAGGGCCGCGAGCGTGACGAGGGCCGCGAAGAAACTCGTGGTGAAGCCGGCGCCGACGAGACGGGTCGTGGTCCGCTCGGCGAGCGGACGGCCCAGCAGCGCGGGGAGGCCGATGGCGACGAGCGTCAGCGCCGGCGCGGCAAGCTGCCACGTGACCAGCGCGGCGACGGCGGCGGGCGGGATCATGGTGGCGGTCTCGGTCATGAGTCGTCCTCCCGGGCAACGGCTCGGTCGAACCGCGGGCCCCGCGAGATTCGGGCGAGGGGCAGGTGGCCGCGGTGGCCGCGGAACCAGTCGGCCGAACTGGCGGCGACCGGGAGCACGGCCTGCTCCGGCACGTAGGGCACGAACCGATCGCCGGCAGGATCAGGCTCGCAGGTGGCGAGGCCCCCCGTGGCAGGATCCCAGGCGGCGAGCCGGATCCAGCGATTGGCGACGAGGGTGCGCACGGCCGGCAGCCGCTCGAGCACCGCGCGGATCGCTTCGGCCGTCGCGTCGATCACCATCAGCAGCCGCACCGGCTCGTGAATCTCGACCCCCTGAAACGGCAGACCCGTGCGCAGATCGCTGGCATGGCCGTCCATCACGCCGATCAGACCGGTGATGTTGTGCGGCAGTTTCGTGCCCGCGCCGTAGACGAGTGGATCGAGCCGGGAGAAAAGATAGCAGAGGCTGATGCCACTGCTCACGGGCCCGACCGCGGCAAGCGTCCGTTCGAGAATGGCGAGATCGCCATCGGCGGTCGGATCATACGAAACGAGGAACGCCCGGCGATCGAGGAACAGGCCGCGGGTCAGTTCCCGCCTCCCGACGATGCAGACCGCCGTGCTTGCGTGGCCGTACTCGGGCCGCACCTGCGCCAGGTCGCCCGCCCGTTCCTGCACGCGGCGGAGCGCCTCCGCCGGCGATACGTCGAGCGGCACGGAATCAAACCGGCGGCATCGCTCCTGAGCGTCGAGACCGCCGGCCGTCTCGCAGTCGACGCGGAAAGCGTCGAAGTCGCCGCGATGACTCGCCGGCAGGCGACCGACGTCGTACCAAGTGACGCGGCTGGTGCAGGTGTCCTGCATCCCGCCGAGAAAGACCGTGTCGGCGGGGATGACGAGTCCGCCGGCTGCCAGGCGGGCGCGCACGTCCGGATCGTTGGCCATGAGGGCGAAGGCCCGGGCATTCGGGCCGCCGCGCCCGCCGCCGCAGGCGCCGCAGTCGTAGGCGCTCTCGTGCGGATTGTTGAGGCTCGTCGAGCCGTGCCCGATCACGGCGACGAGCCGCGCGAAGCCGGTCGTCAAGCCGATGTCCTCGAGGAGCCGGCGGGCAATGGTCGCCATCTCGTCGGCGTCGAAGCCCCGCTGGGTGCCGTTCGGCAGCGGCGCGTCGCCCCGGCGACGGAGGTCGAGGCTGGTGCGGACGCGGCTGCGGGCGTATTCGGCGGCCCCGCCCGTCACGAGGGAGGTGATCCGCGGGAAGGCGACGCGGGCCACGAGCGGCACGGCCGCGACCGCGCCGCCGATCGACGTGAGCAGGCCGCCGCGGAAGAGCGTGCGGCTGCCGGTGGCCATGCCGCCGCGGAGCCGGCCCAGTGACCGGCGGACCGCCTGTCGCAGCCGATGGCTGGTGAGCGATTCGGGCGCCGGCGCCTCGGTGACGGTGTGCTGCGGCCGCACGACGATCGGGCAGAGCGGGATGGCGTGCCAGTCGTCGAGGCCGCGGTAGTACATCGGCACCGCGAAGAAGCCGGCCGTCCCGAACGTGTCGACGTCGGAGGCGAACTCCTCGAGGTGGCGTCGGAATGATTCGCAGCGATCGTCGATGCAGAAGATCGCCTGCACCCGCGGGCGTCCGCCGCCGCTCCGGGCGGGGACCGACGCCTGGGCGGCGAGCCCGTCGAGCACGCCGATGCCGTGCCGCCGCTCATACGCGAGGTGGAAGATCCGTCGGCGGGCGATCGAGTCGAAGGCGGCGATCGCGAGTTCCAGCTCCAGCAGTTCGTTGTCGTCGAGCCCGTGGATGTCGGCGGCGGTGAGGCCCGTGAGCCGGGCCACCTGAAGGAGCAGGAAGGCACGGGCGAGGCTGCCGGCGCCACGACGCGGCGGATGGCGGTCGCGCAGTTCCGTCCAGAAGGCCGCCAGCGGAGCGTCGGCAGCGTCGCCCGATGGCGGGCAGCGGAAATGCATGCGGCGGCACGCGTGCTCGACTGCCAGGCGGTCGAGCACGACCCGCAGGGCGAGAAAGTCGGCCAGCCGCGCCGGCACCGCATCGACCGGCGCCCGGTCAGGACGATCCTCGAACTGTCGCACCATCCCTGCCCAGCCGCGGAGCGCCACGAGCGTGAGGGGGATGAACTCGGGCCAGACGGTCGCGGGCACTCCGAGCGACGTCAGTTCGTCGCGAATGACGTCGTGGGCATCGCGGCCGCCGGTTCCGCGGCTGCGGATGTCACGCAGGCGGTCGGGCAACTCAGCGCACCACGGCGGCAGCGGCCCGATCCGCCCAGAGTAGAGACCGGCCACCGCGGCGAGCAGTCCCTGCTGGCGGTCGGGCATCGGCCAGGAGGCGACGCCCTGATCGAGGAAAGCGGCCGTCATCCGGATGAGGAGTGGATGCACCAGCGCGTCGGTATCGAGCGTCGGATCGAGGGCGAGGATCAGATCGCGGTGCCGCAGTGGCGGTCGCAGGTGCACGACCGAGGGTCTCGATCGCGAGGACGCCTCCACGCAGGCATGCCAGAGGTCGCCTCCGGCGTCGCCATCGAGCACCTCGTTCTCGGTCAGCGTCCAGCGGACGGCGGCATCGCTCTCGTGTCGCACGCCGTGGATCAAGAGCGTCCGCTGCAGGTCGCCCAGCCGGATAAGCCCGCCGGCCAGCGACAGTCCATGGCGTGCGCCGAGGTCCGCGGTCAGCACGGCGTCGAGATCGGCCACCTGGATGCGGCCGCGCTCGAACGCACCGCGATAGAAGGTCTCCGGGAGGAACGGCTGCGCTCCGTGCAGACGGCCTGCACGAATCAAAGCCTCTTCGAAGGGAAGATCCTCGAATCCCTGCAGCGTGTTCTGGGCCACGAAGGCGTCGATCGGCCCCTGCGGCGGCAGGAGCCGGGCCGCTGCAGCGATCATCTGCGCAAGGTGGTCGTCGTCGGGATGCATGGGGGCCGCAGGCGGAGAGGGCAGGAGGGGGCCGAGAGCAGTGGCGCGTCAGGCCGCGGATGGCAGTCGTCGCACCGGACATGCCGGGCGGGATCGCATCCGAGGCGATGCCGGCGTCAGGCGGGAGGCCCGCGGACGGAATCCATCCCTTGCTGCCGTCCGGCGGTCGGCCAGGCAGCGTGTTCCCGCGGCCGTCCACCGCGACACGCCGTCAGGAATGGAGCAGAGATTGTGGCCGTCGGATCGGCCACCGCGAGATCCTCGAGTTCATTCTCGCCGGCGCCGTCCTCCTCTGCATCGCGGCCCGTGTGCTCCGCGGCGGCGGTCTCGGAGTCGGCAGCATTCGCCTTCGAGATGGAAACCCCCGGTGACTGGACCGGCGGGAAGACGCAGGCAGAGAGCAAGAGCGTCAGGGCGGTGAGCATCGCCACGCGAGGCATCCAGGCCCACGTGACGGACATCGCACTGCCGACGATCGGCCGCTGGGTCGTCATGAGAGTGCCAGGGAACGCGAGGGAGGTACACCGCCGACACCTGAAACACTACTCTCCGTGGCCCTCGGATCACAATGCCGCGGATGCCGCGGCGGGGGCTGCCTTGCGGGAAAACAAGCAAAATCGCCGGCGGGCGGGGGCGGCTCGGGCCCCCGCTCCGCCGGCGATCCGATGGGCCGAACGCCTTCGGCCACCGACTGGGAGACGGTCACTTCCGCCGCTTGTCGCGGCAGGTGGGGGCGGCGGCGAGGGTGAGTACGAGCACCTCCTCGCCGGTCGCCGGACTGATGTCGTGATGCACGCTGATCGGAGGCGAGCCTGCCGCGTCGCAGACGAGTGATTCGAGCATCGGCCGTCCGGCGAGCACGAGCTGGGTGCGAAGTTGCTTGAGTAGTTCGGCGCCACGCCCGTTGGCGACGCCATCGCCGTCGAGCAGCCGCTGTTCCGCCGCGGTCAGCACGCCCTGTAGGTGGACGAACACGCGGTTCTCGATCAGGTGAGCGTGCACGTTTCGCGGCCCGCGGCCCATGTATTCCTGCTGGAATCGCGACACGGCATCGCACACGGCGGCCTCGATTTCGCCTTGGGATTTCATGGCCGTCGTGTCCCTCACCGCAGAGACCCACCCGGTAGGGGGGGTCATTCTGCGCAGGAGGTGTTTCGGCGCAAGTGACCGATCGGCATGAAGGAAATCGCTGCGTGTTCCATCTGCAACGGCGCGGAGGGGATGCGCATCCGCATTCGTCGCCCAGACGGAAAAATTTGCTTGCGTTCCCCAGACCCCCCAATATAATCCCCTCGTTCCGTGGCAGCGACGACGCCCAAGCACGCGTTGCGGCCCCGGAAAATAGCGATCCTCGTGATCGCTTCACAAGACGGACGGAAGACGAGTCGAGGGGCAGCCCGGCCCAAGTCGGGAGGTTCGTCGCAGCGTAAGCCGGCGTGAGAGAGTGCCTTCGGGCGTTCTTTCCCGCCGGCTTTTTTCGTTTGTGCCGGATCACAACCCACTCCTTCACCCGACGGCGTTCCGCTTTCATGACGCGACTGTTTGTCGACCGGCTCGCCCGCCAGGTGGCCCACGCCGCCGGCACGTTCGAGCATCTGCTGCTGGGCCGCTCGCCGACGAGCGTGTCGGTGGTGGCGACCCGCGACTGGATGGTGGTGAACCTGCACGAGCCGTTCTCCGGCGTGGAGCGGCGGCTGGCCGCCGACGCAGCGGGCGCCGACCGCGTGCGGAACTTTCATCACTACCTCTTCCAGCACGCCGTCGATTCGTTCATCGAGCACGTCCGCGAGGCCACGGGCGTGCAACTCCGCGGCGCGATGGCCCACGTCGATGTCGACACGGGCAGCGTGCTCAAGACCTTCACGACCCATCCCGACGTCGATCTGTTCCTGTTCGGCCAGGGACTGCCGACGCTCGGCGTGCCCGTCGACGCGCATCTGCACGCCTCGTGCAGCCAGAGCACGCGCAGCCAGTTGGCCGTCGATCAGCTCGATGGCGAACGGGCATCCCCGCACAATGGACCGTACGCGACGGGCGGCAGAGGAGCCGTCCGCGCCTGACCCCCTGGAGGGATCCACAACCATGAAGAAGGTGACCCATGTTGGTGCTGACACGAAAGAATCGGGAAAGCGTGGTGATCGGCCGGCCTGAAGACATGTCGGTGGCGCTGCAGATCACGGTGCTGGACATCGAAGGGGGCCGCGTGCGGCTGGGCTTCGAGGCCGACACCCGGATGCCGATCCACCGCCGCGAGGTCTGGGACCGGATCTGCAACGGGAATGGGGACGGCCAGGCAGCCGCGGCGGCCGCCGGGATCGCCTCACGGACGGGGGATGGCCAGCGCCGCGAGGGCTGACCATGAAATCGCAAGGCGAGATCGAGGCCGCCGTCTGTGACGGCGTGTCGAGGTTCCAGCAGGAGTACATCGGCCGGGGGCCGCGTGACATCCACGCGCACCTGGTCGGCTCGCTCCTCGTGGTGCGGCTACAAGGCGTGCTCACGCCGGCGGAGCGGCAGCTCATCGCGCCGCACGCCGGCGGCGAGCCCGACGGCCACGCCGGCGGCGGAGCACCGAACGGCGGGAACGGCAACGGTCATGGCAATGGTCATGGCACAGGCAACGGGAATGGCCGGGCACTGCTCAAGCAGGTGCGGGCCCACATGGTGGCCACCGGCCGGCCGCGGCTGGAGGAGGTCGTGGAGACGGCCACGGGCGTGAAGCTCGTGAGCGTGCACCACGACATCTCGACGGTGACCGGCGAGGAAATCCTCGCCTTCTCCCTCGAGTCACCCCCCGCCTGCCGCCCCAAGAAGACACTCGCGCGATCAACGCCAGAAAAAACGCCGTGAGAGGTCGCCCCACTGCGGAATAGGTCGGGCCTGCGGTATTCAGGCCGTGGGCCGCATGCGGACTACGGGAGCGAACGTGGTAGCATCCAGGGCGTTTGCCCTCGAGTCTGCTGCCATGGCTATTCCTGCTACGCCTGCACCCCGCGCTGCCACTGTGCTGCTCGTCGACGACCAGCCGATCATCGGCGAGGCCGTGCGGCGGATGCTCGTCGAGGAGCCGGGCATCGCCTTCCATTACTGCAAAGACGCTCCGGCGGCCTTGCAGAAGGCCTCCGAGGTGCAGCCCACGGTGATCCTTCAGGATCTCGTGATGCCGGAGCTCGACGGGCTGTCGCTCGTGCGGCAGTTCCGGGCCGACGAGCGGTTTCGCGACGTGCCGATCATCGTGCTCTCCACCAAGGAGGAGCCGACGGTGAAGGCCGAGGCCTTCGCGCTCGGGGCCAACGACTACATCGTGAAGCTGCCCGATCGGCTCGAGCTGATTGCGAGGGTTCGCTACCACTCTCGGGGCTACGTGGCCCTGCTCGAGCGGAACGAGGCCTTCACGGCGCTCCAGGCCAGCCAGCAGACCCTGGCCAACGACCTCGCCACAGCTGCCCAGTACGTGCGGTCGCTCCTGCCGCCGCCGCAGCAGCATGGGTCCGTTTCTGCCGACTGGCGGTTCATCCCGTCGGAGGCCCTCGGCGGCGATGCCTTCGGCTACCACAAGCTCGACGCCGAGCATGTGGCGATCTACCTGCTCGACGTCTGCGGCCACGGGGTCGGTGCTGCCCTGCTGTCGGTGTCGGCCCTGAATGCAATTCGCAGCGAGGCCCTGCCGCAGACCGATTTCCACGACCCCGGCGCCGTTTTGGCGGCCCTCAACAAGGCCTTCCCGATGGAGCGGCAGAACGACATGTTCTTCACCATCTGGTACGGCGTGCACCATGCCCCGTCGGGCCGGCTCCGCTGGGCCGGGGGCGGCCATCCCCCGGCCCTCTTGCTTGGCCCCGACGGCGCCGAGCCGCGGCTGCTCGATTCCGACGGGCCGCTGATCGGCGCCGTGGACGGTTTGGAGTTCGACTCCAGTGAAGCCCAGGTGGCCCCGGGTTCCCGTCTGTTCGTCTACAGCGACGGCGCCTTCGAGATCGGGCTGACCGACGGCTCGATGTGGCCGTTCAAGGACTTTCTCGCCACGCTGGCATCTCCCCCGGCCGCTGCCAATCCGATGGACGCCCTCGTCTCCCACGTCCGCGCGATCTCCGGCCGCGACGACTTCCAGGACGACTTCTCGATGCTCGAGCTGACGTTCCGGTAAGCCCGGCTCGTGCTTCAAGGCTCCTGCTTCCTGAGTCCGACGGTTGACCCGTGAGGGGTTGCCCACTGCCCTGAGAGCCGGCGTCCGGCGACGGGGCATGGGCAGCCCCGAACCCATGCCAGTTGACCCAACGCCGCCAGCTACCGATTTGGCGGGTGGTGAGGCCCGGGGGCGGTCTGTGGGTGTCCGGGTGGGGTTTGGCCCGGAAAACGCCGATCATCCGGGGGCCAGCAGGCCGTCTTGCATGGGCTTTTTGAATCCGTACACTTGGTCGATTCGCGGTTCTGACCGGCCGCTAGCGTAGCTCAATTGGCAGAGCAGCTGATTTGTAATCAGCAGGTTGCGGGTTCAACTCCCGCCGCTAGCTCAGCACGACGCCGCCCATGGCTTCGGTTTTCCTCACGGAAAACCCGGCCGGGGGCGTGCCCGGTGCGGGGCTGGCACTGGCGGCGCGGCTTGTCGACGCGACGCGGTGACTTCGAGACGGCATGAGCCTGCATAACACGTTCCCGAACCCAAACGCCCACCACCCTCGCAGAGAACCCAACGCCGACCCGAACACGAGCCCAGCGGCACCACAACACAGCGGGGAGTTTCCCGAGCGGTCAAAGGGGTCAGACTGTAAATCTGATGGCTATGCCTTCGCAGGTTCGAATCCTGCACTCCCCAGTCAGGTCCCCTTCCGCGTGTCCGTGTGTCGCCCCGTGCGGGTGTAGCTCAATGGTAGAGCAATAGCCTTCCAAGCTAAAGACGAGGGTTCGATTCCCTCTACCCGCTTTTTCGGCCGTTCCGCCCCACCGCTCACGATCAGATCGCCCCAGAGTTTCATTCACGTCACACACGGTGCCCATCGAGTCAACATCGCTGCTGTAGCTCAGTTGGTAGAGCACGTCCTTGGTAAGGACGAGGTCAAGGGTTCAAGTCCCTTCAGCAGCTCTTCCGCGGGTCTCATGGCGGCGTGAAGTCGCCAGGGTCCCGACGACAGCCAGTTCGAAACGAGCAGTTCGCAACCACACGTTCGGTTTTTCTTTCCGAGGAGAAAGCAGGAGTTAGCATGGCAAAGGACACGTTCACGCGGAGCAAGCCGCACGTCAATGTCGGCACGATCGGGCACATCGACCACGGCAAGACGACCCTCACCGGCGCACTTGTTGCCGTGCAGGCGGCCAAGAACCTGGCCGTCGCCAAGAGCTACGCCGATATCGCCAAGGGCGGCACCGTCCGCGACGAGACGAAGACGGTGACGATCGCCGTCAGTCACGTGGAGTATGAGACCGACAAGCGTCACTACGCCCACATCGACTGCCCGGGCCACGCCGACTTCATCAAGAACATGATCACCGGCGCCGCCCAGATGGACGGTGCGATCCTGGTGGTGAGTGCGGCCGACGGCCCGATGCCCCAGACGCGGGAACACATCCTGCTCGCCAAGCAGGTCGGCGTGCCGGCTCTCGTCGTGTTCCTCAACAAGGTCGACCTCGTCGACGATCCGGAGCTCCTCGACCTCGTCGAGATGGAAATCCGGGAGTTGCTGACGAAGTACGGCTTCCCCGGCGACGATGTGCCGATCATTCGTGGCGCCGGCAAGCCGGCCTACGACAGCCCGGCCGATCCGAAGGCCAACAAGTGCATCGCCGATCTGCTCGAGGCGGTTGATTCCTACATCCCCGAGCCGGTGCGTGAGCTCGACAAGCCGTTCCTTATGGCCATCGAGGACGTGTTCTCGATCGAAGGTCGTGGCACCGTGGCCACCGGCCGTATCGAGCGCGGCGAGGTCAAGGTGGGCGACGAAGTCGAGATCATCGGCCTCAAGGACAAGGCCGAGAAGACGACCGTCACCGGTGTCGAGATGTTCAAGAAGCTGCTCGACAAGGGCCAGGCTGGTGACAACGTCGGCTGCCTGCTGCGTGGCGTCGCCCGCGAAGGCATCGAGCGTGGCCAGGTTCTCGCCAAGCCGGGCTCGATCAAGCCCCACAAGAAGTTCGAGTGCGAGGTCTACGTGCTGTCGAAGGAGGAAGGTGGCCGTCACACGCCGTTCTTCGCCGGCTACCGCCCGCAGTTCTACTTCCGCACGACCGACGTGACCGGATCGACCAAACTGCTCGGCGGCGTCGAGATGTGCTCGCCGGGCGACAATGTGAAGATGGAGGTCGAGCTGATGGTGCCGATCGCCATGGACGACGGTGTCCGCTTCGCGATCCGCGAAGGCGGAAAGACCGTCGGTTCGGGCGTCGTGACCAAGATTCTCGACTAAATGAGTCCGGGGTCCCGGCCCCGGAGGGATGCTGAATGTGTCCGGGGTTCCGGCCCCGGAGCAGTAGGTAGTTGAAAACAAGCCGGGCTTCGGGGTCCACTCGAAGCCCGGCGAACACAGGGGCGTAGCTCAACTGGCAGAGCGCTGGTCTCCAAAACCAGAGGTTGCGAGTTCGATCCCCGCCGCCCCTGCACGCAGTAGCCGCGGCGCGTCGAATGGCGCGCCGTGGCCCCGCGGGCGGGTAGTCCGGCGACGGAGCGCATGATGGCAAGCACACACGAAAACAACGTCCGCGGCGGCACCCTCTGGGGAGAACTCCTCAGCGCCTCGGTCTACAAGCCCACGCAGGGGCGGCTGGCGCGTCAGTTGACGTTCGCCGCCCTGGCGCTGGTCATCGGAATCGGCGTATGGCGACTCGCGCAACTCCTGCCGCTCTGGTTCGCGGCTACTGGTGCGCTGCCGGCGGGCGACCTGCCGGCGGATGCCGCAGCGGGGTTGTCGGCCTATGGGGACATCGGCGTGGTGCGGTTCCTGGTGCCCGGCGTCCTGCTCGCGGCCGGCCTGTGGTTTTGCTACCGACTCGTCAACCTGCCGCGGTTCGCCGATTTTCTGATCGCGGTCGAGGCGGAGATGGCGAAAGTGTCGTGGCCGACCGGGGGCGAGGTGGCCCGCAGTTCGGCCGTGATTATTTTCTTGATCTTCGCCTTGGCGGCCATCCTGGCTGGGTACGATCTCTTCTGGTGGTTCATCCTGCGGTACGTGCTGCAGATCACCTGACGACCGGAATAGCGACATGACTGCAACATTCGACGATCCGATGGGTGGTGAGCAGGCGGCGGCCGATGCCGTCGGGCAGGCGCACGACCCCGCTGCCCTGGCCGCAACCGATGTCAAGCGGCCGGCGGTGGCCGACGTCAGCGCGGACGACGACGACGACGACGGCACGCCTGCCGAACTCGAGGATCCGTTCGCCGGTGACGAGAACGCCAAGCCCGTCGAGGTCGCCGCCGAGGCGTCTGCTGCGCCCGCTGCCGGCGATCGCCAGTGGTACATCCTGAAGGTGCAGAGCAATCGCGAGGATTCGATTAGGGAAACCCTCCTGCGGCGGATCTCGCTTCAGGGGCTCGACCGGTTTTTCGGCGACGTCGTCGTTCCGAAGGAGCAGGTCACCGAGTTCAAAGGGGGCAAAAAACGCGTCGTTTCTCGCAAGCTCTATCCGGGATACATCCTGGTGAACATGATCTTGAACGACGAGACGTGGTACCTCGTGCGAGAGACCGGTGGGATTGGTGATTTCACCGGTTCGGCCGGTCGGCCGAGCCCCATGCTTCCGCAGGACGTGGCCAAACTCCTCAACAAGGCGGAGGAAAAGACCGCGGAATCTCCGCGTCTCAAGATCAACTTCAAGAAGGGCGACCGCGTGAAGATCAACGAGGGCACCTTCGAGAACTTCGAGGGCGAGGTCGAGCAGATCGACGAGGCCAATGGCCGCGTCACGGTCATGTTGAGCATCTTCGGCCGGTCCACGCCGGTGGATATCGAATACTGGCAGATCGAATCGGTCTGACCGCGGAACGATCGACGTACTGACGCACTGACGAGAGGGTTGTTGCAATGGCGAAGCAGATGGTTGGGCAGGCGAAATTTCAGGTGCCCGGCGGGCAGGCCACTCCGGCGCCGCCGGTGGGCACATCGCTCGGTCGATTCGGTATCAACCTGGGACAGTTCGTCCAGCAATTCAACGACCGCACCCGCGAGGCTGCGGGCATGCCGATTCCGGTCGTCGTCACCGTCTACAACGATCGTTCGTTCGACTTCATCACCAAGAGTCCGCCGGCGGCGGCGCTCCTGAAGAAGGCGGCCGGCCTGGCCAAGGGTTCGGGCGTGCCGAACCGGGACAAGGTGGGGAAGGTCACCAAGGCCCAGATCAGCGAGATCGTGCGGCTCAAGGGGGCCGATCTCAACGCCCGCGACGGCGAGCATGCCTCTCGCATGGTCGAGGGCACCGCCCGCAGCATGGGCATCGTCGTGGAGGGCTAGTCCCTCCAATCACCATTCACGTTTCATTCATTCCGCGAAAGAACCCGACTCATGACCGTCGCCAGCACCAAGCGCATGCGGGCCATGCTCGCCGTGAAGCCGCAGACCGAAGCCCCGCTCCCCCTCGCCGAGGCCGTTGCGGCGCTGAAGAAATTTCCCGCCACCAAATTCGATCAGACGGTCGAGATTCACATGCGTCTCGGCATCGACCCCAAGCAGGCGGACCAGATCATCCGTGGCTCGCTCGTGCTGCCCCATGGCATCGGCAAGTCCAAGCGGGTGGTCGTGTTCGCGAAGGGCAACCTCGCCGACGATGCGAAGGCGGCCGGCGCGGAGGAAGTGGGGGCCGACGATCTCGCCAAGAAGATCAAGGAAGGCTGGACGGATTTCGACGTCTGCATCGCGGCGCCCGACATGATGGGGCTCGTCGGCCCGCTCGGCAAAGTGCTCGGCCCCCGCGGCCTGATGCCGAGTCCGCGTGCCGGCACGGTGACGGCCGACATCAAGAAGACCGTCAGTGAATACAAAGCCGGCAAGGTGGAGTTTCGCAATGACCCGACCGGCATCGTGCATGCCGTGGTCGGGAAGTTCAGCTTCGATTCGGCCAAGCTTGCCGACAACGTGCGGGCGTTCATCGATCACATTCTGTCGCTGCAGCCGTCGAGCGTTCGCGGCCAGTACGTGAAGAGCATTTCGATCTGTGGCACGATGACTCCCGGCATCATGGTCGCCGCCTGACCCACCCACGCCTCTCTCGCTGAAAGTTTCCACTCATGAGCAAGCTCATCAAGAACATGCTGGTCGAAGACCTCAAGGGCCGCCTGCAGGGCGTCGGCGACGTGGTCGTCGTGAGCCTTGGCAAGCTCGACGCGCAGAAGACAACCCAGCTCCGTCAGGCACTGCGGAAAAAGCGGATCAGCCTGCAGCTTGTCAAGAACAGCCTTGCTCGTCGGGCCATGCTCGGCACCCCGCTGGAGCCCGCCTTTCAGGAGGCCGAGGGCATGCTTGCCATCGCCTGGGGTGGCGACGATGTCGTCGATTTGGCCAAGGAACTGGACCGCCTCACCGGCGTTAAGGACTTCGAGGGCTTCGAATGCCGCGGCGGTGCCCTTGACGGTGCCCGCCTGGATGCCGACGACGTGAAAAAGGTCGCCAAGTGGCCGACCCGGCTCGAGCAGCTTTCGATCCTGTCGGGCCAGATTTCCTCGTTGGGGGGCGCCATCGCCGGGCAGATCGTATCGGCGGGGGGCACCCTGGCCGGGCAGATTTCGCAGCGGGCCGACGACCTGGAAAAGGCCGGCGGAGAGGCGGAGCCGGCCGCCTAGGCCGCTGGCGCCCGAAAATTTTCGGGGCGGGCTTCACGCGACGAAAACAGATGGTATGAAGAAAGGCTCGCCTGTCGGTGGGCCGATGAGACCCAAAAGACGGTCCCCAGGCTCTCCACCACCACAAACCACACCACTTTACCGCAGCCGACGTTTCCCGTCGGCGGCATTTTTTCGAAGGGAAAGGACCTCGAGCGATGGCAACGGCTGAAGCGACCCGTGAATTCTCCAAAGAGACCAAGGACCTCGGCGACAAGATCGTCGGCCTCACGCTCAAGGCTGCGAAGGAGCTGTCGGACTACCTCGACGAAGTCCATGGCATCAAGCCCGCCGCGGGCGGCGCCGTGATGATGGCCGCTCCGGCTGCTGGCGGCGCGGCTGCCGGCGGTGGTGAGGCTGCCGCCGAAAAGACCGAGTTCGACGTGATCCTTGAGAACTTCGGCGACAACAAGATCGGCGTCATCAAGGTGGTTCGCGCTGCGACCGGCCTTGGTCTCAAGGAGGCCAAGGATATGGTCGAGGCCTGTCCTGCCAAGGTGAAGGAAGGCATCTCGAAGGCCGACGCCGAGAAGCTCAAGAAGGAGCTCGAGGAAGCCAAGGCGAAGGTCACGATCAAGTAGTTCGCCTGTGCCACATCCGTCCATCACCACCCGCCTTTCCGCCCTTTTTGGGCGGGAGGCTGGCGGGTGAGGCGGGAAATGGTATAGTATTTGCGTTCTGCCCTCGCCTCCCGTCTTCCTATCTTCGGTCTCCCAGGATTTCTGTTCATCAGGACTTCCTGTTCTTCCCAGGTTCCGCCGCCTGTGGTCGAACGTCCTTGTCGTGTTTTCGGATTCGTTTCGCACTCGCGTCGGTTGATCACTCGATCGCCGTCCCGGGGCGTGCAGTCCGTCGTCAGATTCGCGCCAGCAGTCGCCCCTGCCATCGCCACGCTTTAGGAGTCTTCTCTACATGGCAACCCGCGCCGTCCGCCGCCTCCAGCCCACCGAGGTTCGTCATTTCGGCAGCCGCCGCGCGAGTCATCATATCCCCGACCTTACGGAAATTCAGACGCGGTTTTACGACGCGTTTCTCCAGTACGACGTGCCGCCGCAGAAGCGGAAGGACCACGGTATCGAAGGCGTGCTGCGGGAGATTTTTCCGGTCGAGAGTTACGACCGCACCGTCAAGCTCGAGTATCTCCGCTACGAGCTGGGCAAGCCGCGCTATGATCCCGACGAGTGTCGGCAGCTGCGGCTGACGTACGGCCGGCCGCTGCGTGTCTGGCTGCGGCTGACCCGCGAGCAGCCGATCGAGGAGGAGGTCTACCTCGGCGACGTCCCGATCATGCTCGGTGGCGGCGAGTTCATCATCAACGGTGCCGAGCGGGTCGTCGTCAGCCAGTTGCATCGCTCGCCCGGCATCGACTTCGTGGCGGACACGGAGTCGGCTGACCGCAAGACGCACAACTGCCGCATCATCCCGGAGCGCGGCAGCTGGATCGAGATCAACGTGTCGAAGAAGGACACGCTGCAGGTCCGCATCGACCAGAGCGGCAAGTTCTCGGCGCTCACCCTGCTGCGGGCGATGGATCCGAAATACGCCCGTGACTCGGAAATCCTCAAGCTCTTCTACAAGACCACGGTGGAAAAGGTGGCCGGCGCGCGAAGCGTGCCGAAGCTTGAGGGCAAGATTTCCGTCGACGACATCGTCTATCCGAAGGGGAGCGAGCGGGCCGGCGAGATCATCGTCGATGCCGGCTGCAAGATCACCCACGACCAGGCCGAGCTGATCTCGACGTCGGGCCTCAAGGCCGTCGAAGTCATGCAGGAGCAAAAGCTTCCCTTGGTCATGAACAGCCTGCGGGAAGACGCCGAGGAATCGCGCCGCAGGACCGGTGTGTCGCCGAGTCACGAGGATGCGCTCGTGCGGATCTATCAGCGGCTCCGGCCGGGCAATCCGCCGGCGCTCGACAAGGCCCGGGCGTTGTTCGACGAGAAGTTCAACGACCCCAATCGCTATCGGCTCGGCCGCGTGGGTCGGTTCCGCATCAATCGCAAGCTCGGGCTGAATGTGCCCGAAACGGAGATGACCCTGCGCGCCGAGGATCTCATCGCCGCGATCAAGTACGTGCTCCAGCTGAGCGACGGCGAGGGGGAGGTCGAGGTCGACGATATCGACCATCTCGGCAATCGGCGGCTCCGCACGATCGACGAGCTCGCCAGCGACGAGCTGCGGAAGGGCTTCCTGAAGCTGCGGCGCACCGTGCAGGAACGGATGAGCCTCAAGGACGTGGCGGAGATGTCGCCGCGAACGCTGATCAATCCCAAGAGCATCTCGGCCGCCATCGAGTATTTCTTCGGTCGTGGCGAGCTGTCGCAGGTGGTCGATCAGACGAATCCCCTTTCGATGCTCGCCCATGAGCGGCGACTCTCGGCCCTCGGCCCGGGTGGTCTCAACCGCAAGCGGGCCGGCTTCGAAGTTCGCGACGTGCACATTTCGCACTACGGCCGAATCTGCCCGATCGAGACGCCTGAAGGCACGAACATCGGCTTGATCTCCAGCATGGCGATCTATTCCGGCGTCGACTCCTACGGATTCCTCGTCACGCCGTATCGCAAGGTCTCGAAGTCGAAGCTCACCGACGACGTGGTCTGGCTGCGGGCCGACGAGGAGCACGAGGCCCATCTCGCTCCGGCCGACGCCACGGTGGTGGACGGCAAGCTCGTGGGCGAGACGATCATCGCTCGGTATCGCGGCGACTTCGTGCTCGTGCCTGCGGAGAACATCGAATACATCGACGTCGCCCCCAGTCAGATGGTGGGCGTCTCGGCCGGCCTGATTCCGTTCCTCGAGCACGACGACGCCAATCGGGCGCTCATGGGCTCCAACATGCAGCGGCAGGCCGTTCCGCTGCTCGTGACGGAGCCGCCCATCGTCGGAACGGGCATGGAGCGGGATGTGGCCGCCAATTCCGGGCTCATCGTTCGTGCTGCCCGCAAGGGCGTGGTGACCTACGTCGATGCGGAAACGATCGAGGTCGGTCCGGTCTCCGGTTCCGGTCCCGTCGAGACTCACGCGCTCCGCAAGTACGTGGGGCTCAACGAGCGCACTTGCCAAAACCAGAAGCCGATCGTGCAGGTCGGTCAGAAGGTCGAGAAGGGCGACGTCCTCGCGGACGGTGCGGCCACGTACAAGGGCGAGTTGGCCCTGGGCCGGAACGTGCTGGTGGGCTTCATGGCCTGGGACGGCTTCAACTTCGAAGACGCGATCATCATCAGCGAGGAGCTGGTGGAGGACGACGTCTACACCTCGATTCACATCGAGGAGTACGACATCGAGATTCGCGACACCAAGCTCGGTCGCGAGGAATTCACTCGTGACATTCCCAACGTGGGTGAGCGGGCGCTGCACAATCTCGACGAGAGCGGCATCGTTCGCATCGGCACCTACGTGCGGCCGGGCGACATTCTCGTCGGCAAGGTCTCGCCGAAGAGCAAGACGGAGCTGACGCCGGAGGAGAAGCTGCTGCATGCCATCTTCGGTCGCGCCGGCGAGGACGTAAAGAACGACTCGCTCGAGGTGCCTTCGGGCGTCGAGGGCATCGTCATCGCCACCGAGAAGTTCTCGCGGCAGATGAGCCTCTCGGAGGAGGAGCGTCGGGAATTTCAGAAGCAGCTCAAGGAGGCCGAAAGCGAGGGCAATCTCCGGATCGCGGAAGCCTTCGGGGCCCTCGTCGCCGAAATCGAGAAGGTGATCCAGAAGCCGCTGACGGCTGCCGACGGCAGTCCGCTGGTGCGGAATCAGGACCACAAGGCCGTGGCCGAGCGGGCGGCGCAGTTCAAGCCCGACGAACTCGACCTGCGGTCGCCGCAGCGGAAGGCCGACGTCGACAAGCTCGTGAAGACGATGTGGCCCGCGGTCGAGGACGCCATCGATGCCCGTGACCGGCGCCTCAACAGCATGAAGCGGGGTGACGAATTGCGGCCCGGCGTGCTCCAGATGGTGAAGGTCTACGTCGCCGCAAAGCGGGTGATCTCCGTGGGTGACAAGATGGCCGGCCGCCACGGCAACAAGGGTGTGATCGCCAAGATCCTGCCCAAGGAAGACATGCCCTTCCTTGCCGACGGGACCCCCGTGCAGATCCTGCTCAATCCGCTGGGCGTTCCCAGTCGCATGAACGTCGGTCAGATCCTGGAGACGCATCTCGGCTGGGCCGGCAAGGTGCTCGGTTTCCAGGCGATCACGCCGGTGTTCGACGGGGCGAGCGAGGACGACATCAACAAGGTGCTCGCCGACGCCGGGCTGCCGAAGCACGGCAAGGCGCAGCTTCACGACGGCCGCACGGGTGAGCCGCTCGAGCAGGAAACGACGGTGGGCTACATCTACATGCTGAAGCTCCATCATCTCGTCGACGACAAGGTGCATGCCCGTTCGACCGGCCCCTACTCGCTCATCACGCAGCAGCCCCTGGGCGGCAAGGCCCGGTTCGGCGGTCAGCGGTTCGGCGAAATGGAAGTCTGGGCGCTCGAGGCCTATGGCGCCGCCTACATCCTTCAGGAGCTCCTCACCGTGAAGAGCGACGACGTGGAGGGGCGGACGAAGATCTACGAGAGCATGGTGAAGGGGGAGAACACGCTCGAGGCTGGCACCCCGGCCAGCTTCGACGTGCTCACCAACGAAATCCGTGGTCTGGCTCTGAATATGCAACTGGAAAAGAGGAGGATCTGACCCGTGAGCATCGGTGAAGCTACGTACGATCGCGTCAACGACTACTCGGCCGTCAAGATCAGCCTGGCCCGCCCGCACGATATTCGCAGCTGGTCGTTCGGCGAGGTGAAGAAGCCCGAGACGATCAACTACCGCACCTACCGTCCCGAAAAGGACGGCCTGATGTGCGAGAAGATCTTCGGTCCCGAGAAGGACTGGGAGTGCTCCTGCGGCAAGTACCGCGGGATGAAGTACAAAGGCATGATCTGCGACCGCTGCGGCGTGAAGGTCACCCACAGCCGGGTTCGGCGGAAGCGGATGGGCCACATCGAGCTGGCCGCGCCCGTCGTTCACATCTGGTTCTTCAAGGCGATGCCGAGCCGCCTCGGCGCGCTGCTCGACATGAAGACGTCGAGCCTCGAGAAGGTGATCTACTTCCAGGACTACGTCGTTCTCGATCCGAAGGACACGCCCCTCAAGAAGCAGCAGTTGCTCACGGAAGAGGAGTTCCGTGAGGCCCGCGCGACCTACGGTGACGGCAGCTTCGACGCCGAGATGGGCGCGGAGGCGGTGCGCAAGCTCCTGCTTTCCCTCGATCTCGTCCGGCTCTCCAAGGAGCTCCGCGAGGATCTGGCCACCACCAATTCCAAGCAGAAGAAGAAGGACCTCGTCAACCGGCTGAAGATCGTCGAGGCGATCCGCGACAGCGAAAACAAGCCCGAGTGGATGGTGCTCGACGTGATCCCGGTGATCCCGCCCGATCTCCGGCCGCTCGTGATGCTCGACAGCGGCAATTTTGCCACCAGCGACCTCAATGATCTCTATCGCCGAATCATCAACCGCAACAACCGGCTGAAGAAGCTCGTCGATCTCAACGCGCCCGAGGTGATCATCCGCAACGAAAAGCGGATGCTGCAGCAGTCGGTCGATGCGCTCTTCGACAACAACCGCTGCAAGCGGCCGGTCCTGGCCTCGAGCAATCGTCCGCTCAAGAGCCTGACCGACATGATCAAGGGCAAGCAGGGTCGGTTCCGCGAGAACCTGCTCGGCAAGCGGGTGGATTACTCGGCCCGTTCGGTGATCGTCGTCGGTCCGACGCTGCGGCTGCACCAGTGCGGCCTGCCGAAGAAGATCGCGCTCGAGCTCTATCAGCCGTTCATCATTCGGCGGCTCAAGGAGCTCGGCCATGCCGACACCATCAAGAGCGCCAAGAAGATGCTCGAGCGGAAGGACGCCGAGGTGTGGGACATCCTCGAAGAGGTGATCCGCAATCACCCCGTCCTCCTGAATCGCGCACCCACTCTGCACCGCATGGGCATCCAGGCCTTTGAGCCGGTGCTCGTCGAAGGCAACGCTATCAAGCTCCATCCCCTCGTCTGCAAGGGATTCAACGCCGACTTCGACGGCGACCAGATGGCCGTCCATCTGCCGCTCTCGATCGAGGCGCAGGTGGAAGCACACACGTTGATGCTGTCCACGAACAACATCTTCAGCCCGGCCAACGGCGCCCCGATCATCTCGCCCTCGCAGGACGTGGTGATGGGCTGCTACTACCTCACGATGGCGATTTCCGGCCGCAAGGGCGAGGGGATGGTCTTCAAGAGCTTCGAGGAGGTGGAGATCGCCCACTCGCTGGGCAAGGTCGATACCCATGCCAAGATCAAGGTGAAGCTGCCCGGCCAGCGGCGGCTGAAGACCGACGTCGAGGCACTGGGCAAGCCGGGCGCCGTCATCGAGACGACGGTGGGCCGCGTCATCTTCAATTCGACCCTGCCAGAGGGAATGCTCTTCTACAACATCCCGATGCGGTCGAGCGAATTGGCCCGGGTCATCTCCGACTGCTACCAGACGCTGGGGCGCCGCCGCACGATCGACCTCCTCGACGACATGAACCGCGTCGGCTTCGGCTGGAGCACGAAGAGCGGCCTCTCCTTCGCCACCGACGACCTCATCACCCCGTTGAACAAGTCGCGGATCATCGGTGATGCCGAGAAGGAGGTCATGAAGATCCTCAAGCGGTACCAGAAGGGCGTGATCACCGACGGCGAACGGTACAACTCGGTGCTCGACGCCTGGACTCACGCCCGCGAGCAGATCACCAAGGAGATGATGGCGGAGCTCGAGCAGGACACCGACGCCAAGGAGACACGGCGGTCCGGCTACGTGAACCCGATCTATCTGATGGCCCACTCCGGCGCGCGTGGTGGCGTGGAGCAGATCCGCCAGCTGGCTGGCATGCGCGGCCTGATGGCGAAGCCGTCGGGCAAGATCATCGAGACGCCGATCAAGGCGAACTTCCGCGAGGGCCTGACGGTGCTCGAGTATTTCAGCTCGACGCACGGCGCCCGCAAGGGCCTGGCCGACACGGCCCTGAAGACGGCCGACTCGGGATACCTCACGCGGAAGCTGGCCGACGTGGCGCAAAACGTGGTGGTCACCATGCACGACTGCGGCACGTCGCAGGGCATCACGAAGACGGTGATCTATCGCGGCGAGAAGGTCGAGGTGAGCCTCGCCGACAGCATCCGTGGCCGCGTCAGCCGGGCGAACATCGTCAATCCGATCACCGACGAAGTTGTCGTCAACGAGGACGACCTGATCACCCCGAAGGTCGCCCGCCAGATCGAGGAGCTCGGACTCGAAAAGATCCAGGTCCGCAGTGCCCTCACCTGCGAGGCCCCGCTCGGCGTCTGCCGTCTCTGCTACGGCATGGATCTCTCCACGGGCTCGCTCGTCGAGGAAGGCATGGCCGTGGGCATCATCGCCGCCCAGAGCATCGGCGAGCCTGGTACGCAGTTGACGATGCGGACGTTCCACATCGGCGGCGTGGGCCAGCGTGCGATCGAGGAAAGCGAGAACAAGGCCAAGCGGGCCGGCCTCGTGAAGTTCACGCGGCTGCGGACCGTGATGAACGAGCAGGGTGAAGCGGTCGTGCTTGCTCGTAACGGCGAGATGGCCATCGTCGACGCCAAGGGGCACGAGCTGGAGAAGTTCGAGATCCCAGCCGGCGCCATCCTCAAGGTCAAGGAGAACGACGAGGTCAAGGCTGGCACGACACTCGTGCAGTGGGATCCGCACTCCATCCCGATCCTTTCCGAGGTTGCGGGCAAGGTGCGGTACGAGGACGTCGTCGAGGGCGAGACGCTCCGTGTGGAGAAGGATCCCAGCGGCCACCTTCGGCGGATGATCATGGAGCACAAGGGGGTGTATCACCCGCAGATCGTGCTCGAGGACGAATCAGGCAAGATCCTCGACTTCTACTATCTCCCCGAGAAGGCCTACATCGAAGTCGCGCCGGGCGAAAAGGTTGCCGCCGGCCACGTGCTCGCCAAGACGCCTCGCGAGGCCTCCGGCACGCAGGACATCACTGGTGGTCTGCCCCGGGTGACGGAGATCTTCGAGGCTCGCAAGCCGAAGGATCCTGCCATCATGGCCGAGATCGACGGCAAGGTCGAACTGCTCGGCGAGAAGCGGCGCGGCAAGCGGACGATCATCGTGAAGAACGAGAGCGGTATCGAGAAGGAGCACCTCGTCACGCAGGGCAAATACCTGCGAGTGCATGCCGGTGATTATGTGAAGGCGGGCGAGGCACTCGTCGATGGACCGCTCGTGCCGCACGACATCCTGCGGATTTCCGGCGAGGAGGCCGTGCAGCAGTACCTCACGCGTGAGATCCAAAACGTCTACCGCAGCCAGCGGGTCGACATCGACGACAAGCACATCGAGATCATCGTGTCGCAGATGCTGCGCAAGGTGAAGATCGAGACCGTCGGCGACACAACCCTCCTGCCAGGGAGCGTGATGGACAAGTTCGAGTTCCGGCAGGCCAACGACCGGGTGAAGGACTCGCTGAAGATCACCGAAAAGGGCGACAGCGAGTTTGCGGAAGGGAGCATCGTGCCGAAGGACGTGCTCGCCCAGGCCAACGCCCAGATCGAGGTTCTCGGCGGTGCTTCCGCGAAGGGCACGAAGCCGAAGCCGGCGACGGCCAGCACGCAGCTGCTCGGGATCACAAAGGCGAGCGTCCAGAGCTCGAGCTTCATCTCGGCCGCCAGCTTTCAGGAGACCACCAAGGTGCTCACGGAGGCGGCGCTTGCGGGCAAGATCGACAACCTCGTGGGCCTCAAGGAGAACGTCATCCTCGGCCACCTCATCCCCGCCGGCACTGGCTTCAACACGTTCCAGTCGGCGGAAGTGCGGGTACGACCCGAGGCACTCGATGCCCTGCGAATGGATCGCGAGAGCATTCTTGCGAGACATTTCCCGCTGCTCGAGGCCGCCGGGGAGACGGACGCGGCTGGCGACGTGGCGACGCTCGATTCCGACGCAGAGCCCGGCATGCCGCTTTGAGAGGAACCCTCCGGTCAGCCACAGGTGTCCGCTCACCGGCCGTCATCGCCGGGATCGGGCTCGGTCTGGCTGCCGCCGTGTGGGGACTCGGCCGCTGGGCGACGTCGGCAGAAAGTCGGCTCGGCCGAGGAAACGCCCCGGCGGGGCGCACGCTTCCAGGCTTTGAGCCGACAAAAGACAACGACCCCACGCGGGAGCCCGCACCGGACGGAATGGTGTGGGTGCCGGGGGGCGAGTTCTCGATGGGCTGCGCCGATCCGCGGGGCATGCCCTTCGGCGGCGACGACCCGATGGTCGATGCCCGCCCGATTCACCGTGTCAGGATTTCCGGCTTCTGGATGGACGCCACCGAGGTGACGAACGCCCAGTTCGCCGCCTTCGTGAAGGCGACGGAGTACGTCACCGTCGCCGAGCGAACACCACAGGCGGAGGACTTTCCGGGCGCACCGGTCGAGAATCTGGTGGCGGGGTCGATCGTCTTCACGCCCCCCGCCGGCTCCGTGCCGCTCCGCGACGCCACCGGCGTCGCCCATCTCCGCTGGTGGGCCTACGTGCCGGGCGCCTCGTGGCGACACCCGCTTGGCCCGAAAAGTGACATCGTCGACCACGACGCCGATCCCGTCGTCCACGTCGCCTTCGAGGATGCCGTGGCCTACGCCACCTGGGCCGGCAAGCGGCTCCCCACCGAGGCCGAATGGGAATTCGCGGCCCGCGGCGGCCTCGCCGGCGCTGCCTACCCCTGGGGCACGGAATTCAGGCCCCGCGGCCGCTGGATGGCCAACACGTGGCAGGGCCGCTTCCCGGGAGAAAACACGGCCGCCGACGGCTTTCCCGGCATCGCCCCGGTCGCACGTTACCCGGCCAACGCCTATGGCCTCCACGACATGTCGGGCAACGTCTGGGAGTGGTGCAGCGACTGGTATCGCCCTGATACCTACACACGCGAGGCCGGCCCCGGTCTCCGCGCGGTCGTCGCGAATCCTCGCGGCCCTGCCGACAGCTTCGATCCTCAGGAGCCGGGGCAGCCGAAGCGTGTGCAACGCGGCGGCTCGTTTCTCTGCAGCGACCAGTATTGCTCACGCTACATCGTGGGCACCCGCGGCAAGGGCGAGGTCTCGAGCGGCACGAACCACATCGGCTTCCGGTGCGTGAAGGAACCCGACGGGGGACGGTGATGTGTCAGCGGGGTCGTAAGGGCGATACGGCATGACCGCAATGGTTCGGCCGGCGGCAAGACGCTCCGTCATCGCTTCGGGATTCCTCTCGCCACGCATGTACCCGATGGCACGCACAGAGCTACGGATATCCCTGCGCTCCTCCTGCGGTCTCGCCGACCGTCCTCCTCACGATCGGATGTCCAGTTTCGCGAACGTCAATTGATGATCAGACGCGGCGCATCAGCTTCTTGAGTTGCGGGAGCGTGCGGGTGTTGGCGATGTCGCCGGCTTCGAGGCCGGCGCGGCGGGCCTGGAGGATGCCGCACCGCATGACGTCGAGGCCACGGGTGGAATGAGCGTCGGTGGAGATCACGAGCTTCACGCCGGCCCGCTTCGCGGCGGCGGCGTGCCGGTCGTCGAGGTCGAGTCGCCAGGGGTTGGCGTTGATTTCGAGGAAGGTGCCGGTGCGAGCCGCGGCCTCGATCACGGCTTCGATGTCGACGTCGTAGGCCGGACGGCGGTTGATGAGCCGGCCCGTGGGGTGCCCGATCACGCTCACGAAGGGATTCTCGATCGCTTCAATGATGCGGCCGGTGATCCGGTCGCGGGGCTGGTTCTGGCCATAGTGAAGGCTGGCCACGACCCAGTCGGCCTGCTCGAGCACGTCGTCAGGGAGGTCGAGCCCCCCCCTTTCCAGCATGTCCACCTCGATCCCCTTGAGCACCACGATCGGTGGCGGGCCGTCCTCGGCGAGCGTCTCGTTGAGCCGATCGATTTCACCCCACTGCTTCAGCAACCGCCTGCGGTCGAGGCCGTGGGCCATGGTCACCCGCTGGCCGTGATCGGTGATCGCGACGTAGGAGAGACCGCAGGCGATCGCGGCGCGGACCATTTCCGGGAGGGTATCCTCGCCATCCGTGGCCGTCGTGTGCATGTGGAGATCGCCACGGATGTCGGCGAGCGTCACGAGCTCCTGCAGCGAGCCACGCTCAGCCCGCAGGATCTCGTCGTTCCCCTCGCGGAGTTCGGGTGGAATCCACGGGAGTCCGACGGCGGCGTAGACGTCGGCCTCCGTGCAACCGGCCAGGCTCGTGGCTGTCGGGACGCCCTTCTCCTGTTCTTCAGACCGGAGGTCGAACACGCCGTACTCGTTGATCGTCAGCCGACGGTCGCGGGCCCGGCCGCGGAGCTTCACGTTGTGGTCCTTCGAGCCCGTGAAATACTGCAGTGCCGCGCCGAAGGAGCCGCCGTCGACCACGCGCAGGTCGATCTGCACGTCCCGCGGCCCTCGGATGCTCGTCTTCGTGTCGCCCCGCAGGAGCACGGCCGACGTTTCCTTCCAGCGGTGGAGATGATCCATCACGGCCGCGGCGTCGCCGCTGTCGACGACGAGATCGAGATCTCCGACCGTCTCGCGGCCGCGGCGCCAGCTGCCGGCCCCCTCCAACTGCCGCACGGCCGGACACTCCCGCATCCAGGCGAGCAGCGACTGCATGATCGAATCGGCCTCGCTCCACAGCAGGCGGGCATGCTCCGGATTCTTGGCGAAGGCGATGTTCTCCAGGATCGCCGCCTGTGTCTTGGCGCCGAAGCCCTTCACGCTCTGCACCCGCCCGTCACGGCAGGCCTGCTCCAGGGAGTCGAGCGAATCGATTCCCAGCTCGTCGACGAGCAGCTTGACCTTCTTGGGGCCGAGCCCTGGCACCCGCATCAGCTCGAACACGACGGCCGGCACCTGCTGCTCGAGCTCTGCGAGCAGCGGCAGGTTGCCGGTGTCGAGCAGCGTCTCGATCTTGCCCGCCAGATCGCCGCCGATGCCTTCGAGGTCGGTGAGCTTCCGGTTCAGATCGGCCCGAACCGACGAGAGCGACTCCACCATTCCGCCGATCATCCGGGCGGCATTGCGGTAGGCGCGCACGCGAAAGACGTTGCCCCCCTGGTACTCGAGCAGGTCGGCTACGTGGTCGAAGACGGCGGCGATGTCGGCATTCGTCATAAGGAGCGGCTCGTGTGCCCCTCATCTTAACGCGGCCCCTGTTCCGCACCCTCCGCTCGTACTCCGCATGCCTGCGCCGTAGTCCGCATGCTCCGCATGCGGCCCCAGGTCTGGAAACCGCAGGCCCGTCTAATCCTCGGCGGGGCGACCTCCTGTGGGGCGAGTAAGGGGCTGTCCATGCCCCGTCGCCGGACGCTCGCTACGGACATCCTGTCCTTCGCTCGCTCGGATACCGCCTTCGCTTCGGCATCCTGCCTGCGCTCGGCGGCATACGCCGGCTCCTGGGGCATTGGCAGCCCCTCACGGCGTGTTCGTTCGCGACCGTTCGCGTTTACCGCGTGCCGAGCGTGGTCGGCAGGGCGGCGGTCGGATAACGCGGGCCCACCGTGGCGGGCTGCCACGAGGTGGTGTGACTCGTCGGCTCGAGCAGACGGGGGAAGGCGCGGGTGGCCGCGCCGGGGCCCGAGCCGGGGAGCACCGGCATACCGTTGGTCCCCGTGGCAGATGGCTGGGCCGGTGCGGTGCCGCTCGGCGCCGGTGTGAGGGCCGGAGGTGCGGTGGGGAACTGCGAGGTGGCCGGCACCTGCGGCGAGGCCGGGGCCTGCGGCGCGGGCGTGCCATTTCCATTGCCGTAGGTATTCTGCAGATCCGGGATCGGCTTCAGCGACGGCGTGGGAGCCAGGGCCGGTGGCTGAGTGGCCTGCAGTTGCGACTGCGACGGGGCTGCGGGCATGAGCGTCGTGCCGCTCTGTGGCACGATCGGTTGCGGCTGCTGGAACGTGGGTGTGGCGTAGCCCGCCGGCGGAAGGGCCGGAGGCGTGGCCGCGGGCTGACCTGGGATCAGTTGCTGCGGCACGTCGGCACCGGCGGCGCCCCAAGCCTGGGGCGTTGTCTGGATCGGCGCCGCGAAGGGGCTGGCGGCCGGGGCGGGTGCGGCGGGCATGGCGGGTGCGGCATAGCCGGTCGGCGCAGCGTAGCCCGGCTGCATCTGCACGTACTTCGTAGTCGTGACGGCACGGTATTGGGTCACCGGCACGTTCACGGCCTGCTGCACGTACTGGGTGACCGGCTGCATGCATTCCTGGGGACAGCCTGTGCAGGGGTCGATTTCGCACGACGGCTTGTAGGTGGTGACGGGGACGCACTGATACTGCGTGCGGTAGGTGGTCTCCGGCACGTAGCTCGTCTGCTGCATCGGTACCATCACCGGCGGTGGCGGTGCGGGAACCGGCGCCATCACCGGGGCGGCGACCGGCGCCATGACGGGGGCAACCGCGTAGACCGGGGCCTTCTTGAAGCACGTGCCGCAGCCGGCGAAGAACTCGCTCAAACAGCATTGCGTCTGGGCGGCGGATTCGCCGGGCATCGACACCGCCCAGGCAGTCGCCAGCAGCAGTGCGGCGGTCATTCGAAGCGTCTTCATCGCTCTCTCCTCCGATTCGATCCGGCGATCCGGCGGCGGCCTCCGGACGGATTGCGGACATTCCTAGCCTAGGTTCCGCGACGGCGCGGCTCGCCGAAAAAGTCCACCGCGAATCATGAATTCGCCGCCGCAGGTCGCTATGACCGTCACGGTCGTCACGACCGGAATTTGGTCCGGTGTTGCCGGCCCGTCCGCGACACGATCCCCCGGCTTGCGCCTGGGGGCTTTTATTGGGAGCGGCGTGATTCGAAGCGGTCGTAGAGATCGGCGAGGGCGTCGCGGAGGTTGCCGGCGTGACGGGTGAATGCGTCGGCAACGTCGGCCTGCGTCATGCCGCCACCCGAGTCCGGAAGGATGGCGACGATCGCGGCGAGGACCTCCGGACTCGTATGACATTCAACGAGCGTCGGGAGCGAGGTGTGCCGATGGCTCGTGACCAGAAGTCCGCAGCGTCGCCATGCCACCGCCGTCCGCACGGCGAGTCTGGTCGTCAGGCCGAGCTGTTCCCAGCTGTCGATGCAGATGACGGCGCCGGTGGCCGCCGTCAGGATGGAGCGGAGGATGCCGGGCGAATCCCGCAGAGAGCGGCCGCGCAGCGGGCCGACGCTGCCGCCGTCGTCGGCAAGCACCGCAGCCAGGTTCACCAGCAGGTTCGTCTTGCCGCTGCCGTGGCTACCGATGATCGCCCCGTGGGAGCCGTTCGCCCGCAGGCGGGACGCGAGCAACCGGAGGTCGAGCGGCCGGCCTTCGGCATCGAGGGGGAGCACGGCGCCGGGCTGCGTATGCCGGGTGGCGAATGGATTGGGGGCCGGCCGCGAGGATCGGACGCTCACGGCTTCGCCGCCTGGGGCATGCGTGCGGGCGGCACTCTGCCGACGTCGAACACATGCTCCGACACGAAGTCCCTGCCGCCATGAAAGAAGATCCGCACGCGAACGCACCAGCGGATCTTCACGATTACACCCTCATAGGAGAGTGGGCTCCGCGGCAGCGTCATGGCGAAGCTTCCCGTGACGTCGGGTTTCGTCGCTCGCTCGAAGAAATGCACGCACAGATCCTCTTCGCCCTTCCCCTCCGTGTACCAGAGCACCGAGTGCTCGACCGCCCGCAGCGCATCACCCTCCAGTCCGCCGACTTCGTAGCGGACGCGGAGGTCTTCCCCCGCCTCGTAGTGGCGGTCGGCCCGGTCGAACTGCACCTCGATGCGCGGCCCGTGCCGCGGAGTCTCTCCTGCGAGGCTCATGCCAGCACCTTCTGTGCGGGCCGCCGCGGCTCACGGGCTCCCGGGGACGGTGTGGGATAGACCGCCACCGGAAACACCCGTACGAACGTCGGCCAACGGGTGGGCGCGCCATGCACGACGAGTCGCCAGCGGACGGCATTGTGCTCGGAGGCGAACGAATGCATCGCCTCGGCCGGAATCGTGATCGTCGATCGCACCTCGAATCTCGCACCCGGCAGCAGGGCCACGTCGGACCAGGAGTCGAACTGCCGCCTCCAGACGACGAGACTCTCCGTGCGGGCGTCCGTGCCTTGGCGAAACGTCGCCTGCTCGACCAGTTCGAGGGCGAGCGTCAACCGGTGTATCTTCCCCGAGCCCCCTTGGGCCAGGAGAACGTCGTAGCTGGTTCCCGGCAGCAGCGGGTGATCGGAGATCTCGAGCTGCGTCGTGCCCACCGCGGCCGCGAGCACCAGCCCGCGGACGACCAGGGCGATCGCCGCTCCCCCCACCGCGATGAAGGGCACGAGCAGTGCGAGCAACAGCCAATCCACGCGGCCGCTCGTAAACTCGAGTCCGGCCCCCACGGCGAGCACGAGCAGCACGGCGTTCCAAAAAGTCGCGAACAGTCCCAGTCCGAGCATCGTCCAGTTTTCCGGGCTCTCCAGGGGCAGCCGATACCGCAACTGCGTGCCCGGCGAATTGACGAGGTCGTCGCACGGTGGCAAGCCGGCAAGATCGGCGGAAGACGGTGAGGCCGGCGTCCGCGGGCCGAGCAGTCCTGGTATGCCGGTGGCCGCGGCCAGCGCCTCCTCGGAACGCCCCCAGCGGCGCACCGCCCGGGCGAGCCCCGAACCGCCGAAGGCCAGCAGGGCGCCCGGAAGGAGCAGCGCGAGCAGCCACATCCACCAGTTGTAGCCCCGCTCGAGCACGACGGTCGTGGCATCCGCCGGGTCGTACCAGAGCGGCACCTCGCTGCCGAACTCCCAGGCGGCCAGGCTGGCGACGGCGGCGGAGCGGTCGGACGAACCAGTGGATGGCTGCGAGTGAGTCCAGGCTTCATGGCTCACGCCTGCGGCGTCGTATCGCACCCGCAGCGAAGGCCGCCAGGTCGTCGTCGCCGCGGCGAGCGGGTCGTCGATGGTCCGCTTCACGAGACCCTTGCCGAGCACGCGGCCGCGCGAGGCGACGAAGTCGTGGTTGATTCGCCACTCGGGAACCGCGACGCCGGAAATCAGCAGGGCCCCAAAAACCACGCCGGCACAGACGACCGCGCCATGGAACAGCCCGTCACCGAAGGAGCCCCATGCCTCGGATCCCGTGCGCCTGTGGCCGCGTTTTTTGCCGAAGATGCGCGGCAGCCTCACGATCGCTCCCGGTTCAGGTCATGCCTGGCCGACGGATGCCGTCGACGTGGTGGTCACCGCCAAGGACGCCGGTTGCTGGGATCTGAAGAACCCGATCTTTTCCAGGGATTTGTAGACCTCTTCCAGCGTCTTTTCCCCGAAATTCGAGATCGAGAGCAGATCGGCCCGCGTGCAGTTGAGCAGGTCGTGGACGGTGAAGATGCCCCGCTCCTCGAGGCAGTTGGTCGTCCGCACGGAGAGGCCGATTTCGGCGGTGCTCATCTCCAGTTTCTCCGCCATTTCGTCCGAGTGCATCAGGTTCTTGTATGGAATTCGCGGCATGGGGTCCCTCCCTCGCGTTGCGTGTGTGGTGGTGTGGTCGGCCGCGTGCGGCCGCAATCGTCCGGCCCGGAATATAATCAAGTTCGCGGAAAATGGGCCACTCGTGCCGTGGCGTGATTCCCCGCGCGGCGGCGTTCGTGCCACCCATTCCGCCCATCCCGGGGCCGCAAATCGTGCAGCTTTCCTCGTTCGACAGCCTCAATGACAGCCAGCGACGGGCGGCGACGCACGTCGAGGGACCGCTGCTCGTGCTAGCAGGCCCGGGCAGCGGCAAGACGCGGGTTGTGACGCATCGTGTGGCCCACTTGATCTCCCTGGGCGTTCGCCCCGATCAGATCGTGGCCCTCTCGTTCACCAACAAGGCGGCCGACGAGATGCGCCGCCGGCTCACGGAGATGGTCGGTCCGCAGCCGGTGGAGATGGGTACCTTTCACCGGTTCGCGGCCCGGCTGCTCCGCCGGCAGGCGCGACTCGTCGGCCTGACCAGCGACTACTCGATCCTCGATCCGGACGATGCCGGCGCAACGCTCAAGCGGGCGGCGAAGAAACTCGGCCTCGCACTCTCGCACGTGCCGGTCGATCGGCTGGCCGGAGTTATAAGCCGGGCCAAGAACGACCTGCTCACGCCGGAGACGTTCGAGCCCCGCTGGGGCCGTCCCGTGGAGGAGGTGGCCCGCCGCGTCTGGCCCGTCTATCAGGAGATGTTGCTCCAGTCGAACGCGGTGGACTTCGACGACCTGCTCGTGCACGTGGCCCGGCTTCTGGCGGATGCCCCCGATCTGCGAGCCCAGCTCGATGCCCGGCACCGGTTCATCCTGGTCGACGAGTATCAAGACACCAACGCGGTGCAGTATTGCATCCTGCGCGGGCTCTCGATCGACCATCCGCATCTGGCCGTGACCGGCGATCCCGACCAGGCGATTTACGGTTGGCGTGGAGCGAGCATCCGCAACATCCTCGAGTTCGAGCGGGATTACCCGGCGGCCACGGTCGTGAAGCTCGAGCACAACTACCGCAGCACGGCCAACATCCTCGGGACGGCCGACCGACTCATCGCCCACAACTCGAAGCGAAAGCCGAAGCGGCTGGTCACGGACGCGGCCCCGGGCCTGCCGGTGCGGATCGTGCTCGATGCCTCCGGGCACGACGAGGCCGACCGCATCGCCACCGAGATCGCCACGGCCGTCGCAGCGGGCCGCCGCAGACCGCGCGACGTCGCCATCCTGTTTCGCACCAACGCCCTCTCGCGATCGCTGGAAGTCGGACTCCGCAGTAGGGGCATTCCCTACCAGCTCGTCCGCGGCCTCGAGTTCTTCAAGCGGCGCGAGGTTCGCGACGTCGTGGCCTGGTTGCGGCTGATCCGCAATCCCCGCGACGACGAGGCGCTCTACCGCGTCGTCAATGTGCCGACCCGCGGCATCGGCCGCCAGTCGCTCGACCGGCTGGCAGCCTGGGCCGAAGAGCGGCGGCTCCCGGTCGTGGAGGCGGCGGCGGAGGCGACGCGGATCGACGGCATCTCGAAGCGGGCCTCGAAGGCGCTCGTGGATTTCGCCCGCCTGCATGCTGAACTCGCCGCCCTGCACGGACGCGAGCCGGGGGTGGCGCCGCTCCTCGAAGCCGTGCTCGAGAAGAGCGGCTACCGCCGGATGCTCGAGGAGCAGGGGGAGGAGGACGAGGAAGGGCAGGATCGCCTGGCCAACGTGGAGGAACTGCTGACGGCCGCCCGGCAGTTCGACGACGACGTGGCGACGCGGGCGGCGGCGGCTCCGGCCGACGCCGACGACGCCCTGGGCGGGTTTCTGGAAATGACCGCGCTCGTCGCCGACACCGACGCCTGGGACCCCTCTGGCGACCGCGTGGCGCTGATGACGCTTCACGCCGCGAAGGGCCTCGAGTTTCCGGTCGTCTATCTCGTGGCGGTCGAAGACGGCATCCTGCCGCACGAGCGGAGCCTCGACCATCCCGATCAGCTGGAGGAGGAGCGGCGGCTCGTGTTCGTGGGGATCACCCGTGGCAAGGAGGAAGTCTGCGTGAGCTGCGGCCGGATCCGCGACTACCGCGGCACGCGACGGATCGCCGCGCCGAGCCTGTTTCTCACCGAGATGACCGGCAGCGAAACGGAAGTCACGGGCGCTGAGGCGCCGCCGTCGGGCGTCGTGTTCGATCCGTTCGGCGACGCGGCCCGCGGCGACGACTTCGCCGATGCCGTGCAGGCCCCGGCCCAGCGCAGCCCGGCCGGCGCGAGCGTGGCCCGCCAGGATGGTCTCGTGCTCGAGATCGAGGATGCCGAAGAGGCGGAGCGGCTCGGGTCACGGTCGCCGGCGCGGGAAAAACGCCGGCCGCGGCCGACCGCCTTCGAGACGGCCGCCGATCTTGCCGCGCGAATGACAGGGCAGGGGCCGCGGAACAGGACGTTCGAGGCGGGCCAGCGGGTGCGACACGCGGAATACGGCGAGGGTACGATCGCCGGCATCAGCGGCACCGGCCCCCGCGCCGTCGGCACCGTGATCTTCTCCGGCCCGGCCGGCACCAGGAAGTTCATCCTCGGCCACGGCGCCCTCGAAGCGATCGAGTGAACGACGCGGACGACAGGTGCCCCCGCAGCCCGTTACTCCGCAACGGGCTGCCCGCCAGGGAGTGACGGGCCGGCTGACGATGATACCTGGGCACGCCACCAGGCGACGGTGGCCGCGAGGCCCGCGTCGAAGGTCTGTCGCGGCTCCCAGCCGAGGAGGAAGCGGGCCCGCGAGATGTCGAGGCCGCGGCGGGGCTGGCCGTCGGGTTTCGACGCATCCCAGGCGATGCGGCCGGTGAAGCCGCAGGCGGCGGCAATCTTCACGACGAGGTCGCGGATCGGAATCTCCGCGCCGCCGCCGAGGTTGATCGGCACCGGTTCCTCCATGACTTCCGCCGCCCGCACGACCCCCTCGGCGGCGTCGTCGACATAGAGAAACTCGCGGGTGGCCGAGCCCGTGCCCCAACAGACCACCTCGTCGGCCCCCGAAACACGTGCCTCCTCGCACTTACGGATCAGCGCCGGGATCACGTGGCTCGACGCGGGGTCGAAATTATCGCCGGGGCCGTAGAGGTTCACCGGCAGGGCGACGGCGCTGGCCAGGCCAAACTCGCGGCGGTATCCGTCGAGCATCACGAAGATCGCCTTCTTGGCGACGCCGTACGGAGCGTTGGTCTCCTCCGGATAGCCATTCCAGATGTCGTCTTCGCGGAATGGCACGGGGCAGTGCTTGGGATAGGCGCAGACGGTGCCGGTGTGGACGAATTTTGTGAGCCCGCGGCGGCGGGCATGCTCGACGAGATGCAGGCCCATCGCCATGTTGGCGTAGAAGAAGCGGCCTGGATGGGCCATGTTGGCGCCGATGCCCCCCACCTCGGCTGCCAGATGGATCACGACGTCAGGGCGGGCCTCGTCGTAGAGACGGACCACGTCGGCCTCGGCGGTGAGGTCGAAGTCGCGACGCCGGGGCACCATGATCCGGTCGGCGGGCACGCCCCGCTCCCGGAGCGTGCGGCAGACGGCTTGGCCGAGGAAGCCGCCTCCCCCGGTCACCACGATCCGTTGCCTGGTGAGGTCGGTCATGCGTCGGCCTTCAGCGGTTGGGGAGGACCGCCTCGTGCCCCGCGGCGACGAGCACCTGTTCGCGTCGGGCCAAGTCGAGGTCGGCATCGACCATCAACGCCACGAGTTCCGGGAACGATACCCGCGGCTTCCAGCCGAGCGTGCGGCGGGCCTTGGCCGAGCTGCCGAGCAGCAGATCGACCTCTGCCGGGCGGAAGTACCGGGGATCGACCTCCACGAAGTCGCGGTAGTCGAGGTCGAGCCGGCCAAACACCAGCTCGCAGAACTCCCGCACGGAGTGGGTCTCGTCGGTCGAAACGACGTAGTCGTCAGGTTCGTCCTGCTGGAGCATCAGCCACATCGCCTCGACGTAGTCTCCCGCGAAGCCCCAGTCACGACGGGCGTCGAGGTTGCCGAGGTAGAGCTTCTTCTGCATGCCGAGCTTGATCCGCGTGGCCGCCCGCGTGATCTTGCGGGTAACGAAGGTCTCGCCCCGTCGCGGACTCTCATGGTTGAAGAGAATTCCGCACGAGGCATGGAGGTCGTAGCTCTCGCGATAGTTGACGGTGATCCAGTGGGCGTAGAGCTTCGCCACGCCGTAGGGCGACCGGGGATAGAACGGCGTGGTCTCCGTCTGCGGCGTCTCCACGACCTTGCCGTACATCTCGGAGCTCGAGGCTTGGTAGAAGCGAATCTGGTAGCCAACGGCGTCCTGGAAGTCGCGGATCGCCTCCAGCAGCCGCAGGGTGCCCACGGCCGTGACGTCGGCGGTGTAGGTGGGCTGGTCGAAGCTCACCCGCACATGGCTCTGGGCGGCGAGGTTGTAGACCTCGGTCGGCTTGATCTCGCGGATCAGGCGGGCGAGGCCGTTGCCGTCGGCCATGTCGCCATGGTGGAGCACGAACGGCCGCTCGACCTCGTGGATGTCCCGGTAGAGGTGCTCGATTCGCTGCGTGCCGAACGTGCTCGACCGCCGCATAAGCCCGTGCACCTCGTAGCCCTTGTCGAGGAGCAACTCGGCGAGATAGGAACCGTCCTGGCCCGTGATGCCAGTGACGAGTGCGCGCTTGGATCTGGCGGTCATCCCCGCTCCTTGGTGTCGTCGGCGGTCGTGCTCTCTGGGGCGTTCGCAGCCGGGCCGCTCGATTCCGGCCCCTTCGCGGCGGCGATCCGCTCGTCGAGCGTTGGCAGCAACTGGGCCAAGAAGTCGGTGCACTCGAAGGTCGACTGCGATGCGGTCAGCTTCGTCTGATCGATGATCGCATACAGCTTGTAGACGGCCGGCTCGTCATTGAGCGTGATCCGGGCGATGCCCGGTGCGATCCAGCGGAGTTGCGGCGGGATCGCGTCGGTCGGCGTCGGTTCCTTGTCGGCATCGGGGTCGGGGCTCGATACGCCGTAGGTCCAGAACACGCGGAGCGTCTGCCCCTGCTTGCGGAACGTGCCCGTGAAGGCCTCGGCCACCCGCCCGTCGGGCAGTCGGATCGTCTCGCGGTGCTCGGTCTCGGCGATTTCGAAACCGGCGCCGGGATAGCAGCGGTCGGGCGTGTGGCCCGATGCATCGTGCGGCGTTGCGCAGACGACGAATGCGGAGACCGGCGTCTTCGATTTGCCGCTGCGGTAGAGCCGCGAGACATGGCCGACGGCACCTGCCCGCTCGAGTTCCTTGGGATCCGAATCGAGTTCCCGTTCGTATTCCCAGTCGCCGAAGCTCTTGGGAAATGCCCGTTCGAGCAGTCGCGCGGCGCGCTCGAGGCCTTCCACGTCGCGCTGCCGCCCCCACCGCTCCGTCAGGGTGCCCTGCACGACGGTCACGCCCACCACGAGCAGGATCGCTGCGACGGCCGCCGCCATTCCCGGGCCCGATGTCTTCATGAATCCAACCTCCCCACCACCTCGACGCTCACCACCGGGGCGTCATTCAACCGGGAACGGGGGACGCGTACAGGTGCCGGGGGCTGTCGTCACTGACGCCGTTGACGACCGTGCCCAGCACCTTGATTCCCACCGACCGTAGCCGCTGCACGGCCTTCGTGATCATCGGCACGCGGCTCACGTCGCGCATCGTAACCACGATCGCCGCGTCGCTCAATTGGCCGAGCAACAGGACGTCGGCGAAGGCGAGCACGGGTCCGGCGTCGATCACGACGTGGTCGAACGACTCCCGGAACCGCTTGATGATCTTGGCCGTCTCGGGCCGCGAGAGAGCCGTGATCGAGGCGTAGTCGCAGGTGCCGCCCGTGACGGCGAAGAGGCCCTCGATGCCGGTCGGCTGCACCGCCTCGTCGTTGGTGATCTCGCCCCGCAGCAGTTCCGGCATGCCGCTTCGGAGGTCGAGCTCGAGCGCGAGATGGACGTTGGGATGCCGGAGATCCCCGTCGAGGAGCAGTGTGCGGCTGCCAGCCCGGGCGAGGCTCGCGGCGAGCTGGGCGGCGAAGGTCGTCTTGCCCTCGTGTTCCATGGCGCTGGTGACAAGGATCACCTTCGGTGCCTCGCGGCCCGTCTGGGCGATCACCGCCCGCACGCCATCCACGCACTCGGCGACATGTGCCGTATTGGGTTTCTTGCGGGATCGTGACACGCGGGGCACCGTGCCGATCACCCGCAGGCCCACACGCTCCGACACCTGCTCCGCAGCCGAGATCCGATCGCGGAGATACTCAAGCAGGATCACGAGGCCTGCCCCCGCACCGAAGCCGGCGAGCGCGGCAAGCGCGGTGAGCATGGTGCGGAAGATCTCGTCGCCGTCGCCGGGAACCCGGGCTTCTTCGAGCAGTTCCACGCGGTTGGGCATCGCAATGTCCACCTCGGAGGCGTTCAGCTGCAGGCCCATCTGATTGGTCACCTGCTGGAGCTGGGCGATCTCGTTGCGGCGGGCCTCGAGGTCGGCGTTGGCGTTGCCCATCGCCATCACATCCTTCGCTACCTCGTCGAACTCTTTCGATTTGCTTTCAAGACGTTTTGCGAGCATTTCGCGCCGCAGCCGCAGCATCACGGGAGTGCCGGCGCCCGGACCGCCCCGGCGGCCCGCTGCCTCGGCGGCCGCCTCCGCTGCCAGTTGCGGACGCAGCGATTCGGCCCGGCTCTCGATCCGCCGCAGGAGGTCCTCCCGCTGGGCCTGGAGCCGCCGCACGGCCGGATCGTTGACGCCACGGGCGCTTCGACCTGCCTGGGTGGTGATGAGCTCCTCGACCTCTGAAAGCCGGCGGCTCAACTCTGCGATCTGGGGGTGCCGCATCACCAGCGAGTCGATCGGATCGTCGGGCAACGCTCCCTCGCCGACCGCCTCGTTCTGCGCCTGGGCCTCGATCAGGGCCAGTTCCGTGTCGATCGCGGTGACGTCGCGCTGCAGCTGATTGAGCTCCGCCCGCAGCGTGCCGAGATGGTCGAGCAGCAGGCTTCGCTGCGTCGAGGCCTCGGAGCTGTCGCGGCTGCCCAGCTGCTTGGCAAGATTGTTGAATTGCTCCATCCGCGTCCGCACTTCGGCCATGTTCTCCTTGTACTTCTTCTCGAGCATGTCGCGGCGGGCGAGCCGCTCCGACCGCTCCTTCGTGACGACGTCGGTGAGATAGGCCTGTGTGACCGCATTGACGACCTGCGTCACGTCGCGTGGATTCGAGCCGCGAAGCTTGACCTGCACCACTTCAGCCGCACTCGGAGCCACGGCCTGGAGGTTGCGGCTGAGCCAATCGACCGGATCGGGCTCCTCGGCGAACGTCGAGAGTTCGGAGATGCCGGGCCGCCTCAGGGCCGAGGTGAGCACGAACGGGCTCTTGATCAGCTGCAGTTGCGTCTGTCGGTATTGGTCGTAGTCGCCGCTTCCGGCATTGGTGAACGTGCCCGGATTGGCACGCACCCGCAGCCAAGCCACCGCCTCGTACCCCCGGGGCATGAAGAGCCAGGCACCCACGGCCGCCGTCAGCCCCACCGCCAGTCCGAGCGCCGTGGCCGGCAGCCATCGCTGCCGGATGGCGTGCCAGACCCGCACGAAATCGAGGCCCCCCCCGAGCTGATCGCCACCGGGGCCGTAGGCCGCAGGAGGCGGATACTGCGTGGGGATCGAGAGCGAGCTGTCCGTGATCGTCGAGAGCATCCCCGCCGACGGCGCTGCCGTCTGGGTGCTGGTGCCGGTCGATGGATCGTGTGTCTCGCTCATGTCAACATCCGCGACTCGGCCCGAGGCCGAACCACCGCGTCGAAATCCGTGCGTCTTGCGTCAACGAACCTTGCCCGGTCCGTCCGGCCGTGGCATCACAGGCATCACGCCACCGGCCCGCGGGGCCTTGGCGGCGCCAGCCGCCGAAGCAGTCGGCCGACCGCTGCCGACGACGGTGGCTGGGGCGAGTTCTTCCGTGACCACCATCGAGCGGACGACGGACTGCAGGAGAAAAAGTAGTCCGAGGGCCATTGGCATCATGAAGTAGCCGGCCCAGTCGTGAAAAATCTTCTCGGCCCATTCGGGGTTGAAGGTGTACATGACTCCCGTGACCGTGATTCGCGTGGCATTGACGACGAGTGCGATCGGGATGGAACTCGCCGCGATGACGAGGTTCTCCCACCATTCGCCGCCGCCGATGAGCGCGATCATCAAGGCGAGCCAGACGAAGATCGTGAGCATTCGGAGGCCGCTGCAGGCATCGACGACACCGAGAACCTGGGAATCGCCGAGCACGATCTTGTTGCCGTCGCGATAGGCGTCGAAGCCGATCGTCTGAAGGGCGTAGGTGCTCATCATCGTGGCCAGCGTCTGGAGCGGGCCGAGCAGGTAGCGGGTGGCCTCGTCCGGCAGGGGATACATGAAGATCAGCGTGGCGATCGGCGCCCAGGCCCACTTGAACACGCTCCAGCCACCGGCCATCAGAAACACGCCCGCCAGTGCCGGCACGAACGTGTACATGTCGAGCGTCACGATGCGGAAGTGGGCGCAGGCCAGCCGGAGCACGAAGCTCGCAACCAAGAGCCCCAGCCCTGCGCTCCGGGCCGACGCGGTCACCGTGGTGATCGGCTGCCGCCACCAGAAGAGCAGTGCGGCGGCGCACAGAGGCACGATCCACCCGTGCGAATACTGCGGCTGATCCCAGCTCGAGCGGGCGTTGAGCAAGCCCGGCCAATAGCTGTAGACCAGCATCGCCATGAGCAGGGAGATCACGATCCATGGCGTCCGCTGGTCGGCGTCCTGCAGGTCCACGGCCCATTCGCCGAGCCGGCGACGGATGCCCTCCGTGAGCGATTCGTCGAGGGGCGCGATCCGCGCGGCCGGCTGCGCAGCGGGCTCGGGACGGGCCCGAGGATCGGGCCGCTGGCCGGAGGAGAGAATGGACGCTGGCGTGCTCACGACGGATCGGTGCCTTGGGCTCACGGTTCGCATTGTCGACCGCACCCCGATTCTACACCACCGCGGGACCGGTTTTCCTGCTCCGGGTGCCCGAGCCTTATCGGCCGCCCCTCCGCCCGCAGGGACTGCCGGGCCCGCCGCAGCCCGGCAGCCGTCACAGCCAGCAGGACCGTCATCGCCACCGCCAGCCAGCCTCCCGCGGCGCCGGTCAGGATCAGGATTCGATGTCCGGCCGGCCCGCATGCCCCGCCGAGCAGCCATCCTGCCACGGCCCCGCCCGCGGCAGCTGCGGCCCCCCATGCCAGAGAATGCGAGGCAGCCGTCACCAGCGCGCCGACGAGTGCCGTCATCGCGACGACGGTACTCCAGGCCACGAGATGCCCGGCCCGCCCGAGCAGCGCCCAGGCGACGCTGATCAGCACCGCCGTCGCGCGGCCGAGCCAGCCGAGCAACCACCGGGAGTCACCGAGCGTGAGCACCCGGTCGATGAGCGGCAGCGACGATCCAGCGGCGCGCCAGGCGACGATCTCGACCACCGCGAGGGCCGCCAGCGCGAGGCCACAACCGGCCTCCACGAGCGCGTAGGTGGCGGGGATCGCGGCTCCGCAGTCACGGCACCGACCACGCAGCAGGAGCCAGCCGAGCACCGGCACGTTGTCCCGCGGCCGCACGGGCCGGCCGCACGCGGGACACGCCGATCGGCCGGCCACCACCGACCGGCCGGCGGGCACGCGATGCCCCACGACGTTCAGAAAACTGCCGACGATGGCTCCGGTCACGAAAGCACCGGCGACGAACATGCCGTCTTCCCAGGAGACGGCGGACATGCCGGCTGACGGCCGAAGGGGGAAGGGCCACATCTGCGGAAGGCCGCGGCAGCCATGCCGGCGGATCTGGGTGTCGGGTGCGGATATCAGGTAGGGTACCCCAACGTCACGGCTTCGCACCTCCTTCTCGTCCCGCTCCCGATGCCCGGCATGGAAACCACAGGCCCCGAGCCCCAGACCACCGCTCCGGCCCGCCGCGGCCTGCTCTCCGGCTGGCCGGGAATCGTGCTACGGCTGGTCGCGACCGTGCTGCTCATGGCCTACGCGTTGCGCGGGATCACGTGGGGGACGTTCGCCGCGCTCCTGGCCAATGCCGATTGGCGGTGGTGGATCGCGGGGCTCGCCACCGGCATCGCCGTGCAGATCGTCGCGGGCGTCCGCTGGGCCGCGCTCGCCCGGCCGCTGGGATTCCCCTTTTCGCGGCGGTTCTTCGTGTGGCGATTTCTGGAAGGCTCGTTCTTCAGTCTCTGCCTGCCGAGTTCGATCGGCGGCGACGTGATCAAGGCCTATCGCGTTGGTGACACCACGCAGCGTCGCCTCCTCGCGGGCTGCTCGGTGCTCGCCGACCGGCTCACGGGCCTGGCCGCGCTCGGGGTGCTCGCCGTCACGGCCTTGGCGGGCACGAAGTATGCGCTCTCGTTACCGGCCACGCTCGCCGTCGGCGCCGCACTCATCGCCCTGATGCTCGCGGTGTTCATGCTCGGCGTCGCCTCGATCGACCGGCTGCTCGCGATCATCCCGGCGCCGCACCCGGCCCGGGAGTTCATCGCTCGCCTGCTGCCCTATCAGCAGCGACCGAGCCTGATGGCTCATGCCGTGGGCTGGAGCTTCATCGTGCAGATTGGGGGCGCGATGGCTGTCGGGTTGATGGCCCGCTCGCTCGGCGTCGTGCAGCCGCTCGCGACCTGGTTTGCCGTGGTGCCGCTCGTCGCGCTCGCGGTCGTCCTGCCGATCAGCATCAACGGCGTGGGGGTGCGGGAGAACGCGCTCGCCGTGCTGCTCGCGCCGCATGGCGTGGCGGCGGAGTCGGCAGTCGCCGTGGGGCTCATCTGGCTGGCGAGCCAGATCGTGACCGGCCTCATCGGCGGTGGTCTGTTTCTCATCGATCGCCAGGCGGCGATGCCCGACGCCGGGCGTCGGTGACGAGCATCCCGGCGATCGTCTTCGCATCCTCGATGCGTCCGTCCCGACACATCGCCAGGGCCTCGCTCCAGGCCACCACCCGCGGCCGGATCCGCTCGCCGGGCTCCAGCGCCTGCGGCCCCGCGACGAGGTCGTGGGCCACGAACAGATGCATCCGTTCCCGCAGGATGCCCGGCGACATCCAAAACTCGCCCGCGGCTTCGATGCGGCCGGCGCGGTAGCCCGTCTCCTCGGCCAGTTCGCGGGCCGCGGCGGTTGCCAGCGGCTCGTCGCGATCGAGCGTGCCTGCCGGCAGTTCGAGCAGCGTGCGGCCCACGGCCACCCGCTCCACCTCGACGAGGCACACTTCGTCGGGTGACACGAGCGGCACGACGACCACGCTGCCAGGATGCACCACGACGTCCCGGGCCCGGAGCGAGCCATCCGCACACGGCTCCTGCACCCGCACGATGCTGAACCGGCGGGCCGTCAGGAGCAGGTCGCCTCCCGCAAGATCACGCGGGATCGCCACGGGGTCGTTCGTGTTCATGCCCGCGGCTCCGTGGCCGCGTGGGATGCAGGCAGCGGCACGAACCGCACGGCCGCACCGGCCACGGTCGGCGTGGCATCTGCTGCCAGCGCCCGCACGTGCACGATCGCGAGGCCGAGTCCTGCGCCGAGCGTCGGTGACAGACAGGCCGACGTGATCGTGCCGACCTCCACGTCGTCGAGCATGATCTGGGCGTGCACCGCGGGGGGCACGGCGCCGTCTGTGGCGATGCCGACGAGGCGGCGGTTCACGTGGCCGAGCGCGTCGAGCCGCGCCACCGTCTCCTGGCCGAGATAGCAGCCCTTCGTGAAGCAGATCGCGCGGGCATCGCGCCCCAGTTCCTGCGGCAGCGTCTTCGGGGGAATGTCGTGCGGTTCGGGACTGCCGGCATCGATCCGGGCCGCATCGACGGCGACGGGCGAACACCGCCGCAGGCCGGTCGCGGCGAGCCACGCACTCATGCGGTCGGCGTCGGCCGCCGCGGTGATCACGAGGCAGCCCCCCGCGCCATACCAGTCGGTGGTCACGAGCGTCGCCGGAATCCCGCCGAGCGACGCGGCGCGATGTGTGATCGCGTCGGAGGCGAGCGCGACGCCGGCCTCGCCACCGAGCCACGCCATCGCATCGCGACCATGCAGGAGAAAGGCGGCCCGTTCGGCCGACGCATCGTGAAACGACACCGCCTCACGGATGTGGTAGTGCTCGAGGTGTTCATGCAGCCGGCGAGCGAGCCCCGGCGCCGCGTCGATCCAGATGCCCGTAGGGGTGCGCAGAAGCGTGGCGACCGCGAGCACCTGGCCGCGGCCGTCGGCGAAGAAGCCTTCGGTGCCACCGCCCACGGCGAGCGGAGCGAGGCTGGCAGTCGTGAAATTGTCGAGAAACCGCACGGCATCCGCCCCCTCCACGAGCAGGGCCGAGCGGGCTGGAATCGCGGCCCACCAGACGGCGGATGCGGCGGGAGTGGCAGCAGGGTTTGTGGCGTGTTCCGGCGGCATGACGGCCCAGGCTACCACGCGGCCTCTCGGGGGCTGCCGGGACCCAAAAAAATTCAGCCTCCGGGGTGAACGATTCGCCGCCGGCCCCCGTATTGCTTCCACCGCCCGAGTGGGCGACGACGATGCGGCTTCGGGAGACGACGACCATGGCCACCGTTGACTGCGACCGGAATCGGTACGACGAGTTCGACGAACAGGACGATCTCTTCGGTGATCCGCAGGCGGTCGCCGATCTCGAACACTCCGACGTGACGCGGGCGGAGGAGGAACTGATCGGCCGCGCCGCCCCGCAGCGGGGACAGGCGGTGCTCCATCGCATCGCAGAAGTGCGGCGGCTCCAGGGCGTGACCCTGCGGAACGTCGCGCGGCGGTTGGGCATGTCACTGCCCGTCGTACGGCGGCAGGAGCAGCCTGACTACGATCTGCGAATTTCCGACCTGCAGCGCTGGCAAGAGGTGCTGGAGGTGCCCGTGGCCGAGTTGCTCGTCGAGGGGGACGGCCAGTTGTCGGGGCCAGTCTTGCAGCGGTCGCGGATGGTGAAACTGATGAAGACGGCCGCGGCGCTCCGCGAGCGGATGCAGGGTTCGCCAGAGGTCCGCATGGTGGAGATGCTCGTCGATCAGATTCTCGAGATCATGCCGGAACTGGCCGACGTCACGCCGTGGCATTCGGTGGGGCAGCGGCGGACGCTCGACGACGTCGGCCGCACCGGCCGCTCGCCCGTCTCCGAGGACGTGTTCCGCCGCGGCGCTGGGTAGCGTGAGTCGGGATTGCCCACGCCCCGTCGGCGGACGCTCGCTACGAAAACATCCTGTTCTTCGCTCGCTCGGTTGCCGCCTTCGCTCCGGCATCCTGCCTGCGCTCGGCGGCATACGCCGGCTCCTGGAGCGTGGGCAACCCGTCCAGTCCTTCGTGTGTTTCAGGACACTTGTATCGGCCTTTGACGCAAGGATGCCGCTGGCTAGGATCGCAGGTGTTGTCCGTTCGTCCTGTGAGCGAGGTGCTTCAGTGTCTTCGTTGCTCGGTGTGCTCGGCATCACGCTGGTGCTGTTCTTCGTCGTCGCCCTCACGGCGCGGCTGATTCTCGGCCGCTGATCGGGCCGCGGCTTCGCGAAGCATGCCAAGCGCAAGCAGGCCGACGAATCCGCCCAGGATGCCCACGAAGGCCACCCAGGCGGTCACGGCGAGCGCCGGATAGTCGCGCAGCCAGACGAGTTCCGGGGGCTCCGCGCTCTTGGGCACCTTCCGCTGCACCGGGCCTGTGCGGCCCGACTCGCGTTGCATGGCGGCGCGGAAGCCGTCCCAGTTGGCCTGAACCGCGGGGGCAGTCAGTTCGGCCAGCCTCCCTTCCCGCCACCGCACGAAGGCCACCGGCGGCCCGATAAGGAGTCCGCACCACAGGGCGGCGATCACCGCTCCGGCCAGTCCGAGCAGGCGGGGCCGACGGGGTGCTCGTGCCTGCGTACGCATGTTTCTCGCCGGATTTCCCAGTCTGCCCAGGGCGTCTATCAGTCTGGCATGCCCGCGGCCAGGTTGCTACCGTCCCGCCCCGATCCGCCTGCGGTGCGGCCGCAGTCCATTCGATGCGTCAGCCAGAGGAGTCCGGCCCGTGCGTCTCGCCTCCCGGTTCATCATCAGCCCACGTCTCGCCCTCCGGCTCGCCGTCGCGCTGGCCATGGCCTGCCTGCCGCTTCCCCAGGCGGTCGCTCAGAGTGGCTGGCTGCCGGCGTCGTGGTTCTCGAGCGAAGCCGTCGATGCCGACGCGATGCATCCGCTCGCGGAGAAGGACGGCCCATGGCTCGTGCTGGCCACCACGTTTCGGGGCGAGACGGCCCGCGAGGATGCACGAAAGCTCGCGCAGGAGCTGCGTGGACGGCACAAGCTCGCCGCCTACACCCACGAAAAGGCCTTCGACTACACCGGTCGTCAGCGGGGCGTGGGCCTCAATCCCGACGGCACTCCCAAGACGATGCGCTATGCGAACGCCACGCAGGTGATCGAGGTGGCGGTGCTCGTCGGCGACTTCGCCTCGTGCGAGGACCCCCGCGGCCAGAAGGCCCTCCAGAAGATCAAGGCGCTCCATCCGGAGTCGCTCGGCGGCCGGCCGCCCAAGAGCGGCCTCGTGAACGACTTCATGCAGCTCAATCGGGAGCACGCGGCCCCGGCCGCGAAGCCGCCGCTGCATGCGGCCATGCTTATTCCGAACCCACTGCTGCCCGACGACTTCTTCGCGCGGCAGCAGGTCGACCAGTTCGTGCAGGAGATGAACGCCGACGTCACCCACAGCCTGCTCGACTGCCCGGGGCGGTACACCGTGCGGGTGGCCACGTTCACGGGTGCCGGCACGTTCGACCAGCCGGGCAGTGCGGCGACCCCCGCGCAGCCGCGCGGCGGCGTCGATGCCTTCGTGGCGCTCCTCAAGGGCAGCGGCTGGAGTGATCCCCAGGTGCGGGGCATCGAGGGAGAGAGCCGGCTCGTGGAGGCGGCCGACAAGGCCCATCGGCTCACCGAGGCGCTGCGGCGGCAGGGCTGGCAGGCCTGGGAGTTTCACGACCGCGATTCGAGCATCGTCTGTGTCGGCAGCATGGATCAGGTGAGCCTGCCGCAGGGGGGCGGACGATCGGCGGTGCACCCCGAGATCGCCCGCATCGTGGCCGGGTTGGGACCCGATCCGGCGGCGCTGGCCAGCGGCCAGGTGATGCCGCGGTCGTTCGACGGCATCATGCTCGACGTCCAGCCCAAGCCGATCGACGTGCCCCGCCCCGCCGCCGGCCGCGGCCGTTGACCGCCCCCGAGCCGCCGTTACAACGATCGGTATGCCCGACATCGCGTCGCTGCTCGTGCTCGGTACGACGAACGCGGGCAAGCTGCGCGAGCTCGGTGAATTGCTCGCCCCCTTCGGCATTCCCTGCCGCTCGCTCCGCGAGATGCCCGGTGCGGTCGAGGTCGATGAAACCGGGGCCACGTTCGCCGAGAATGCGGCGCTCAAGGCGACGCAGCAGGCCCAGGCACTCACCGCGTGGGTGCTTGCGGAAGACAGCGGGCTCGTTGTGCCGGCGCTCGGCGGAGCGCCCGGCGTGCACTCGGCCCGGTTTTCCGGGCCGGCGCCGCCAGGGGCTCGCGAGACGACCGACGAGCGAAACAACAGTCTGTTGCTCGAGCGACTAGCGGGGGCCACGGGCTGCGATCGCGCCGCCCACTACGCCTGCCACGCGGCGCTCGCCGATCCCACGGGCCGGATCGTGGCGGTGGCCGACGGCGCCTGCTGGGGCGAGATCGCGAGCGGCCGCCGCGGCGGAGGCGGATTCGGCTACGACCCGTTGTTCATCGTGCCTGAATACCACCGCACGTTCGGCGAACTCTCCGGTGCGGTGAAGGCCGTCGTCAGCCACCGCGCCCGCGCTCTACGGGCGATGATCCCGCAGATCGTCCGGCATCTGGCAGTCAGCTAGGGCAACCCCGACCCCCCAGGTCTTCAGCCGCCCGCCTCGAGCCGTCGCTCGATCACGCGGAGCACGTCGGGAGTGCCGTCCATGCGGCCGGTGACAGCGGCCAGGGCCGATGCAAAGCGGTCGAGGCCACCGACGAACTCCGCCACGCGACCGCGATCCACCTCCTCCAGGAGCGTGAAACCGCCGCAGCCCATCGCCTTGAGGAAGTGGGCGTTCATGAGCTGCTCGGCGTGAGCCCGCTCGGGCAGAACGAGCAGGGGCTTGCCGAGATGGAGAGCCTCTCCGATGAGCTGGTTGCCGGCCGCGGCCACCACGCAGCGGCAGGCTGCGAGATCGTTCACGAAGGCCGCGTCGTCCACCTGGTGAAACGACACGCATCCCACCGGGTCCCGGGCCCCGAGGCCGTAGACCTTCACCGGCAGTCCGCAGGCGGCCAGCGCGTCGATGGCGGTGAAGGGGGAGTGTCGTCGCAGATAGCTCAACACGAAGCCGCCGTCACGGGGCGTGGCATCGACGATCTCGCGGCGCAGGAGCGGTCCGACCTGCACAACGTGTTCCCAACCGCGGCGCAACGGCGGGCGGAAGAACGCCGAAACGACCGTGTCGGCTGCCTCCAGCACGTAGAGCCAGACGGCGTGGCTCATGAACCAGGCGTTCCACTGGAGCGTCCAGGGCAGGGTGTCGAGGTCGTAGGCCAAGAGAAAATGCTGGTGATCGACGCTCATCAGCGGCACGCCCGCGCGGCTCGCGGCCCGAGGCAGGGCCGGCTCGAAGTCGGTGATGGCGAGGTCCGGCTGAAACCGGTCGAAGTCGTGGAGCATCCGCTCGACGAGCGGGCCGATCAGGCGTGCCTGGTAATCGAGGCCGGCGGCAATCGACCGGACCAGATCGAGCCGCCCGCCGACGTACTGAAACACGATGCCCGGGATCGGCTCGAGCCGGATGCCCGCTCGCCCACCGAGCCGGCTACGCAGGAAATCCAGGGCGTCGGCGGACGTGTAGATCAGGATGTCGTGGCCGGGTCCGAGCCGCTCCACGAGCGTGCAGATGCGGGTGGCATGCCCCCGTCCCTCGCCGCAGAGACTGATCGCAATGTTCGACATGGAGCCTGTCCGGGCTTTTGATCGCCTCTCGATTCGCGTAGTCTAACTGACCGGCGCCGGCCCCTTGGGGAACGAAAGGATGAGTCGATGGTGAATCCCGGGCGGAGAGCGAGCGTCGGGCTGGTCGTCGGATGCGTCGCCGGGCTCGCCCTCGCGGGCGGCGGGCGAGCTGCCGAGCCGCCGGCCGACACCGGTCCGTCGGCGGTCGTGGCCATCGTGGGCATGATCCCGATCCTGCAGGCCGACCTCGACACGGTCCTGCAGCGGGCGGGCAATGGCGGCCCCGATGCCTCGGCCGTGAGCCGGTCGGCGCAGGCCCAGGCTGCGGCCATCGAGCAACTGGTCGACCAGCGTCTCTTGCGTGCGGAGGTCGACCGCGAGGGCATCACCATCGGGGCCGTGGAGATCGATGCGGCGCTCGGCGCGCTGCGCGCCCAGATGACGGCCCGAGGGGTGGAGTGGTCGGCATTCCTGGCCAAGACCGGTCGTGACGAGGCGTTTCTGCGGGAGCAGATCGCGTTGGAGATCGCCCTCGACAAGCTGGTCAGGCCGCGGCTCAACGCCGATGCGGTCAATGCCGCCTTTCAGAAGCACCGCCGCGAGGTCGACGGCACGCGGCTGCGGGTGAGCCATGTCGTGCTCCGACCCGACGTCGCCCGCGGTGACAAGGCAGTGGAGGAATGCCTGCAACGCGCCGTGGCGATCCGAGGTGCGGTCGTGCGCGGCGAACTATCGTTCGCCGAGGCCGCCCGTCGGCACTCGGCCGGCCCGAGTCGCATGCGCGGGGGCGATCTGGGCTGGATCTCGCGAAAGGCGCCGTTCGTCGATGCGTTCAGTCGCATCGCGTTCGCCCTCGCCAAGGGGGACGTGTCGCAGCCGTTCGTGACGCCCTCCGGCGTTCATCTCGTCATGGTGAGCGATGCGGAGCCAGGCCGGCTCGGGCTCGAAGCGGTGCGGCCACAGATCGAGTCGATGGTGGCTGCCGAGGTGCTGCGTGAGCGCCTTGCCCGCGCCCGGGCGGCGACCACGATCGAGTATGCCCCGGGTGTGCCGCACTTCGACCCGGCGACGCCGGCCGAGTCGGGCCAACCCCGCCGCGTGGTCGTGGAACCGGCCGGCTGACGGCCCCGCATTCGCGTTGCGACGGCTGCGGCGGACCGCTACCCTCCCCCGCCCCATGAAGTTCCGCTCCACCCTGCTCGTCGCGTTGATGGTGATCGTGCCGGCGCTGGCGATGTTCTCGCACCAGCTGCCTTCCGGCATGTCGGCTTCGGTCACGAGGTTCCTGATCACGCCCATGATGGGATGGGTGGCGTCGTGGCGGGGGGCCACAGGCCCGGAGCGGGGAGGCCGCATCGCCCGGCTCGAGCCGCTCGTGGAGCCCGCTCCCGCGACGTCGGCTCCGCACTCGATCACGGAAGCCGATCGGTCGATCGTCCGCGAACGACTTCGCGAGATGGGGGCGACGGAGGTCGAATGCAGGCAGCTTTCCGGTGCCGCGGCGGGGCATGTGGCGAGCTGCCGGGTCGCGTTGGACGCCAATGGTCAGTTGCAGCGACTGTTTCAGGCGACGGGCCACGACTCGCTCGCGGCGGAGCGGCGACTCCTGGAAGAGATCGTGGCGTGGCATGGCCGGCGGACTGTGGCCGACTGACCGTTCGTCGCGAGCGGTGGTTCACCCGAGGAGCGTACACCGCATGCCACGTCGTGCTGCCGGATTCGGGCTGGTGACGGGCGGGCGTGTCGGCCTGTATGGGCCTGTGGTGGCGCGGCTGCCGAGCCAGGCGGCTGCCGTGGCCCGACGGCGGCGATTCCTGCGTGCGTTCACCGCGGTGGTCGGGGTGCGGACGGATATCGACGCCGGTCAGCATCCGCGCAACGACGAGGTGGCTCGTCTCGAAGCGGCGTTGTTTCTCGCCCGCGAGCCGCTCACGACGCGGCGGCTGGCAAAACTCGCCCGACTCGACGACGGCACCCGAGCCCGGGCCGTGATTCGGGAGCTGCGGCAGCTGCAGGAGGCGGCGGGTTCGGCCGTCCGCGTGGAGTCGATCGCCGGAGGCTTTCAGCTCCTGACCGGCGGGGCATTCGGGCCGTGGGTCAAGCGGCTGCTCGAACAGCCGGTCGGGGGGCGGCTCTCCACGGCCGCGCTGGAAACGCTCTCCATCGTCGCCTATCGCCAGCCCGTGACCAGGGCCGAAATCGAGGCCATCCGCGGGGCCGGCAGCGAGGAACTGCTCCGCCAGTTGCTGGAACGCGACCTCGTGGCGATCGGTGGTCGGGCCGAGGAACTGGGCCGACCGAATGTCTACGTCACCACGCGGCGGTTTCTGGCGGTCTTCGGTCTGCCACGCATCGAGGATCTGCCGCCGATCGAGCCGCTGCGGGAGCCGCCGGCCTGAAGCCGGTTTCCCGCCCCAGGATCGCGGGTGGCTGACAGGCGTTTTTGGAGGGCCGGAGGCTTGCACACCGGCTGATCACGCGCCACACTGTCGGCCGACGCTCCGGCAAAACCAGCGGGTGATTCAGCCCAAAAAGTTTTTTGCCGGGGGGTGAATTGGACGATGTTCCCCCGATCGGGTACAGAATTGGCGGCAGTGCCCGCCCGCCAAGTCAGACTCCAGGAGGTTTTTGCCGTGACGATCGTTGCCAGTGGCCGAGCGCATCGGGATGGTCTGAACGCCGACGTGTTCTCGTGGAGTGAACTTCCCGAGTTGCTCACCGCGGAGGATCTTTTCGCCGGCCCGGCCGTGGCAGAGCGATCGCCTTTCGACGTCGTCGCTCGTGACGACGAAGACGAGGATGAGGACGACGAAGAGTTCGAAGACGACGAAGACGACGAAGAGTTCGACGACGAGGAGGAGTCCGACGAGGAAGAGGACGACGACGAAGAAGACGAAGACGACGAGTGGGAAGAGGTCGATGACGAGGATGAGGACGAAGACGAAGACGAAGAGGAAGAAGAAGACGACGAGGACTGGGAAGACGACGATGAAGACTGGGAGGACGAGGACGAGGACGAGGAAGACGATGACGACGACTGAATCGTCGTGTCTCCCATCCGTCCGGACACGGTTTCCCCCATGTGTTCCGTCATCTACTCCGTCACCGGCGTGATGGATCGCTTCGCAGCGTCACCTGCAGGATCACCCCCCGCCGATCGACGTTGATGATCGCCGTTGTGCCTGCGGCCCGCAGGCGGGCGAGCATGTCGTCCTGGAACGTGATCGCTGCCCCGTCGATGGCGATCAGCCGATCCCCAGGTTGCAAACCTCCAACCGCTGCCGGTGATCCGGGAGACACCCGCACGATCACGGGCGCCGTCGGTTCGCACGGATCGGGCCGGCTGCCGATGCCCCAGCGTCCTCGCTCGGCTGCCACTGGTTCCGGAGCGATCGCCTCGAGGGCACGTTTCGTGGCATTTGATTCCGCCCGGCATTGCTGGCGAAATGGCCGCGGCGGCCCCGATTCGTCGGCGAGCATCGCCACGAATCCGAGCGTGAGCCGTGCCACGGGCTCGATGCCGTTCATGTTCACGAGGTGCACGTCGTCGCTCGGCCGGTGGTATTGATCGTGCAGCCCGGTGTGGAACATCACCGTGGGGATGCCGGCCGCGATGAATGGGTAGTGATCGGAGTCGTCGGTGATGTCCCAGTCGAATGCGAGTTCCAGGCCCGCGCGGACGGCGGGATCGGTGTTGGCCTGCACGATCGCGGCCCGGAGCCCCGGTGAGGTGCGGGCCCCGTAGACCTCGAGTCGGCGGCCGCGAAGCCGGCCGATCATGTCGAGGTTGATCGAGAAGACGGTCTTCAAGCCGGTGAGCGCCGCAGGCTGCACGCGGAGAAAATGATACGAACCCAGCAGGCCCTTCTCCTCGCCATCCCAGAACGCGACGAGGATCGACCGCCGCGGTCGTTGTGGCAGGTGCTCGAGCGCCGCCGCCACCTCCAGAAGCCCCGCCACTCCCGAGGCGTTGTCGTCTGCACCGTTGTGCACGTAGCCGAAGGGGCCGTAGCTGGTGGCGGCGTTGCCGTAGCCCACGTGGTCGTAGTGGGCGCCGACGACGATCAGTTCCTGGGCCACCGCAGGATCGCGGCCCCGCAGCAGTCCCAGGATGTTTCGCATGCCGCCGAATGACTGGAAAAAGCTGCCGTCGTCGCCGGCCGGCTCCAGCCCCAGTTTCTGCAGCTGTTCGACGATGTAGGTTCCGGCGGCACGCCCGCCACGGCTGCCCCCCTCGCGGCCCTCGAAGGCGTCGTCGGCGAGGGTCGTGACATGCTGCCCGGCCTCCGCGGCGCGGATGCTCGCATGGGCGGCCGACAGGAGTTCGGCCGCTGGGGCGGATGCCGTCGGCCAGGAGGCGAGACAGGCTGCCACACAGGCTGCATGGAAGGACGCGAGCAGGATTCGTGCCACTGGTCGCATCACGGGCATGGCTCCTTGCGGGACGGTGAGGGCGCGTCCAGAATAGAGCGAGTGCGGTTTCCCGGAGTCCATGTTGATTTCCGGGAAAACGAGGAGAGGTGGCAGAGCGGTCGAATGCGCGTCTTTGCTAAAGACGTGTCCGGTCAAAAGCTGGACCGCGGGTTCGAATCCCGCCCTCTCCGCTGAGTGGTTGAGATGACGAGACGCGAAATCCTGGTTGGCATCGGCGTCGGGCTTTGGTGTCTGGCCCTGCAGGCATCGGTCGCCCCGGCTGCTGAGCACCGGCCCAGCATCGTTCTCTTCATCGCCGACGACCTGTCGTGGCACGACGTGGCGTGTTTCGGCGGTCCCACCGATGCCAAGACGCCACACCTCGACGCGCTTGCCGGCGAAGGGCTGCGACTCACTGGCTTCTTCTCGTCGTCGTCGGTCTGCTCGCCCGTCCGTCAGGAGCTGCTTACGGGCCTCTACCCCTTGCGCAGCGGGGCCTATCCGAATCACTCCAAGGTGAGGAGCGGCACGAAGAGCCTGCCGCACTCCCTCGCGGCCTTGGGGTATCGCACGGCCTGCGTCGGGAAGACACACTTCGGCCCCGCCGCCTGCTATCCCTTCGACGTGATGATTCCGATGCGGGATGGGGCGGGCAGGGGCGAGGAAGACGACGCTGGCGACGGTGAACTCGACATGGCCGCCATGGAGCGGTTCATCACGGCCGGCGGCGAGCCGTTCTGCATCTATGTGGCCACGCACGAGCCGCACAGCCCGTGGACGAAGGGCGACCCACAAGCCTACGACGCGGCCACGCTGACGCTGCCGCCATACCTCGTGGATACGCCGGAGACTCGCGACAGCCTCGCACGGTACTACGCGGAAGTCACGGCCATGGATGCGCAGGTGGGGGTGGTGCTGCGCATGCTGGCCAACACGGGACACGAGCAGAACACACTCGTGATGTTTTTCAGCGAACAGGGCAACTCCATGCCGCAGGGCAAGTGGACCTGCTACGACGCCGGCATCCGCGTGGCGGCCATCGCACGCTGGCCTGGCCGGATCCAGCCGGGCACGGCAAGCGCGGCGCTCGTGCAATACGTGGACGTGCTGCCGACGCTGATCGAGGCGGCCGGGGGTGAGCCGATGAAGCTCGACACGGGCTGCCCCGACGCGGACGGTGAACGTGGGTTCGACGGCCGGAGTTTTCTGGACGTGCTCCTGGGCACGACGCAGCGGCATCGGGACTTCGTGTGTGCGCAGCACACGGCGCGGGGGATCATCGACGGCCCCGAGGCCTACGGCACGCGGGCCATCCGCGACGCGAGGTGGAAGCTGATCGTGAACCTGCATTCGGAGACCGAGTTTCGCAACGCGATCAGCGACGGCGAGGTGCTCCGCTCGTGGCGTCGGAAAGGCGAGCACGGAGACCCTTTCGCCGCCGCCCAGGCAGCGCGGTACACGAAGCGACCGGCAGTGGAACTCTATGACCTCGAGGCCGATCCCTGGGAGCTGACGAACGTGGCCGCGAAGCCGGAACATGAAGCGACGCTGGCCCGCCTGCGAACACAACTCGACGCCTGGATGAGACAGCAGGGGGACGAGGGCGATGCAACCGAGCGGCGGGCGCTCGAGCGGCAGGGGCGGAGGTGACGCCCCCACGCCGTCTCGTCACCGGCACGTCCCGGCAGGTGAGTGGCAGGGTACTATGCAGGGCATGAAGCCACTGCTCGTCCTGAATGTCGTCGGCCTCACGCCCGGTCTCTTGTCCCATACGCCTCGCCTCGCAGCGCTGGGGCGGACGGGGTTTCAGGCGACGCTCGGCACCGTGCTCCCCGCCGTCACCTGCTCGGCCCAGGCGACGATGCTCACCGGTCGCCTGCCTCGTGACCACGGCATCGTCGGCAACGGCTGGTACTTTCGCGATCTCGCGGAGGTGATGCTGTGGCGGCAGTCCAACGCGCTCGTCGGCTGCGAGCAGGAGAAACTCTGGCACGTCGGCCGGCGGCGGTTCGGCTCCGGCTTCACCGTGGCCAAGATGTTCTGGTGGTACAACATGCATGCGGCCGTCGATCAGGCGGTCACGCCGCGGCCGATCTATCCCGCCGACGGCCGCAAGATCCCGAGCCTCTACACCGATCCGCCGGCGCTCAAGGGCGAGCTCCAGGGGCAGCTGGGGCGGTTTCCGCTCTTTAACTTCTGGGGGCCCACCGCCGACATCCGCTCGTCGCAGTGGATCGCCGCGGCCACCCGCCGTGTGATGGACACGCACCGGCCGACGGTCACGCTCTGCTATCTGCCGCACCTCGATTACGACCTGCAGCGGTTCGGGCCTGATTCACCGGAGGCCGCGCGGGCCTGCGGCGAGATCGACGCGGTGGCGGGCGACCTGGCCGAATGGGCGGCCGGCTCGGGCCGCACCGTGGCCGTCGTCAGCGAATACGGGATCACGCCCGTTACCGCCGGCGTCGACATAAACCGCGTGCTCCGGCGGGCCGGACTCCTGCGGGTTCAGGAGGTCGATCTCGGTTGGGAACTGCTCGATGCCGGCGCGAGCGCGGCCTTCGCGATGGCCGATCATCAGCTGGCCCACGTCTACGTGAAGCAGCCCGGACGGGTGGCCGAAGTGAAGGCGTTGCTGGAGTCGACCCCCGGCATCGCCGAGGTGCTCGACCGCGAGGCACAGGCGGCCCATGGCCTCGACCATCCCCGGTCGGGCGAACTCGTGGCCGTCGCCGCTAGGGACCGTTGGTTCACCTACTACTACTGGCTCGACGACGCCAAGATGCCCGACTTCGCCCGCACCGTGGACATCCACCGCAAGCCGGGCTACGACCCTGTCGAACTGTTCGTCGATCCCACGCTCGCATTCCCGAAGTTCCGCATCGCCTGGACGCTCGCCCGCAAGATGCTCGGCTTCCGCTATCTCATGAACGTGATCGGCACGGATGCGTCGATTGTGCGTGGCTCCCATGGACGGCTGCCCGACCGGGCGGCCGACGGGCCGGTGTTTCTCTGCACCGACAGCTCGGCCCGCCGCGACTCGCTCGCGCTGACGGACGTGCGAGACGCGCTACTCGACCTCGTCGCCCACGGGTGACGGGTGCCCCGCAGCGTTGGACTCATCTGATCCGGCGGTGCTGCTTACCGCTTCTTTTTCTTCACGGGCGTCGTCGTCGGGGCCGGCTGGGCGGCTGCGGTCTTGAACAGACGCACGGCATCGACCGTGACCCCCTTCGAGGTCGCGTTGCGGCCGCTGCTCCCGACGATGGCGTTGGGCGAGCCGGCGTAGGTGGAGAAGGCGAAGTTGTAGAGCCCCTTTTGCTGCTTGGTGCGATTGATCGCCCCGATCTGGATCGCCCCGATCGACGTTCCGCGGAGCGACCGGGACCCGATCGACACATCGCGTGACAATCCCGGCAGGGAGCCGGCGGAGAAGGCCCCCATCTGCGCCAGGCTTGGCAGACCCTTGGGCAGTGTGAGCGTGCCGCCGACGGTCAGGGCTCCCAGCTTCGTGACGGACGGTACGTCGAGCGTGGCGTTGCCGTCCACGTTCACGTTGCCAAAGCTGCCCACGGTGCCGCCGAGCACGAGGTCGGCGGTCGCGAGGCTCCCTGGCGCACCGACCGTGAGGTTACCCACCGACGATGCGGCGAGCGTGAGCGTGATCACCGCGCCCGAGGCCAGGTTCGTGAACGCGATGGCGCCGATGTCACCGCCGGCCGCGTCGAGCGTGAGATCCATCGAGTTGGCCATCGATACCGTGACGGGGCCGATCGCCGTGGGCGGGGCACCGGCCGGGCCAGGGGTCGCCGCCGCGGCCGCCATCACGACGGGCTGGCCCGAGACGATGAACACCGCGCCCAGCGTGCGGCCCTGGATCGTGATCGCACCGATGCCCGCGAAGGCGTTGAATACGCTCGTGAGCACCGCGTAGCCGAGGCCGACGTTGTAAAGGAACCCGGTCTGCGAGTGGATCACGGTCACGTTGCCGATCGTACCCGTCCAGGCCGTGAAGGCGGATAAGGCGATCGCGTTGATGCCCTGCTCTGCATCGTCGGCGAGCCGGACGGAGATGTCGCCGATGCTCGACCCCGAGAAGACGCTCCCGGTGATGCCGCTGGCATTGCGGCCCGGCACGCGGACGGTGATGTCGCCGAGCATGCCCGGATTGCTCGTGAGCGAGAGGTAGTCCCAGTCGGCGACGAAGAACGAGGCCGTGATGCCCGAGCCGATCGAATCGACCGTCACGTCGCCGATGCCGGCGGCCGCGATGAACGACGAGCCCGTGATGGCCACCGGCACGATCGTCCAGACGAGCGCTCGCCCAGTGTTCACCGTGATGTCGCCGATCGTCGAGGTGTAGGCATTCTGGTCGAGGTCGAGCACGTCGGCGAAGAACGTGCTCGCGAAGATGCCCGACGCCCCGCTCGTGGTCACGGTGATGTCGCCGATGCCACCGGCGGCACCGGCCAGGAACGAGGAATTCTCGATCCCGGTGCCCAGGCCGGGCTGGGCGGAAGAGCGATTGCGGACGAGCACATTGCCGATCGTGCCCGTGTTGTCGAAGTTGCCGCGGCCATCGTACACGGCCGTGCGGGCCGTAAACGTGGAGCCGAAGATTGCGTTGCCCCCTTCGGCCGTCTGGACGTCGGCGTAGACGTCGCCGATGTTCGCGGCCGTGAACACCGATTCCACGATCGCCGACGAGGCGACGAGGTGGCGGCCGGCGGCGACGGCCGTGACGCCGGCGAGGTTGCCGGAGGCGAGCCAGGGCCGCGGGGAGTCGGGCGGCTGCGGCGTGTAGTCGCCGTCGGAGTCGGCCGTGAACGTGGACCGCACGACCGCGCCGGCCCCCTTGCTCGTCGCCGTGACGAGGCCGATGTTGCCGATCGCTGTGAAGGTCGAATCGACGATCGCATTGGCGAGGGCATCGGTGCCCCCTGCGACGGCCGTGATCGTGCCGAAGTTGCCCTTCGGATCGAAGGCATCTGCGTTGGGGGGCGGATTGGCCGGGTCGAGCAGCACGATCCGGCCCGGCGCGGTGAAGACCGCCCCGTCGATCGCATTGCCCCCCTTCGTGGCCTCGGCGTAGATGCTGCCGAAGTTGCCCCGCGACTGGAACGTGCCCCCCTGAATCGCCGTGGCGTTGAAGGCCTTCACCGTCATGCCGCCGATGTCGCCGGAGGCCTGCACCTTGCCGTCGATGATGCCGATGCCGTTGATCGAGCGGACGTCGACCGCGAGCGAGTCGATACCACCCGAGAAGGCACGAATCTCCCCTGCCAGGATGCCGTTGCCGTCGAGGCCGCCATGCACCGTCGCCGAGACGGCGCCGATCGACCCGGCGTAGACGAGCACGTCGGTGAGGGCGTTGCGGCCGTTGGCGTTCGCCGAGGCCGAGATGCCGGCGATCCGGCCATTGCCGACCTCCTCTTCGTCGAGATCGGTCGCCTGGAAGCGGGTGCTCACGATGCCGTGGCCGCCCGCTGCGCCCCCTTCGGCCGTGATCTGGCCGATCGAGCCGTAGTTGGCGTCGAACGAGCCGCCGTTGATGCCGCTCCCGTCGAGCTTCGCGATGCCGGTGATCGGGCCGATGTCGGTGTGGGCCACGACCGTGAGATCGGACAGGCCGTCGAGCCAGCCGGTGCCGGTCACTGCGGCAATCCCGCCGGTGCGGCTGGCGAGCTTCGTGGTCTCGATGCCGACGCCGCCGGCCGACACGCCCGTGACGGCACCGATCGAGTTGGCGACGACGTTCGACTCGCTGATGCCGGCCCCGGCCAGGGCGCCGAATTCGCCGTACGACGTGCCCGAAATGCTGGCGATCGCCTCGCCCGCTTCGAGCTTGAGGGCGTCGATGGCCGGGCCCGTGTGTGACCGGGCCGTGATGGCGGCCACGTTGCGGCCGGCAACGATGCTCGTGGCGGAGATGCCGAACCCTGCGAGGCTGCCGAAGGCCGAGATCGGCCCCACGTCGCGGCCGGCGACGAACGACGCCCCCTGCACGCCGCCGTTGGGCACGTTCAGGCCCGCGAGGTCGCGGCCCGCTGCGACATAGGCCTGCAGCACGTCGCCGGTGGGGACGGTGATCAGCCCGATGTCGGTGCCGGCCTGGAAGCGACCCGCGAAATCGCCACTGCCGGCGTTGATCGCGCCGATCGATTTGGCCGCATGGGCCACGAACGCTTCGCCGAAGCCGTCGGCCGAGATGTCGCCGATTCCTGCGGCCGACACGATGCCGATCGCCCCCACGCCGTCGATCGCGATGCCGGCGATGTCGGCGGTGGTGCTCGTGTTGGTGAGTGAGCCGACGAAGGTGTCGGGAAGGAAGATCGTGTCGAGCAACGAATCCTTGTCGGAGCCGGAGATGCCGCCGCCGGCCGTGATCTGGCCGGTGATCAGGCTGCCGTCGCTGAGCGGGAAGCCGAGATGCAGGTGGCCGGCCGAATTGATGAAGCCCTTGAAGGCGGCGGGCAGGTTGATGGCGAGGTCTTCGGTGGAATTGCGGGTCGTGATCTCGCCGGCGATGTTCGCCACCCGCACGGAGCCGATGCTGTCGGCGCGGATCGCGCCGCTGAGCGAGCTTCGCAGACCCACGACCGAGCCGATTCGGCCGGTGACGTTGATCACGCTCCGGAAATCATTCGTGACCGACGTGTCGTAGGGGTTCTTCGTATCGGCGCTGATCGCCCCGTTGATGACGAGCGAGTCGATGCTCTTGGCCTGGATGCCGCCCAGGTCGATGAGCCCCGTGACGGGGTTGTACATCGTGGTGTCGGCGGCCTGCTGGTTGTTCTGCGTGTTGATCCGGTCGATGAGCGGCGCCCGACCGGCGTCGAGCGTGATCGAGCCGACATCGACGCCAGCCAGCGAAATGGAGTGCACGATCGCGGCGGAAAGCTGGATGCCGCCCAGGGCTGTCGTTTGGACCTCGGCATCCAGGTCCAGGAAGGCCACGTTCGTGTAGCCGGGCGAATACATCGTGGCGAAGCCGGTGCCGGGCTGGGTCGTAAGCTCGTTCGGAGTCACCACGACCTGGATACCGTTTTCGGCCGTGAGGCCCACGAGCGACAGCCGCGTGGCGTCGGCGTTGTCGGCGGCGAGGCCGGCGAGTTCCACCGTGAAGCCCGCGCCGGCCGCAACGGTGCCCGTGAGGCTCACGGTGACGGTGTCGCCGTCGGCGTCGGTCCACGTGGCGGGCGTGGAGCCGTACACGGTGCCCGGCGTGATCGCGAGCAGCCGGCGGTTTTCGAGGGCGTCGATGCCGAGGCGGTGGGCAGGGCGGCGGAGACGGCGGGCGGACCGGGATCGCATCCATTCACTCCATGAGGACGGCCGGGCAAGGCGCACCGGGGCCGCAGAGAGACGCTAGCCCGCAATTCCAGTCGGGTCAACAAATTGGATGATCGCCGCGGGCGGGCAGCGTGACGACCATGTCGGCCAGCGCATCGGCGTCGGCACGGTCGTGCGTCACGAGCACCACGGGAATGTCGCAGGCTGCCAGCCAGTCGCGAAGCTGACACCGCACGTCGCTGCGGAGATCGGCATCGAGCGAGGAGAGCGGCTCGTCGAGGAGCAAGAGTCGCGGCCGGGGGGCCAGTGAGCGCGCGAGCGCCACGCGACGCTGTTCACCTCCGGAGAGCGTGTGCGGGCGCCGGTCGGCGAGCGGGGCGAGGCCGAGTCGCGCGAGCAGATCCATGACCACCCGGCGTCGTGCGGCCGGCGCGAGCCGCCGCAACCCATAGCCCACGTTGTCGGCGACCGACAGGTGGGGAAAAAGCGACGGCTCCTGAAACATGAATCCGACGCAGCGGTGTTGCGGCGCGAGAAAGCTACGGGTGGTGACGTCGCACCAGATCTCGCCGGCGCAGACGATCCGGCCCGAATCAGGCCGCTCGAGTCCCGCGAGGCACCGCAGCACCGTCGTCTTGCCCGCGCCGGACGGGCCGAGCACCGCCGTCACGTGAAACCGATCCATCGGGCAGCGGAGACCGCCGCGGATGAGTGGGCCTCGCGGAAACCGCTTCGTGAATTCGGCCTCGAGTATGCCGCTCACTGCGACCTCCGCCGCTGTTCGAGCAGGTGCACCACGGCCATCGCGGCCAGGGCGAAGGCGACGAGCCAGCCCGACGTGCGAGCCGCGGCCGCATAGTCGAGCGCCTGCACGTCGTCGTAGATGGTGAGGGCGAGCGTCCGCGTGACGCCCGGAATCGAGCCTCCGACCATGAGCACGACGCCGAACTCCCCCACGGCGTGGGCAAACGTGAGCACGAGCCCGGCGAGAATCCCCGGCCAGCAGGCGGGCAGCGTCACCCGCCACCAGGTTCGCCACCGCGATTCACCGAGGCACCACGAGGCCTCGACAAGGCGTTGGTCCATGCTGGTGAAGGCGGCCGTGAACGGCCGCACGGCGAACGGCAGGTTGGAGATGACCGACGCCACCAGGATGCCGGCGAACGAGAACGGCAGGCTCGCACCGGTCGCCTCTTCGTACAGCCGTCCGAGTGGGCTCTGCGGCCCGAGGCCCACAAGGATGAAGAAGCCGAGCACCGTGGGGGGCAGCACGAGCGGCAGCGTGACGAGCGACTCCACGAGAAACCGGCCCCGCCACCGCGACATCGCCAGCCAGTAGGCCAGCGGCAGGCCGACGACGGCGAGCACGAGCGTGGTGGCCGCGGCAAGCGTGCACGTGAGACGGACGGCGGCAGCATCCATATGATCAGTCCGACTCCACTTCGAAGCCGTGGTCACGCAGGATCGCTTGGCCCTCGGGGCCGCGCACACATGTGGCGAAGAGCCGCGCCGCTGCGGGATCACGGGCCGCGGCGAGCACGACGCCGCCATGCACGAGCGGCGGATGGGCGTCGGCCGGCACGATCCAGGCCCGGCCATGCGGCTTCATGGCGGGCGACTCCGCGAGCGAGCGCGCGATCACCGCCGCATCGGCCGCGCCCGATGCCACGAACTGGGCCGCCTCGGCCACGTTCTCCCCGAGCACGAGTTTTGACTGCACGCGTTCGCGCAGGCCGAAGTGCTCGAGTGCCGCCTCGGCCGCGCGGCCATACGGCGCGTGCCGTGGGTTGGCGATCGAGATCCGCCGGACCGCCGGATCGAGCAGCGCCCGCATGCCCGCCTGGAGGTCGACCGCCGACGCCTGCGGCACCCAGACGACGAGTCGGCCGGTGCCATAGCGGAACACGTCGTCGCGGGCGGCGAGTCCCTCGTCGGCAAGGTTCTCGGCGTAGCCGATGTCGGCCGCCAGAAAGAGGTCGAACGGCGCGCCGTTGGCGATCTGCGCGTGAAGCGTGCCCGACGCGGCGAACGTGGGCTGCACGTCAATGTCGGGATGGAGGCGGCGAAACTCGCGAATGACAGCCGCCAGCACGTGCCGCAGATCGGAGGCCGCTGCCACGGTCACGGCCCGCGCCATCGGCCCGCGTGCGTCATCGCCACAGCCGGCAGTCAGGGCGAGCAGGAGAAGGGCGGCGAAGAGGCGATGCATCGGGGGGAGAATGTGAAGGAGTTCATTGCTCATCGATACGAAACTGATTGTACGTCAGGCCAGACCCATATCCGGACGCAGCGAGTCCCTCGTGCGGCCTCTGTTTTCAGAAGCCCCTCGTTGGGCACGTGAGGGGCTGCCCATGCCCCAGGGGCCGGCGTATGCTGAGCAGGATGCCGAAGCGCAGTCAGCATCGAGCGAGCGAAGGCATGGATGCCGTAGCGAGCGTCCGGCGACGGGGCGTGGGCAGCCCCGAACCCACACCACAGCAGGTTGCCCCGCGGAAGTGCATGCATGACTCGCGCTCTCACCCCACGACTCATTTCAGCGCTAGCGATCACCGTCTCGTGTCACCTAGCGGCCGCGGCAACGTGGCCGCAGTGGCGTGGGCCCGAAGGCCAGGGGCACGCTGCCGCGGCATACGACCTACCGGTGCGCTGGAGCGAGACCGAGAACATCGCCTGGAAGACGCCACTGCCCGGACGCGGTTGGTCGTCGCCGGTGATGGACGAGATGCGAATCTGGCTGACAGCGGCCGTCGCGACCGAACTGTCACCGGAAGAGCGGGCGCGGCGGACGGCGGCGCTCGCGGCCAAGCTGCCGCTCAACGTGTCGGGCCCCGTGAGCTTCCACGCCCTGTGTGTCGACCGTGCGACGGGAAAGCTGCTCCACGATGTGACGCTGTTCACCGTGGATGATCCACAGCCGATCCACAGTCTCAACTCGTATGCCTCGCCGTCGCCCGTGCTGGCCGATGGTCGCGTCTTCTGTCACTTCGGCGACTACGGCACGGCCTGTATCGATGCCGTCACGGCAGCCATTGTGTGGACAAACCGCGCTCATCGGCTCAACCACGAGAACGGTCCAGGCAGCAGCCCGATCGTGTGGCGCGACCTGCTCGTCTTCCATTGTGACGGGAGCGACACGCAGTCGATCGTGGCGCTCGACGTGCGAACGGGGAAGCAGGTCTGGAAAACGCCCCGCTCTGGCACGCTCCACGAGAATTCCGATTTGAAGAAAGCCTATGGAACACCACTGGTGCTGTCACTCGGCGGCCGGGACGTGCTCCTCTCGCCGGCCGCCGACTGGATCTACGGCTATGACCCGGCCACGGGCCAAGAGCTGTGGAAGCGGTCGTACGGCGTGCTTGGGTTCTCGATCGTGCCCCGGCCCGTGGTCGCCCATGGACTGCTCTTCATGAGCACGAGCTTCATGCAGCCGGAGCTGCTCGCCCTGCAGCTGGGTGACGGCACGGTGGCTCCGGAGATCGTGTGGCGGGAAAAGAAGGGAGCGCCGTCGATGCCGTCGCCCCTGGCCGTCGGCGACGACGTCTACATGGTGAGCGAGAAGGGGATCGCCAGCTGCCTCGACGCCCGCACGGGCGCCATCCACTGGACGGAGCGGCTGGGGGGCAACTTCTCGTCGTCGCCGCTGTTCGCCGATGGGCGGATCTACGTGGGGAATCGGACGGGCGAGACCTTCGTCTTTCGGCCGGGGCGTGCGTTCGTGCTCGAGGCGACCAACCCCCTCGACGGGAGCATCATGGCCTCGCCGGCGGCGGTGAACCGGGCAATCTATGTGCGGACTGAAGCGGCCCTGTATCGAATCGAGAAGCCGCCAGCCGCTGTCGGTCGATGATGGACCAAGTCGGCGGAAACGGCAAGAAGACTCGTGGAGTCGGACTTGACCCCCAGGTATAGTTCTCTGGTCACGGGGCGACCGTAGGAGTGACGCCATGCAACGCCGGACCAAGCAGCAGCGGATTGCGACCGAGCCGGAGCGTCTCGAATCCAGGGCCCTGCTGGCTGCGGATCTGGCGGCTATCGGCACGAGGCAGTTCCAATGGGATGGGCGGCTCGTCGAGGCGGTTGCCGACGCCTGGATCGTGCGGGCTGCCGAGCCGTCGGCCATGAGCCTCGGCCTGGCCGCCGACTGGCGGGCCGTTTCGCTGGGCGAGGGCTTCTTCTCGCTGACGACGCCCGGTGCGGCGCCGGCTGACGTGGCGACCTGGGCCGCCGTCACGGCGGGTGTGGCGACGATCGAGCCCGATTACGTGATCACAAGCGCGGCCGTTCCCAACGACCCCTCGTTCAGTCAGCTGTGGGGGCTCTCGAATACGGGTCAGTCGGGCGGGTTGCGGGATGCCGACATCGACGCCCCCGAGGCCTGGGACATTACGACCGGCTCGCGGAGTGTCGTGGTCGCCGTGATCGATACGGGCGTCGACTACACCCACCGGGATCTGGCTGCCAATGCCTGGCGAAACCCCGGCGAGGTGGCCGGCGACGGCCTCGACAACGACGGCAACGGGTTCATCGACGACGTCTACGGATGGGATTTCGCCAACAACGACGCCGATCCCCTCGACGATCAGGGCCATGGCACCCACGTGGCCGGCACGATCGGCGCCGTCGGCAACAATGGCACCGGCGTCGTGGGCGTGAGTTGGAACGTCTCGATCATCGGACTCAAGTTCCTCGGGGCCAACGGCAGCGGCTCGACGAGCGGGGCGGTGGCGGCGATCAACTACGCCACGCGGATGCGGAGAGATTTCGGGATCAACATCGTCGCCACCAACAACAGTTGGGGGGGCGGTGGATCATCGACCTCACTCCGCGACGCGATCGCGGCCGGTGGACGGGCCGGGATCCTGTTCGTGGCGGCGGCGGGCAACGAGGCGACCAACATCGACGCCACGCCCGCCTATCCCGCGTCCTACACCAGCGACGCGGTGATTTCGGTGGCGGCCACCGACCGCTCCAACAACCTCGCCAGCTTCTCCAACTACGGCGCTACTGGCGTCGATCTGGCGGCACCCGGCGTGTCGATCTATTCGACCGTGCGGAACAATTCCTATGCCACCTACAGTGGCACCTCCATGGCCACGCCGCACGTGACGGGCACCGTGGCCCTGATGGCCGCGGCGAATCCACAGGCCACGGCCGCCCAGATTCGCTCGGCCGTGCTCTCCACGGCCGTGCCCGTGGCGAGCCTCGCGGGCAAGGTGGCCACCGGCGGCCTGCTCAACGCCGCGGCGGCGGTGCAGGCGATCGCCGGAGTGCAGCCTCCGGTCGATCCGCCCCCTCCGCCTCCCCCACCTCCACCTCCGCCCGGAACCGACCCTCTCGAGCCCAACGACTCGCTCGCCACGGCCACGCCGCTGGCCTTCGTCGATCGGCGGGCGAGTGCGACGGCCGTCATCGGCGACGGCACTCATCTCACGGCCGACGTCGATCTGTTCGTCTTCACGCTGGCTGCGGGTGAGACGCTGACCGTGGACATCGACGCGACGACGCTCGCCGAGCCGTCGGAACTCGATTCGTTCCTTCGGCTGTTCGATGCCGGCGGTCTGCAACTCGCGGCCAACGACGATGCGATCGGCTCGCTCGACAGCCTCCTCTCGTTCCTCGCTCCCGTAGCCGGCACCTACTACGTGGGTATCTCGGCGTACGGGAATGCTGCCTACGATCCGGCCGTCGATGGCAGCGGCCAGGCGGCCGCCACGACGGGCGGCTATGCGGCCACGTTCGTCGTCACTCCGGCACCGGTGACAGCCGACGTGATCGATGTGACGCCCGATCCCCGCAGCACGTCGGTCGAGGCGGTACTCGTGCAGTTCAGCCGGGCGGTCACCGGTTTCGATGTCGCCGATCTCGCGCTCACGCGGGACGGCGCGGCCGTGTCGCTCGCCGGAGTGACGGTTTCGACCACCGATGGCATTCGCTGGACCGTGGCCGGCCTCACGGTCGCTACCGGGTCGGCCGGAGCCTACGTGCTCACGGTCAACGCGGCGGGCGGCGGTATCGTGGCCGGCGATGGCGGAGTGCTCGGCGGCAATGCGACGGACAGCTGGATGACGACCTCCGCGAACCTCGTCGATGCGGGCGACACGCTGGCGACGGCTGCGGTCATCTCGGCCACGACCGGCGACCTGCGGCTCGCGGGCCGTGTCGGCGACGGTGCGCAGGCTACCCGCGACGTCGATCTGTATCGCGTTCGGCTCGCGGCCGGCCAGCGGCTCGTGATCGACGTCGACGCCCGGTCGCTCTCTGGTTCATCAACGCTCGACAGCTACCTGCGGGTATTCGATTCCCGTGGGGGCCAGGTGGCGGCCAATGACGATGCGGCAGGCTCTCTCGACAGCTATCTCGCCTTCACGGCGAGAACTACCGGCACGTACTACGTCGGCATCTCCGGCTACGGCAATTCCGCCTACAACCCGTCCCGGGCCGGCTCCGGTCGCCTCGGATCGACGGGCGTCTACCAGGTGTCCTTCGGGTTTGGGGCCATCCCGAGCCGCGGCGGCGGGTCGGTGCGGATGGCCGGCTTCCGCGACACGGCCGCGGTCGCCGCGCGGCATGACGCCTTCGCGGCCTACGGCACGAACTGGCTAGCCGCCCTGCCGGTCGCAACGCCCTCGCGCCGCCGCAAGTAGGTGCAGACTGGCAGTCGGCACACGGTCATCGACCGCAGATTACCAATAGATTACCAATCTGAGGCTACAGGCGTCGGGCCGTGAATGTGTCCGCCGTGCCACCCGCGGCCTTGTAGCGGTAGCCGACGCTACCCGCGGTGCTGATACCGCCGTCACTGGCCGCCGCGACCGGGCTGCCGTTGAGTGCCAGCGTGAGCCGCGTGCCGATCGCGGAGAACTCCATCACGCCGCTTGAACTCGGTGCCTTCACCGAGGCCAGTCGGGTGGCGACGCCCCCCTGGATCTTCCAGATGCGGGCGTAAACGCCCGTGCTCGTGCGGGTGAGCGTGCCCCAATACATGCTGCCGCTCGCACCGCCCGTCGCGCGGACGACGAGGCCCGCCGAGCTGCTCGTGCGGAGCGACACGGTGGAACTCACGGCCACATCCGCTGCCGATACGCCGGCCACGACCGCCAGCGACGTGCCGGTGGACTTGGCCACGATGTGGCTGGCGTCGATGGCGAACCGGCCCGAAAACGTCTGCCAGGGCGAGACGAGTGTCGTCGCGTTGGCCCGATTGAACGTGTCGGACGCGAGCAGCGTGGAGACGACCGGCGGGGGTGGAGGCGGCGGCGGGGGCGGAGGAGTGGGGGGCGTCGGCGGCTGCGGGGGTGTGCCCGGTGCAGGCACGGCGGCCATGATCCGCCCGAGCGCGGCGAACGCGTTGAGACGGCCGCCGGTGGCCACCTTGCCGGTGAGGGCCGGCACGCGATCGACGGAGCCGAGCACAGCCGACCGGATCTGGGCGGCCGTCGCATTCGGCCGGACTGCGGCCATCAGGGCCACCGTGCCGGTCACGTGCGGCGCTGCCATCGACGTGCCCGAGATGGCGCCGTACCCGCCGCCGGGAAGCGTGGAGAGGATGCCCGCCCCTGGGGCCGCCAGATCGATGCTTGTGGCCCCGTAGTTCGAGAAGCCAAGCAGGTTGTCGGCGGTGTCAGAGCCGGCCACGGAGATGATGTTGTCGAAGGCGTAGCTGCTCGGATACCGCGGCACCGCGTCGTTGTCGCCGCCATTGTTGCCGGCGGCCACGACGACGGTGATGCCGGCGTTCGCCTGCGCCTGGAGGGCCGTCTGCAGCGAGAGCGACGTGCTCGTGCCGCCTCCCCAGCTGATGTTCGTGGCCACGATCGGCACGCCGGCCAGCTTGAGACGCGTGACGTAGTTGAGCGCCGAGACCGCGGCCCCGGTGTAGCCCGAGCCGGAGTTGTTTTGAAACCGCAGGGGAAGGATCGACACCTGCTGGCTAACGCCGCTCACGCCGATGCCGTTGTTGCCCACGGCGCCGATGATTCCGGCCACGTGCGTGCCGTGCCAGAAGCCGTCCTGCGGCGTGTTGTCGTTCTCGACGAAGTCCCAGCCGTGCACGTCGTCGATGTAGCCGTTGCCGTCGTCGTCGCGGCCGTTACCGGCCACCTCGCGGGGATTCGTCCAGATGTTGGCCGCGAGGTCGGGGTGCGAGAAATCGATCCCTGAATCGACGATGGCGACCACGACGTTCCGCGATCCGGTCGTGACCTGCCAGGCCTCGAAGGCGTCGATGTCGGCATCGGGGATGCCTCCCGCCTGGCCGACGTTGTTCAACGCCCACTGGGCAGAGAGGCTCGGGTCGACGGTGAGCGTGAGCCGCGACTCGAGCGATTCAAAGCCGGCGTGTGCCTGCCGGCGGCGTGCCTGGTCCATGGCCGAGAGCATTCCTGCTGAAGTGCGTCCGCGTGCGTGCGGACGGTCCGGAGAGGGCTTCGTGCCCCCACGAACGCATGCTTTTGGCGGCCGCCCGCAGAGTCAACCCAGTCGTCGCGACCGGGCCAATCCAGGTCCGGCCAAACCCCCCCACGGAGGGTTCCCGATAGATACCCCGCCCGGGTGGGGGTCACCCGTGGGCGTTCGGGAAAATCAGCACGGAATGGGGTGGGTCATGCGTGTGACGAGGGGGTGGATCGCGGTCTGGGCCGTGGCCGTGGGTGGCCTGGCCGGGGGACAGAGGACACATGCGGTGGATGGTGGCTCGCCGCCCCCCGACATCGTCGTGGTCGATCCCTGCTTCGCCAACACCTGCTGCGACGTGCCCTGCCGGCTGCTCGACCCGCTCGGGCAGGATCCGGTCTGGACGGGCCGCACCGAAGCGCTGCTGCTGTGGCGGGATGCGCCGAGTTCGGTGCCGTTCTACGACTTCGTCAACCCCGACACGTTCGAGCCTGCCGGCGTCGCCCTGTCGGCGTCGGACTTCCAAAGCGGCATGGCCGCCGGGCCGCGGTTCACGCTCTTCCGCCACACCGGCGATATGGGGGCGATCGAATTCAATTACCTCCGCGTGCAGTCGTTCACCGCGTCGCAGACGCTGCCGAGGATCCCCGGGGGCTATGTTGACACTCAGCCGCACGGCCTCTACTGCTGCGACACCGAGACGCTTCGCGACACGGCGGGCGGCGTGATGTCGAGTTCGCTGCAGAGCTTCGAGGTCAATCGCCGGTTTCCCACCGACGGCCGCCTCGGCTGGCTGATGGGCTTTCGCTGGGTGGAGTGGAACGACGGCATCGGTCTGCAATCGCTGACGACGCCTGATCCACAGCTGGGCGATCCCTACACCCGCAGCTACCGCACCCAGACCGGCAATGATCTGTATGGAATGCAGGTCGGTGCCGATTCGATCCTCTACGGCCTCGGCCGCTCGTTCCGAATCGAGGGCATCGGCAAGGCGGGAGTGTTCTACAACGACGCCCGACAGGCATCGAGGTTCTCCACGACCGACCCCAACGTCGATCCCGACGTGCTCGGCGTCGGCACGAACACCGGCCGTGCCGCGTTCGTGGGTGAGCTGGGCGTGACGGGCGTCTACGATATCACGGAGCGGATCTCGCTGCGGGCCGGCTACACCATCTTTTGGCTTGGCGGCCTGGCGTTGGCGCCCAACCAATTCGACCGCCAGATGCTCTGCCCGGACAATCCGATCATGGGCGCGACCGACACCGCCGGCAGCGTCGTGGCGCAGGGCATCTCACTCGGCCTCGAGGGCCGCTGGTGATCGTCGCCGCCGGAGTGCCCGGGCCACGCACGCCGCTCCGCCCCCCGCCAGGGCGAGGGCGAGCGTCGCCGGCTCGGGCACGGGCGGCTGCACGCTGTCGAATTCGACGGAGAGCATCCGCACGTTCCAGCCTTCGTTGTTGATGCAGTTGCCACCGAGACTGGCATTGGTGAGCCGCAGCTGCATCGACGTGATGCCCTCCGGGGCAAGGCCGGTGTTGATGTTGAGAAAGGCCTGGCTCGGCACGTAGAGCGACGACCAGCCGGTGGTCTGCCCGACGAACGACGCGCCGCCCGGGGCCACGTAGGGGATGAGCGGTGCCGTCGTCGATGTCACGTAGGTCGGCGGGACGAATGCCGTCTGGTTCACGTAGACCGGCGTAGGATCGACTGGGTAGAGCGGGTTCTTGAACGGTGACGGGCCGAACACCGGATCGTCGATGTTGAGGTCGCCACCGCTCGTAAAAGCGTCGAGCGGGAGACCGACCCACGTGCCGCTGTTGTTGATCCGATACTGCAACTGGCCGAGGGCGATCGGCCGCGGCCCGCCCGTGCCCGACGGCGGGAGGAAGAAGTTGTGGGCGAGACTGATCCGGGCGTTCTGCGCCGGCAGGCCGTCGACGATGCCGCTGAACGTGCTGCTCGTCAGATGGGTCGCCTTCGCCGACGTGATGCTGTCGGCGCCCGCGGTCAGAACGCCCCAGCGCTTGTCGCCGGTGTTGTAGTACGTCCAGCGGTTGCTCAGCGGCACGGTTCCCTGATAGGTGCCGGACCACGTCACCCCCGGCACGTTGCCGTTCTGATTGACCTGAAAGTCGAACAGCACGTCGGCCTTCACTGCCGGCGGTATCGCAAGCGCCGCGGCGACGACTGCCACGGCTACGACGATGCCCATGACCGTCGAGTGGCCGAGAGCCCGCCCCCGCGGCGACCGCCGGAGCCGCGCGAGCATGATGAGCCCGCCGCCGATGCCAAGGAGCGCAAGCGTGCCCGGTTCGGGCACGCACGGCCCGGGCACGACGCCCTTGATCTGGATGTTGTCGACGTCCCAGAGCGGGTTGTCCGGATCGGCCAGGAACACCTGGCCGCCGAGGTCGCCCAGGAGGCGGAATTGCAGCGAACTGCCGAGTGTGAGCGAAAGGTCGAAGCCGCTCTTGATGAACGCCGGATTCGACTTGTCGTATCCCGCCGACATTCCCTGAAACGCATAGCCGCTCGTGAGCAGCGCGGTCGTCGTCGGCAGAAGATCGGCCGGATTCAGCGTCGGCGGCACGTCCGGCCCGGTGTTCGACCACAGTGCCAGGGGAATGCCCTGCCAGGTGATGCCGTCGAGCGTGTACTGCACCTGTCCCGCGGGAGGCACATACGTGATCGGCGCCACCGTGCCGCTGGTGCCGAACTTGAAGCGGTGCTCCTGGAAGTCGAACCGCACCGTCGTGTCGGTGACGGTCAAGCAAGGCGAGTAGAGATAATTCGCGGACGGGTTCGTGCCTGAGAGCAGCACCTTCCAGCTTTTTTCGTTGCTCCCCTCGTCGGTCCATTCCCACTGGCCCGGCCCGGACGTCCACCCGCTGGGTGAGGTGTTGAAGTTGTATTCCTCGATGTCGGTGGCACGTGCCGTGTGTCCCGCCGGCGACCACGGCAGGATCGTGGTGGTGGCAACAACGCACCACCACAGCCGACTCGGCCAGGCCGCAGCCAAGGCATGACGCATGACGTTCTCCTCGAGCAGGGGTGTCTTCGCGACATGCATGCGCAACGATGCGCCGACGTGCGTTTCGGCGCAACAAAACAGGCTGTCGTGAAAAAGCGATTCGCATCGCCCATCCACGTCGGCCTACGCTGCGCCGGGGCTTCGGAAAGAGCCGAAGGGCCCAGCAACTCGTCGTCCGAGAAAACGCCAGGAAGACTTCCGCGAGCGGTCGGCTCTCGGACATCGTCCCGGCACGTCCAACCTTTTCGCGTGATGAGCCACGCGGGCAAGCACCGCGACGCAGGTGCCGCATTCACATGGAAAAACCGCGTGCTGATTCAAACGGACACCCGCGGTGCATCACGTGGTGGAGCGGCGGTACTGGACGTAGTCCGCATGCGGCGCCCCGTAGGCCCGTCACTCCGTCGTAGGCCCGTCACTCCGTGACGGGCTTTGCCGGAATTGCCCGTTGCGGAGCAACAGGCCTACGGGTGCGGGCTCACGCCGGCTCAGGCTCGATCGTGGCCGACATCGACCCCTTCGAGCGGGCGAGCAGCCGGTCGGCGCCGAAGGCGTGGATCTGGTCTCGCTTCAACTCGGCGTGCTCCTTCGTGGTCGTGAGCACGATCGCCCGTCCCTGCTTGTCCACCTGCCTCGCGAGCGTCACGCCCCGCTCGGCGGGATGGCCGAACAGCTTCCGGAGCATCGCCACGACGTAGTCGTAGGTGTGGTCGTCGTCGTTCCAGAGCACCACGTGATACCGCGGCTGCCGCTTCGGCTTTGCCTGCTTTGCAGGAGCGGCGGCAGCCGGCACCGGGATTGCGGTGTCGGGCTCGGCAACGGCACTGGCGGAAGCGGGCATCGGTCTGGCAGACTCCCGGTTTCGGGGGCATGATTGCCCCACGCGACCGCCCAGTATAGGCGGTCGATCCGCCGTTTCCGCGGCTGTCAGCAGCCATCCCGCCGCCCCAGTCCCGTTTCCCCGGAGTGTCCCCCGTGCTCGATCGCCGCTTCGTCGCCGACAACGTCGCTCTCGTCGCCGCCAACTGCCAAAGCCGCGGCTCATCCGCCGACGTGGCTCGGTTCGCCGAACTCGACCTGCTGCGGCGTCAGTTCCAGGCCGACATCGACCGGCTCAACCAGCAGGCCGGCCAGGTGAGCAAGTCGATTGGCAAGGCCGCCGACGCGGCCGAGCGGGAGGCGAAGAAGGCCGAGGGCCGCCGGCTCCGCGAGGAGATTTCCGCGCTCGAGGCCAAGGCAGGCGAGATCGTCCACGAGGCCGACGAGATCCTGCGGGCGATCCCCAACCTGACGCACCCGGCCGCGCCCGTCGGCGGTGAGGCCGATGCCACCGAGGTCCGCCGCGGCGCCACGCCCCTCCCCACGTTCGACTTCAAGCCCCGCGATCACGTCGAGATCGGCGAGCAGCTGAAGCTCTTCGACTTCGAGGCGGGGGCGAAGGTGGCCGGCCACGGCTTCTACTTCCTCGTGAACGACGCCGTGCTCCTCGAACTCGCGCTGCAGCGGTATGCGGTCGAGCTCCTGCTCCGCGAGGGCTTCACGGTGATGACCACGCCCGATCTCGCGCGGGACGTGATCCTCGAAGGCACCGGCTTCATGCCCCGCGGCCCCGAGACGCAGATCTACTCGATCACCGACAGCGATCTCTCGCTCGTGGCGACGGCCGAGATCACGCTCGGTGGCGCGTTCCACGAGCGGATCTTCGAGGCCGACGAGCTGCCGCTCAAGCTCTGCGGCATCAGCCACTGCTTCCGCACCGAGGCCGGCGCCCATGGCCGGGCCACGCGCGGCCTCTATCGCGTGCATCAGTTCACGAAGGTGGAGATGTTCGCCTTCACGGCGGCCGAGGAGAGCGAGGCGATGCACGCCCAACTCCTCGATCTCGAATGCCGGCTGTTCGACGGGCTCGGGATTCCGTACCGCGTGATCGACACCGCCTCGGGCGACCTCGGCGGCCCCGCCTACCGCAAGTTCGACCTCGAAGCCTGGATGCCAGGCCGCGGCGAACGCGGTGAGTGGGGCGAGGTGACGAGCACGTCGAACTGCACCGACTACCAATCCCGCCGGCTGGCGATCCGCTACCGCAAGCCCGGCGAGAAGGGCACCCAGTTCGTGCATACGCTCAACGGCACGGCGATCGCGATCAGCCGCGCGATCATCGCGGTGCTCGAGAACCACCAGCAGGCCGACGGCAGCGTGAAGATCCCCGACGCCCTCGTTCCCTGGATGGGGAAGAAAGTGATCGGCCCGATCGCGCCGTAGTCCGCACGATGGATGGAGGCCCGTCACTCCGTGACGGGCTGCCCGTTGTTGAACCGTAGGCCCGTCACTCCGTGACGGGCTTTGCCGGGCTGCCCGTTGCGGAGCAACGGGCCTACGGGGGGCACAGTCCGTTGCGGAGCAACGGAGCTACGGGGGGCACAACCCGTTGCGGAGCAACGGAGCTACGGGTGCGGCGGTACGGCGCTGCCTACCACTTGAGGCCGAACTTCGCGCCTTGCGAGTCGCTGCCGAGGCCGCCCTTGAGGGGCGACGACCGCTTCTTCACCACCGGTGGCGGGGCCGGCTCCTCGGCCTCGGGCTCTGCGCGGTCGGCCGCACCCGATTGCGCCGCCGGCTTCGGAGCCAGAGCCTTGATCGAGAGCGAGAGTCGCTGCTCGTCGGGATCGATCGCCAGCACGCGGCACTCGACCTCCTGGCCTTCCCGCACGACGTCGGCCACGCTGCGGATGTGCCGCGTGGCGAGTTCGGAGATGTGCACGAGCCCCTCGACGCCGGGCTCCAGCTTCACGAAGGCGCCGAACTGGGCGAGCTTGCTCACCGTGCCCTTCACGCTGGCCCCGACGTGGTACTTCACCGCCGCCCGCTTCCACGGGCTCTCGATCAAGTCGCGGGCCGAGAGGCCGATCTTGCCGGTCTGCGGATCGATCTTCTTCACGATCACGCGGACCTTCTGGCCCGGCTGCAGCACGTCGGCCGGGTTCGCCACCCGCTCCCACGACAGCTCGCTCACGTGGACGAGCCCCTCGACGCCGCTGCCGATATCGACGAATGCCCCGAAGTCGCGAACGCTCCGCACGATGCCCTCGAGTTCGGTGCCCGGCTCGAGCGTCTCGAGCATCGTGGCTCGGGCGTCGGCGGCCTGCTTCTCGATCACGGCCCGCCGGGAGAGCACGAGCCGGCGGGCGGCCGGCACGATGTCGGTCACGAGCGAGTCGAGCGTCTGGCCCACCAGCTCTTCGAGGTTTTCGACCCGCCAGGTGCTCACCAGACTCGCAGGCATGAAGCCGCGGAGCCCGGCGACCTCGCATTCGAGGCCCCCCTTGTTGGCCGCAACGACGCGGGCCTCGACGATCATCCCGGCCTGGATCTGCGACCAGTCTTCGACGGACACGGCGTGATTCGCCGGGGCCACTTCGTACAGATTGTCTTCCTCGTTGCGGCTGCCGATCGACACCTCGATCGTCGCGCCCACCTCGGGCAGGTCCTGCCCTCGGTCGTGCAGCGGAGCGAGCTTGAGAGCGCCCTGTCGATTGCCACCGAGATCGACGAAGGCCGTGTCGCCGCCGACGGAGAGCACGGTCCCGGTCACCCGCGTGCCAGGATCGAGCGGGGCGTCGATCCGCGCCGGCGTCGCGGTGGCGAGAAGCGCATCCACTTCCAGGCCGCCGAGGGCTGCCTCGTAGTCGGCTTCGAGATCCTCGTCGAGGTTGCCGCGGAGGCTGGGCACCGCCACCCGCTTGGCCGGCGGCAGCACGTCGGTGAACGACGGCTTTGCATCCCGGTCGCGACGTCGGCCCCGGCCACCGCGGTCGCGGCCGCCAGCCGGCTGAGCAGGCTTGTCGCCGGTGGGTGCGGTCGGCGCGGCCGCGGCATCTGCGGCATGGGCCGCAGGTGATTCCGAGGCCGGAGTCACACCTGCCACGTCCTCTCCCGCCGGCTTCGCCGCAGGAGGGGCGATGTATTGATACTTCGGTCCGAGCGAAGGCGGCTTCGCGCCAGCCCGCTGGGTGCCGATCGCGATCCGTCGGGACGGGGTCGACTCGGCGGCAGCATCAGCCGCCACCGGAACACTGTCAGGCGAATCCATCGAGCCCTCGTATCAACCCAAGCCGAGCCAACCGAGCAAAAAGGGGCATGGATGCCCAGATCAACCAACCGTCCAAAAGCAAAAAGGGGCATGGATGCCCTTTTTGCGTGTGTACTGCGGGAAACAGGACTTGAACCTGCACGGTATTACTACCACCAGGCCCTCAACCTGGCGCGTCTGCCAATTCCGCCATTCCCGCGGTGTAAGCGTGGCCCGAAAGCCACGCACCCATTCTTGAAGCGTTCGAATCCCAGTCAAGCCACGTCGCTGGCACGCTTGGCTGGCGACGATTGTGTGGCTGCGGCCAGCGGTTGGAGCCGCCGCGTCGCCACCGAATCGAGGGCCCGAGCCATGGCCATGAGTCCGGCAAACGTGACCGCGGTCCAGGCCAGATCGCCTACCGGCATCCAGCGATAGAAGGGGAGGGCTGCCACGAAGCAGGCCGCCAGTCCCTCAGCCGTGTGCGGATACTCGGCCGTGAACCACCAGAAAGCGAGGTTCGTTACCAGGAAAAAAACAAGCGAACTGGCAATCGCTCCACCGAGCACTGCGAGCACCGCTCGAGCCCTGCCGCCCGCGGCCATCCGCCGCAGGATGCCGCCGAGCAGCACGGGCCAGGCAGTTGCGGCACACACGACAGCCGCCATCGGCAGGCTGTCATAGGCGTCGAGACCCAGATTGCTGAGCACGAGCGCGACCAGCGGCACCGATGCGGCGACGATCGGATTGTGAAACACGGCGCCGGCCGCCAATGCCACCGCGGCCATCGGCGTCACATGCCACGCGGGCTGCCAGAGCCGACCGGCCACGCCGAGGGCCACGAGTGCCAGCCAGACGACCGCAAGCGATACCGGCGTGCTTCGCAGCGAGCCCAGAATCGAGCCCAGAAATTCGTCGGCGTCGGGAGCCGGATGCTGACCGCTGGATTGCGTGGCGGCGGGATGGGCCATGGGCGGGTTCGTCCTCCGTGCGCGTGGGCTCCCCTGGCACCGGGCACAGGGATGTGCGGACCCCCTCTGGGGCTCTCCGCGACAGCCGATACACTAGCCTTTTTCCCGCTCAGAGCAAGCGAAACCGTCGAAAGCTCCCCGTCATGCCGGCATCCGTCCGCGGTCCCGCCACACTCGCGGTCGAACGGCACTCCGACGGCCTGGTCGTGCTGACGTTTTCCGTGCCCGACCACCGGCACAATGTCATCACGCCGGGGTTTCTGGCCGACCTCGCTGCGGCCCTCGACGACCTCGAGCGGTCGTCCGGGCGGCTGATCCCGCGGGGGCTCGTCCTGCGGTCGGGCCGCGAGGGCTCGTTTTTCGCGGGGGCCGACGTCTCCCGGCTGGACGGTCTCCGCGACCTGCCGGCGGCTGAGATCGTCCGGCTTTGCGACGCGGGACGGAAGCTCTTCGCCAGGCTCTCGGCGGCCCCGTGGCCGAGCGTGGCCCTGATCGACGGCGCCTGCCTCGGGGGCGGGCTGGAACTGGCACTTGCCTGCGACCTGCGGGTGGCCACGGCGGCATCCCACACGAGCCTCGGATTTCCCGAGGTGAAGCTCGGCCTGCTGCCGGGCTGGGGGGGCACGGTGCGGCTGCCGCGGCTGATCGGGCCGGGGCCAGCCATCGAACTCACCGCGGCGGGCGAGAGCATCGATGCCCGCGCGGCGTCCCGGCTCGGCCTCGTCGATGCCTGCGTGCCTCCCGAAGAAGCCCTCGAGACCGCCCGGCGGCTGATCGACGTGAAGACCATAACCGGCGGCATCGCCGCCCGTCGCCGCCGGCAGGCGGAGCCCGTCGTGATCGACCCGCACGAGCGAGCGTTTCTGGACGCGACGACCGCGGCCGTGATCCTGGGCCGCACCGGCGGCCACTACCCCGCGCCCCCCGCCATCCTGCGGACGATTCTCGCCGGCGGCGATGTCGATGCGGCTGCGGCCGGCGGGATCGAATCGCAGGCCTTCGCCCAGCTCGCGGTCACGCCCGTGTCGGCACAGCTCGTGCGGGTGTTTCGGATCGGCGAGCGGAATCGCCACGATTCCGGCGTGGCCGGCGACGTGACGCCGGCCGAGGTGCGGGCGGCGGCGGTCGTCGGGGCGGGCATCATGGGCGCCGGCATCGCGGCGAGCCACCTGCGGGCCGACGTGCCGGTGACACTCGTCGATGTCAACGCCCAGACGCTCGCCGCGAGCGTGCCGGGCATTCTCGACGAGGCGGCCTGGGATCGGGCCACGAAACGCACCGATACGGCCCGGGCGCTCGCGCTGGCCGGCGGCCTCCGCACGGCCACGCAGCTGGCGGCAATCGCCGGCGTCGATCTCGTGATCGAGAGCGTGACGGAGCGGCCCGACGTCAAGACCGCCGTGCTCGCCGACATCGAACAGACGGTCGGACCCGACACGGTGATCGCCACCAACACCTCGACCAACCCGATCGCACGGCTGGCCGAGGCCGTCACCGACCCGACCCGGTTCTGCGGCATCCACTTCTTCAACCCCGTCCGCCGCATGACGCTCGTGGAAGTGGTCCGTGGGCCGGCTACGAGCGATGCGACGGTTGCCACGGCCGTGGCGCTGGCGAAGCGGCTGGGCAAGTGCCCGATCGTGGTTCGCGACAGCCCCGGCTTTCTCGTCAATCGCGTGCTGATGCCCTATCTCCACGAGGCGACGGAACTCGTGCGGGAGGGAATCGATCCCGCGCGGATCGATCGCGTGGCCCGGGGCTTCGGCATGCCGATGGGGCCGATCGAGCTCTACGACATGATCGGCCTCGACACCGCCTTCTACGCAGGGCTCGTGTTGAGTGCCGCCTACGGCGATCGGATCGAGGCCTCACCGCTGATCCCCGCGCTCGTGAAGTCGGGGCGGCTGGGCCGCAAGACGGGCTCGGGCTTCTACCGCTACTCGGCCGCCGATCAGAAGGCCCGGATCATCGGTATCGATCCCGACGGCCGCAGAGTGCTCGAACGCTATGCCGTAGCCCCGCGGCAAACGACCGATCGCACCATTGCCGATCGCCTCCTCCTGCCGATGCTCCTGGAGGCGGTGCGGGCACTCGACGAAAGCATCGTGCGGGATCCTGCCGACATCGATCTGGCCGTGATCCATGCCCTCGGGTTTCCGCCTTTTCGAGGCGGCCTCCTCGCCTGGGCCGACACGCTCGGGCCCGCGGAGGTGCTACGGCGGCTGGAACCGCTGGCCGACCTCGGACCACGCATGATTCCCACGGAGCGGCTCCTGGCGCTCGCCCGCACCGGCGGCCGGTTCACGGCCTGAACCCTTCGCGAGATTCTCCCGCATGACATCGCTTCGTGATCCCGCCACCACGCCGGTCGTCGTAGCCTGCTGCCGCACGGCGATCGGGCGGTCGCATCCCGACCGCGGTCTGTTTCGCCACGTCCGCGGCGACGAACTGGCTACTGCCGTCGTGCAGGGCGTGGTCGAGCGGAGCGGTGTCGACCCGGCCACGATCGAAGACGTGATCCTCGGCGCCACGCAGCAGCAGGGCGAGCTCGGGGGCGACGTGGCGCGGTGCGCGGCCCTGATGGCCGGGCTGCCACTGGCGACGGCCGGGGCGACGGTCAACCGGCTCTGCGGCTCGTCGCTCGAGGCGATCGCCCGCGCGGCCCATGCGGTCGCGGCCGGCGCTGAGAACGTGCAGGTGGCCGGCGGCGTGGAACACATGCACCACCTGCCGATGGAGTCGGCGGTCGACATTCATCCGCGCGTGCTCGCCCGCACCAGCCGCGGCATGCTCTCGATGGGGCTCACGGCGGAGCACCTCGCCGCGACCCACGGCATCTCCCGCCGGCGGCAGGAGGAGTTTGCCCTGGAGAGCCATGCGAAGGCCGCCCGGGCCGCCGATGCCGGGCTCTTCGACGACGAGATCGTGCGGGTGCTCGGCCACGACGAGGCGGGCGGGGTGATCGAGGCGGTGGCCGATCAGTCGATCCGCCGCGACACGAGCCTCGAGGCGATGGCGGCGCTCGAGCCGGTGTTCCTGCCGAAGCTCGGCACCGTGACTGCGGCCACGAGCGCGCCGGTGAGCGATGGCGCGGCGGCCGTGCTCCTCATGTCGGAAGCCGAGGCGGCCCGGCAGGGACTCGAGCCGCTCGCCCGCATCCTGACGACGGCAGTGATCGGCGTCCCGCCCGCCGTGATGGGCACGGGGCCGATCGCGGCCACGCGGAAGCTGCTTGCCAGGGTTGCAGGAGCCGGTATCACGCTCGCCGACATCGACCTCGTGGAGGTGAGCGAGGCCTTCGCCGCCCAGGCGATTCATTGCATCGACGAGCTCGGCCTCGATCCCGCGCGGGTCAACGTTCGGGGCGGAACGCTCGCGATCGGCCATCCACTCGGCGCGAGCGGCGCCCGTCTGGCCACGACGCTCCTCCACACGCTCCGCGATTCCGGCGGCCGCTATGGCCTGGCCACGATGTGCATCGGCCTCGGCCAGGGCATCGCGATCCTCTTCGAACGGGTGCAGTCCCCGTAGGCCCGTTGCTCCGCAACGGGCTGCCCGTCACGGAGTGACGGGTCTACGGGGATCCACCCGCGTTCAGCGGACGAAAGACGCTTCGCTCACGATCGTCTCGCCGACGATCGTCTCATGTACGACCGGATCCTTCTTCCGCCAGCCGGCGGCGATCCAGCCGTCCTTGCGCGCGACGAGTTCGTTGAGCGGCAGTGGACCCGCTGCCGCGAGCTCGCCCTCGAGCGGCAGGTCGGGAACCTCGATCTCCGACTTGAGGAGCTTGTCGAACCGCCGCTGCAGGATCCGCCGCAGCGAGGTCTCCGCCGGGCTCAGCTTCTCGCCCCCGCCGGGCACGAAGCCCGGGGGATAGATCTGCACGTCCCCCTCGCGGACGAGCATGATTCCTTTCGGCCCACGGCCGATGGCATAGGTGGCCCAGATGTCCATGCCCGGGAACTCGCGGTCACCCGAGACGAACTTGTCGCCCCGCACCATCAGCTTCATGCGGCCGTCGGCCGTCGAGACGCTGATCGGCCGCTGTTTGGCGAACGTCACCTCCCACGGCGGCTGGTCCGGATCGCTGCCGAGCGACTCGGGGGACCGCCCCTTCATCTCCTTGGCCATGGCATCGACGTCGGCCTGGCGGAGGATGCGGCCGCTGAACTTCTGCTCGAGCATGTTGTTCACCGCCGATTCATGCACCCGCGCGGCGAGCAGATTGCCCGAGCCGAGCGTGGGCGGCAGGCTGGCGGCCGCGAGCTGGTTGGCGAGCGACTTTCGGGCCGTCACCATGAGCTCGGAGTCGCTCGTGTTCAGGTGCAGCATCTCGGGATAGAGACCACGGGCCTCGAGCGGACCGCGCACCCGCGACTGAAACTGCTCCCGAAACTGCGCGAGCGCCGGCTCGGTCTGTTCCGTGAACTGTTGCCGCAGGCGGTCACGGGCCCGCCCCTCGGCGATGGCCTCCGCCTTCGGCTTCGTCTCGGCGATCTTCTTCGTGGCGATCCTGCGGATTAGGTTTTTTCCGAACCGCTTGTTGACGCCGATGCCGGTGACGGCGGTGTGCGTGTCGGCCGACGCCTCGACGGGCGAAGCCGAGACGGAGTGCTCCGTGAGGAAGATCCGGCGGCGCGCCATGAGATCGGTCGTGCCCTGCGTGCTCACCGTCACGGGGCCCTGCGACCCGCGGGTGTGTGAAAGTGCCCGTGCGGCCAGCACGAGGTCGAACACGGCCCGGTCGTGGGCCGGCACGAAGTCGAGGCGAACCATGCCCGTGGTGTGGCCCGTGCCCCGGACGCGGGTGCCGAGCACGTTCTCGTTGATCGGCATCACCTGGTCGATGGGCCGATTCACGGCCTCAGCGAAGAGGTTTTCATGCACGGCGAACAGCATGTTGGGCCGGCCGAAGCTCGAACGCACCGCGTGAACGAGGCCCGGTGCCTGCTCGGCCATGGCCAGCCGCTCGAGCGTCGACGCCACGCTGGAGAGGTCGTCGGCGGAACCGGTTTCGGCCGCCTTCCGCAGGGCGGTCGAGAGCGACTGGAGCCGCTGGGCAAAGCGATCGGCGCCGGTCCCCCGAGCCGCGTCGGCAGCCTCCGCATAGCGATTGACCGCCTTGCGCACCCGCACGAAGTCGGGCATGTCGAGGCCGGTCTCGGTCGCGCTCAACAGATCGACGAGCTTCCGCAGCGCCGCGGGATCGGCGGCGGCTCCCGACGCCGCCTGGGCCTGGAGCGCGGGCCAGTCGAGGTAGTCCCGCCAGTCGGCGCCGCTCTTGCTGCGGGTGAGCAGGGCATCGAGCGGTCGGAGGGCCTGCCGCAGATTACCGGCGGCGGCATCGAGGGCGGTGGGGGACGGAGGCTGAAACGCCGCGGCCGCGTTGGTCGCCTCGTCGGCGAGTTGCACGAGCCGGTCAGCGGGCAACTGGGCGGCGACGGGTGCCGCGACGGCCGCGACCGTGATCACTGCCAGGATGGAGGCCCGTCCGGGCAGGCGAATGAACGAACCACGGCGGGGCAAACGGGCATGCATCAGGAATCGCCTCGAGGACAACGGGGCCGAAAACGCTCGCGGAGTCTACCTATGGGGCCAGCCGCGACTCCATGCCAACTCCCGAGCGGCAGCCCCGCCTCCCAGGCCGAGGCCCCTAACCGGTTGCCGTCGCACCACTTGCGGTCGTAGGCCCGTTGCTCCGCAACGGGCGGCCCGTCACGGAGTGACGGGCCTAACGGTGTTGCAACGGGTGCTACACTGCGGAACTCGCCTGTCCGTCCCGCCCGCCTCGGACGCCCGCCCATGAACGCCGCCGATCTGGCCGTGAAGACGCTGGGCGAATGCCGCATCGCCTCGCCGCTCCATGATCACGTGGCGAATCGCCGCACGACGGCCCACTACGTCGCCGAGGAAGACCGCGTGCTCTTCCACGACACGACCACGCTCGTCCGCGGGGCGGGCGTGACGCTGGAGAACCTCCCCGGGTTCGAGCCCGCCGGCCCGCGGCGGAAGATCTTTTTCGAGCCGGCCAAGACCCGCGTGGGCATCGTCACCTGCGGCGGCCTCTGCCCCGGCATCAACGACGTGATCCGCGGCCTCGTGATGGAGCTGTCATTTCACTACGGCGTCCAGCGGATCGTCGGCTTTCGCAATGGCTATCAGGGCTTCATCCCGAAGTATGGCCACGACGTGGTCGATTTCACGCCGGACGTGGTGAGCGACATCGACGAGCTCGGCGGCACAATTCTCGGCACCTCGCGTGGGGCCCAGGATCCAGGCGAGATCGTGGACTGCCTGGAGCGGATGCACATCTCCGTGCTGTTCGTCATCGGCGGTGACGGCACGCTTCGCGGCGCGATGCAGATCGCCCGTGTCATCGAGGAGCGAGCACTGAAGATCGCCGTCGTCGGCGTGCCCAAGACGATCGACAACGACATCCCCTACATCGACCAGAGCTTCGGCTTCCAGACGGCTTTCGCCGAGGCCACGGCCTCGATCCGTGCAGCCCATGTCGAGGCCAAGGCGGCGTTGAACGGCGTGGGGCTCGTCAAGCTCATGGGCCGCCATTCTGGTTTCATCGCCTGCTACGCGTCGCTGGCCGAGCCCGATGCCAACTACGTGCTCATTCCCGAGGTGCCGTTCATCCTGGATGGCCCGGGCGGCTTCCTCGCCCATCTGCTCGACCGCGTCCGCACCCGGGGCCACGCCGTGATCGTGGTGGCCGAGGGGGCCGGCCAGCATCTGTGCGGCACGGGAGGCGACGCCCGGGATGCGTCGGGCAACCGGCGGCTCGACGACGTCGGCCTCTTCCTGCGGCAGCGGATCGCGGAGCAGTTCGCCGCCGCGGACACCGAGGTGAACCTCAAATACATCGACCCGAGCTACCTCATTCGCAGCGTGGCGTCGAATGCCTACGACAGCGTCTACTGCCTGCGGCTCGCGCAGAACGCGGTGCATGCCGCGATGGCCGGCCGCACGGAGTGCGTGGTGGGCCGCTGGCATGGCCGGTTCGTCCACATCCCGATGCCGCTCACGGTCAGCCATCGCAACGAAGTGGCGCCGGACGGCGACCTGTGGCTGGCCGTCCTCGAGGCCACCGGCCAGCCGCGTACATTCGGCCCGTAGTCACGTCCACCGCACACTCGCGCCGTAGTCCGCATGCTCCGCATGCGGACTACGGTTTGGAAGCCGCAGGCCCGTCTCTTTCTCCGCGGGACGACCTCCTGCGGCGTGGGTTCGGCGTGGTGGTTGTGCATCCGGTCGTACGTGGCCCACTTCAAGTGGGCCGGGTTTCCTGCTGAAATGCCTCCATGCAGCCCGTGCTCGCACCGCCGCAGCCGACCGTTCAGCGACCCGCCGCCTGCGATTCGCTCGTCGCCCTCCTTGCCGCGCGGGTGGCCGACGCCCGCGAGCGGCCCGCCGTCGTCGACGGTCTCGAGCCGACGCGGTCGTGGACCTGGGGTGACATCGCCGCCGCAGCCGTCGAACTTGCCGGGCGGCTCGATGCGGCGGGCCTGCGCCGTGGCGACCGCGTGGCGCACGTGGGGCCGCACTCCCCCGACTGGATCGTGGTCGATCTTGCCTGCCTGCTCGCCGGCGTCGTCCATGTGGCGGTGCACGACGACCTGCCCACTCGCGAGCGGCGGCGGCTGCTCGACTGGCTCACCCCGCAGGCCCTCGTCTGCAGCGGCCGGCCACCACAGGCTTCGCCACGCGAACTCCAGCTCCTCGATCTCGGCGCGGGCGTCCTCGCCGCGACCGCCTGGCACGGGCTCGCCGCCGACCCCGTTCAACTGGCCGACTCGCTCGCCCGCCGCGTCGCCGCCTGCGATCCCGACGCCTGTTGCACGATCCTGCTTTCGTCGGGCACCACGGGTCTGCCCCACGGCGTGCTGCACTCGCAGCGGTCGCTGGCCGCGAATGCCCGCGCATCGAGCGAGATGTTTCTGCACGACCCGCGAGATGTGCGGCTCTCGTGGCTGCCGATGAGTCACGCCTACGCCCGTGTGGGTGATCTCTACACGGCGATCGTCCGCGGCGGCTGCCTCAACGTGGTTCGCGACCGCATGCGGCTGCTCGACGCCTGCGCGGCCCTGCCACCGGCCGTGATCCTCGGCGTGCCCGCTTTCTTCGAGCGGCTCGAGCGCGGGGCGCGATCAGGGCGAATCGCAGATCTGGCCGCCGCGCTGGGCGGCCGCGTGCGGGTCTGCATCTCCGGCGGCGCTCCGCTGCGCGAGCGTACGGCCGCATTCTTCCTGGCGCACGGAGTCCCGCTCATGCAGGGCTACGGGCTCGCCGAGGCGGGGCCGGTGGTGGCCGTGTCGAATCCACGGATCGCGCGACCGGGCACGGTGGGGCCCCCGCTCGAGGGTGTCGAGGTGCGGATCGACGAGCGGCCCGAGTCTCGTGGTCAGCTGCTCGTCCGCACTCCGAGCCGAGCGCTCGGTCTCCTGGATTCATCCGGCGCGAACGGGATGGCGGCGACGGACGCCGATCCCGACTGGCTCGAGACCGGCGACGTGGCCGAAATCGATGCCGCCGGCCACGTGCGGATCACGGGCCGGCTCTCTGACACGATCGTGCTCTCGACCGGCGTCAAGCTGCCGCCGGCCGAGGTCGAGCGGGTTCTCGCCGAGGACGAAGCCGTGGCGCAGGTGTGCGTCGTCGGTGACGGGCTGCCCTGGCCCGTGGCCCTCGTCGTGCCGGAGCCCGACCTGATCCGCGCGGCGATCCGCCGGCTCGGCCTGCGGGTGTTCAGCCGGCGGCAGGCGGTCACGCATCCGCGGCTGCTTGCCTGGATCGCCCGGCGGACGGCTCGGCGGCAGGCGAGGCTGCCGCGGGCCTGGCAGGTGCGACGGGTGATTCTCGTGGGCCGCGCATTCGATGCGGCGCACGGCGAGGCGACGGAGTCGTTCAAGCTCAAGCGGCGGGCGATTGCGAGCCACTTTCACGACCGGATTCAGGCGGCCGCAGGCGACCGACCACGCGGCGTGGCTCTCGTGCCGGTGGGAACACGAACGGCGGGTAATCGGCCGGAGAACGTCGCGGCGTCGGCGCGACCATGGCTCACGGGCACGACCTGGCACGGCGATGCCGGAGGGTTCGCCCAGGCGGCCGAGACGGCGGCCAGTCCGCTGCCCGACGCGATCGAGGCCGCCCTCGAGCGGGCGGCCTGCGAGATCGCCGAATTACGGGCCGCCGGAACACTCTACGAGTCACTCCCGGCCATGGCGCCCGCGGCGCCGCTCGCCGACGCGCCGCCGCCGCCGACCGGCCGGTTCACCGCCGAGGCCGAGGCCGCGCTCGGCGCGGCGGGCTTGTGGGGGCTGTTCGTGCCGCAGCCCCATGGCACCGAAGCCACGCTGGGCCAGCTCGCCCGCGGCATCACCCGCCTGGCCGCCGACTGCCCCACGGCCGCGGGCATGCTCGCGGTGCACTCGTCGATCGGTGCCGTCTCCGCGGTCTCTGCCTTCGGCTCGGCGGAGCAGCAGGCCCGCCATCTGCCCGGCCTCGCGGCGGGACGGCCGCTGTCGATCTTCGGCGGCACGGAGCCGGATGTGGGCTGCGATCTCGGCGCCGTGCAGTCGGTGCTCGTGCGACGTGATGGCAGACTCCTGCTCACCGGCACGAAGATGTTCATCACCAACGCGGTGCATGGCCGGCTCGTGAAGCTGCTCGCGCTCCACGACGGGAAGCCGGCGGTCCTGCTCGTGCGGCTGCCGGACCACGACACGCCGAGCTTCCGGCTGCGGCACTACGCGATCCATCCGCTCAAGCATGCGGCCAACGCCGCGCTTGAATTCACCGCCTTCGAGGTGGACGAGGCCGATCTGCTCGCGGCGCCATCTGGCCGCGACGGCATGCAGATCGTCTGGCACGGCCTCAACCGCGGCCGCATCACCCTCGCGGCGCAGGCCGCCGGCACATTGCGGCTGCTCCTTGCACAGGCGTGTGACCACGCGGCACGCCGCACCACGTGGGGCCGGCCGATCGCCGCCCGCGAGCTCGTGCAGGGGCGACTGGGACGCATCGCCGCCTCGATCATCGCCTGCGACGCGATCACCGCCTGGGCTGCGGCCGCGATCGACGCCGGCCAGACGGGTGAGCTCGAGGCCATCACGGCGAAGGTGGTGGCGAGCACGTGTGTCCGCGAGGCGGCGATCGACGCGCTGGGCGTGCATGGCGGCCGTGCGTTTCTCGTCGGTCATCCGCTCGGCGATTCGCTCCACGACCACTTCGCCGTCACGGTCTACGAAGGGGAGAGCGACCTGCTCGGTCTGGCCCTGTTCAAGGGGCTCGCGAAGCGCCATCCGCTCGCCCGGCAGGCCAGTGATGCCGGGCGGCTGGCACAGGCGGTCAGCTGGCTGGCCTGGTGGGCCGCCCAATCTGCCGCGAGCTCCGGTACCGATGGTGGACTGCTGGACCGTCGCCTTCGTGAGCATGCCCGTCGGGCGCGGCGCGGCCTCGCGAAAGCCGCCGCGAGGATCGATCGCGCGATCCGCCGGCACGGCCGCAGGCTGGCCGACCGCCAGTTGGAGGTCGGGGCCTTGGCGGCGGACGTGCGGGAGCTCGTGAGCGTGCTGGCGACGGCGCATCACGCCGATGCCGCTGGCACCGATGCCGCCGCCGCGGCGGCCGATGTCTGGTGTCGCCTCGCCCTTGCCCGCGCCGCCGGCCGCCGACTCACGTCGGCCGACCACGCCGCCGTCGCCGCCCTCGGCCGGGCAAGGTAGGCCCGTCGCTCCGTGACAGGCAGCCCATTGCGGAGCAACGGGCCTACCTTCCTGCAACGACGGCCGGCCACCAGCTGCAGAGATACCAGGCTCGAGGTGTGGTCAGTTCGGCGAACGCCTCCAGCGATGCCCGCGAGCCAGGCACCCGGTCGCCGCCGAGCACCTCGTCGAGCAGCCCCTTCGGCTTCGTATATTTCACCGCCCGGGCCGTCGACTCCGTGAGCCCAGCCAGTTCGACCGCGCGTGCGACGGCGTCTTCCAGGAATCCGATCCGATCGACGAGTCCGGCATCCTTGGCCTGCCGCGCCGTGAAGACCTGCCCGGTCGCCGCCTTCTCGACGGCCGCCGCGTCGAGCTTCGGCCGCCCCGCCTGCACGATCTCCTTGAACCGGGCGAACATGTCGTCCACGAGCGCTTGCAGGATCTTTCGCTCCTTCTCGGCGAGGGCCGGGTCGCGGTCCTTCGTCAGGCTCAACATCTCCTTGAGCGGCCCGCTCGTGATTGAGTCGTCACGGACGTCGTATTTCTTCAGGAGCTGCGAGACGTCGAAGTGGGGGATGATCACGCCGATCGAGCCCGTGAGCGTCGCCGGCTCGGCGAAGATCACGTCGTCGCGGCCGCCATTGGCCATCGCGACGTAGTAGCCGCCGCTGGCTGCGATGCCCCCCATGCTCACGACGACCGGCAGTTCGCGGTCCTTGGCGAGCTTCGCGAGCCGGTAGTGGATCTCGTCGCTGCCACTCACGGTGCCGCCCGGGGAATCGACGCGGAGCACGATCGCCTTCACGGCGTCGTCCTCCACCACATGGTCGAGCTGGGCCCGGATGAACCCATCGCCCCCCATGATCGGGCCGTTCAGGCTCACGATCGCCACCTTGGCCGGCGCCACCTTCGACAGCGAGTGGTATTTCTCCACCACCTTGCCGTCCCGCTGAAAATACTGGGCAAACGCCCCGGCGCTGCCGAGCGCCGCGAGCAGCGAGATGCCGGCCACCGTCCACGCGATCCGCGTGCCCCAACGGCCCCACACGCTCGCTTGCTCCACGATCACACGAGTGGGCTGCCGCGGGTCGGTATCGATGAGCGTCATGTGCGTGGTCTCCTGGATGAACGACGTCCGCATTCTACGGTAGCCGCCCCTGTGGTGGCGGATTTTGGAGGGGGCGGCTACGATCACGTCGTCACGAGTGTTTCAGGAGCCGCCTGCGTGTTCGTCTGCGTCAGTACCGAGTGCCTTCCCGACATGCCGCTTGCCGGCGCCATGGAGCGGCTAGCCGAGCTTGAATTCACCGCCGTTGAACTCGACGTGCGGGCAGGCGGCGGGCACCTCGATCCCGCGGCCGTCGCCGCCGATCCCGAGGCGGCGATCGCGGCCTGCAGCGACCTGCAACGGCTCCGTCCGGTGGCCGTATCGTTCGCGGCTCCCGAAACTCCGGACATGTACGACCACTTCGCCGCCTGCTGCCGGCTCGCCAAGTCGCTCGGCGTGGTGACGATGGTGGTGGAGTCGTCCGAGCTGGGCACGCCGTTCAACGGCGAGATCGAGCGGCTGCGGAAGCTCGTGGCGATCGCGTCGGGGCTGGGATCGGTGGTCGGTGTGACCACGGCGGCGGGCCGGATGACACAGGATGCGGAGACGACCGCGTCACTCTGCCGCAACGTGCCCGGGCTGGGCGTCACGCTCGATCCGAGCCATTTCATATACGGCCACAAGAAGCCCGCCTCGTGGGAGTCGATCCTCAAGTACGTCTGCCACGTTCACCTGCGGGATTCGAAGGCCGATGCCTTCCAGGTTCGGATCGGCCAGGGCAACGTCGAGTATGGCAAGCTCGTCTCGCAGCTGGAGCGGGTGGGCTACAAGCGGGCGCTGTGTGCCCACATGCCGCCACTCGAGGGCGTCGACCAGGTGGCCGAGCTCCGCAAGATGCGGCTGCTGCTCGAAAGCCTCCTGTAGGCACGTCACTCCGTGACGGGCCTACTTCACGACCGTGCCCGTGGCCTCGGCCCGGCTCGCCATTTCGGCGTAGGTGCGCGCCTGCGGCTCGTCCCCCTCTTCCGCGTACATCGTGGAGAGGTTGCCGTAGGCCACCGCCAACGCCCGCTCGTCGAGCTGCTTGCGATCCACCGCGGCCACCATCAACTCGACGCCCCGGCGGCTCAAGGCCAACGCGTCCTCGCGTCGCTCCACCTGCCAGTAGGAGATCGCCATGCTCACGTATGATTCCCCGATCTTGCCCGGATCCGGATCAGTGGCGACGGCGTCACCTTCCTCCCAGAGAGGAATCGTCCGATCGAACCAGGTCACCGCGGTGGCATGATCGCCACGCTGCAGGCTGTGCATGATGCCGATCCGGAAGAGCAGTTCGCCGAAGGAACGCCGTTCCGCCGCCGTCAGCTCCCGCTGTTCGGCGCCGCGTTCGAGGTAGGCTGCCGTGAGCGTGGCGTTGTCGAGCATGTCGGTGGCGTCGCCCCGCTTCTGGGCTGCGATGAGCGCGTCGCCGAGCCCTTGCCCCACTTCCCAGTCGATCTGTCGCCGCCGCCACGGATCGCGGACGTCGTCGCCCATCCGATCCCGCAACTCGAGCAGCCGCTTCACCCACGGCAGCGGCTCCACCGCCTCGGTGGACCCGGCCGCGGCGGCCAGGGCCCCACGACAGAGCTGCATTTCGAGCACCATCCTCTCGCGATCGCCCCCCTTGAACTCCTCCACCAGCGTCTCGCTGCGGGAGATCCACTTGGGGATGACACGGCTCTTCTGCTGCCAGGTGCCCTTGGCGATCGCCAGGGCGGTGCCGAGATGGGCGTCGAGCAGCACCTCGCGGGCGGCGGCCTGCATGGTGGGCGAGCGCTTCGCGAGCAGAGGTGACGCCTTGCGAATCGTCTCCGCGAAGTGCTCCACGGCCGCCTGATGGTCGGGCTTGTCCCCGGCCAGCGCCGTGCGGCCGAGAAGCCGTTGCACCTGTGCGGCCACGAGCGGCGAGCTCGCGTCCTTCGTCTTCACCGCCTCCAGCACGGCCTTCGCCTCGGCGGGACGGTCGAGCGCCAGGAGCACGCCCGCGTGCTTGAGCTGGGTCCAGACATCGGCGGGATCGAGGCGGCCGGCCGTCTCGGCCAGCTGCAGGGACTGCGTCCACTTGCCCTGTTCGCTCGTCATCGCGAGCAGGAGCCGGTGGGCCCGCACGTGCCGCGGGTCGAGTTGAATCGCATACAGCAGGTCGGCCACCGCGTTGGCCGAGCAGGCTTCGAGCTCGCCTTCGGCACGCAGCACGAACGATTCGGGATCGAGCGGCTCGATGAGGATCGCCGTCGCGGCCGGCGTGCCCGGCTTCACGCTCAAGATCACGCCCCGCTCCGGATAGACCTCGCCGATCGACACCCCCTGCTCGTCGAGGATCGACACGGTCCGCAGGTCGCTGATCTCGAGCTGCTTGGCAAGGTCTGGCACCGCCACCGGCTCGACGAGCTTGATGCGAATCGAGGAGACAACGTCATCTTCAAACATCACCTCGACGCGCTCGAAGGGCTCCACCTTCCAGGCCACCCCGGTGGTGCCGTCGTCGCGGGTGAATGGCTCGCCGGCGCCCCAGCCGGACTCGACTTCGGCCCGGCTCGTCTTGCCGGGCAGTGCCCCCTTGAAGGAGGCGGGGTCGATCGACAGCGTCGGCATCTCGTCGGGAGTGGCGGCGACCGGTGCCGTCACGGTGGCCTTGGCCGGCTCCTTGGGTGCGCCTGCCGTGGTCGCATCTTTGACAGTGACTTTCGCAGTCGCGGCAGGCTCGCCGGGCGTCTGCTCGCCCAGCGGCACGGGCACCTGCGTGGTCGCGGGGGCCGTGTCGGCAGGGGCCGCGGAGTTCGCCGGCAGCAGAGACTTCGGCTTCGGCAGCGCCGCCATCTTTTCGGAGAACCAGCGGGTGAGCGGGTTGCCCGCGGGCGTGGCGGGTGCGGCGGTCGGCTTCGGCGTCTGCGGAGCGGTGTCCGGACCGCTGCCGGCGACCGGGATCAGGTCGGGAACGGTGGCCGGTGATGCAGCGGCCGGCTGCGGAACACCTGGCTCGTTGAGCGTTTCGATCCGCGCCGGCAGCCTCATGAGCGGCCGCGGCGGTGCGGCCGGTTCGGCGGCCAGGGCCTGTGGCACGAGGCACACGAGGCTGGCGAGTGTCAGGGGGATCGCGATGCCCGCGCACCTCACACGTGAAGACGCATACCGCAGCATGGCCACGATGATTCTCCTGGAACGAAACGGGGCGGCCGCTGCACGGTCTCGCCCCAAGGCGGGGGGACAGTAGGCGTCGCGGCCCGTCGCGTCCAGACCAGCCTCGCGGCACGCTGTCGGGCCCCCCAGCCTGCCCAGTGTGATGGGCACGGCGGGGCGTGACGCGCCCGCGCGTGGGTACACTTCGGAAGATCTCTCCACGCCCCGCCGCGCTTCCCACCCATGCCCTTTCCTCGCCGCATCGCCGTCATCGGAGGTGGCATGGCCGGACTGGCCGCCGCGGAAGAGGCCGTGGCGTTGGCGGCCTCCGCAGAGCAGCCCGTGGAGATCACGCTGGTCGAGCCGGCCGGGCGAGTGGGGGGCGTGTTGTCCACGGTCCGTCAGGACGGCTGGCTCATCGAGCGATCGGCCGACAATTTTCTGGCGGCCCGGCCCGAGGCCGTGCAGTTGGTGGAGCGGCTCGGCCTGCAGGGTCAGCTCGTGGGCGTCGATCCACGCGTCCGGCGGGCGCTCATCTGGCATGAGGGCCGTGCCGTGCCGGCACCGCATGGGTTTCGGCTGCTCGCGCCGGGGCGAATTGGGCCGATGCTCTCCACGCCGCTGCTGTCGCCCGCAGGGCGCCTGCGGCTGCTCATGGAGCGGTTCGTGCCCCGGCGATCGACGCCGGGTGATGAGTCGCTCGAGTCGTTCGTCGTGCGGCGACTCGGCCGCGAGGCCTTCGAACGGCTGGTGCAGCCCCTGGCGGCCGGCATCTGGACGGCCGACCCCGCGCGGTTGAGCATGGCCGCGGCCTGCGGCGAGTTTCTGGCGATGGAACGGGAACAGGGGAGCCTGTGGGCGGGTGAGCAGCGGCGGGCTCGGGCTGCCGCGGCGCCGTCGGCGGCGGGAGCCCGCTACGGGCAGTTCCTCACGCTGACGTCGGGCATGGAAACGCTCCCCGCACGGCTGGCGGAACGGCTGCGTGAGCGCGGCGTGCGGTTCGTCGATGCGACTGCCGTCGGGCTCGAACGGCTGCCGGGCGGCTCCTGGCGGATCGCCCTCGCCGTCCGGGATGGGGCCGGCACCGTGATCGACGCCGACGCAGTCGTGGTCGCGGTGCCTGCGACCGTGACCGCACGGCTGATCGCGTCGATCGAGCCGGCTCTGACCGCTGACCTGTCGGGCATCGAGTATGCCGGTTCGGCCGTGATCTCACTCGGCTTCGCGCGGGCCGACGTGACGCACCCGCTCGACGCCGCCGGCATGGTGATCCCACGTCGGGCTGGGCGACGGATTTTGGCGGTGAGCTTCTCGAGTTCGAAGTATCCCGGACGCGCACCGAAAGGCAGCGTGCTGCTGCGGGTGTTCGCCGGGGGCGCGCTCGATCCCGATGTCGTGCGACGGGATGACACGATGCTCGAGACCATCGCACGCGAGGAGGTGGCGGAGCTGCTCGGCGCCCGCGGCACGCCGCGCGTGGTGCAGATCGACCGCTGGCATGGTGCCATGCCGCAGTATCATGTCGGCCACGCGGAGCGGGTCGCGCGGATCATGGAGCGAACGGCGGTGGTCCGCGGGCTCGGCCTGGCGGGTGCCGCCTTCACAGGCGTCGGCATTCCGCAGGTGATCGCGTCGGGCCAGGCGGCTGCCCGCCAGGCCTGTGCCGGGTAGGCCGCTACTTCTTCTTCGCGGCGGCGCCGGCGGCTGGCTTCGCTGCTGCACCTTCGGCGGCCTCGTCCTTGGCCTTCTTCTTTTTCTTCATCGCCATCTTCTGGACGCGAACCTTCGGCAGGCCGATCGGGCTGCGGCCTTCCTTCCAGATCTCCTGCTCCTTCATCTTGGCGATCCGCTCGGCACGGGTAAGCACGCCGCGGGCGCTGGTGCCACCCTTGCGGACCTTCAGGCTCTTGTCCATCGTCATCGGAGTCGATCCTCGTCGCTGTCCAGAAACCGCGGCCGGGTCGGCCACGCGAGCCTTGGAAGGTACGAACCGCCGCCGGCCCGATCAAGGGCGGCCGGGCGAAGCCGCGGCATTTCAGGCCTTCACGCCCGCCACCAGTTTCAGGAATGCCTCCATCGTGGGTGGCCGCCTGGCCGGATCGGAGGCGAGGCAGGCCATGATCGCATCGGCGAGGGCCGGCGGGATCTCGGGCCAGAGGGTGCGGATGTCGGTGGGAGGCGACTCGTGCGTGAGGGCGGCCTGTGCGGACGAGGAGCGTGGCCACGGCGGCTGCAGCGTGCAGATCTCGTAGGCGGTCACGCCGAACGAAAACACGTCGAGCCGGCGGTCTGCCTGCCGACGGCGAATCACCTCGGGCGCCATGTAGTTCGGTGTGCCGACGCGGTTGCCCGGCTGGAGAAAGGCCGGCTTGTCGGGCACCGTGAGGCCGAAGTCGAAGAGCACGAGCCGGCCGTCCGGGCGGAGCAGGAAGTTCCGCGGGCAGATGTCGCGGTGCACGAACCCAGCGGCATGCACGGCGGCGATGGCCGCGGCCGCCTGCCGCACGAGATCGATCCGCTGCGCGGGAGTCAACGGCTGGTTCGCCGAGATGACCGCATGGAGGAGCGTGCCCTCGATGAACTCCTGGAGGATGAAGGCGTCACCGGTCGTGGACGTGCCAGACTCGAGCGTCCGCACGATGTTGGGCCCGATGATCCGCCGGCCGATCTCGCCTTCGGACGGCTTGTCGAGCCCCTTGTAGCGGGCCTCGACGGGGTCCTGCTTGCGGCGATCGATCAGTTTGAGTCCCGCCACCCGCCCGGCCTTCGTGTCGCGCACCTTGTAAAAGGTCGACATCGTGCCGGAATTGCTCTCCTGCAGCCGCTCGAATCGCCGCCAGAGATCGACCCGATCCGAGCCGAAGAGTTTCGTGAAAAACCCGCCCACTGCCATCCCCGTGTCATGTGTCTCGACGACGAACCACCGCTCAGGCCTTCTTGAGGGCGGCGAGCTCGGTATGGGCGGCGGCAAGTTCATTCTCCAGCCGCGGCACCTCGGCGGGATCGTCGGGCTGCTTCTTCGCGCCGGCCAGAAGCTGCTGCAGCTTCGCGATCTTCTGCTGCAGCACCTCCATCCGCTTCTTGTCTTTCTTGTCCATCGGAAAGCTCCCTCGCAGGTCGCGCAGGTCTCGTCGGAAAGGCTATTCCTCGCGAGCGGCGGCCGGCTGCTGCGCGTCGCCGGTCGCATCGACACCAGTTTCCATGCGCACGCCGCCGTCGAACATCACGTTGGGCCCGGTGTGCAGCTGCCGCATCCAGCCTGAAATCATAATGACGGCCAGCGCGAGGCCGAGCGTGACGGACAGCCAGGTGGCCCGGGCGTTGCGGATCCACTGGGTGCCCTGACCGCGGCCCACCAACGCACTGGCAAAGTAGAAAATCACGAGCGCGAGCAGGAACTTCGCTCCGAAAAGCGCGTGATAGCTCGTCTGTCGCATCCACATGCCGCCGCCCCAGCCCTCCGCTTTCACGCGGGCGTTGAAGAGGAGAAAGTTTGCGAGGCCGCTGGCGAGCAGGAGCGTGATGGCTCCGATCACCCACGGGAGCCAGCGGCGGCGGATCGCATCGTGGAGCCGGTCGCGGGTTGTGGCATCGAGTTCGGACATCGCGGGCAGCAGGCCGAAGCGGGCGAAGGCGAGGCCCCCGACGGCGACGATCGCGGCGAGGATGTGAGCCCAGCGGAGGAGGAGCAGCGTCGGGTCCATGTGGGGTCCGGATGGTTTCTGAAGGTGAGGAGCGGTGGCGATCAGCCGCCGGATTGCCAGAGCGTACCTGATCCCGTGGGGCTTCCCAAACGGCCGTGCCCCGAGGCTCGTGTGGCGGCGCCGACCGACCCCGCCTACAGTGGCTCGTCCGCCACCACAGGTGACCCGCATGGACGACGCATTCGACCCGGACGACGTTCCCTTCGACGACACCGCCGCCGCACTGCCCGGGGCTCGGCCCGACGAGCGGTGGATGCGGCTGGCCCTCGACGAAGCGCGGGCCGCGGCGGCCGAGGACGAGGTACCGGTGGGGGCGATCGTGGTGGCGTCCGGCCGGGTGATCGCCAGCGCCCACAACCAGCGGGAGCAGCTCTCCGACCCGACGGCCCACGCCGAGATGATCGCCCTCACCCAGGCGGCGGCCCAACTCGGCTCCTGGCGGCTCGAGCAGTGCACGCTCTATGTCACCCTCGAGCCCTGCCCGATGTGTGCCGGCGCGATCCTGCAGGCCCGGGTGCCGCGGGTGGTGTGGGGCGCCGCCGATCCGAAGGCGGGCGCAGTGGAATCGCTCTACAGGCTATTCGAGGATTCCCGGCTCAATCACCGCGTGGACCACGTCGGCCGCGTGCTCGCCGACGACTGCGGCCGCATCCTCACGGATTTTTTCCGCGGCAAACGGTGAACGGCGCGTTTCATCGCGCCGTGATCGGCTTGAACTCCCGGAGCGTCTCGCCCGTGTAGATCTGCCGGGGACGGCAGATCTTCTTCGTGGGCGAGTGGTGCATCTCGATCCAGTGGGCGATCCAGCCGGGGAGCCGCCCCATGGCGAAGAGCACGGTGAACATCTGCACGGGGATGCCCATCGCCCGATAGATCACGCCCGAGTAGAAGTCGACGTTGGGGTAGAGCTTCCGCTCGATGAAATACTCGTCGGCGAGGGCCACCTCTTCGAGCCGCTGGGCGATGTCGAAGATCGGGTCGTGCCGGGCGATCTTGGCCAGGAGCTTGTCGCAGGTCGCCTTGATCAGCTTGGCCCGTGGGTCGTAGTTCTTGTAGACGCGGTGGCCGAAGCCCATGAGGCGGAAGCCCGAGTCCTTCTTCTTCGCCATGTCGACGTATTTCTTCACGTCGCCGCCGTCTGCCGCGATCTTCTCGAGCATCTCAACACAGGCCTGGTTGGCCCCGCCGTGGAGCGGCCCCCAGAGAGCAGAAATGCCGGCCGAGATGCTGGCGAAGAGGTTGGCGTCGCTCGAGCCAACCATCCGCACCGTCGACGTCGAGCAGTTCTGCTCGTGGTCGGCGTGCACGATGAGCAGCATGTCGAGCGCCTCGGCGAAGTCGGGATCGACGTGGTAGGCCTCGCACGGCACCGCGAACATCATGTGGAGGAAGTTCTCGCAGTACGACAGGTCGTTCCGTGGATACATCAGCGGCTGGCCGCACGACTTCTTGTGGCTGTAGGCGGCGATGGTCGGCAGCTTCGCCAGGAGGCGGTGCATGCTCACCTCCACCTGCCGCGGATCCCGCACGTCGAGCGAGTCCTGATAGAAGGTGGAGAGGGCTCCCACCACGCTCCCTACGATCGCCATCGGATGGGCGTCGCGCGGAAAGCCGTTGTAGAAGCTCCGCATATCCTCGTGAATCATCGTGTGGTGCGAGAGCGACTCGCGGAAAGCGTCGAGCTGCGCGGTCGTCGGCAGGTCGCCGAAGATCAACAGGTAGGCCACCTCCACGAAGTCGCACTTCTCGGCGAGCACCTCGATGGGGTAGCCGCGGTACCGGAGAATCCCCTGCTCACCGTCGAGAAACGTGATCGCGCTCGTCGTCGAGCCCGTGTTGACGAAGCCCTCGTCGAGCGTCACGGCCCCGGTGGCGGCCCGCAGTTTCGAGATGTCGATCCCCTGCTCCCCCTCGGTGCCGACGATCAGTGGGAGCTCGGCGGTCTTGCCGTCGATCTCCAGGCGGGCGACGCCGGCTGAACGGGTGCCGGGCCAGGGGGGCGAGGCGGGGCCCTTGGAGGGCGTGGCGGTGGCTGGCGAGCCGCTCATGGTGCAGTCTCCGAACGCGGGCAGGACAGGCGCCAGAACAGCCCGTCGATGTGAATGCCGAAGCTTAGCCCGCGCCGTGAGGTCCGGCAACGAGGTCGCTTTGTGCTGGGGCGTAGGCAGGCAACCGTCTGAAAGTGTCGCCGGCTCGGGGGCGGCACAAGTCTCGTCGCGGGACCTCGAAGACTCGGTCCAAATGCTCCTCGAGCTTGCACCGACCCCCTCGCCTACCCGATTTCTTTATCTGCGGGTGGTGTTGTCGGCAGTTGGGCGGGCGGCGGTCATGGCGGCGTCCGCCGGCTCGCCGTCGAAGATCGTCCACACGGGGGTCCGTTCCCGGAGCCGTGCCAGGTAGTCGTCCACCTGCCGCTGCCGACGCTCATCGTGGAGTTTGTTGCGGATGTCCACCTGCGCCTCGACGAACGACGTGCGGCCCGCCTCCTTCCGCTCGGTCACGCGGACGATGTGCAGGGCGTTTTCATCGGCGAGGATCGTGCTCAACTGGCCGACCGGCAGCGAGAAGATGGCCTCGTCGAGCACCGGCGACGAGAGGCTTCCCTTCGTCGTCCAGTCGAACTGGCCACCGGAGGCCGCGGTCGGCCCTTCCGACTTGGCCTTGGCCACGTCGGCAAGGGGGCGGCCGGCGAGCACCTCGTTGCCCATCTCGGCGAGCATCTGCCAGGCCTGCTGCCGCGACCGCTTGAGGCCGTCCTTCACGGTGAGCGCCTCGAACCGGGCCTTGGCGGGGTAGTCGTATTCGGCGAGATGATTCTGATACCAGGCGATCATGTCGGCGTGCGGGATCTCGCCGTCGGCGCCGGCGTTCTTGCGCATCCACTCCTGGGCGATGCCTCGCTCGAAGAACATCTTCCGCATCCGATCGAGCGACTGCCCCTTGGCTCGCAGCGACTGCTCGTACTCGATCGTATTGGCGGCCTTTGCCTCCTGCATGAGCTTCGGCAGAAACTGCTCGTCGAAGGCCTTGTCGACGTTCGTGCGGATCTCTGGCAGCTTGTCCTCGGGAATCTCGCGGCAGGCATCGACGTAGACGAGCAGCGTTTCGATGTGCTGGTCGATCACCTGCTTGCAGATCTGGAGCTTCAGCTGGCGGAGCTGCTCGGGCTTGAGGTTCGCCGACACGCTGTCGAGCCAGTCGAGGGCCTTGGGCGTGAGCAGGTCGCTTTCCAGCACGACCTCGGGCCCGACGCGGGCCACCACGAGCGCGGTCTCCAGCGACACGGCCTGCGGTGCCGGGGGCGCCACACCGCCGCTCGGCGTCTGCTCGGAGGCGGCCTGTTCGAAGGCGGTCTGGATCACGCCGGCATCGGCGGCCGGTGCGGCCGGGGCGGTGGCGGCTGCGGGCAGTTTCAGCGGCGCGCCGGGCGTGGTGCGGATGCTCGAAAGCACGTGCCTGTCTTTGTCGACGGCATCGCGAAAGAGATCAGTGGCTGCCGGTGCCTTCCCTTCTGCTGCTGATGCCGCGGCGGAATCGGCTGGCTTCGTCGCCTTCGGCCAGTCAGCCGGCCGTGACACGGCCTCCGGCACGTTCGGCGCGAGGCCGGGGCGGATGGCCTGCCGTGGATCGACGTCTTGGGCGGAAGCACTGCCGAGGCCCCCGACGAACGCGCAGCCAACGGCGACCGCGGCGGCGAGGTGCCGCAGGTGGAGCGGGCGCGGACGTGAAAGCGAGGCGTGCATCGGTGCGGCCGCAGAGGGGTCGTTACTTCTAGGAGTCCCCCGCCACCGCCGCAATGCCGAAAAATCGGGTACGGGAGCGGATTTCGCTGACGCTCGGCATTGGAGCGTTATTGATGGAGAAATCCGCTCCCGTCCCCGATTTTCGCACACGATCAGAAGCATCACACGGCATGCGAGACGAGCGTCTCGCCGATGGCGTCCGATGTCTCGTGACCCACAACATGCCGCAACCAGACTTCCATCCCGACCATGAGAAACAGAAGGTCTGTGTCGTGCCGCAGATCATCGACGATGAATTCCGTCGTCACCCTTGACCACTGCAGGTGATCGGCCAGGAGTCCGCCGAGCAGGATGCGCTCAGTGCCGCGCGTATAGGCATCCGGGATCGGGAAGCCTTTCTTGCGGGCAAAGACGACGTTGCGCGGGAGGCGATCGAGCGCGATTGTTTTCAACGCCCACTTGCCCTGGCCGCGCCGCAGTTTGGCCGAGCGAGGAAGATGCATGCCGAAGTCAATCATGCGGTTTTCAAGAAATGGAACCCGCATTTCCACCGAGGCGGCCATGCTCATGTGATCGTGGCGGTGCAAAACCCACGACAGGTGTTCGACGAGGTCGGCGAGGCCGGAAACGACCAGGGCACGGTCGGAGAGGCTGCCTATGCCCGACAGGCTCTCGAAAAGCCTGCGTGGAAGAAACTCGCGCTCGGCATCGGCGGCGAGCGCCATGCGGGATCTGCATCGATGGAAGCGGCTACTGATGCTGGGCCGCTGCAGCGGAAAGCCGCACTGCCGGGACGGCCGTCCCCCGAGAAAACGCGTGACCGCCCGCAACCAAGCTCTTCCTCGCCAGTGCCGGTGAGCAGCGGAGTGCCACGCATAGCCTCCGAAGAGTTCGTCGGCTCCCTCGCCGGTGAGCAGAACCTTGATTCCGTCCGCTCGGCAGGCGCGAGCGACGGCGAGCAGTGCCGGCTCACTGTGATGATGGGTGGGGCCGTCCAGATGCCGGATACAGACCGGCCACAGCCGGAGGTAGTCCTCGCGGGGAACCGCCACTTCACGGATCGGAATCTTGATGTGGCGACCGACCCGCTTGGCTTGGGCAGCCTCACCACGGCCCACCGGTGCTTCGGCGACATAGCCGACAAGGCCCGGCCTGTCGTCGCCGGCATATGCCGCAATCAGGCTTGAATCGACTCCGCCGCTGCACATCGCGGCGATCGGGGCGTCACTCGCGAGATGGATGCGAACGCTCTCCTGAAGGCTGCTGCGCAGGGTTTCCGTGCAATGCACCAGATTGATCGACCGGTGGTTGTCCGTCAGGCGTGTGCGATCGATCGCGGTCTCGATGTCGAAGTAGCGATGCTTTGCGATGCCATCGCCGGTCACTTTCCACCAACTGCCGGGCGGCATGCCGGCGATGCCTGCGTACAGGGTGTCGTGGCACCGTCGCCTCACGAGGAATGCCCTGCTCAGCGCAGCCTCGTCGACTCGCGTGGCGACGCCGGGATGTGCGAGTATGGCCTTCACCTCGGAGGCGAAGATCACGTCCTGGCCGGTCTCCGCGACATACAACGGCTTGATGCCGAGGCGATCGCGGGCCAGCCACAAGGCTCCGGAACGGAGATCGAGGTAGGCGAAGGCGAACATTCCGTTCAGCAGGGGTATGGTTCGCTCCGGTCCCCAGGCATGGAGGGCCGCAAGCAGAACCTCGGTGTCGCTCTTTCCGGTGAAAGAAACCCCTTCCTTCTCCAGTTCGCTGCGGAGTTCGGGATAGTTGTAGATCTCGCCGTTGTAGGTGAGCACGCCGCGGCGATCGGCGCTCAGCATCGGTTGGTGTCCGGCCGCCGACAGGTCGATGATCGAAAGCCGACGATGCCCCAGTGCGACACGCCCATCCGCCCAGACTCCCCCGCCATCCGGCCCACGATGCAGGATCGTCGCCAGCATGCGGTCAACGAGTCCAGGGTTGGCTCGATCTCCGTCCCGTCGCCCCCAGATCCCTACGATTCCACACATCGGATATCTCGTGCTTTCAGGAGTGCCAGGATCGATCCATCACCCGTAGATCCGGCGCCGCCCCAGCACCTTGTGCTGGAGTTTCTTGAGCGGCCGCAGCGTCGCCGGCGTGTGGTCCCGCATCCACTCGCAGTTGATGCAGTTCATATTCCGGCCGCACTTATCCAGCCAAGACGCGACCGGCGAGACAAACGCATGCGCGATCCGATCGAGATGGTCCGCTCCAGAGGAGCCCTTGAGCAGGATCACTTCTCCGGGGACTGCCGTCTTCTGCAGGTAAGCGGCGATGTCCTTCACAGTTTTCAGGAATACCGCACGGCCGTGGGCCACGTCCTCCGCCGAGGCGCCCACATGGGAAGGTGTGTGGCGGAGAAAAACGATCCTGTCGACACGGTTCCAGGCATGTCTCAACGCTTTGCGGTAGGCTCGCCCCGCATCTCCGGCGTAGTCGGACAGCGTGCCCAGCACGAGCGTCCGTCGCGAAGCGTCCGCAAACGCGTCCAGCGTCTCGATGCTCGACTGCATCGACCACGCCGGCGACTTGGTCGTATCGCAGATGAACAGCGGGCCGCCGGGAATCGAGAGTAGTGTGCATCTGCCGAACACCGGCTCGAAAGTCGCGATGCGCGACCGAATGTCATGTCACGACACCCCGAGCCGATGGGCGACCGCGACTGCAGCCAGTGCTGCGACGTGGAAGTGACGACCAATGAAGGGAGTCGTGAGCAGAACATGCTCGCCGCCGTGGCGGCAGTCGATCGTGAGCCGCCGATCCGGTCCCACAGCCAGCGAGACGGCACGGTAATCGGCTTCCGGGGCCACGCCAAACGTCACCACGGGCGCGATGACGCCCGACACGCTGCGGCACAGATCCGCGTCGTCCGCGTTCACCACCAGGAAGCCGTGAGCAGGGACGTCGCGAGCGAGCGTGGCCATTTCTGCGGCAGCAGCCGCTGCTCCGCGGAAGCTCGCGTAGTGGTCGAGGCCACTGATCGTGAACACAGCGACCGTGGGTCGCAGCACTGAGGCGATGGAAGCCAGGGTGCCGACGGGAAACTCGCTTGCCTCGACGACGGCCGCCGACGTCCGTGGGCCAAGATTGATGAACTGACCGAGGGCATCGCGCATCGTGTTCGCATACAGCGATACACCCACGCTGGGCGGACCCCCGAGCAGGTGCGCCAGCAATGCGACGGTCGTCGTCTTCACCGCGGTGCCAGTGACTGCGATCACGGGCGCCGACCCGAGCAGTTCCCGCCGCACTGCTGCACGACGCACACGAGAGGCATGCCGGGCCACCCGAACTCGGGTTCGGGCACGGATCAGCATGCGGCGTACGGCCGATTTCATCGCGTGCGTCCCTCGAGCCTCCGAGTCCCTTTACTCGCATGGCTTATAGGTGCGTCCGCCATTCATGGAAAGGGCGCACGAAGGAGCGGCCTCTTCGGCTCGTGGCCGAACTGCTCAACCGGTCGGGCGGGGGAGCGAGGCATGCATCGGTGCGGCCGCAGAGGAGGCGGGACCCGAGGAGCCCGTATCAGCCACTGCAAGGCCTGAATAGAGCCGTGGCCATGCTGCTGAGGGCGGTCCTGGGCTACGTGCGAGCCGTCCAGCCGTAGGACACGTAGCGGTTCTCGACCGTGCCGTCGCGGTGAAGATCGACGACCGCGTAGCCGAAGTCCGTGCCATTGCGCGGCCCCTTCCACCAGGCGGCCGAAACGGCGCCGTTGCAGAAGTAGCTCACGCCCCCGAAATCGATCCGCTCCACGATATGCAGATGGCCGCTCAAGCAGGCCTTCACGTTGCGGTGTGTGGCGAAGAGCCTCTGAAACCGCGGATGGTCGACGTGCACGAGTCCACCCGAGAGAGCGAACGACGGCTTGCCGTCCTTGCCCGTGGCGCCGGCCGCGGCCACGGCGAGCGGATGCACCGAGAGGATCGGAATGTGCGACACGAGCAGGACCGGCGTGGTCGCCGGAACCGCCGCAAGATCCTGTTCAAGCCAGTGCCACTGGGCGTCGTCGAGCTTGCCGATGTAGCTCTCCCCGTGGGGAAACACACTGTCGAGCAGTACGATGTGCCAGCCGCCCCTGTCGAAGCTCTCGTAGGGCAGGCCACGGCCGAACTGCTCGCAGGCCCACGCCTTCCCGTAGAGCGGCTCGTCGCCCGTGGTCTTCGCCTTCGACTTCGTCCAGCCCCAGACATCGTGGTTGCCGACCACGCTCCGCACCTCGAGCGAGCAGGCGTCGGCCCTGACCTTCTTCCACACGTCCCACTGAGTCTGCGTGCGGTCGTGGCCCGCCTCCATGCATTCCATGATCGTGTCGCCGCCCGTCACGATGAGGTCGGCGGCGGCCTCGCCCCGCTCCGGCAGTGACTGCACGTGGGCGAAGCACGACGCCAGCCCCTTGGCGCTTTCGAGTTCGGGCTGCACGTGGATGTCGGTGAGGTGGGCGATCCGCAACGGACGGCCGGCGGCCGCAACTTCGGCGGCAGTTGCGCCGCGGCGGATCAGCGGGGCGGCGACGAGGCCGGCGAGTCCGGCCTGTAAAAGTGAGCGACGCGTGGGCATCGGGACGACCTCCGGAGCTTCGAAAAGGTGCCAGCCACCAAATCTGGAGAATATGCCAGCTTGCCCAGTTTTGGTGGCTGGCACCTTTTTCCTAGCTTTTGAACAGTGACCGGATGCTCGCGAGGACCTTGTTCGGATCGGCGAGCGTGTCGGCCTGCAGCGGCACGACGGCCGTCTTCTGATCGACCACCCGCACCACGCGGCCCTTCTTGGCCGCCGCCTGCCGCAGCTTCTCGATCGCGGCCCGGTCGTGGTGGCCGAGCATGATCATGCCGGGATGCCGCGTGATCGAGTCGATGCCGTGGGCCGTGGCGAGCGCCTTGAGCTTCGTGAAGTCAAGCAGCCGACGGGCCTCGTCGGGGAGCGGGCCGAAGCGATCGGCGAGTTCGCGGGCCAGATCGTCCACCTGGCTCTCGGCCGTGGCCCGCGAGAGCCGGCGATAGACGTCGATCTTCGCGCGGAAGTCGGGGATGTAGTCGCGGGGGAGCCAGGCCTCGCCCGGCAGATCCACGTTCACCGATGGTGGCTCGGCGGGTGGCATCTTCTTCATGCCACGGACAGCCTGCTCCAACAGCCGGCAATACAGTTCGTAGCCCACGGTGGCGATGTGGCCGCTCTGCTGCGTGCCCAAGAGATTGCCGGCACCGCGGATCTCGAGGTCGCGCATCGCGAGCGAGAAGCCCGCCCCCATGCTCGAAAACTCCTGGATCGCCCGGAGCCGCTTGGCGGCCGTGCTCGTGAGGCGGGCCGTCTCATCGACGAGCAGGTAGCACCAGGCCCGGTGGTGCGACCGGCCCACGCGGCCGCGGAGCTGGTGCAGGTCGGCCAGACCGTAATTGTCGGCCTCGTCGATGAAGATCGTGTTGGCCCGCGGGATGTCGAGGCCGCTCTCGATGATCGTCGTGGCGAGCAGGATGTCGGTGGTGCCGGCCACGAACGAGAGCATCACCTCCTCGAGTTCCGTCTCCGAGAGCCGGCCGTGGGCGATGCCGATCGTCGCCTCGGGCACGATCGCCTGGATCTTCTGGGCCACCTTGCGGATGTCGTGGATCCGGTTGTGCACGAAGAACACCTGCCCGTCGCGGGCCAGCTCCCGCTCGATGGCGTTCTTGATGAGCGATTGGTCCCAGCGGGCCACCTTCGTCTCGACCGGAATGCGATTGACGGGGGGCGTGGTGAGGCTCGAGATATCGCGGATGCCGAGCATCGACATATGAAGCGTCCGCGGGATCGGCGTGGCCGTCATCGTGAGCACGTCCACGCTCGACCGCAGCGCCTTGAGCCGCTCCTTCACGTCCACGCCGAACCGCTGCTCCTCGTCCACGACCACGAGGCCGAGGTTGGCGAAGTGGATGTCGGACTGGGCGAGACGGTGCGTGCCGATGACGATGTCCACCGTCTTGCGGGCCAGGCCTTCGAGCGTGTCCCGCTCCTCGGCGGTGCTCGCCAGCCGTGAGAGCGAGCGGATCACGAACGGAAACTCCTTGAACCGCGCGGTGAACGTGCGGCGGTGCTGCTCGCAGAGCACGGTGGTGGGCACGAGCACGGCCACCTGGGCTCCCGCCTCGACCGCCTTGAAGGCGGCTCGCATCGCCAGTTCCGTCTTGCCGAAGCCCACGTCGCCGCAGAGCAGCCGGTCCATCGGCCGCGGCTTCTGCATGTCGTCGCGGATCGCCTCGATCGCCGTGAGCTGGTCGGGCGTCTCGTCGAATGGAAACGACTCCTCGAACTCCCGCTGCCAGGTCGTGTCGGGAGGGAACGCGATTCCGGGCCGGCTCTCCCGCGTGGCCTGGAGCCGAATCATGTCGGCGGCCATGTCGGCCACCGCCTTCTGCACGGCCTGCTTCTGTCGCTCCCAGAGCGTGCCGCCGATCTTTGCGAGCTTGGGGGCGAGCTTCGTGCCCCCCACGTACTTCTGCACCAGCTCGATGCAGGAGGCGGGCACGTAGATCCGCGTGCTCTCCGCGAACTCGACCTCCAGAAACTCCTCGGTGCGGCCATGCTGCTCGAGGAGCTTGAGCCCCTTGTAGCGGCCGATGCCGTGGGCCACGTGCACGACGTAGTCCCCCTCGTGGAGATCGAGGAAGGTGTCGATCGCGCGGGAGAGCCGCTGCTTGGCGGGGCGGGCCGCCGGGGCGTCTTCGCGGCGGAAGAGCTCCGCGCTCGACACGAGCACGAGCTTCTCGGGCACGAGCCGGAACCCGCCTGACAGATGGCCGCGGGCGAAGTGGAGTCGTTTCGTGCGGGCCGGCGCCGAGTCGGCGAGGAGCTCGCGGAGCCGCTTCTCCTCCGCATCCGACGGGGCAATCACCCACACGTCCTGATCCTTGCCGACGGTCTCCAGCTCCTCCTTCACGCGGTCGAGCGCCCCGGTGAACCGCTCCACGCTCTCGACGGCGAGTGCAGCGGTCGCCTCCAGGCTCGATGGGGCGATCGCGGAGAGCGTCACCGACGCAAAGCGATGCAGCCGCGAGAACACGTCCTCCGGCTCGAACAGGCCGGCGTTGTCCAGCCGGTCATGCATCCGCTTCGCCTCTTCGGCGAGCTCGCCCGGCTCGACGAGGGCCACGATCGATCCCACCGGCAACAGCTCGGCCAGGTGGGCGCGGCGGCCCGAGCCCGCCGTGGCGGCCAGTGCCGTGAGGTCGATCGCCTCCAGCGTGGCCACGCTCCGCTGCGAGACGGTGTCGAACGTGCGGAGCGACTCGATCTCGTCGCCGTAGAGTTCCATCCGCACCGGCCGTTCCCAGTCAGCGGCAAAGAGATCGATGATGCCGCCGCGGCGGGCGAACGTGCCGGGCGTGTCGATCGCGTCGGTGAGCTGCCAGCCACGGGCCGTGAGCCAGTCGGCGAGTTCCTCGGGGTTGATCCGGCCGTCGACGGCGAGCCGCCGCGTGCCGGCCGCGATGTCTCGCGGGTCGGGAAGGGGAGCGAGCAGGGCCTGGATGCTCGTGACGACGATCGCCGGCCGTGCGGCTGCATCGGCTGCCAGCCGCTTGACCACCGCCAGCCGTTCTGGCTCGGCCGGGTCGGCATCGTCTTCGCCGAAGCTTTCGAGGGCGGGGAGCAGGGCCGCGGCAGTGGGACTGAAGAGCGTGAGATCGTCGACGAAGGCGTCGGCTTCGGCGGCAAGGGGCAGCACGACCAAAAGCGGGGCGGGCGGGCCAGGGTGCTCGACGAGGGGCTGGGCGAGGGCACGGGCGATCGCCGCCACGGTGAGCGCAGACGCCGATCCCCAGGTTCCGCCGACCGTCCCGCCATGCCCCGCGCGGAGGCTGGCGATCACGTCGGCGAACCCGCGGTGTGTCGCGAGCGTGGCGGACAGGCCAGGCAGCCGCCCGCCGTCCGGTGGGGCGTGTGTGGCCACGGGGACGTTATACACGCCGCCCGGTTTTTGGAGCCGTTTTCATCGTGTATGGTTGAGGGACGTCATCCACCTGTTTCCCCCCGCCCAGGAGCCCCCGCATGGCCACCGCCTCCCGCCCGAAAGCCGCCGCCTTCGTGTCCGGAGCCGACGTGGTCGTCGAGTCGCTCATCCGCCACGGCGTAGACGTCATCTTCGCCTATCCCGGTGGGGCGAGCATGCCGCTCCATCAGTCCCTCACCCGCTACAAGGATCAGATCCGCACGATCCTCCCGCGGCACGAGCAGGGGGGCGCGTTCGCCGCCCAGGGCTACGCCCGCACAACCGGCAAGCCGGGCGTCTGCATGGGCACCAGCGGCCCGGGCGCGCTCAACCTCGTCACGGCGATCGCCGACGCCAAGCTCGACAGCATCCCGATGGTGGTGCTCTCGGGCCAGGTGGGCACGAGCGTGATCGGCACCGACGCGTTTCAAGAGACGCCCATGGTGGAGGTCTGCCGCGGAATCACCAAGCACCACTACCTCGTCACCGACGCCAGCGACCTGGCCCGCGTGATGAAGGAGGCGTTCTACATCGCCACCACCGGCCGCCCCGGCCCGGTGCTCGTCGACCTGCCCAAGAACATCCAGCTCGCGCAGTTGCAGCCCGACTACGACGTGCCGATGAACCTGCCGGGCTACAAGCCCGAGCAGCGGAAGCCGGCGCCGGCCGAACAGATCGCCCAGGTGGCGGCTGCGATCAAGCGGGCCAAGAAGCCGGTGATCTACGCCGGTGGCGGCGTGATCGCGTCGGATGCCTCCGACGAACTGCGGGCGCTCGTGAAGAAGACCGGGATCCCGGTCACGATGACGCTCATGGGCCTGGGCACCTACCCCGGTGACGACCCCCTCTCGCTCGACATGCTCGGCATGCACGGCAGCGTGTACGCCAACTACGCCGTGGACGAGGCCGACCTGCTGATCGCGGTGGGCGTGCGGTTCGACGACCGGGTGACGGGCAAGGTGGAGGCCTTCGCCCAGCACGGTTTCATCGTCCACATCGACATCGATCCCTCCGAGATCAACAAGAACAAGCTCGTGCACGTGCCGATCGTGGCCGACGTGAAGACGGCCCTCGGCCAGCTCAACGCGATCGTGGAGCCGCCCGCGGCCGACCTCGCCCCGTGGCATGCCGAGATCGCCGCCTGGAAGAAGGAGGATCCGTTCTCGTTCGACACGAGTTACCCCGGAATCCTCGCACAGGAGGCGATTCACGAGCTTTCGAAGCTCACGGCGAAGCAGGATACGGTGATCGCGGTCGGCGTCGGCCAGCATCAGATGTGGGCGGCGCAGTTCTACACGTTCCGCCGCCCGCGGACGTGGCTCTCCTCCAGCGGCCTCGGCACGATGGGCTTCGGCCTGCCGGCGGCGATGGGGGCGAAGGTGGCCTGCCCGAACTCGCTCGTGGTGGACATCGACGGCGACGGCAGCATCCTGATGAACATCCAGGAGTTCGCGACCTGCCGCACGGAGAACATCCCGGTGAAGGTGCTGCTGCTCAACAATCAGCATCTGGGCATGGTGGTGCAGTGGGAGGACCGGTTCTTCAAGGGCAACCGGGCCCACACCTACCTCGGCCCGATCGATCACCCCGAGGCATGTGGCCAGGGCGACGGCATCTCGCCGTGCGACCGCTATCCCGACTTCGTGGCGATCGCGAAGGGTTTCGGCTGGCAGGCAGAGACGATCGCCGAGAAGAAGGATCTCGTGCCGGCGCTCGAGCGGATGATCAAGTCGCCCGGCCCGGCGCTGCTCGACGTGCAGGTGCCCTACCAGGAGCACGTGCTCCCGATGATCCCGTCGGGCATGACGGTGAAGGACCTGATCAAAAAGTAAGAAGGAGTGCCCACCGGTCTTGTAGCCGCAGAGTGGTACTCTGCGGACTGCGAGTCGTGTGCAGACTGCCAGTCTGCACCTACAAGCACCGGGCCTACTGCCCGAAGGGATTCACGACCGGTTCGGACCCTTCGGCGGCGGGCTGTGCTTCGCCTTCGGCCGCCGCCGGTTCGCGGGCTGCGGGCGCCGGACCACCGGTGAGCATCGCGAGTGCGTCGAGGATCGCCGTCTCGTCGGGATTCGTGTCGATCATCGTGGCCGCCTCGCGGAGCGTGCCTCCGAGTGCTGCGGCTTCCTGGGGATCGCCGCCGCGAATCGCCGCGATGCCTCCCCTGCCATCCGGGCCAGTCAGCGCCTCGGCGAGCGTCATCAGTTCCCAGGCCACGCGGCGACAGGCCAACGTGGGCCCGGCCGATGCAGCCGCCGGCTTGCCCCGCACCTTCTCCGTCTCCAGGGCCGCCAGCGCCGTTGCACGGCAGGCGGCCACCACCTTGCCCCAGTCGATCCCATCCGCCTTCGCGCCGGCCGCAGCCGCGGCGACCGCCGCCCGCGCCCGCAGCCTCGTCGGCCGCGAGGCATCTTCCAGAATGGCGATCGCGGGCGCGGCGGCATCCGGCGGCGCCGCCGTGCCGAGTTCCGTGACCATCGCCAAGGCCCGCGCGGCGAGCCAGTCGGCACCGGCCCGGTCGCTGATCTGGGGCAGGGAGGGCAGCAGCTTCACGAGCACGGGCCCGGCCGTTGGAGCCGCAGCAGGCCCCGCGGCCTCGACATGTCGCGCGAGACCCTCCGCCGCCACGATCCGCAGGGGCAGCGGCAGCTTGGGATCGCCCACGGCCGCCGCCAGCGGTGCAGCGGCGGCCGGCCACGGCTTTCCGTCCTTGCCCTTCACCTCGCCCACGAAGAGGAGCGAGTTGATCCGCACGATCGGCTCGACCTTGTCGTTTCGTGACGCCGCCGTCATGAATCCGACGATCGTCTGCAGGGCCGCGTCCAGCGCCTTCGGATCGGTGGCGGCGTCGCCACAGAGCAGCTCCCGCATCCGCCGCCGCACCCGCTCGATCCCGCCGCGATTCGCCGGCAGCCCGAGTTGCGGCAGGGCGCTGTTCGTGAGAAATGCCTTCGTGGCGTCGTCGAAGCTCCCTTCACGGAGCGCGAGTCGGTAGTCGGTGAGCTCCTGCGACGCCTCGAACTGCTTCCAGTCCACGGCGGCCTGTGCGGCGGCGGGCTGGGCCCGAGCGACGGCCGCCGGGCCGATGAGAGCGACGGAAAGCCAGCAGCAGACGACCGCGGCTCGCGGTGACGGGCAGGCCATCGGGATTCGCGACGACATGATGCGGTGCTACCTCGGCGGCTGCGTCTGAAAGGGATTGAAGGGGACGGCGTCGAGCGGCGGCCCGCCGGGGAATCCGGGCCCGCCCTCGGCCGCGGCCTCCGGCGGATAGAGCGTGTCGCGATACCGCACGATTCTCGGCTCCGAGTCGGCGGCCGATACGAACTCCAGGCTGCCATCCCGCTTCATGAAGATCATCTCCAGCGGCTCGGCCGGTCCCGCAGCCTGCGGCTTCACCTGCCGCCCGCCCCGCGCGGGCGCGACCGCCGACGGATCGGCCTGCTGACCGATCACGTCGAGCAGCACCCGGTTCGTAGTCGTCTTCTCTCCTTTGAACCGCACGTCGCCCGGCTTGTTGAGCGATTCGTCCACGTTCGCGACGCCACCGATCTCGGTGACGACGCTTCGGAGCGTGAAGTTGCCGGTGTTCAGCGACGGCGCCAGCACCAACAGTTCGAACATGCCCGGCTTGAGCTTGAGCCGCTTCACGTCATCGGCGTCGAGCCGCGCGGCGAGCATCACGACAGGGTCGGGAATCCGCACCGCTACCGTGGCATCGCTCGGCGACGAGGCAAGCTGCGGGTCGGCCGCCAGGGCCGGCTCGACGATGGTCTGCGGATCCAGGCCGAAGTTGGGGTTCCGCACCTTCAGCCGCACCCGATACTGATAGCTCTTGCCGGGCTCGACCGACGTGTCGATGAACCGAAACATCCGCTGCGGCGGGCCGTGCGGCTGTTCCTCGCCGGACTGCGGCGGCACGGCCTCCGGGGGTGGCTGCGGCGGCGCGAGAGCTGCCGTGCCATCGCTCCCCTCCACGAACTCGGCGGGAGGTGTCTGCTGCTCCGTCGCAGGCTGTCCGGGCTGGTGTTCGGCGGCCTCTTTCTTCTTCAGGGCGTCGATCACGAGCGGATGAAACTGCTCCGGCCCCCATGGCTCGTCGATCCTCGTGGGCAACAGGCCGCAGAATCCGAAGGGTGTCAGCTTCCGGTCACGGCCATCCTGGTCCGACGCCAGTTGGTACTCCGCAGGAACACGATTGGCATCTGCCGCCGCCCACTGGGCGATCCGCAGCTTGAGCACGGCCTGTTGATCGAGTTTCTGCCACGCCTCTTTGCCCGCCTCGCCGGTCGAACGCTCGATTTCGAAGTCGGTCCAGACGGCCCGGTCGAGCTTCTCATCACGAAAGCCGACCTCCGCGAACGCCTGATCGAATTCCGCCTGCTGCTTCACCGCCGGGATCATGCCCGTCACGATCACGTAGGGCACCACTCGCCCCGGCTTCCCGGCCGGCTCCCGCGGCTGCGCGGGCTCGGCGGGCTGCTCCGGCGACTGTGGTGTGCCGCCGCGTGGCGGCCGTGAGCCTCGACCCTCACCGGGCTGGCCGGGGCCTGCCGCTCCGGCCGGCTTCACGTCCAGCACCGCGATGCCGGCCACGGCCCGCAGGTCCTCGAGGGGCAGCACCTTGGGCCTCGAACGCCTGGCGAGATCCTCGAAGAGCGGCTTGTCGAGCAGCGCGAGATCGCGGGCCTCCTCCGGCTTCGCGTTCCGCCAGCCGTCGATCCGGGCCGTGAGCGAGGCGTGCTCCGGGAGCAGATCGGCGGGGGGTTCGGCCACGCTGCCGATGTGCGCGTTGGCCTGCACGGCCCCGGCTTGGATGGCGGATGGAAGCTGATTCGTCCGCACCGACTCCAGCCGCACGGCGGTGATGCCGCTCCATGCCAGCCAGACCGCGCCGAGGCCGAGGCCTGCGGCGATGAACTTCTCGCCATGCCGCAGCAGGAAGTCGAGCAGGGCGTCCTTGTTGAACGAGATCGACGGTCGCTTCATGCGCCCTCCTCCGCCCCAGGTGCCGCCGTGGCCGGCGCGTCGGGGGGCGTCGCCAAGGCGATGGTGCCCCGCAGTTCAACCCGCACGTCATGCCGCCGCTGCGGTGCCGGCGCCCCGCCCGCCGCCGCCCCGGGATTGATCCGCACCTCCCGCACGTCGATCGGCAGGCTGGCCGCAGCGAGCGAGACGAGCAGGCCGTCGAGTTCACGCTGATCGATCACACCCTTGAACACGAAGGGCACGAGGTGCACCATCCGCGCGTCGGGCACCGTGGCGAGCTGGGCCGCGGTGAGCGGCTTGCCGGCAAAGTCGACGTAGATCAGGTTGCGGTAGGCATCCTCGGTCGCCCCCTTCGAGGCCGGTTCAAACCGCGGGTTCAGGACGCTCTCTCCCTTTCCGCCCGCCGCCATCGGATCGTCCAGCGGCGGCGGCGCGCCAGGGGGCAGCCCGATCGCGAAGCCGTCGGCATCGACGGGGCCGCCTTCCGCCGCCTGCTGGGCTCCGGCGGGGATGACGATCCGTTTGGCCTCCGCCCCGGACTGGGCATCCCTGGCAGCCCGGTACCCCACGGCCAGCTCATCCACCAGGAGAATCGGCAGGTCGCGGCTCCCTTGGGCTTTCTTTCGCCCGTTGAACTGCCCGATCAGGTCGCACAGTGCGCCATAAACCCACAGTTCCTCCTGGGCCACGAGCACCTGCGTGGTTGTCGGTGGCACGTCCCACACGAACGACTCATAGAGCTCCTTCTGATCGGCGGCATTCCACGTGGTCTCGAGCTTTGGCGGGATGATTCCATCGGGCCGCCCCGGCTGCCTTCCAGGCTGGACGGCGGGCGCCGCCGCCTCCACCATCTCGTCCTTCACGCCAAGCCGTGCCGGCAGGCTGCGGGCGAACCGGGGCACGAGCTTCTGATACCGCAGCAGATACTTCCGCTCCAGCTTGCCGCCGATCGCGAGGTTCGCCGCCGCCGGCAGAAAATCCTCCGTGCCGAGATCGTCGGGCCACTTTCGCAGGCCGGCCTGGCTGTCCCAGAGCTGCTGCCACTCCGCGCGGGTCTCGGCGGCGATCTTCCCGGTTTCGTTCTCGATTGCCCGGGCCCATTCCGCGTTGGGGTGCGGGGCCACGCGTGTCACGCTGCTGATCTGGCCCAGCGTCGCCTGGATCTTCTGCCGCTGCTGATTGATCCGGGTGGTGATGGCGGCATTGCCGAGCCAGAGCACGGTCAGAGCGATCACCGGCACGACCGCGGCCAGGATCCAGAAGTGGTATTTGGCGACGACGGCCAGGGTCTGCCGCGCGTTGTCAGGGAGTTCCATGCCGGTCTCGGGATACGGTGGCGGGGTGGCTGCGGCTCATTCGGCCACAGGGGCCGCTGGGGCAGGGGGCGCGGGCTTCGTGCCGGGCACGGTCGGCTGCCAGGCAAACTGAAGCGTGAAGTTGTAGCGACTCAATTCGACCGTCGGCACGCCGGCACCGCTCGGCTGGCCGGCCGCGGCCGTCGGCTGCAGCCTCGGCACCTGTTCCGGGCGGATTGGTGACGACTCGACGATCACGGGATAACCGATGCCGAGCTCGGTCACCGGCACCCGTTGACCAGCCAGCGGCCCGGCCGACACGAGCACCTTGTCCCCCTCGCCCAGCAGGTTCTTCACCAGCGTCGACCGCACGAACTGCTCACCCTCGTCGGGCTTGTGGCGGTCCTCGTTGTGATAGTGGTGGGCCGTGATCTGGATCACCCAGCCCGAACCCTTCGGCCCCTCGGCGACGGCTTGACCATCGGCTGCAGCCTGACCATCCGCGGGCGTCGCCTCTGCGGCAGGCTCGGCCCCCGGCTCGGTCGGGGCGGCGGCGGCCGTCGTGGCCGGCGATACCGGATGGGTGTCGTGCCACTGCTTCTTCACGCCGGCGAACCACACGGCCAAATCGGGGAAGTATTGGCAGTCGATGCTCTCGACATGGATCTCCTGGCGATCGGCCGGATCCTCGGGCACGTCCCCAGCATCGTCCTGCGGCAGGAGCGACTCCACGGCCCGCAGCATGTCGAGCGTCTGGAATCGCCGTTCGTGCACCTGCGCGAGGCTGCCCTGCTGGTCGATCGCCGCCTGCCGCTTCGCCTTGGCCTCGTCCACGGCCGACGACTCCGCCTGCGACCGCCGTTGGGCCGCCTCAGCGGCTGCGAAGGCACCGGCGAAGCCGGGGTCGGCGTAGGTCTTCCAGGCGAAGAACAGGCCGGTGAAGCTCACGAGGCCGGCGGCCAGCAGGCCCACGAGCCCGCCCACGGCCCAGGGCCGCTTCTGCTCGATGATGCGGTCGCGGAGGATCTCCTGCGGCATCAGGTTGGTGGTCATCTGGCCGCCGCCGGCCGCCTGCAGGGCGAGGCCGTAGGCGGTGCCGAACGCGAGTCGATTTTCCTTGAAGGCGGGAGCCGAGAGCACGCCGTCCCCCTCCAGGGAGTCGAATTTCTCCGGCCGCTGCACGTCGAGCTTCAGTTGTTGCGCCACGAAATCGGAGAGGCCGCGGAGCCGTGCGGCATTGCCCAGGAGCAATACCTTGCCGATGGTCGCGGTGCGGTCGGCGCCGGTGAAGTAGTTGAGCGACCGCTGCAGCTCGGCGGAGAACTCGTTGAACACCGGACGCATCGCCTTGAATACGGCCTTCGGGTCCTCGGCCCGCACGGCGTTCCGCTTGAGGTGCTCGGCCTTCGCGAACGTAAGCTTGAGGTCCTGGACGAGCGCCTTCGTAAACGAGCTGCCGCCGATCGGCATGCTCCGTTGCCAGATCCGCAGGCCGTTGGTGATCACGATGTCGGTGGCATCGACGCCGATCGACACGACGACGGTCGATGGCGGCGGCGGCCCCAGTTCATCCCCCGGCGGTGGCGGCGGCTGGTCGAAGAGCACCATGTTGGCCAGGGCGATTGGCGCGAGCTGCAACACGTCGATCGACACGCCCGCAGCATCGAGGGGCGCGAGCGACTTGTAGACCTGCTCCCGTTTCATCGCGAACAACGCCACCTCGGCGTCGAGCACGAAGCCACCCTCCTCCATCCCGCCGGCCAGCCGCTGCCAGTCCCAGACCACCTGCTCCATCGGGAAGGGAATCTGCTGCCGAGCCTCGTACTTCACGATGTCGGGGATCTTCTTGGCCTCGATCGGCGGCAGCTTGATGAACTTCGAGAGCCCCAGCTGCCCGGGCACGGAGAGGGCCACGCGGTCGCCGCGGAGGTCGTTCCGCTTGGTGAATTCCTCGAGCGCCGCCCGCACCAGTTCCGTGGCGTCGGCCTCGGGCTGCGAGAGCAGCATCGGGTATTCGATGTAGTCGAAGCCCTCGGCCACGAACTTCCGCGGGTCGGCTGGTGACAGCCGGCCGCGGAGAGCCTTGAGGCCGCACTTGCCGATATCGATTCCCCACGTGAATGGACTGCGGGCCATGCGGGGTGGGCTTCCAGAAGGATCGACGCTTCGGCGGGAGGAGTGGAGCGCGGGTGAAACCCGCCTCCATGACGCAATTTACGAATGCCGGCGAAGGGGTGTCAAACGAGCGGGCGGGTTTGGCCGCGGCATCACGGCCGTGAATTACACTGCCCCCATGGAAGCCGAACACCGCGCCCCAGCCCCAGTTCTCGCCCTGCGGCCCACCGTCTTCCTCCCTTGCCATACGCTCGACGACTTTCCCTCCTGGCTCGACGAGCAGGATGCCGACGAGCTGCTCGCGGCCTGGACGACCGCCTGGCATCCGGCGGTGATCGCGACGGGGGGGACGATGCCGGCGTGGGCGAGCGCCGACCTGCCGCCCCCGGCCGATGCGGCCCTCCTCGGCGTCGTGCCGGCATTCTGTGACGACCGCTTCGCGGCCCAGTTCGACGCCGCCGTGGTGAACGACTCCCGCTGGGTGCGGGGCGTCGCCGGCCGCGCGGCGTTGCTCGAGGCGGTGGCGGTTGCTGCAGGCGCGGTCGCGGGGCCGACGGGCGACCTGCCCGCCGCCGCCTGGGCCGATGATTTTCACGCGCTCGGCCTTGGCGTGCTGGTGTCGGAATTGCTCGCCCGCCGGATGCGTTCGGCCACCGATCTCGACTCGGGGGGCTTTGCAGCCGCGGTGGTCGCCGCCGCCCGAGCCGCCGTCGCCGGCCGTGATGACGACGCACGGGCCGGCCTGCGGGAGTGCTTCGGCTGGCTGGAGAGCTGGCGGGCCCGCTACTACCCGGTCGACTTCTGGGTGCTCGATCTCGTTCTGCTGGCGGCCTCGACGCTTGGTCGTCCACTGGCCGGAGAGCTGGAGGCCGGCGTCCCGCTGGGCATCGTGGCCTCCTCGGACCTGCTCGCGATGCTGGCCCGCGATCATGCGCCGGTGCGCGAGTGCCTGCGGGAGCGGGTGGCCGCGGGCACGGTATCGCTCTGCGGCGGTGCCGCTGACGATCGGCCGCTCGACCAGCTGCTGCCGGAGGAGCTGCAGGCCTGGCTTGCCGCGGGAATCGCCACGTGTCGCGAGGTCACGGCCGCCGCGCCGGCCACGTTCGCCCGGTATGCCGGAGGCTCGTCGGCGATCCTGCCGCAGCTGCTCACCGGACTCGGCATCGACTCCGCCGTCTGGGGATTGTTCGACGGCTCGCCGCTGCCCGATCCCGGCACCGGCCGGATTCGCTGGGAGGGCACCGGTGGCGGGAGCGTGGAGGCGGTGGCCCGGCCGCCGCTCGACGCCCGCACGGCCCGCGCCGTGCTCACGCTGCCGGAGCGGATCGGCGATGCGCTCGACCATGACCACGTGGCGGTAATCACCTTTGCCCATCACGCCGGCACGGCCGGTCCGTGGCATGACCTCCTGCGGCGGATCGGCCGCTGGACCACGGCGCTCGGCACGTTCGTCACGCCCGCCGAGTTCTTCACCCGCACGGCCGGCTCGGGCACGCCCGCCTCGTTCGAGCCCGACGCCTTCGCGCCGGAGCGTCCGCCCGCGACCGGCGCGGCCACCGCGATCGACCGCGGGATTGCGTTGGTGCAGGCGTCGGCTGCGGCTGTCGTGGCTGCCCGGGCACCGCTCACGCCGCTGATTGCGGCGGCCCCGCTCGCCACGCCACGGCCGGCCGGAGACGCGGCCGCAGCGGGTGACCGCAGCTGGTGGGCCACGGCCGGTGGCTGGTTCGGCCTCGCGCCGCGCGAGACCGCCGAGCGGGTGCTCGACAACGGACTCGTGCGGCTGGAGGCGCACGCGACCACGGGGGGCATGCTCTCGTTCAGGCGTCCCTGCGACCGCGGCAATCGGCTGTCGCAGCAGCTGGCGCTCCGCAGCGGCCCCGAGGGGCTCACCCGGATGCAGGCGGATGCGATCGTGCGTGGCCGCACGGCGAGCGGCCGCGACGGACTCGTGACCACGGGCCGACTACTCGCCGCCGGCGATCGTGAGGCGGGCCGTTTTCGGCAGGGCTTGTCGCTCGTGGAGGGGCTGCCGCTGGCCGTGCTCGACATCGAGGTCGTGCCCGCCGCCGCGCTCACCGGCCCGCTGTACGACGCCCACGCCTGCTGTCGATTCGCATGGAACGAGAACGAGGCGGTGGATGTCTGCCGCAGCCTGCACGGCCAGTCGATCGTCACGGAGCGGTTGCGGTTCACGGCACCGCACTTCATCGAACTGCTCGGCGGGGGCGGCCTGCGGGCGGCTGCGAGCGATGATCGCGATGCCGTGGCGATCCTCACCGGCGGCCTGCCCTGGCACATGCGGTCGAGTCCGCACGTGCTCGACTCGATCCTCACGGCGGCGGGGGCCTCGGCAGGCATGCCGATCACGCGGCGGCTGGCAATGGGGCTCGGCCTCGAGCGGCCCTGGGATCTGGCGCTCGATCTGCTGGCGGGAGTACCGCTCGGGCCGACACCGGTGCTCGTGCCCCCCGGCGTGCGGCTGGTCGCGTCCCCGGCGGCCGTGGGGGGGGACGATGCTGCCCGGATGCGGATCGGCATCGTCGAGTCGGCCGGCCGACCGGGTCCGGTGCGGATCGAGTGGGCGGTGCCCGTGGCGCGGGCCACGGCCGTGAACGTCCGGGGCGAGCCACGTGACGACGTCGAGGTTGCGATCGTGGGGCGAGCCGTCGTAGCTTCACTCCGACGCTACGAGTGGCTGCAGTTGGAGCTGGAATTCGGAACATGATCGTCACGCTCGATGGGCCGGCCGGTGCCGGCAAGAGTTCGGCGGCCCGCGCCCTGGCCGCCCGGCTCGGCTGGTGCTACCTCGACACGGGCGCCATGTACCGCTCGATCACGCTCATGGCGTTGGAGCAAGGCATCCCGCTCGACGACGCGCCGCGGGTGGCCGATCTCGTGGAACGGACGGTGATCGAGTTTCGCGACGGCCGCGTGCTGGCCGACGGCCGCGACGTTTCGGCCGAGATTCGCACCGACCGGATCACGCAGGCCACGCGGGCGGTGGCTGATGCAGCCGACGTCCGCGCCGCGATGAAACGGGTGCAGCGGCGGATGGCCGAGGGGCTCGACGTGGTCACGGAGGGGCGCGACCAGGGGTCGGAGGTGTTTCCCGACGCGACGCTGAAGGTGTTTCTCACGGCGTCGGCCGAGGAGCGGGCCCGGCGGCGGCTTCAGGAGGAACTCGACCGCGGGCGGGCGGCCTCGATCGAGGAGGTGCAGGAGTCGCAGTCGCGGCGTGACGAAGGCGACCGCACCCGGCCCGTGGGCGCGATGCGCCCCGCCGCCGATGCGGTGCTCGTGGAGACCGACGGCATGTCGCGGGAGCAGGTGGTCGAGCGGCTCGCCGCGCTCATCGCCGCGCGGCTGACCGAGCGGGGCTCGTCATGAGCGGGCCCGACCCAGCGCGCGAGGCCGAGACAACGCCGAGCCGGCCCGGCGGCGGCCATTCTGCGTTCGGCCGCTGGCTCTATGCGGTGCTCTGGGTGCTCTGTCGCACGCTCGGCGTATCGATGTTCGGCGTGCGGACACGGTTCGCAGAGCCGCTGCCGCAGACTGGGGGCCTGCTCGTGCTCTCCACGCACCAGAGCCACCTCGATCCGCTCCTCTTGGGGCTGGCCACGGATCGCCGGCTGTCGAGCCTGGCCCGCAGCTCGCTCTACACGTTCAAGCCCTTTGGCTTCATCATCACGGCGCTCGATGCGGTGCCGATCGACCGCACCACGTCGGCGGTGAAGGCGATGAAGCTGGTGATCGAGCGGCTGAAGCGCGGGGCGGCGGTGATCGTGTTTCCGGAGGGCACCCGCACGCCGAACGGCCTGATGGGCGAACTGAAGCCAGGCTTCGCGCTGTTGGCCAAGAAGGCGGAGGTGCCGATCGTGCCGGTGGCGATCGTGGGGGCGTTCGAGTGCTGGCCACGGTCGCGGATGTTCCCGCGCCCGGGGCGGGTGCGGCTGGAGTTCGGGAAGGTGATCAGCGTCGCCGAGGCTGCGGCGATGGACGACCGCGGGCTCACGGCGGAGTGCGACCGCCGGCTCCGCGAGCTCGACGCGACAGCCCGCCGCATCCGCAACGGGCTGCCCGTCACGGACGTGCCGTCAGCCCGGAAGCGTCGTGAGCGAGCGGATGATTGAGACGAGCTTGTCCACCAGCACGGGCATCGCGACCACCTTGCGGAGAGCGTCAGTGCGAGCGAGGGGGATGAAATCGTGATGGCCCGAGTCGACGAGGAGAATCGCGGGCACGGGGGCGAGCAAGGAATCCTCGGAGAGTCGGTTGAAGGCCTCGAGGGCATTCTCGGCCAGTGAGAGCGTGCTGATGATGAGGCAGCTGGCAGGCAGCGGCGCGGTCGAAAACCGGGCCAGCGCCCGCTGCGGGCTTTCGGTCAGCAGCACCCGGTAGCCCATCGAGGTGAAGAACTCGCGGATCTTGTGCTGGGCCGACTCCTCGGCTTCCACGACCATCAGGCACGTGCGGGTGTCGGTCGTCGCCATGCCCCCCGGCTTGGCCGTGGACGCGGGTTCCGCCACCGCATGCTCGGCGATGATCGGCTCCAGCGCCGTGCCGGCCTCGCCCGCGGTCTGGAAGCGTTGCTGCGGATGGATCTGCATCATCCGGCCCACGAAGTCGGTGACGTCGCGGGGGAGGTGGGGAGCCCGGACACGCAGCGGCTGCACCGAGATGAACCGCCGTGGATCGGCCCGCACCTGCCGGTCGCGGGAGTCTTCCAAGGCGCTCTGACCGCACAGCGCGAGGTAGGCCACCGTCCCGAGAAAATAGATGTCGCTCCGCACGTCGTCGTCGCGCACGCCGCCGAGTTTCTCCAGCGCGGCGTAGTCCACCGTGCGCAGGTGACGGGAATGTGCGTGGTCGCGGTGCCGTTCGCCCGGCTCGTCGATGCCTGCCAAGCCGAAGTCGGCGATCTTGGCCACGCCGGTCGACGACACCAGCACGTTCGACGCCCGCAAGTCGCGGTGGGTCACGCCGCGACGGTGGGCGTAGTCGAGGCCCGACAGCATCTGGCGGGTGAGGTCGAGGGCCCGTGGCAGGTCGATCGCTCCACGGATTTTCACGAGCTGCCGCAGCGTCTGTCCTTCGATGAACTCCAGCGTGAGGTAGGTCGAGCCCCCGTCCTGCCCTACGTCTTCGACTGCCACGATGTGCGGATGCCGGAGCGTACGGCCCATCTCGCCTTCGCGTTGGAAGGCCGCCTGCTTGGCGGGGTTGTCGCTGAACCGCTTGCGGAGCACCTTCACGGCGAGCATGCCGCCGGTGTCGCGATGGGCCGCCCGATAGACGCGGGCAAAGGCCCCGGCGCCGACCTGATACAGGACCTTCGCACGGCCGTAGAAGTAGCCCGTCGTCTCGCCGCGGAGGAGTCGCTCCAGCTGGTAGCCCGTGAGTAGTTCGCGGCGAACGAGTGTCTGACCGAAGGCGGCGATGTCGGTGGACTCGCCGCCTCCCGCGCGGAATGCCTCCTCGGCGGCGGCTTCGGACACCAGGTCGAGTTTCACCGCCAAGCGGAGCAGATTGTCGGCGGTTTCGGGCTTCACTGTCGGGTCGCTCCCCTCCGGAACCGCGGGCCGCGGCATGTGTCTTATCGCGAGGTTTCGCGGCGGCCGCAAGCCCCTTGGCTACCCGTCTTGCCGGAAACGCCTCGCCGTCGCAGATGCTCTGGAGCCGGCGGTCCGCCGGCTGCTACAAGCCCACGTTTGTGATCCCCGGAATCCCGGCTGCCCGCTCGATGGCTTGGTCTCTCAACATAGCCGTGTTTCGCGGTGTAGGCCCGTTGCTCCGCAACGGGCCTCCGGTGGGCAGGCTGCCGTTCGCCGCTCTCGTGCTCGGGCTCGTGACCGCGGGCGGCCTCTCGGCTGCCCAGATCGACGAGGGGTTCGAGGGGCCGGCGCCGGCGTGGGCTCTCGCCGAATCCGATGCGGCGGCGAAGCTCGCGGCGCACGAGCGGATCGCCGCCGCGCCGCATCGCGGCGAGCGGTGCGAGCGGCTGCGGTTCTCCGCCGGCACGGGCACGACGCTCCGCCTGCAGATGCCGATCGGCCGGCTCGCGGTGATCGACGAACTCGCATGCAGCCTGTGGGTGCGGGCGAGTCGGCCCGATGTCCGCCTGTCCGTGCGGGTGCTCCTGCCCGGTTCCGTGTCGCGGAAGACCGGACGGCCCGTCGAGACACTCGTGCCCGGCACGCTCTCCACCGACATCGACCGCTGGGAGCTGCTCGAAGTGAAGTCGCTGCCACCGCGGCTTGCCAGCCAGCTGCCCGCGCTGCGGATGGAGCACGGCGCGGCCGTCGAGGCCACGGGTGCGGTCGCCACGCACGTGGTGCTCGACGTCTACACCGGCCCAGGCGGCTACGACGTGTCGATCGACGATCTGCTCGTCGAAGGCGCGGTGCCGGCCGCGGCCATGGCTCCGGCGCGACCTACGGCGCCGTCTCCCGCGGTCATTTCCGACCCGGCTGTGCAGCCGGCTGGCGCGCAGGAGATCGCTGGCGTGGTCTCGTCGGCGGCCGTGGTCGATCCGCCGGCCGGCGTCACACGCGGCGTGATCGAGGTCGATGGACTGCCCTTCTTTCCGCGGGCACTCGACCACAATGGCGAGCCGCTCGACTCGATCGCGGCGCTCGGCTTCAACTGTGTGCGGCTCGCGACCCCGGCCGGGAGCGACCTGCTCGCCGAGGCCCGGCGGGCGGGGCTGTGGGTGATCTGCCCGCCGCCGGAGATTCCCGACGTCGATGTCCGCGACCTCGAATCGATGCCGGTGTTGCGGAACTGGGATCGCGTGTTGATGTGGGACATGGGCAGCGGCCTCGCTGCGGGCGATCTCGAATCGCTCGCCGAGCGGGCGCGGCGGGTGCGGGCCTGCGACGTCCGCGAGGGGCGGCCGCTGATCGCCGCGCCGGATTCGAGCGTGCGGTCGCTGTCGCGGCACGTCGACCTGCTCGTCGCCCGTCGCACGGTGCTCGGCACGAGCCTCGAACTCATCGACTACCTGCGCTGGCTCCGCGAGCGGCCGCGGCTGGCGCGGCCCGGCACGCCGCTGCTCGCCGAACTCGCCACGGAGATCGATCCGCGGGCGGCCCGGCAGGCCGCGGCGATCGCCGGCGTGGGCGGCCAGGGACTCGCGGTCGATCCCGAGAGCCTGTCGCTGGCGGCGCTCTCCGCGGTGGCTGCCGGGGCGCGGGGCATCCTCTTCACGTCGAGCGGGCGGATCGACGGCGACGACGCCGAGGCGCGGAAGCGGGCGGCGGCGGCCCGCGAGATGAATCTGCGACTGAAGGTGCTCGAGCCCTTCGGCGCGGCGGGACGGTTCGCGGCCCAGGCCCACTCGTCGGATCCCGAGGTGCAGGCGGTGGTGATGGAGGCGGCCCGGGCGCGGGTGGTGGTGGCCTGGCGGTGCGTGCAGGGGGCGCAGATCGTGGCCCGACGCTACGGCGGCGGCGACATGCCCCGCGACGACGTGCCGCTCACGCTGCTCGTGCCGGGCGTGCCCGAGGCGCATCAGGCCTGGGAGATCGCGGCCGGTGGGCTGAAGCCGCTGCGGCAGAAGCGGGTGACCGGTGGCGTGGCCGTGACGCTCGATCACTTCCTCACGCATTCGCTGGTGCTCGTCAGCGGCGAGCCGGCGGTGACGGCCCACGTGCAGGAGCGGCTGCGGGAGCTGGCGCCGGTGGAGCTCGTGTCGGCACGGTCGCTGGCGGCGGTGGCGCTCGCCGATGCAGCCACGCTCCTGGGCAAGCTGCCCCCCCAGGCCTTCAGCGGTCCGCCACCGGTGGCCGCAGGGCCGATGCTCTCGACGGCCAACCAGCTGGCGGCGGAGGGGGAGGCGTATGTCGGCCGCGACGCGGGCGAGGCGATCGCGCGACTGCGGAAGGCGGCGGCGATCGCGGGGCAGTTCGAGCGGCGGATCTGGGAGAACGGCGTGCATGCCGACGGCTCGATGGTGGCCAGCCCGCTGGTGTCGTCTGATGCGGCGCTCGCGGAACACTGGCGGTTCGTGGAGGCCCGTGCGACGGCGATCCCCGGTGCGGAGATGCTCCGTGGCGGCGGCATGGACGCGATCGAGGATCTTGCCGGCAACGGCTGGCGACACTTCGCCCAGCCGCTCTCCGAAATCGTGACGGCCGTGGAGATTTCGAAGGCAAAGCCGGCGGCCGGAGCGGGCAGCCTGCGGCTCGTGGCCGGGCCGAAGGATCCGAAGGCGTCGCCCGTGGTTGTGGAAACACCGCCGGTGTGGGTGACCACGCCGCCGATCGCGGCGCCGACGGGACGGCTGGTGGAGATCTCGGCGCAGGTGCGTGTCGACAATCCGATCGTCGGGAGCGTCGATGGGCTGATGGTGTTCGACTCGCTCGGCGGGCCGGCGCTCGCGGAGCGGGTGGGGCCGACGAAGACCTGGCGACGGCTCGTGCTCTATCGGATCGTGCCCCCCGATGCGGCCGACGAGCCGCTGACGGTGACGTTCGCACTCACGGGCCTGGGCGCGGCGGAGATCGACGAGGTGTCGATCAAGCCGCTGGAGCGGGCGGGTGCGGGCATCGTGGCGGTGCCTCCGGCTGATGCACCGGCGGAGGGGGAAGCGTTTCCGTCGCCGCAGCAGCTGCTCGTGAGTGCACCGGTGCCGCCGGCGGTGAAGCCCGCTGCCGTTCCGGAGCCAAGTTCGGCGGCCGCACCGGCTGCGGCCGCGCCGCGCTGGCCGGGCATGACGCTCGACTGGCCGCAGCTGCCCTTCGGGCAATCGTCGAATGCGCCGCCGCCGGGGCCGGGCGGCGGCACGATCGACCCATTCAAGCGGGCCCGCGCGGCCACGCCCGCGCCCTAGTCCACATGCTCCGCATGTGGCAGACGGTCGGAAGGCCGTAGGCCCGAGCTACTGACGTGTGGGTTGGCGCACGTCTTGCGGAATAGCCGGTGGCTCGGCCTTTATGCCGTGGACCGCACACGGAGTGTGCGGACTACGACGTTCCGCGAACGACCGGTCGCAACGCGAAGAACGTGTCGTGGATCGCCTCGCTCGTGCGGTTGAGCCGGGTCTGAAAGCCGTCGATGAAGCCGTGCAGTCCGCCGGTTCCCGTGAGCACCTCGTCGATCGCACCGTAGTCGAGCTTCGACCGCAGCCGGCCCAGCCGCTGCTCGGCCGGGTTCGTGTAGGCCCCCTTCGCGCCTCCCGTCACCGCCAGGAGCGACTCCTCCGCCT